>Ga0172373_10005492_pt1 | contig 17344 bp, 17 predicted proteins | sample Lak10m_2_FD_114546 | JGI IMG/M metagenome (GOLD analysis project Ga0172373, IMG submission 114546) | Freshwater microbial communities from Kabuno Bay, South-Kivu, Congo - kab_092012_10m | ecosystem: Environmental > Aquatic > Freshwater > Lake | place: Democratic Republic of the Congo...
CCCACTATTTAATTGGTTCAGGGGGGAGTGTGAGGGGGGAACGCCCTCACATATGATTAAAATACAATTTTACGCCCTCCCCTATGGGGAGGGTCGGGGAGGGGTAAAATAAAGTGGGCACGCAGTGCAAACCCTTTATATTAAATGACCCAATACCCAACCCCACCCCGCAATCACCACTAATATCCCCACCGTTACCAATGAACCCGCTATAATAAAGGTACGACTCGATACCAACGACTTCCCAAATAATACCGCATTCGGAGCACACGACACCGGTAACACCATCGCAGCCGATGACGATACCGCTGTCATAAATATCGTCAATGCCAAATGATTGGTTGGCATTTGACCAATAATCGGTATCACCACATTCGCCGTGGCCGTATCATTCATCACCGCTGACAATGTAGCCGATACCCCCATCGCAACCCATGCCGAATACGCCGATGGAACACCCGCCAACCACTCCCCTACCACCATCGACAATCCCGTTTTTTCGATCCCCAAACCCAACGCCAACCCTCCCCACATTAATAACATAACCGGCCACTCCAATTTACCCAAATCACTCGGCAAATACGCCCCCGTTGCCAATAAACTTACCGCCGCACCCAATGCCACTGTGGCATCCGAAAAACCATGCCACCCCCCCGTAATCCATAACCCAATTGCCAAACCCACTATCCCCAATGTCAGCCACGCTTGTGGCGTTACCTCAATCGACTCAGGCTGCACATCCACCCGCTCCTTTGTCCTAAATAACAAACTCAACACCATCCAAATTACCACCCCACCCAATAGGGCAACCGGCAACCCCCACATCATCCACCCCCCAAATGTCATATCAATACCCGAACGATGCAACCATCCCAACGCAATGGCATTCGGTGGGGTTCCAACAGGGGTTGCCATCCCCCCAACATTCGCGCCAAAAGGTACCGCCAATACCATCGCCATTCGAAACCGATCTGACTTTGGCAATGTATCCGCCAAAGATAACACAATCGGCAACATCATCAGTGTGGCAGCAGTGTTCGAAATCCACATGGATACCACAATGCTGGCCATAATAATCGCCGCCAATACCCATCTGGGCTGTGGGGGAACCAATCTCAATAAACCATGTGCAATTATTCGATCTATTTTGGCCCGTTGAATCGCCCCCGCCATGACAAATCCACCAAAAAACAAACTTAATATGGGGTTGCCCAATTCTTTAATATATAAACCAGCATCCGCTGGAGATAAGACGGTCGCCCCTACTGATAATCCCAGCACCACCAATAATGAGGTCACCACCACTGGCACCCATTCCGTTACCCACATACAAGTTGCCATTAATAACAACCCCACACACAAGCCTTGCATTCCCCACTCAATCCCACCTAATACTGGGAACCCGAGCAAAACCAATCCCATTAATTGCTTCATTCTGAACTCTCCGTCATTGATACTGCGGCTGGCATATCCGTTTTTGAAACCCCATTTTCATATAACAATCGGTAAATCCAATAACTTTTTAATACCTTCATGACATAATGATGGGTTTCTGAATATGGAATGGTTGCAACAAATGAATCAATATCATTCACGTCCATTTCTTGTTCCTCTAATCGATTCATCCAACGACGCGTGGCATTAGGACCCGCATTGTACCCAGATAAAATGAGAACCGGATTCCCATTAAACCGACGAGATAAACTGGCCACATAATGAATGCCAAACTTAATATTGGTTTCTGGTTCCAATAAGGTTTCTTCTCCCCGCCATTCTTGCTTAAAGTGCCCCGCAATACCACGCCCCGTCGCCGGCATAATTTGCATTAACCCCAATGCCCCAACACGGGATCGCGCATTGGTATTAAATAAACTTTCCTCACGCATTACCGCCAATACCAAATATGGGTCCACCCCATATTGGGTTGAATATCGCTGAATAACCGGCCAATATGGTCGGGGATATAACAATTGTGCAATTTCTTTGGAGACTTTTGCATCTTTGGGATTAACCGAAAACCCCAAACTGGATAACAACCCAATCGCCTTATGATTTTGAAACATTTTTGAATAGACATACGCCAAATTATAAACTGTTTTGGGATTTCGATCTTTTAATCGCTTCACTTTATAATCAAGATCGGTGGCGGCTAAATCCCCCAATCCAATTTGAAGCAGTGTGGCATAAATAGGGTCAGGAACCAAGCCCGTGGGTTGAAACCGTGCCACCAATTCATTCACTTGATTCGGAAACAATGTCTTAATGACCCTAAATCCATAATAACTAAATGGATGATCTTGCAGTAACGATAAATAATGCGATCGCGAAGACTGGGGATCCAATTGAGCCGTAATGCGAGCCAACCAAAATCGAACCTTCATTTGAATGTCGGTTCCAAATTTCCAATCGGTCTTTCCAAAAATATCCCGAGCCCCCGCATAATCACGCTTTAAATACGCATTCCAACCATACTCCCACATGATTTTGTCGTAATACAACGTATCCCCATACCGTGATTTAAATGCCTTTAAAAAGGGTTGGTAAGACGATAAGTCCCCCAACTCTGAATAGACCCAATACAAGTAATAATAAGCGGCCGGTGTATACGTTACCGTTTGATGCTCTGACACAAACGATTGATACGCCAATTTGGCATCTTCATACCGCTTTTGTCGGTGGATGGATCGGGCATGATAATACAACGCCCTCACCCGTTGAGACTCATTCTTTAATTGGGGAATCGACTGCTTAAAATGCAAATCAGCGGCAACATAGTTTCCCTCTTCAAATAAGGCGACTCCTATTCCAGTTGCCAATTCATCCCGATCTGTTGACTGGGGATACCGCTTCAAATAATCAGTGGCCATTTTTCTAAAATCCCCATACGCCCTAACGGCTAACATCTTTTTTACAAACGTTAATTGATTGGATTGGGTTTTTAAAGAATCCAATACCCCATATCGAGTACCAAATGTCTGATTTAACAGTAATAATAATCCAAACCCTTTATCCCCCACTGGATTTACTAGCAATGCCTCCGCATACAATGCCTCCGCCGTGGTTTGATCCCCTTCTTGAATAGCGATTCGAACCAGTTGTAACCTTGACCGATCTCGAATATCAGGTGTCAAAGCATTTTTAAGTAATTTTTGAAGCAACATTTTAGATTTATCTAAGCGCCCAACATCCATCCAAGCATCGGCTAATTCAAAATAAATGGCATCTTGGAATGCCTTGGTCTCTGTTGAGTCAATCTGCTTGGCCACCCGCTCGAGTTCCGACACATTCTCAGTCGGGGTAAACCAAAACCGAAGCACCCGCTCAAATCCGCCAATGGGTGGCACGGTGGCTTTTGAAAATGAGCGTCTCGCGGATTGATAATGTTGTTGTCGTAACTGAACCAAACTTAATAATAATCGAGCATTCGGATGCTCAAGATCCGTCAATTCTAATTCTGCCTCTTGATATCGCCCCTGATAATAATGGGTCAAAGCCTTTTGATAATCAGCCCAAATCGGTGGGGCTAGCACACCCCAAATCCCCATCCCCAGCAGAACCCCCAACAACCATCTTGTCAAGGTAAAACGACTTGCAGTATTGTGATGTAAAACGATATCAATCCATTTGATTGATGACATGTTTAGATGACTTGAATTCATATGGTTGGTGCTCACCATTTATACCCTATATTCAACTGAATTAAACTCATTTTCTTGTCCTGATTTTGACCCATCATCCCCCATATAAAGGAGTATCATGCTTGACCTATTGGTAATTTCAGGGCCATCTGGTGTTGGAAAAGGAACCATTATTAATCGGCTCATATCGAGTCATCCTACCTTATCGTTAGCGGTTTCGGCAACCACCCGACAACCCAGAATCGGCGAGGTCGATGGCACCCACTACTATTTTATGAATGATGATGAATTCGATCATGCCATTCAAGATGAATTATTTATTGAATGGGCCCCCGTTCATCAGTATCGATATGGCACCTTACGGCGTGAAGTATTACGAATTCAAAATAGTGGGAAGTTACCCCTATTGGAAATCGATACGGATGGGGCCATGCAGGTAAAGCAAAACTTTCCCAATGCAACCTTATTGTTTATTGCGCCACCCTCGTTACAAAGTTTAATTGATCGATTGTATCAACGGGGAACAGAAACCGACGAACAAATTTCACACCGCGTACAGGTTGCACAAATCGAATTATCTCGCAAAGACTATTATAATTTTGTGGTGGTCAATGATATAGTGGAGAATGCAGTAACGTCCGTGCTGGAAATTATTAAACAATTACAGCAATCTAATTCATCTCGTTTACCTACAGGAGACTAAATTATGAGTATTTCATTATCATCGATTAGTATGACCGAAATCGAAAAGTTAATTCCGAATCGATTTTTGTTATCGGTCGCAGTTGCCAAACGTGCCCGACAATTGCGAGAAGGGTATCGCCCTCTCATTGAAGTAACCGAAGAAAATCCCAATCCTATTTTAATTGCATTAAAAGAAATTGAATTGGGAAAGTTAGAACTAAATCATACCATACAATTGGATACAGATTCAGAGTTGTTACAACGAATGGAAATGGATTTGGACTACGAAGTATCCCAATTAGAAGAAACCCTACCGGATAAAAAAAGTAAAGAAACCAAACCCAAAACAAAACGGCGTAAAACCACCTAATATGTCGCGGGTTGTATTGGGGGTTTGTGGCAGTATTGCAGCCATTAAGTTACCCCTTGTCGTACGCTTGTTGCGTGATAGAGGTCATGATGTTCGGGTCATTATGACCCATTCATCCATGCAATTTGTCACCCCGATGGCTTTGTCGGTGTTATCTGAATCACCGGTATGGACGCCGGATCAATTTGAACAAGGGTATGTGCAACATATTTCGTGGGCCAAAGATGCCGATGCCATGGTGGTTGTGCCGGCCAGTGCCAATACCTTAGCTAAAATGGCCCATGGCTTAGCCGATGACCCATTAAGTATGACCGTATTATCATATACAGGGCCCCTGATGGTTGTGCCCGCCATGCATGATAGCATGTGGCTCCATCCGGCTACCCAAGCCAATGTGCTCCAGCTCAAAAATAGGGGGGTTCATGTATTAGGTCCCGATATGGGGGCCTTAAGTTCTGGGGATGTGGGAATGGGTCGACTATGTGCACCCGAGCTGATTGCCGATAGCATCGACTGGATGACAGGCCCCCTGCCGACACTAAAGGGATGCAGGGTGGGTGTCATTATGGGTGGTACCCGAGAACCGATTGATCCGGTTCGATTGATTTGCAACCGAAGTACGGGTCAATTGGGGTCTGCCATTGCAACGGGTGCCGTTCATGCGGGTGCGATGGTTACGGTTATATCCACTGAACCCATTCATCACCCCCAGTTTAAAGAGGTCGTAATGGTAGAAACGGCGGAAGCCATGTATCAGTCGGTACTGGCTCGCTATTCTGATTTGGATGTGGTAATCATGCCTGCCGCCGTTGGAGACTATACGGTAAGCACACCATCGGATAGTAAAATCCGAAAAACAGGAGACGCCTTGACGATTCACTTACAAGAAACACCTGATATTTTGGCTGAACTGGGTCGTCGAAAAACCCATCAGCAGTTGGTGGGCTTTTGTTTGAGCGATGGTGATATTGTTAGCACGGCCCAAACCAAACGAATTCAAAAAAAGTGTGATTGGATGATTGCCAATGACCCAACACAATTTGGCTCTACCCATCGGTCGGGATGGCTGATGAACGATACTCAAATGATCCCTTATCACCATCTTAGCCCAACTGAATTGGCAAGGCTTATTTTATTACCGCTTTCCCGCTAAAAATCTGTCCCTTACCTAGGGGCGTTTCATCATTTATTCAATTGGGGTAGGTTGATGAAACAATACTCAAACTAGGCTTTGGGATTGGTTTCCGAGGAATCGGTTGATGATTCCTTGCCATTCTTAAAGCCTTTTTCAAACTCAGATTTTGCTTGGCCCAATGAGCGCGCAAATTTTGGGATGGCAGAGGCACCAAATAACACGACAATAACCACCACAATAACCACCAATTCCGTTGTTCCAATCATTTTTTACCTCCTGTAAAATCATCCATTGCTTCAATTTCATTTCGTAGTATATACAACCATCGCTGACATCGACCATACCAATATCCCATTTGCCGGACCAAGCGTGGAATATCAGCGGGCTTTACCAAAATAACCAACACAACGGCAATTAATAATAACTCTTGTGCCCCAATGCTAAACATGGGAGTCTCCAAATCCAAATATAGTCGCAATCAAAATGGTAATACCGTACAATAGTAATAATGGCCCCGCAATCATAAGCTGGCTAATGACATCAGGGGGAGTCACAATCGCAGCAATAATCATAATGGCAACGACTACCAAGCGTGTGTGCCGAATCAAGGCTCGTCTTGACACAATATTGAGCACCAACAGCATTTCAAGTAAGACGGGTAATTGAAAAGTCAAAATTCCCCACAGCAAAAAATTCAATACATAAAATACACTCTGTTCATAATTTAACATCAACGATACCCCCGATGGAACAAATTCTGATGTTAATAAGGAACGAACGACAAATGGAATAAAATAATGATAGCCAAACCAAATACTAAGCAAAGCCAAGCCCAAACTACCTGCCAATGCCCAGCCAATTAATTGTCTTTCTTTGTTACTAAGGCCCGGAAAAACAAAGCGAACCAGATGAAATAAGTGAACGGGCAATGAGACAATGATGCCCCCAATCACTGAAAATTTGAAACGGGTAATAAATCCTTCTAATAATGAATGAATAACCAATGGGTGGCCATTTCCCAAAAAGGGTGCCATAAAAAACGTCACCAAGTGGTCATACAGTGCATAAACAATCCCCATCCCCAATGCTACCGACAAAAACGACCACAATAGGCGTCGCCTTAATTCAGCGATATGACCAATCAGACTTAATTCCGTCATTAGTTGGAAGAAAAGATGGCAAGTGGAAGAGGAAAAGCCGAGGTGGTCACTTGGAAAGACGACACAACGGGTCGAAAGGTTGTTGATGGAATGGTAGGTACCAACAATCGAACATCGACCCCACCGGATCGCAATCGATCCATGGTGCTACCAATCGCCATCATATGATCAACAGGCACTTCTGAGCCATCGGAAACACCTTGAATTCGTGGGATAAAATAGGTAATGGCGTCACCATCGGACCCCTGACTAAACAAAACCGCGCAATGCGATAAGCGCGCATCTATTTCATTAGAATGGCTCCCCAGCTGGGGTAGAGACTTGGTGCGTTGTAATCGGAACAAAACCCCCATACATAATAGTTTCAGGTACCCCATTTGAACTTGTTTAATATACTGGAATAAGGCAAAAATACCCATTGCCCCCGCACCCAATACCCCTAACGTAATGGCAACAAGCAATGCATGGGGCCAATATTGAGGGGGAATCCATGCTTGTATTTGTTGAATGAGGCTAATGGTTCCATAGATCATGAGGAATACCATGACAAACCCCATACCTTTTATATACATCAGTGGTTTAGTTTGAGCTTTAGACACGAGATCCCTTTCGCTATCATAAAATCATCATGTATTGATTTCGAACGGTGACATGATGTGGCTATTATGCACGATAATATAATGAGTATCAACACTTAAAAGAAGGCTCTGATGATTCTAGGGGGCGTCCATCATTTTATAATAAGTGGTTTCTATTTTAATATTTGGCCCGTCTAACTCACCCCCTGAACCAAATTGATAGTGGGTGCTGGGCGCGCAGCGCCCACATTTATATCCCCACCCCGACCCTCCCCTAAAGGGGAGGGAGTAAGAAATTAGATTCTGGGGATCTTCGATCCCCAGACCCCAGACCAGGGGCGGAGCCCCTGGACCCCAAAACCAAGGGGCAAAGCCCCTGGACCCCAAAACCAAGGGGCAAAGCCCCTGGACCCCAAAACCAAGGGGCAAAGCCCCTGGACCCCAAAACCAATGGGCGAAACCTCTTTTAAAAGGATGCTTACCCCATGACTTGGGGATTTAAAGGGGTGAAACCCCTTTGCTGGGGCTCGGGGCCAAAAAAATAAAAACAGGTCCCCGAAATACAATTTTACTCCCTCCCCTCTGGGGAGGGTTAGGGTGGGGTTAAAATAGTGGGCACGCAGTGCCCACCACCTTCCAGGGGCGGAGCCACTGGACCCGCAATATAGTGGGGATTCTTAAGGGCGAAGCCCTTAAGGCGGGTGTGGGTGCGCAGCACCCACTATCAAACTTCTTTTCCCTCCCCTTTAGGGGAGGGCTAGGGTGGGGTTTTAATAGAGTGGGCACGCAGTGCCCACCACCTTCCAGGGGCGGAGCCCCTTGGAACCCCATATAAGTTACGCCCCACTACCTTTTTGACCATTCAATGATTACCATATACCATCTCATTAAATTGCATGTTGATAGGAGATTTGAATGCCACAGCCCCCCATTGATGTTAGCCCTTTGGAACGTGCCATCACTCGACTACAAGAAGGGTTATCTCGTTACAAAAATAACCAACAAGATGAGCAACTTCGTGATGGACTGATTCAACGTTTTGAATTTACCTATGAACTAAGCCATAAAACCTTAAAGCGCTATTTATCGAATACCGACGCAAATCCTGAAGCCTATCATCAAATGTCATTTCAGGATTTAATTCGATCAGGAAATGCATGCGGATTATTGTTGAGTGATTGGCCACAATGGCGTCAGTTCAGAGAAATGCGGGCAAAAACTAGTCACACCTACGACGAAGGAACAGCGTTAGATGTGGTGGCAGGTTTGGGTGATTTTATTAAAGAAGTTGAGTATTTATACCATCAACTACTAGATCGTATACAGGAATGACCCCTTCACTTCCACTCCAAATCGATTCAAATCATTTGGTATTAATTCAGGGAATTCTTCATGACCATGTATCCTCATATGAGGTGTGGGCATTCGGCTCACGAGTAAGAGGCACTTCAACCCGCTTTTCCGACTTAGATTTAGTCATTCTATCAGATATTCCACTATCACTGGATGTCCTTGGCCGGTTAAAAGATGCCTTTTCAGAATCAGATTTACCTTGGAAGGTGGATGTCATTGATTGGGCCACGACTAGTGAATCGTTTCGGGAATTAATTTGTCAACACAAGGTGATTATTTATAACCCCACCCTTTCCCTCCCCAGAGGGGAGGGAAAGGGTGGGGTTGTATAACATTCCACCCCCCCCCTACTTGTAATGAAGTAATCCATACTGTTTAATCTAAAAAGTAACAAATAGGGGAGGTACTAAATGGATAAATTAGTTGTGTTTAAAGATAAACGGATTCGGCGGGTTTTACACAACCATGAATGGTGGTTTGTTATTGAGGATATTGTTTTTGCATTAACCGATTCAAGGGATCCTAAGCAATATATTCAACGTATGAAGCAACGTGATACCAATTTAAAAAAAGGGTGGGTACAAATTGTACATACCCTTAATGTGGAAACTGGTGGTGGGAATCAGGCGATGCTTTGTGCGAATACAGAGGGTATTTTTCGTATTGTTCAATCCATTCCTTCATCAAAAGCAGAACCTTTTAAAAAATGGCTTGCTAAGGTTGGATATGAGCGTATTCAAGAAATTGAGGATCCTGAATTAGCACAAAAAAGAACACGAACGTTGTATAAAGCCAAAGGTTACACAGACGACTGGATAGAGAAACGAATGCGTGCAATCAACATTCGTGAAGAATTGACAGATGAATGGGTGCAGCGTGGAATCAAAGAACACAACGACTTTGCAATTTTAACAGCGGAAATCCACGATGCTACATTTGGACTAAAACCCTCTGAGCATAAAAAAATTAAAAATCTACAACGCGAAAATTTGCGAGATCATATGTCCGATTTGGAACTTATTTTTTCAATGTTAGGAGAAGCCTCCACAACAGAGATTACACGAAATAAGAACGCACAAGGATTTGAGGAAATTGAAAAAGCAGCGAAATTAGGGGGAGGAATTGCAGGGAGTGCTCGAAAAAAGCTTGAAATTGAGAGTGGAAAACAAATAGTCACTAATAAAAATTATTTGGTGAAAAAGATAAAAAAGCAAGATGTAGGATAGTGGGTGTTGCGCACCCACACCGCCGAGGGAGGTTGGGGGATTTTAACCCCACCCCGACCCTCCCCTAGAGGGGAGGGAGTAAGAGTTAGATTCTGGGGATCTTCGATCCCCAGACCCCAGACCAGGGGCGGAGCCCCTGGACCCCAAAACCAAGGGGCAAAGCCCCCTTTGAACCCCCTAAACTGGGCGCACCCCCTTGGGATTCTTAAGGGCGAAGCCCTTAAGGCGGGTGCGGGCACGCAGTGCCCACATTCTATCTTTGGGTTCCTAAGGGCGAAGCCCTTAAGGCGGGTGTGGGTGCGCAGCACCCACTATCAAACTTCTTTTCCCTCCCCTTTAGGGGAGGGCTAGGGTGGGGTTGAAATAGTGGGCACGCAGTGCCCACCACCTTCCAGGGGCGGAGCCCATTTTAAACGCCCTGTCTCACATCTATTGAATTTAATTGCTCTAGAATCTTACCCAGAATCCATCTACCATTTAACCTCATTTAATATTTCTTGAAAGGATACACCCATGAATCAGAACCCCACATTATCAACCCGTTGCAATGGTCTTCGTCGATCATTACGTAGATGTTTGTATGCTTTCATTTGTTTTAATACAACCCATGCCATTTCAATATTACCCCCCTCATCTATTCCCTATCAAAATAATAAGCAAATACCCCCACCACTTCCAGCTTATTATGGTATGACCCCAACGAGCTTTAATTCCACCCAATTACCTTATAACAACGAAGAGCTAAACGAAATGTACAAAACCATGATATTGACCATGTCTGTTGCTAGCATATTGTATTTGATAAAAAAAATAACCCACTATTGTTTGGAACCACTTCCTAACATTCCCCCAACAATGACTCATTGAACCAGCTTGAATGTTAGGGGTTGTATTCTGCTTGATTTTTGATGGATTGACCATCAATTCGGAATAGGAGAATCGGATGAGAGTATCAAATATCATATTGAGTGGGTTGGTCATTGGAGCAGTCACCGCCAGAGGGGGCGGGTCAAACAAGAAAGACGGTGACGTCGCATTAACAGTAGTCTTCAGCCTGATCGGTGGTATCTTCACGGGCATTGGGTGCATCGTATGTGCTAGGGCCGCATATCAGTACGGGTTCAGACGGTGGAATCTTGAAACACAGGCAACTATTTCATCGCAAGAACCAGAACCCAATACCACGAATCAGCAAGCCACCGAAGGATTGTCGTTATATACGAAAGAAGCACATTCGAAAGAAGCGCATTTCATTAGTCACCATTATAACCATGCTTCATGTTCAGACTTCCAATTGAATGGTGGGCGATACTGGAATCGAACCAGTGACCTCTTGCATGTCAAGCAAGCACTCTAACCATCTGAGCTAACCGCCCTTCCCTTTTACGCTATCAGATTTCTTCTTATTATTAAAGAGACTGTCTTTTCATGACTCATCTACCCCCCTCACGCACATACTTGCTTTTTACCCTTTTGCACTGATTCCCAAATGATGTAAACTAAAGAGCTTTTGTATACCATTTATCTCACTCAGGAGACCATCGATTCATGGGAGTTCAACAACCGTCCACTGTATCTGATATTAGTATTCAACTCGAAACCAGTCGTTGTTTGGAGTCACTGCGCTACCTAGCCAAATACAAAGGGTCAGAAGCCGCTCAAACCCTATTGGCCACCCTACAAGCTGAAGCCAGCCAACTGGGTATTCATCACCCCATCACACAAAGCCCTTATGTAAATACCATTCCACCCGACCAAACCCCGCCCTACCCTGGTAACTTGGCCATCGAACGCCAAATCGAAGCCATGGTGCGATGGAATGCCATGGCCATGGTTGTCAAAGGCAATAAAGCATCCGATGGTATTGGCGGTCATATCTCAACTTTTGCATCCTCTTCAACGTTATATGAAGTGGGTTTTCATCATTTTTTTAAAGGCAATCGCGGAGATCGATGGGCCGATCAAGTGTATTTTCAGGGTCACGCCTCACCCGGTATGTACGCCCGCAGTTTTATGGAAGGGCGTTTAAGCGAAGCCCAACTAACCCATTTTAGACGAGAGCTAGCCGATGGCGGTGGACTTTCATCCTACCCCCATCCTCATTTAATGCCAGACTATTGGCAATTCCCCACCGTATCAATGGGCTTGGGTCCGATTATGTCCATTTATCAAGCACGGTTTAACCGGTATTTGCAACACCGTGGCCTTCTGACTCATGACCCAACAGTGTGGTGTTTTATTGGAGATGGGGAATGCGATGAACCCGAAACCTTGGGTGCATTGTCCATCGCCAGTCGTGAAGGATTGGATAACCTTATATTTGTCATTAATTGCAATCTACAACGGTTGGATGGCCCCGTACGTGGTAATGGAAAAATTATTCAAGAATTAGAAGGTACGTTTACCGGAGCTGGTTGGAATGTCATTAAGGTCATTTGGGGAAAAGAATGGGATGTATTATTACAAGGCCCTTATCGGGATGTATTAATTGAACGCATGAATGAAGTAGTAGATGGGGAATTTCAAAAATACATTGTCATGCCCGGCAGTTACATGCGCACCCATTTTTTTGGAAAAAGCCCTGAATTATTGGCATCGGTTTCCCATTTATCTGATCAACAGCTCGAACGCCTGGGACGGGGTGGCCATGACCCAGAAAAGGTATACGCAGCCTATACCAAAGCCACCCAACGCCAAGGTAAACCCACTGTTATTTTGGCCAAAACCATTAAAGGGTATGGCATGGGTGAAGCCGGCGAAGGACGCAACCATTCTCACCAACAAAAAAAATTGGGTGAAAAAGAAATTCGTCAGTTTCGTGATTTATATCACCTACCCATTTCAGATGACGATGTCGCTGATCTTCCTTTTATTAAGCCCGATCCGAGTAGTCCCGAAGGCCACTATTTGTTGACCCAACGAAAAAATTTGGGTGGATCATTACCTGAGCGAAAGGGACTGTTTTCTCCTCCTCCCCTACCCGATTCTTCATTTTACGCTGAGTTTTATGGGGCTTCTTCCTCCGCATTATCAACCACCATGGCCTTTGTTCGCTTGGTTAGCAAGGCTTTGCGTGACCCGATTAAACCTTGGTTGGTACCGATTATTCCTGATGAGGGGCGAACCTTTGGAATGGAAGCCATGTTTCGACAAATTGGTATTTATTCACCGGTTGGCCAACAATATGAACCTGTAGATAGTGAATCTTTATTGGCATATCGAGAAGCCAAAGATGGCCAAATATTAGAAGAGGGGATTAATGAAGCGGGGTCTATGGCCAGTTGGTTGGCAGCGGGTACCGCCTATGCCACCCATGGGTTACCCATGATTCCCATTTATATTTTTTATTCCATGTTTGGCATGCAACGGGTGGGTGACATGGTATGGCTGGCAGGTGATAGTGGGGCGAAAGGGTTTTTGGTGGGTGGCACAGCAGGCCGAACCACCTTAAATGGGGAGGGGTTACAACACCAAGATGGCCACAGTCACTTATTGGGAGCAGGGGTCCCCAATTTGGTAACGTATGATGTTGCCTTTCGGTATGAAATTGCGGTGATTGTGGAAGATGGTTTACGTCGGATGTATCAAAATAACGAATCGGTGTTTTATTATCTGACGGTTGGAAATGAAAACTATGCCCATCCCGCCATGCCGGATGGTAGCCAAGAGGGGATTTTGAGGGGGTTGTATCGATTTAGTCAAGGACAAGCCGATGGGGTTAAAGTTCATTTGTTTGGGTCAGGCAGTATTATGAACGAGGTAATACGGGCCCAAGAAATGTTGGCATCGTATAAAATATCCGCAGATGTATGGGGTGCTACCAATTATAAACGGTTACGAATGGAAACGATTGCGGCCCGTCGCCACCATTTTTTAAATCCCACCCAACCCAAACAACCCTCCTATTTGGAACGGGTATTGGCAAATGAAACAGGGATGTTTTTTGCGGTATCTGACAATGTGCGATTGGTTCCAGACCAAATTGCCCCGTATGTGCCAGGGGGATTGTATACCTTGGGGACCGATGGTTTTGGTCGGAGTGAATCGAGAGACGCCTTACGACGGTTTTTTGAAGTGGATGCGGAAACCATTGTGGCTTATGTGTTGCATATATTGGCCCAACAAGGCCAATTGGATTCCAAAGTAGCCACTGATGCATTGGCAGCATTTGGCCTGACTCCAACCAAATCAAATGGCATTGATGTGATCGTAGGAAACGGATAAAGGATACAAACATGAACATACAATTACCTCACTTAGGGGATGGAATTGAATCAGCGGTAGTATTAGCCGTATTGGTAAAACCCGGTGATACGATTACCAAAGATCAACCCATTTTAGAATTAGAAACCGACAAAGCGGTGGCATCCATTCCGTCCCCATCTGGGGGGACGGTTGAATCGGTGTTGGTATCGGTGGGTGACACGGTACGAATGGGAACCCCCGTTTTAGCAGTGGCCGGTGAAGGGGGTTCGGTGGCATCTACATCCAATGGGCATGTCCCATTGGCAAACACCCCCCCTATCTCACCAACAGGAAATGGAACTGTTACGACAACGACGGCTGTAGCGGTTGCCCCCCAAAACATGGGAAAGTATACCCAACGTGGGGATCATCAATCGGTGGTCACTTCCCCTACCATTCGACAATTGGCGGATGTTTTTGGGTTGGATTTAACCCGTATTGCGGGAAGCGGATTGGGGGGACGGATTACGGTTGAGGATGTGCAAGCGTATGTTTCCCACATTCAACACAAGGCATTTGAAGCCCCAGTGGTTTCGGCACCTACACCAGCATCCGCCCCTCATCGTGTGGTGTCCGATCCATTACCAGACTTTACTAAGTGGGGGGCAATTGAGCGGCGCCCCTTGGCATCATTACGAAAAAAAATTGCGACCAAGATGTCTCAATCTTGGGCCATGGTGCCCCATGTCACGCAATTTGATGAGGCAGACATTACCCATATTATGACCTTGCGAAAAAAATATGTGGCGGCCTATGAAAAGGCAGGATGTAAATTAACGGTAACCGGATTGGTGATTAAAGCGGTGGCGAAAACCTTGTCGCGGTTTTTGCACTTTAATGCCAGTTTGGACACCGAACGGGATGAGTTAATCATTAAGCAATACATCAATTTAGGGATTGCGGTGGATACCGACAATGGCTTGATTGTGCCCGTGATTAAGGACGTTGAAGGAAAGCGCATTTTGGAATTGTCGCAAGAGTTGGCGGTGGTATCTGAAAAAGCCCGTACAAGACAAATTGGGGTTGAGGATTTACAAGGTGGCACCTTTACGATTTCAAATTTAGGGAGTTTGGGGGTGGGGGCTTTTACCCCCATTGTGAACACGCCGGAGGTGGCTATTTTGGGGTTATCAAAGGGGCTGTCAAAACCAGTGGTGCTAAACGGGGAAGTGGTGATTCGAACGATGTTACCCATTAGTTTATCCTACGATCATCGGGTGATTGATGGGGCGGATGCGGCTCGGTTTGTACGGGCGATAATTGAAGAAATAGAGACCTTGTCAGAATCAGAAGTGGAGGTTGGATAATGCATCCTCAAATCAAAACAAATGTGGTGGTCATTGGTGGTGGTCCTGGGGGGTATGCGGCGGCGTTTCATGCGGCGGATCAGGGGTTGTCCGTGGTACTGGTGGATGCGGATACCCGATTGGGAGGTGTCTGTTTAAACCGTGGGTGTATCCCTTCAAAAGCCCTGTTACATGTGGCCAAATTAATTCACGAAACCCAGCACAGTGCCCCAGGTGGGGTGACGTTTGGGGCCCCGACGATTGACATTGAAGGGGTTCGTGCGTGGAAAGATGGGATTATTGGGCAATTATCTGCAGGAATTTCGGGTTTGGCTTCTCAGCGAAATGTAATGGTAGTGGCCGGCCGGGGAATTTTTGAGGGTCCCACCCAGTTGCGGGTGGATCGGGAAGATGGGCAGCAGGTGATTGTATTTGATCATGCCATTATTGCAACAGGGTCCCGACCTGCGATGCCATCTGCTTTTGATTTGGGAAATCCGAGGGTCATGACCTCAACCGAAGCATTGGCATTGGCGAGTGTACCCGATCGTTTGTTGGTTATTGGGGGCGGTTACATTGGGTTAGAATTGGGTACGGCGTATCAGGCCTTGGGCAGTGAGGTGACGGTGGTGGAGGCCGGCCCGACGATTTTGGCAGGTGCGGACGATGATTTGGTTCGGATATTGCGTCGAACGGTGGACAAATCATTTAAGGCGATTCATACCAACACGAGTATTAAGGGGTTAAAGTCGGTCAAGGGTGGCATTGAGGCGACATTGGTTGAAGGGGAGTCGGTGACCACAACCTGTTTTGATGGGGTGTTGGTGGCAGTGGGGCGGACACCGAATACGCAAAATATGGGGTTGGAGTTGGTGGGTGTGGACTTGGATGAAAAGGGTTACATCAAGGTAACGGAGGGGTATCAAACGACGGTGGGTTCAATTTATGCCATTGGGGATGTTATTGGGGGGTTATTATTGGCCCATAAAGCGGGATCAGACGCCAAGCGGGCAGTGCAATCGATGGTAGGCGAGCCGATGGGGGTACAAACAGCGATACCAGCGGTGGTGTTTACTGACCCAGAGGTGGCATGGGTGGGGGTAACGGAAGCAGAGGCAAAGCGTGACAATCGGGCGGTGGTGGTATCCAAGTTTCCGTGGTCGGGGTCTGGGCGTGCGTTAACCATGAACCGAACAGACGGGTTAACCAAGGTAATTGTGGATGCCCAAACGCAGGTGGTAGTGGGTGTGGGAATGGTGGGGGCAGGTGCGGGGGAGTTAATTGCTGCGGGGGCGAGTTTGGTGGGGATGGGGGCACAGGCAATGGATGTGGGGGCGATTATACAGGCACATCCGACGGTAGCGGAAACATTGTTAGAGGCAGCGGAATCGTTATTGGGGCATGGGGTGCACTCACCGGGCAAGCACAAGGCACCCTCGCCGGAGGTGACCACAACGGTATAGGGGGGGGTGATTAGATTCGGGGACCTTCGGTCCCCACACCCCTTGACTAAGGGCTTCGCCCTTAGGAACCCAAAGATAGAATATGGGCACTGCGTGCCCGCACCCGCCTTAAGGGCGTTGCCCTTAAGAATCCCAAGGGGGTGCGCCCAGTTTAGGGGGTTCAAAAGTGCTTCGCCCCTTGGTTTTGGGGTCCAGGGGCTCCGCCC
>Ga0172373_10005499_pt1 | contig 17327 bp, 12 predicted proteins | sample Lak10m_2_FD_114546 | JGI IMG/M metagenome (GOLD analysis project Ga0172373, IMG submission 114546) | Freshwater microbial communities from Kabuno Bay, South-Kivu, Congo - kab_092012_10m | ecosystem: Environmental > Aquatic > Freshwater > Lake | place: Democratic Republic of the Congo...
AGAAGACATACTGAAGGCGGCAAACGCCAATATCGGAGCGGCGCGGGCGGCTTTTTCCCCGCCTTGAAGAGTCCGGATAATTCACTGTTGAGTGTTCCTATGCCGGTTGTCAATGTTATCCGCGGGAAAAAAGCCGCCCGCGCCGCTCCGATATTGGCGTTTGCCGCCTTCAGTATGTCTTCTGCCTGTAAGATGTCGGGGCGCTGTAAAAGCACTTTCGAAGACAGGCCCGCGGCAATTTCCCGTAATTTTCCGGCAGTGGCAAGAGAGGAGGGGAGCAAAGCGGCGGGGATGCTCTGACCGACAAGCAGGTTCAACAGATTCTGGTCGAAGGCGGCGTTGCGGGTGAAGGTCACGAGATCGATCCGAGCCGCCTCCACCAGTGTTTGAGCTTGATGGAGAGCAAGTTCGGAGGATATCCCCGTTTCGTAGCGATGTTTAATTAAATTATAGCTTTCTGTATGCAATTGCAGAGTCTTTGCTGAAAGCTGCAGCATATCCTGGTCAGCGGCAAGAAGCATGTAGGCGTTTGCTACTGCGGAAATGACTGACATGTTGGCGCTTTTTTGCGCCTGCTCAGTAGACAGGTAATTTTCCAGTGCCTGCTCCTTGAGGCTTTTCACCCGTCCAAAAAAATCGAGTTCCCAGGAGCTGATGCCAAAACTGACGCTGTACTGTTCGGCTGTGGTTACCTTGCCGGAGCCGGAGACGTCGGCCGGAAGTCGTTGCTGAGAGCTGCCGCCGGAAACCCCGATAACTGGAAAGACTTCCGCTTTTTGAATCCCGTACAATGCCCGTGCCTTTTCAATGTTCAGCGCGGCAATCCGCAGATCGCGGTTGTTGGCGAGGGCCAGCTCGATTACGCCCTGCAACTTTTTGTCGACAAAAAAATCCTGCCAGTGCCGGGAGGCAATATCTCCTGCGTCTGCAAGGGGCGACGGGCCGTAGGCTGCACCGGTTGGCCAGGCCCCGGGGATGGGGGCAGCCGGGCGGTTGTACTGCGGTGCCATGCTGGAGCAGCCGAAGAGCGAGATGCTCCAGAGGCAGAGGATGAAAAGCAGATTTGTTCTTCTGGGCATGTAAATTGCCTCCTACTTTCTGGCGAAGATTTTGAATATCGTGACAAAAAGAAGCGGAATATAGAAAATGGCGATGAAGGTGGCCGCAAGCATCCCGCCGACCACGCCGGTTCCAATCGCGTTTTGTGCCGCGGCGCCGGCACCGTGACTGATAGCCAAGGGCAGGACGCCGAGGATAAAGGCAAGCGAGGTCATGATGATCGGACGCAGCCGCAAGCGGGCAGCTTCCAGCGTTGCCTCCAGAAGGCCCGCTCCCGCGGTCATCCGCTCGCGCGCGAACTGGACGATCAGAATGGCGTTTTTTGCCGTCAATCCCAGCGTAGTCAGAAGACCGATCTGGAAATAGACGTCGCTTCCCATTCCGCGGATCCAGGTCGCCAGAACTGTTCCAAAGACTCCCAGCGGCAAGACAAGCAGGATCGCGAAGGGCACAGACCAGCTCTCGTAAAGGGCGGCAAGGGTGAGAAAAATGACCAGCACGGAAAATGCGTACAAAACAGAGGTCTGCGAGCTTGCCTGACGTTCCTGAAAGGAGAGGCCGGTCCACTCGAAACCGATTCCCGGCGGCAATTTATGGGCAATTTCCTCCATCGCCTGCATTGCCTCGCCGGAACTCTTTCCCGGTTTTGGTTCGCCCCAGATCTCTATAGCGGGAAACGCGTTGTAACGCTGCAGACTGGGCGAGCCATATCCCCATTTTCCGGTCGAAAAGGCGGAAAAGGGAACCATGGCCCCTCCGGAGTTGCGCACATGCCATCTGTTCAAATCTTCGATTTGCATGCGCGAGGAGGAATCCGCCTGCAAATATACCCTCTTTATCCGCCCCTGATTTACGAAATCGTTGACGTAGGTTCCACCCCAGGCACTGGAAATGGCGTCGTGTATCTCATTTACCGGAACGCCCAGTGCGCCTGCCCGCTGCCAGTCTACATTGACGTTGTACTCCGGCAGGTCATTGAGGCCATTTGGCCGTACGGCCATCAGGGCAGGGTTTTGCGCCGCCATTCCGAGGAGCTGGTTGCGGGCCTCTAAAAGTTTGTCGTGACCAAGCCCCCCGCGATCCTGCAGTTCAAAGTCAAAGCCGGTAGCATTGCCCAGTTCCAGCACCGGCGGTGGGGCAAATGCGAAGACAATCGCGTCGCGTCTCCGGGAAAATTCCGCCATCGCCTTGCCGACAATCGCCGTTACCTTCAAATCGGGACGATTCCGCAAATCCCAGTCCTTCAGTTTGACGAACGCCATCCCGTTATTCTGACCGCGTCCGGAAAAGCTGAATCCGTAGACGTACATGACCGATTCGACTGCCTCTTTCTGCTGAACGAGAAAATGGTTTTTGACATCCTCCAGCACCCGGGCGGTACGCTCGGCCGTTGCCCCTTCCGGAAGCATTACCTGGGCAAAGAGCACCCCCTGATCCTCGTCGGGCAGAAAAGAGGTCGGGAGCTTCAACAGAAGTGCTCCCGTTGCACCCACAATCAGGAGATAGATGATCAGGTAACGGGCGCCTTTGGCAAGCACCCCGGCGGTCATTGCGAAATAGCGGTCGCGAAGACGATAAAAAACGCGGTCGAACCATAGCAAGAAAGGTCTGGTCAGAAAGAACCCGCTTTCCGCCGCCTCGTGTCCCTTCGCCACCGGTTTGAGCATCGTTGCGCAGAGGGCGGGGGTCAAAATCAGGGCGACCAGCACGGAAAGCAGCATCGCTGCGACGATTGTCACGGAAAACTGACGATAGATAATCCCCGTCGAGCCGCTGGAGAACGCCATCGGGCCGAAGACCGCCGCAAGGACGAGGCCGATCCCGATCAGCGCCCCGGTGATCTGCCGCATCGATTTGCGGGTTGCCTCCTTGGGGGAAAGACCTTCTTCATGCATGATACGCTCGACGTTTTCGATGACGACGATCGCATCGTCAACCAGAAGGCCGATCGCCAGAACCATTGCAAACATCGTCAACATGTTTATCGAAAAGCCGAACATCTTCAGGATGAAGAAGGTCCCGAGCAAGACCACGGGCACGGCTATTGTCGGGATCAATGTTGCCCGAAAGCTTCCCAGGAACAGAAACATGACCAGAAAGACAAGGAGTATCGCCTCAAAGAGTGTTATTACAACTTCCTTGATTGCGACCGACACAAATGGCGTCGTTTCATAGGGATAGACTACCTTCAGCCCGGAGGGAAAATATTTTGAGAGTTCTTCCATCTTCGCCTTGACCGCCTTTGAGGTGTCCAGAGCGTTGGCCCCGGAGGCAAGCCTGATCAGCAGTCCTCCCGATGGTTTGCCGTTGTAGCGTGACTCTGCCTCATAAGACTCGGTTCCCAGTTCCGCGCGGGCCACATCCCGCAGCCGGACTGTTGAACCGTCCGGCTTGATCACGACCGGAATATCCTCAAACTGTTCCGGCGTCTGGAGAAGATCGTGAACGTTGACGGTCACATTGAGATTTTGTCCCTTGACAGCGGGCAGCCCCCCCAGTTGTCCTGCGGAAACCTGCACGTTGTACGTCTGCAGAGCCCTTTTCACGTCGGCCGGGGTGAGGCTGTAATTGAGCAGTTTCTCCGGGTTCAGCCAGATGCGCATGGCGTACTGGCTGCCGAAGGTCATCACCTCGCCAACGCCCGGCACGCGGCTGAGAATGCTCTCGACGTTCGAGGCCATATAATCCGTCAGGTCGTAGTTATTCATCGAACCGTCTTCGGAGTAGATGCTGACGATCATGAAGAAGTTTTTCGTGGCCTTGGAAACCCTAATGCCCATCTGCTGGACAATTTGAGGCAGGAGGGGCTTGGCGAGTTCCAGCTTGTTTTGAACTTTAGCCCAGGCGATGTCCGCGTCGGTGCCCGGCGCAAAAAATAGCGTGACGCTTCCTCGTCCGGAAGAGTCGCTGGAGGAGGAAAAATAGAGCAGATTGTCAAGCCCGGTCATCTTCTGTTCGACGATCTGGGTCACGGTATTTTCGACGGTTTTTGCGGAGGCCCCAGGATAGAAGGCATCGATCGAAATAGCCGGCGGAGCGATCGCCGGATACTGCGAGACCGGCATGCTCTTGATCGACAGGGCGCCGACAATCATGATGACGATCGCGATCACCCAAGCAAAAACAGGGCGGTCAATGAAGAATTGAACCATGAAAGTTCTCCTTTAGTTTCCGGATAATTTTGGGGGCAGGGGAGTTGCCGGCGGTTTAGAAGCAAAGGGGAAAACCTTTACCGGAACGCCCGCACGTATTTTCTGCAGTCCCTCCATAATTACCCGTTCACCCGCTTTAAGACCCTCGAATATCAGCCATCGGTCGCCGATTGCCCGGTCAATCTTCAAAAATCTCTGCTCCACCTTGCCGGTTGGGTCAACCACCATGGCGATCGCCCTCCCTTTGAAATCGTGGGTGACTCCCTGCTGCAAGACGAGAATTGCCCTGTTTTTTATCCCCTCTCTGATTACGGTGCGCACATACATACCCGGCAAAAGGGTCTTTTTCGGGTTCGGAAAGGCTATTCTCAGCAGAAAGGAGCCGGTGGCTGGATTGACGGTGACGTCGGAAAATTTGAACTCGCCTTCCAGAGGGTAAGGTGTTCCATCTTCGAGCAGGAGCTTGACCTTTGCTCCCCTAATATTGTTTTTTTTGATTTTTCCCCCGGCGAGTTCCTGCTTCATCCGCAGCAGCTCGGAGCTGGACTGGGTTGCATCGACAAATACCTGGTCGATTTTCTGGATTACCGCAAGCGGCGCAGGTTGGCCCGCTGTAGCGAGCGAACCGACAGTAATGTTGGATTTTCCGATTGTTCCCGAAACAGGGGCCTTGATGTCGGTATATGACAGGTTGATGCGGGCCGTTTCGACGGCAGTCTTTCCATACTGGATATCTGCCTCAGCCTGCCTGAGTGCGGCGGATATGTCATCATATTCTTGAGCACTTACAGCATTTTCCTTAAGCAGTTCCTGATAGCGGCGTTTTCTTTCCCGCAGAGCCGGAAGATTTGCCTCGGCCCGGATCAGGGCCGCCTGCGCCGTATCGAGAGTCGCCCTGTAAGGTGTCGGGTCGATCTCATACAAGACGTCTCCTGCCTTTACCTCATTGCCCTCTTCGAACAGCCGCTTGCGGATGATGCCGTTTACCTGGGGACGCACCTCGGCGACAAGAAACGCCGAAACCCGCCCCGGCAGTTCCCTGGTTATTTCAACCGGCTCTTCCTTGATCGTGACAACGCCAACCTCCGGCAACAGCGCGCCGGTCGGCCCCTTGGTCTCGGTTTTTTTCCCGCAGCCGGCAAGAAGCATCATTCCGCAAGCCAACAGGAACAATTTCCTCTTTCTTGTTTTTTCAGCCATCTCCATGCAACACCTCGGCAATTTTAGTTATTAAAACTCCGATCGTTCGGATCGTTTACCCGTGCATCGGGCATCATGATATCGACCAACCTGATTAATACGGCTGCGGCATCTTATCTTTTTATGCTGTCCCAGCAGGCTTCTAGACATTTGGATACTGCATCCTCATCGAGCGGGGCAAGCCCCAGAAGATGGTCGCGGGTGAGAAAAATCCTCGGCCCGAAGGCAAGGGAAAAGAGGTTGGTGATCTTTAAGTCCTTTACAATCCTGTACGCAATGCCCTCCCTGAAAAGTTCCTCAAAAATATTTTTTTTTGCCTGGTCCAAAAAGGCGGTTCGTGCGGAGGGAAGCTTAGTAAGTCGAAAACCTTCTTCATTTTTCCCGGTCCCGCGCCCGCTTGGTTTCCGTCCAGTCAATCGCCAGTGTCTCCGGGTCGATCACAACGCCATAGTCGGCGCTGGCGCTTCCTATGCTGACATAGCCTTCGCTTACGTCTTTCAGCACCAGCTCGGGATCGCGGGCAAGCGGGCTGCCGTAACCGCCTCCTCCGGGGGCATCGATGGTCACAACATCCCCCGGCATCAAGCGGGTCAATCCGTAGGCATTGCCGGATTCTCCATTGACGAGGAACTTTGCCTTGGCCCCGGCTTGGCCTTGAAAAAGACCTTCCGCCGCGTAGACATATCGGCCCGCCTGGATTCCCAGATTGACAGGCGGCTGGGGGGCATATTCGTCGTCGGGCACCCGGAAAAGTTCCCTTTTGCCCAGACCGCCTTTCATCTTGCCGGGACCGCCTGAATCGACAAGCAACTCTCTTTTTTCGACAATCAGCGGCGTATCGCTTTCGAATATCTCGACTGGAGTATTGGCGCCGTTGGCGGGGAAAATGTAGACGTAATTGCCGTCGTTGGCGGCGCCTGCCCCCATGCCTCCTCCCCGGATGATCACGGAATGCCAGGGCCGTCCGTCTTGCCTTTTTCCGTAAAAGACGTTCATGGCAGCCGGTGTCCCGCCTGATCCGGCGATAACGCTGCCGGGAAGGACCCCGGCCAGCCCCCGGTAAATGACTTCCGTTATGAAGTGGCCGACCACGAGGCGGGCGGCCACAGCCGCCGGGAATTTGCAATTGACGACGCTGCCCTCCGGAGCGCTGAGACAAATTGGTCGGGCGCAGCCTTCGTTGTTGGGTATATCGGGGGCAAACATGCTCTTGATGGCCATAAATACGTACGCATAGGTAAAATTGTAAACTACGTTCCCCCCCCAGTTTACCTGCCCCGACGAACCGGCAAGATCGACGTTTATATCACTTCCTTTGACCTCGATCTTCGCCTCGATGAGGATGTCCTCCTGGGCCTTCATCTGCTCGACAATGCCTTTGGCCCGGTAGATGCCGTCGGGAATTTTTTCGATCTCCCGGCGCATGCTTTTTTCCGTGATGCCGATTATCTGGTCCGCGAGATCATCCAGACCGGAGAGACCGCTTTCGTTGAGCATCTGGCAAATCTTGTCTGTGCAGACGTGATTTGCCGCAATCTGCGACCGGATATCCCCGATCACCTCATCAGGGGTCCTTACATTCCAGCGGATCATCTCCATGACCGATTCGTTCAGTTTGCCCCGGTCGTAGAGCTTTACAACCGGGATAAAAAGTCCCTCTTCAAAGACATCCTGGTTGTCGGAGGAAACCCGCCCCCCAATGTCGGAATGGTGAAAAACGCAGGCAGTAAAGGCGGTCAATGTCCCCTGATAGAAGATGGGACTCATTACGCAGACATCGTTCAGATGACCCGCGAGTGCCCAGGGATCATTCGTGATGAAGGCGTCTCCGGGATGGTAAGATTCTACCGGGAAGCGGTTGACAAGATTCTTTACCCCCAGGGCCATGGCGCCTGATTGACCGGGGGTGGCAAAACTGCCCTGGGCCAGCTCCCGGCCCTTGCGGTCGGTGAACATGCAGGTGTAGTCATGGGCATCCCGCAGCAGGCTGGAAAATGCCGTCCGGGCGACGCTACCGTCGGCCTCATCTACTATCGAAATCAGTCTTCGCCATAAAATTTCCAGCGTTATGGGATCGAAAGTCTGCCCCATTTTCATACCTCCTTAAGATCGATCCACAGAAATCCAAACTCATCCGTTGCCACGTGGGCATCCTCGCCCACAATCAGTGTCGATTCCTTCTCTTCGATAATGGCGGGACCCTGAAATTTGGCGCCCGGAAAGAGCCGGTAACGATCGTAAACCGTATAGGGAACAAAATCATCTGCCAGCGGCGAATATGCCGGACGTTTTCCCTTGATCGCAGCGTCCAGGGACTGTTCCTTCTTCATTGCGAGTCTGGGGAGGCGCAGAAGCCGTTCCGGGAGACTCGCCCGCACCTTGAAATTGATAAACTCCACCTCTGATTCCGGGTAGGTCCGGCCGTAGAGTTTCTCATACGTGTCGTCGAAGAGTCTCCGGACATCCGGCCGCTTAAGTTCGGTAAATTCCCCGGCAGGTAAAACGACGTTGATTTCCGCTCCCTGTCCGACAAAGCGCATATCGACAGAGCGCTGATAGCAGACAGTATCGTCCGCAGCTTCCTTCTTGAGGATTTTTCCCGCCTCTTTTTCGAGTCCCTGAAAGATTCCTTCTATCTCGGGGAAGGCGACGCCGGAAAGGGAAACCTTGTGGCTGCGGAGCAAATCAAAGGCCCGGGGAGCCGTGAAAAAGCCCATTGCCGAACCGACCCCGGCATTCGGCGGAATCAGCATCCGGGGGGCGCCCAATTTCTTCGCCAGGCCATAGGCATGCACAGGCCCCGCCCCGCCAAAGGCTGATATTGTCACAATTGCCGGATTGCCGCCTTTTTCCGCAATATGGGTTTTGGCCGCCCCGGTCATGGTTTCGTTGATTAGATCATGAATCCCCCAGACGGCCTTGAGAAAGGAAACTCCCAGGGGACGGGCGATCTTTTCTTCCACGCCGCGCCGGGCGGCTTCCTTATCCAGTTTCATCCCGCCGCCCAGGAAATATTTCTCGTCCAAATAGCCCAAAAGCAGATCGGCATCGGTCACGCAGGGATCAGTGCCCCCCCTTCCGTAGCAGATCGGTCCGGGTGCCGCGCCGGAGCTCTCCGGTCCTACCTGCAACGTGCCCATTTTGCTTACCTTGGCAATGCTGCCGCCTCCCGCTCCGATCTCCATCAGATCGACTACGGGCACCTGGATGGTCAAGCCGCTGCCTTTCATGAATCTCTGGATGCGTCCAACCTCGAAGGTTGGCACCACGCCGGCAACCCCTTTCTGGATAAGGCAGGACTTGGCTGTTGTGCCTCCCATGTCGAAACAGAACATCTCCGAGACATTGAAGTGTTTGCCATAGTATTGGCCCGCAATGACGGCCGCCGTCGGTCCGGACTCGATGATGCGGACGGGAAACTCCGCTGCCGTATCGACGGAGGTCACTCCACCGCTGGAAAGCATGATGAAAAGTTTGCCCTGAAAGCCGATCTTTTGCAGGCGGCCTGACAGCTTGGATAGATAACGGCCGGTAAGGGGTTTGACGTAGGCATTGGTAACGGTGGTAGAGGTTCGTTCATATTCCTTGATCTGTGGCAGAACCCGGTAGGAAATCGAGACGGACATTCCCGGGGCTTCATTGGCGATGATCTCTTCGAGCATCAGTTCATGAACAGGATTTTCAAAGGAATTAATCAGACAGACGGCAATGGATTCGATTCCCATTTCGACGAGCGTGCGGACTGTCTGTCTCGCTTCTTCCGGATCCAGGGCCTTCATGATGCTGCCGTCACTGCGGATCCGTTCGTTGACCTCAAGCCGGTATCTGCGGGGAATCAGCGGCAGGGGAAATTCGGCAAAGACGTCATAGGGCGCGTAGCGCATTTCCCTGCCGATCTCCAGGATGTCGCGGAATCCTTTGGTAGTGATTAATCCTGTACGGGCGCCTTTTCTTTCGATGATGGAATTGATGACGAGGGTTGTGCCATGAATCAGTTCGTCCAGCCGACCGACAAAGTCCGGCGCGGTTTTTTCCAGCTCCCTTATTCCCTCTTCAACGGCATCCGAGGGATCGCGGGGGGTGGTCAGGCACTTGCCGGTTCTGATTTCTCCGGTTTGATCGTTCAGCAGGACAAAATCGGTAAAAGTACCGCCTATGTCACAGCCCAGCCGGTAATGCTTCTCTTTCATTTATTCCTCCCCCGTCATAAAAACTGCTTTCAGAACAAACCCGGTTCTTTAAACTCTCCAAATACTTCCCTGAACACATTGGTCATTTCGCCGACCGTCGCGTAGGCCTTGCAGCACTCTACCAGATAGGGCATGACGTTCTTGCCTGCCCGGGTCGCCTGCTCGAAATCCTTAAGGGTGCGGGCGGTCTCCCGCTGGTTTCTTTCCCGGCGGACCCGCTTTAATTCCTCGATCTGCCGTTCTGCTGTTTCCCCCGTATATTCGTGGAGTTCGACATCCTTTGACTCTCCTTCTGTATGGATATTGACCCCCACCTTGAGAAGTTCTCCGGACTGGATTCCCTTTTCAAAATCGTACGCCTGCCGGGAGACGAGTCTCTGGATGTACCCGGTGGCCACTGCCGGGATGATCCCGCCCACCTTCCTGATCTCTTCCATCTCCCCTTCGATCTTCTCCTCCATCTCTTTCGTCAGCGTCTCTATAAAGTAGCTTCCCGCCAGCGGGTCAACCGTATCCCGCAGACCTACCTCATCCATTAGAAGCTGCAAGGTTCGGAGGGAGATAACGGCGGAGTGGGGGGTCGGGATCGTATAGGCCTCGTCGTAGCTGCAAAGCGCAATGGTCTGGGCCCCGGCCAGGGCTGCCGAGAGGGCGTAGTAGGCGCCGCGCATGATGTTGTTTTCCGGCTGTGCCTTTGTCAGGCCATAACCTCCGCCGCCGAAAAGTCCCCGCATGAACATGTTGGATTCCTTCTTCACCCCGTATTTCTCTTTCAGGTTTTTCGCCCATAGCTTCCGGGCGGCCCGAAATTTGGCCACCTGTTCCCAGATATTGCCGAAGACGTTGAAATTGAAAGAAAATCTGCCAACGAACTCGTCGATATCATAGCCGCGCGGCAAGACGTTGTCGATATAGGCATTGGCGATCAGGATGGCATAGGCGATCTCCTGGGCGGGAGTGGCCCCGGATTCCCGAATGTGGTACCCGCAGATGGAAACCGGATTGGTTCGCGGCATGGTTGTCATAGAATATTCGATGGTATCGCCGATCAGTTTTACCGCCGGCTCCACCGGGAAAATCCAGGCCCCCCGCCCGATCATTTCCTTTAAGATATCGTTCTGAGGCGTTGCGGAAATTACCCGGGCATCATAGCCGTATTTCTCGGCCACGGCCTGGTACATGGCCAGCATGATCGAGGCAACGGCGTTGATGGTAAGACCGGAGCCGATCTTGGCCAAATCGATATCCCGGAAGGCTGTCTCAAAATCCCGGAGGGAATCGACCGCCATCCCGACTCGTCCCACCTCTCCCTCCGCCCTGGGGTCGTCGGAGTCGTATCCCATCTGGGTGGGAAGGTCGAAGGCCACGTTGAGGCCGGTCTGGCCGTGGGCGATCATCAGTTTGAAACGTTCATTCGTTTCACGGGATGTCCCGAAACCGGTGTACTGCCGGGTCGTCCAGGCTCGACTGCGGTAGCCTTCGCGATGAATGGCCCGTGTAAAGGGGTAAGCACCGGGATCGGCGAGATCCTTTTCGTACGAAAACCCGATGCGTTCGAGATCCTCGGGGCCATAGAACGACTTGACATGGATGCCCGATTGCAGTGTCACATCAGTGATCTGGCCCTTGGCATCCTTGGTATATTTTGCTACGCCCATTTTGCCTCCTAATCGCGTCTCACATTTTCTCTTATCACCCGGACAATCTCAGCAAACGGCGTTCCCCCCGGGAATACGCCCCGTACCCCTAATTCCCTGAGTCTCGGAATGTCGCGGCCGGGGATTACTCCTCCCACGACGATTGTCTTGTCGCCGATCCCGGCCTCGCCGGCCTTCCGCACGAGTTTCTCTGTAATGGGGATGTGGGCGCCACTCATAATGGAAAGCCCGATTACATCGACATCCTCCTGCAGGGCAACCGCGACGATCTGTTCCACCGTCTGATGAAGGCCCGTATAGATGACCTCCATCCCCGCCGCCATCAGCGCGTGGGCCACGACCTTTGCGCCGCGGTCATGCCCATCGAGACCCGGTTTTGCTATTAATACCCTGATAGTCTTTGCCATCAATGTCGCCTCCTTAACCATATCTGTACTGAACGCCGCATCCCCCTTCAGGATAGTCCCAGTCAATCGAGTTATGGATGCACGCGATCCGGCAGCTTCCACATTCCAGGCAGCCTGCGTATTCGACCACCATTTCGCCCGTTTCCTCCAAAGAGTAAAGGTGCCCGGGGCAAACGGCGATGCACATTCTCTCCGGGCAGACGGCACAGATTTTCTGGTCGAGCTGTATGTGGCTCTGGCGATCGTTTTTCATCGCATTGAGGGCTAGTTTTTCTTCCACTTTCATGGCTAAATCTTCCTCATGCTTAACAAATCCCGGCATCCTTCCCAGTTGAGGACGTATTTCCTTGCCACCGCTTTGGCGGTTGCGTACAGGGGCGCCTTTTTACCCGGACCGATCGTGAAAAGCGCCGCGAGAAGTTCGGAAAAGAACTGGGGATAGACGGTGGAGAGCCTTTTATTTTCGAGGACGCTTCTCGTATGCCGAAAGGTCTCCATGTCGGGAAGGACAAAGCTCTCCCGGAGTTTCTGTTCATAGCGGGCCAGAAAAGCGGCGGACAGATCGCCCTGGGCGAGAGCTTCATCCGCGACCCTGGCCGCGATCGCCCCTGACGCAACGGCAAAGTCCATACCGCGCACGGTCAGTCCGAGATTTAGCGAGAAACCGGCCGCATCACCGGCGACAAGCATGCCGTCGGTGTAAAGTTTGGGAATGCCTCCCACTCCTGCTTCGGAAATGAGATGGGCCGCATATTCCTTTAACTCGCCCCCCCGGATCCATCGCTGCACCTCCTGACGAGTCGAAAATTCCTCCATGAGCTGGGAAGCGGCAACGGGGCTCTTCTGTTTGCTGAGGTCGTCGATGCCAATGACGATCCCCAGAGAGAGCGTATCACGATTCGTGTAGAGAAAACCGCCTCCGAACATTCCCCTGGTAAGGGACCCGACAAAGAGATTCGCTGCCCCTTCCCCGGGAAGCAGACCGAAGCGATCTTCAATGGTCGAAGCGTTGAGCTGGTAAATCTCCTTGAGGGCAACGGCATAGTTGCGTGGCGCCAGGGCTTTTCTCAATCCGGCTTTTTCCGACAGGAAAGAGAGGGCGCCGTCGGCTGCAATGACGATTTGGGCGCCTATTTCCTCATCCCCCGATTTGATGCCTGCTACGCGCCCGTCTTCCCATAACAGTGTATCGACCTTCTTTTGGGGAATAATAAAGGCCCCTTTGTCACCTGCCTTTTGCGCCAGCCAGTTATCAAAAGTTGCCCTCAGCACGGTATAGCTCATGTACGGCTCGCTGCGCCAACAATCATTGGCATATTCCAGTTGCACGGAGGTATTGTCGGAAAGAACCGTAATCATCTCTTTCACGACATGCCTTTCGAAGGGCGCCTCCTCAAGGATTCCGGGGAGATATTCTTTTATGGGAGTCACGTAGATACGGCCGCCGGTCACGTTTTTACTGCCCGGGGTGTCTCCCCGTTCCAGCAGGATAACCTGCCTGCCGGCGGTGGCAAGATGGTAGGCAGCCGTCAACCCGGCCAGTCCGCCGCCTACTATGATTGCATCTACCTTTTCCATAAGTTTATCCAAAGAGTTTACTTGTCAATGGGGATCAGTTTGCTTCCTCAATCTTTTTTTCAGTTCCTCAGTCATTGCCGGCAACACCTCAAACAGGTCTCCCACGATGCCGTAATTGGCGTATTTAAAAATAATCGCATTCGGATCATTATTGACGGCGAGGACGACCTTGGATGTGTCCATTCCCATGATGTGATGAATGGCCCCGGAAATGCCGGCGCCCAGATAAAACTTCGGGGAAACGGTTTTGCCGCTTTTGCCGATCTGATCTGTCTGGTCTCGCCATCGGGCATCTACGACGGATCTTGTTGCTCCCACTGTGGCGCCGACAGTCTGCGCCAGCTCTTCGAGGAGGTGGAAATTTTCGGCTGCCTTTAAACCCCGTCCGCCAGCCACAATCAGTTCCGCTTCCGTCAGATCGACTTTTCGCGAAGCGGTTTTTTCAGTCTTTATGACGGAAGTCCTTACCAGTTCAGACGAGATGTCGGCCCTGATTTCTATCGATTCTCCCCTTTGCGCGCGAGGTGCGCCCATGGCGAAACTGTTAGGCCGCACTGTAACGATGGCTGGGCAGGTTGAAAAGGTCAGTTCGGCCAGAACTCTGCCGCCGTACATGGGCCGTATAAAAGTTAGAGGAGTTTTATCCCAGTTGGCCATCGTCACATCCGAGGCAATGCCTGTCTGGAGAAGTACTGCGACCCGGGGAAGAAAATCTCGACCCCTTTGCGTAGCCCCGCCCAAAATGAGCTTTGCCCCCGTTTCCCGGGCGCAGCCTGCCATCGCTATTGCATAGCCCTCTGCCGTATAGTCTTCCAGGGCCGGATCCGTTACGTGGATCAATTTTTCCGTGTAATGGAGAACCTTTTCCCGCACCGCTGCGGGCAATTTCCCCAAAAACACCGCTTCCACGCAGAAGTGTCCGGTTTCGGCCAGTTTCAAGCCCTCCGACAGCAGCTCCAGGGAAACCTTCCGCGGTTCTTCACCATTCGCCTCTACAAAGACAAGAATCTTGTCCATTACTTTCCCCCTGTCCCTTTGCTAAAAAAGCTTCTCCACTTCCATGAGTATCCTTACCGCTTCAATTGCGGCCTCGTGCGGTTCGCCAGGAATGATCTGCACGGCGGGTTTTTTCTTCGGGAGCGAGTATTGCAGCGTCTTCACCTTCGCTCCCTGCCGACCGGTCTGCTCAGGGGCAAGCCCCAGGTCGGCAGCGGTCAGCCTTGCGATCGGAGCCCTCATCGCCTTCATTACGCCTGTTATCAGGGGGACTCTTGGTTCATTCAGCCCCTTTTCGGCGGTGAATAATGCGGGCAGGGGAGTCTCGATGGTTTCTTTTCCCCCTTCTACGGCAACCTCCGCGACTGCCCGTCCCTCGTCAACGGCAAGCTTTACGATGCCGCCTATATGCGGCAGTCCCAGAAACTGTGCTACCATCTGCCCGACTTCTCCCCGGTCGTCATCGATGGCCTGCCTGCCGCAGAGGATGATGTCAAAATGCTCCCGGGCAATTGCCCGGCTCAAAACGAAAGCGTTTGCATAGCCGTCGCCGTCTAAAAAGGCCTCATCGTCAAGCAGCAGGGCCTCGTCAGCTCCCATGGCAATGCCGGTTCTCAAAACCTCCATTGCCTTGCCGTTTCCGAGGGCGATAACCTTGACCTTGCCGCGAGTATGCAGCGCCTTGATCTGCAAGGCCTCTTCGACAGCAAATGCATCGAAGATGTTCATCGCAAACTTTGGCTCTATGGTGAGGCTTGTCCCGTCTCCGCCGACCGTTACCAAAGCTTCCGGATCCGGAATCTGCTTTACCAGCACAACAATATCCATACCGTTTTCCCCTGATGACAAAAGTAATTTTAATGCCGACAGGCTCGCTCGGAACCCCGTCCGCGGTGCAGTAACATTTTCAGCGGCAAGTAGCAACAATTGGTTGTGCCCCGTAGGCGGGCACAAAACTATTTGCCAATCAACCATCTGTTGATTATTTTGCGGAATTATGACTTTCCGATGATCATCCTTCCGAGGAAATCCTTTATAATTTCGTGAGTTCCCCCGCCGTATAGAAGGAAACGGGCATCCCGGAAGTAGCGCTGCGGGTTGTATTCGCGGGCGAAGGCATTGGCGCCCCAGATCCTCGTTGTCTCATCCACTACCTTCAGGCAGGTCTCTGTGGCAAACATCTTTGCCATAGCCGCTTCCCGGCGGGAGGGGAGCTTCTCCTTTATCTTCCAGGCCGCATGGTAGACCATAAGCCGGCTTGCTTCCATTTCCGTTGCCATATCGGCAAATTTGGCCCGGATTAGCTGGTAGCTGCCGATAGTTTTACCAAACGCAACCCGCTTTCTCGCATAGGCGAGTCCTTCGTCATAAGCCGCCTGGGCGATTCCGAGCGCCATTGCCCCGGTCATGACCCGAACCTCATCGAGGATTTCCGAAAGATATTCAGCGCCCTTATTAATCTCTGCCCCCAGCATATTTTCGGCGGGAATTCTGACGTTATCGAAAACTAGTTCACCCGTTACCGTTCCCCGGCAGCCTAATTTATCGAGCACCTGCCCGGGCGCAAAGCCGGGGGTTCCCTTTTCTACCAGGAAAAAGTTTAGTCCTTTTACACCTTTGGCCATGTCCGTTGTCGCGAGTACGGTTGCCATATCGGCAATTGGTCCGTTGGTGATCCACATCTTCGTGCCGTTCAAAACCCATTCGTCCCCCTGTTTTTCCGCCCTTGTCCGGGTGGCCGCAAGATCCGATCCTGACTGGTCTTCGGTAAAACACATGGTGGCAATCTTTTCGCCTCGCAGGGCCGGATAGAGGCAACGCTGTCTTATCTCTTCCGTCCCAAAGCGATAAATGAAATAGGTGCCCATCAGGGCGTTCATGACGACACTTTGAGCAAAACCCACGGATCCCCGGGCGAGCTGTTCGTAGAAAATCATCGCCGTTACCGGATCGGCATTCATCCCGCCTATCTCTTCAGGATAACGCAGTCCCAGATAGCCGAGTCCGGTGAACTCCTGCCATAACTCCCGCGGGAACTCGTCCTTTTCATCAATCTCCCGGGCCTTGGGGACGATGAGGCGCTCGACCGCATCGGTGATAATCTTTTTGAAAAATTCCTGTTCCTCGGTTAGGGCGAAATCCATATATCCTCCTTTATTTAAACGCCGGATTGGGCATGGTTAAATCACTTCTTTTTCCTTCAGCTCCCGCAGCTTTGCAGGAGAACATCCAAGTGAACCGTAGATGTGGGCGTTATGTTCGCCAAACCGGGGAGGAAAGGTCATCCGCCGGCCGGACTCCCTGAGAAAGGGAGTTGTAAAGGGCGGGGGCGCCATGTAGATCTGTGTGCCGGTGAGCGGGTCTGTCGCCGTAAGGAGCGCCTCTTTTACATAGACATCCTCAATGACCTCCTCAATAGTGTTGACCCGGGAGATTGGAATAGTGGCCTTTTGACACAGTTCGATCATCTCGTCCGTCGTTTTTGTCTTTGTGCAGTCATTGATCAGCGCGTTCAGGGCCTTTACGTCCCCGATACGCCCCCTGTTTTTCTCATAGGCCGGTTTGGACAGCTTCTCGAAGCCGGGAAGCTGAGTGAACGATGCCCACTGGCGGTCGTTGCCGAGGGCGATGTAGACGTATCCATCGCTTGTCTCATAGACCGAGACCGGAGCGAAGAATTCGTGGGTATTGCCTCGGCGCGTAATCCTGTTGCCGAAAGATTTCGTCAAAGTAATCGGGACGGTAAGCCAGGAGGTCGTGGACATAAGCATGGAGACATCGATCCTCTCCCCTCTGCCGGTAAGGGAGCGCTTGAAGAGGGCCTTCATGATGAGCCCATAGGCATGCTCGCTTGTTCCCATATCGGGGAGCGGTATTCCCATGACTTGCGGGGCTTCGCCGGCCTTGCCGGTTAGTTCCATGAGACCGCCCCGGGCCTGCAGGATGGGATCGTAGGCGGCTTCATTGCTTTCGGGTCCGAAGCCGGTGAGTCCTACCCAGATCAGATCAGGTTTAATTGCCTGCAGGGTCTTATAGTCAATCCCCAGTTTTTCATAATTTTTGGGCAGTTGATTGGTGGCGAAGATA
>Ga0172373_10005500_pt1 | contig 17326 bp, 15 predicted proteins | sample Lak10m_2_FD_114546 | JGI IMG/M metagenome (GOLD analysis project Ga0172373, IMG submission 114546) | Freshwater microbial communities from Kabuno Bay, South-Kivu, Congo - kab_092012_10m | ecosystem: Environmental > Aquatic > Freshwater > Lake | place: Democratic Republic of the Congo...
CGCGCGGGTGTGCGCGGCGGGAGCGAGGCAATCGGGCGCGGCGGGGTCGGTGCGGACCACGACGGTGACCTCGGTGGCCTCGGGGAGCGGACGGAGGGGGAGGAGGGTCAGGGTGGCGCCCTCGTCCGTCGTGCCCAGGATGACCGGCCAGTCCACCCCGTCGGCCACCACCCGCACCTCGGGGAGCGTGGCGGGGAGCGGGCCGTCGGCGCGGAACCAGAGCCCGGAGGAGAGGCCCCAGCCGTCGAGCGTGGCGAGGTCGTCGTAGATGGCGGCGAAGCCCTGGGCCTCCTCGGCGAGGAAGGGGTGATCCGCGGTGTCGGTCGCGACCCGGCGGCCGGTCGGGGTGTCGGCCGGGACGGTCCAGTGGTCGTCGGGGAAGACGTCGAGCGCGCCCTCGGGGTCCCACAGGAAACTCACGGGGCCGTCGCAGAAGCCGACGGGCTCCAGGGCGGGGGCGGGGTTCGCGCAGGCGAGCAGCCGGAGGAGCACCATCGCCCCAGTCTACCCGCGGGAGGCGCTCGAGGGTCCGACTCCGGCCGGCGCTCCGGGACCGGCCAGGCCCTCGAGTTGGGACCGCCACCAGGCGGAACCCCGGGCCAGCTCGGCCACGTACCCCTCGACGTCGCGCCGCGCGGCCTCACCGAGCCGTCGGTAGGGCACCACGTGCGCCGCGGGGACGTGGCGCAGGGTCAGGTTGATGCGCCGGGTGCGGAAGGCGGGCACGTGCGGCGGGAGGTCGAGCCCGAGCTTGTCCTCCACCCGCTGGACCCGGTGCAGGAGCGCGTCCTTCCAGGTGGGCCCGGCGAAGGCCTGGAGGTCGCCGTCGGCCAGCCACACGGTGGACACCGGGGTGCTCCCGCGGCCCCGCGGCACGAACTGGAACCGTGCCCGCTCGCCCAGCGAGAGCGAAGCGACGGGGCCGGGCTCGTCGTCGTGGTGCTCGCCCACGCGGGCCAGGTCCACCTCGCGCTCTCCGTCCACGCGGGAGCCGTAGAAGTTCACGAGGCAGGTGTCGAGCCCCCACCCGGCGGGGATGTCGCGGGCGGGGAAACGCGCGCGGACCACCCGCTCGGCTTCGGCGGCGAGCCGGGCCAGGACCGGAGGGAAGGGCTCGGCGGCCACGGCGCGATCCGCGATGCCCCGCGGCGGCTGGTAGTAGCCCAGGCAGGCGAACTGCCAGTTGCCGAGCCAGTAGACGGGCCGGAGCAGCGGGCGCTGGGTCTCGCCCGGCGGCGGCCCCCGCACGGTAGACCAACGCTGCTCCCACAGCGGCGCCAGCGTCGCGAGCCAGCCCAGGAGCTCCGCGCGGTCGGCGGCCGGGATCCAGCCGGAGAGGTGGAGCACCCCGGGCGCGCGCAGGTCCAGAGGGGCGCGGCCCGGGCGTCGGCCCGGAGCCGCGGCGGCGCCTCTCACGGCTCGACCCGGATGTCGTCGAGGCCCAGTCGCCCGAGGGGTGCGTCTCCGGCGCCTCCCAGCTCGAACCGGAGCTCCCGGATGTCGGCCAGGTCCAAGGGGACGCCCCCCACCCGGAAGTCGTCCAGCGGGAGCCGGACGGTGGACCAGGCGTTGACCCAGCCCCGCCCGTCGCCCGTGCCGCGACCCCGCCGCTGGTAGGACGGGGCGATGGAGGTCTCGATCGCGGCCGGGACGGTGACCGCCACCCCGGCGCCGTCCACCAGGGTGACGGAGAGGTCCAGCGGGCCGTCCAGCTCGACGGTGTAGGGGTGCCGCGTGCCCTGGCAGGCGCGGAAGGAGAGCCAACGCCGGCCCGACCAGTCGCTCACCGAGGAGGGCAGCTCGTAGGCGTAGCTCGCCTCCTGCTGCCAGCCGAACACCACCCCCCGCGCGTCGTCGCTGGGGTACGCCACCTCGGTCATGCCGTTCATCGGGTCGGCCTCGGACCAGGCCAGGAGCCCGTCCAGGTCCGCGAGCGAGGCCTCGTAGAGCTCCTCCACGTCGGTCGTGACCGGCGCTCCCGACGAGGCGCGCAGCGGGTCCGGAGTGGCCTGGAAATCGTCGATGATCAGCGCCTCGACCGGCTTCCAGGTGGAGATCACCACCGCCCCCGCGTCCGTGAGGGGAAGCCGGGCCGGGTCCGCCGCGAGGACCCCCCGAGCGGCCGGCGCCTCGAGGAGCCCATCGGCCATCACCGCGAGCAGGTGGGCCTTGGCGAGGGCGTGCACCACCTCGCGGTCGAGCTGATCCGGCCCGTCGCCGTCGTCGTAGCCGCAGCAGTTGAAGTCCTCGTGCGAGGCGCCGTACACGTAGGTGGACGAGCTGTCCCCCTCGGCGGCGGCGAGGAGCCGGAAGGACAGGGCCTCGGGGTACCCGGGCTGCCCGGTCACGTCGCCGTCGGCGCTGCCCGCCAGGAGGTGGAAGCGGACGTCGTGCGGGTCCGAGACGTCGACCTCGTAGAACACGGTGGGGGCGATGCTGGCGATCACCCGCACGTCCTCGGCCGCGAACTGCTCGGGCACGAACTCCCCTTCCCGCAGGCGCGCGTAGGCCCGGACCACCCCCTCGCCGCCTCGGCTGTGCCCGATCCAACCGATGCTCCGGGCGTCCACGATGGGAGTTCCCGCCACCGAGGCGCCCTCGGCGAGAAACCACTCGGTGTTGGCCAGCGTGGTGGTGGATGCGCTCTCGATGCCGGGCTGGGTCTGGTTCTGGTGGGACATCACCACGAAGCCCCAGGAGGCGAGGTGCTCCCCGAGGTAGTCGTACCAGGTGTAGTCGTGGCCGTTGCCGTGGGAGACGACCACCAGCGGCGCCCCCGCCGGGTGCCCCTCCGGCCACCAGACCCGTTGGCCGAGCCAGTCCCCGCCGCTGACGTCCGCGGTGGCGACCGGCCACGGGCCCGGCCCCGCGAGGTCCGCCACCAGCTGGAGCCCCTCACCCAGGGCGCCCGCGTCGCGCACGTCCCCCGGGGACAGGGCGCCGTCGCCGTCGGCGTCGAGCACCAGGTCCACCGCGGAGCCCAGGATGCCGGCCCCGGGCGCGGGTGAGGCCCAGACCTCGGTGGCGCCGATCTCGCCTTGGACCTCCCAACGCTCCACCCCCCCGCTGAGGTCGGCGAGCGCCGGGTCCGCGGCCCAGTCCGCCGGGGAGCGGTGGGGCACCACGTAGACGTCGCCGGCGAGCGCGGGGCCGAGGGCCGGGTCGAGCCCCACCCAGAGGGGCACGAGCGGACCGAAGAGCTCGCGCCAGGCGAAGCCGGGGGTACGCTCCGCGGGCCGACCGGCCAGCGGCAGGCGCGCGGGTGCGGAGAGCGGGAGGTCCACCGCGTCGCACCCCGCCACCTGGGCGCGGAGCGTGCCGGACCCGGGGGCGCCGGCCTCCACCAGCACGTCGAGCGGGAGCTGGTCCCGGGTCAGCGCCGGGAGCGGTGTGCCGTCGGAGCCCAGGAGCGTGAAGCCCGCGGCCGAGAGCGCGACCGACCGACCGCCGTCCTTCCGGGAGACCTCCGGGTTCGCCTTCAGCCGAACCGGGACCGCGCCGAGCTGCCGCCCACCGGGCACGTCCAGGAAGGGGCTGACCGGCACGGTGAGCGCGTCCGCGGACCAGGCGACCAGGCACGGATCGGCCGCCGGGCCGCAGGCGAGGAGGAGGGCGAGGAGCACCACCGCGAAGCTATCGCGCGTCCGCGCGCCGCCGCCGGCCGATCCGTCGCCCCGCGCCGCTACATTGCGGTTCGATGACCCTGCTCCTCCTCGTCCTCGCCGGGTGCGCCGGCCCCCACGGGGACGACCCCGCCGAGGACACCGCCGCCTCCGACACGGCGAACGCCGAGCCCTTCGCCGACGGGCTCGCCGCCCGGGTGAGCGAAGACGTGGGCTCCGTGCTGTACGTGTCCTGGAACCAGCTCCGCCCTGTCGACACGGTCTGGGTGGAGTGGCAGGTGGACCCGGACACCTGGCAACCCACTCCCGCCCGCGCCGGCAGCGTCGGCGCCCACGAGCAGATCGTGCTCGGAGCCCCCTTCGGCGCCGAGGTGCGGTGGCGGGTGGTGAGCGAATCCGGCGCCCAGGTGGATGGCCCCGCCGTCACCACCGACCCCGTGCCCGGGGGCCTCCCCACGCCGGTGTTGGACATCTCCAGCCCCGAGGGCTGGGAACCCGGCGCCCACTGGCTCCTCACCAGCGTCTCCGAGGAGGAGCCCCAGCGCTCGCGGAACCCGCAGTTCTGGGTGGTCCTCCTGGACCGGCAGGCCCGCTACGTCTGGGCCGTCCCCGCCCTCCCCAACTCCTGGACCCTCTACGCGAAGCCTTCCCGCGACGGCACCACGATCCTCTGGGACGACGACCTCTACTGGACCACCTTCAACGAGGACTCGCCCTCGCAGATCCACCAGGTCCGGCTGGACGGCTCGGAGGTGCGGGTGTGGGACACCCCCGGGCTGGCCCACTCCTTCGACGATCTCGACGCGGAGACCGTGGTGTGGGACCGCCTGAGCGGACGGGACGACGAGGTGGTGGTGAGCCGCGGAGACGCCGCGCCCGAGGTGCTCTGGTCCTGCTTGGACTGGATCGAGCTCGCGGGCATCGCCCGGGACGGGGCGACCGCCCAACAGTGCGGGGCCAACTCCATCCAGTGGAACCCCGACCGCGACACCCTCACCCTCTCCTTGTGGAGCCACGAAACGGTCCTCGAGCTCGATCACACCCTGGGAGAGGTGCTGTGGTTCTCGGACCCCACGGAGGGGCACGGCTACGCCGTGGAGCCCGAGCACGCGATCTGGAGCTGGCAGCACGAGGCCACCTTGCTGGGCCCCGACCGGCTCCTCCTCTCCTCCGGGGTGGGGGACGGGCGCGGGGAGGGCTTCGACGGGACCGCCACCTACGAGTACGCCATCGACCACGAGGCCGGCACCCTGGAGCTGGTGTGGAGCTACATCTCCGAGCCCGAGTTCGCCGCCACCTACAAGGGCGGCGCGACGCGGCTCGCGGGCGGGAACACCGTGCACTGGTACGGGAGCGGCGGGGGGGTCAAGGAGCTCACCCCGGCCGCGGAGGTGGTGTGGCAGGTGCAGTTCGAGAACCCGGAGACGAGCTGGACCGGGCGCTCGACCTGGCTCGACGACCTGTACGCGTTCGCGCCCTAGACTAGCGCTTGTACCCCTTCAACCGGTCCCGCAGCGTGTCGATCGTGCCGTCCAGCAGCCGCACCAGCGCGTCGGCGCTCTCCTCGCCCTTCATCACGTACTTCCCGATGTCGATGTACTTCGTGGTGGTGGCGAAGACGCTGTTCATCTCGTGGTTGAGCTTGATGCCCCCCAGCGCCGGCATCTTGAACAGGTTGGCCAAGTCCGTCTTGTACATGGCCACGAGGTCGTCCGGGTCCGCGACGAGGTTCTTCACCTCGGCGGTGACGGTGAGGGTGGCCTGCGAACCCAGGAGCGCCTCGGAGATCGCGCCCGAGCCCGTCATCCGGTTCAGGGTCAGGTAGACCGAGTGGAGCACCGGGTCGCGGACGGTGCGGAACTGGACCCGCTGCCAGTCGTTGTCCGCCACGAAGGAGATCGCGGGGAAGCCCTGGCGGGCCATCGCCCGCACCAGCTCGCCCACGAGGACCTCGTCCTTGGACTCGCGGAGCTCGGCGGCGTGCTTGAAGTTGGCGAGGATCCCGAACATCAGGCCTCCTTGTGGGGGCGGAAGCGCCCGCGCAGGTACTTGCGGAGCACGTGTTGGGTGGCGTCGAGGTCCTTGCCGAGCTTCTCGTAGTCGATGGACCAGCTCTCCCCGACGTAGTCCCCGGCGTTCCAGATGAGGTCCACCTGGACGTAGATGTACCGGGTGTCCATGTCGCCGTCGACGGTGATTGTGCCCGGCTCGGGCGAGGCGATGAGGCCGGAGCGGTACTCCGCCTTCAACGCCGACCAGACGGTGGCGAAGCTCTCCACCATCTCGCCGTAGCCCATCACGATGCTGACGAGGTGGCCCTGGACGCGGGACGCGACGACGCCGGGGGTGAGGTGGGTGACCCGCACCACGGTGCGCGACTTGTCCGCCAGCCGCTCGAAGCGGGCGTAGTGGTTCTGGCCGTCGCTGTTGAGGTCGATGAGCGCCGCCCCGCGCTCCACCGTGACGGTGATGACCGCGCCCAGGAAGACCTCGTCCACCCGGCTCGCGAACACCGACTGGTTGTAGTGGCGCCAGCTCGCCTTCACCAGCGTGCCGAAGTGCGCCTCGAGCGCCTCCGCCTCCCCGCCGCCCTGGGAGACCACCGCCACGCTGTCCTCGGTGTTGGGCGCCGCGGGCGGGGCAGGCGCGGCCGCCCCCTGCACGGAGAGCGCGCCCAGCGTGGACCACGCCTCCATGCCCTCCATCCAGGCCGGCGTGTCGGGGGGGAGCTCGCCACGCGCCAGGCGTTCGGCGAGGGCGGCTTCGGGGTGCGGACCATCGGGCGCCTCGCCGACGGCGATCCAGAACACGCGGGTGGACATCGCCCACGCCTAACCGCGCCGGAGCCGGGGGCAGCGGATAGGGCGCCGCCATGTGGTCCCTGCTCGCCGCGTCGGCCCTGGCCGCCGCCCCTCCGCCCATCGTGAACGGCACCCCCACGAGCCTCTACCCGGAGGTCGTCCTCCTCCGCTTCGCCGACCGCGACTTCGACGTGGTGTTCGTCTGCTCCGGGGTCCTGCTGGACCCCCAGTGGGTCCTCACCGCCGCTCACTGCCTCGAGGACGAAGGCATGTACGGGCTCAGCGAGATGCGCGCCTGGTCGGGCGGGACGTGGACCCAGGACTCCCCCGAGGTGGAGGTGGACGACTGGTTCACCCACCCGGACTACTTCGCCTCCTCCGACGACTCGGTGATCCGCAACGACCTGGGCTGGGCCCACCTGGCCACGCCGCTCGAGGGGATCGCCGCCCCGGCGTTGAACACCGAGCCCTTCGAAGCCTCGGACGTGGGCGAGGTGCTGCGTTGGGTGGGGTGGGGGGCGTCGGGGGACTACGCCGGGGACGCGGGGTACACCAAGCGCTACGCCGACATGCCCATCGTGGGCTTCGAAGAGGAGTTCCTGCTCGCCTACGACGACGGCGGGTCCGCCACCTGCGGCGGGGACTCGGGCGGGGCGGTGTACCGGCTCGCCGAGGACGGCACCCCCACCCTCGTCGCCGTGCACACCGCCGCCCGGGACGACGACGGCACCCTCTGCGAGGGCAGCACCTCGGTGGACACGCGGGTGGACCTCTACCCCGCCTGGATCGGGAGCTTCGGCGAGGACCTGGACACCACCTACACCACCGACACCACCGGGCCCGACGACGAGGAGGACCCGGACGAGGACGTGCCCGCGGGGGACGGGAAGGACGAGGAGCCGGCGGCCGGATGCGGTTGCGCGACCGGCGGGCCCGGGACGGCGGCGGGCCTGGTCGCGGCCGCGGCGCTCCTGGCGGGTGGGCGGCGCCGCCGGCGCGACTGAGGCGCGGCCCGGCACGCGGCTTGCAGTTTCGACCGGCATGACCGCCACCCCACCCCGTGTCCTGCGCCACACCCGGGCGGTCTGCCCGCACTGCCACGTCGAGCTTCCCGCCACGGTGGTGGACCGGGACGGCGAGGTGCGCCTCGAGCGCGAGTGCCCCACGCACGGGCTCGTCGCCGCCCACATCGCGGGGGACGTGGCCTACTGGGAGGCGCTCGACCGCTTCTACTTCCGGGTGAACGACGAGAGCTGGCCGCAGCGGGACTACATCGTCCGCATGACCGAGCGGTGCAACCTCGCCTGCCCGATCTGCCTCGCCAAGGCCAACACCGAGCCCACCCCCGACCTCCCGCTGGACCGCCTCCGGGAGGTGCTCCGGGAGCGGAGGGGGATCAAGGTCGACCTCATGGCCGCGGAGCCCACGCTCCGGGAGGACCTCGAGACCTGGGTGCGCACCGTGAAGGCCGAGGGCGGCATCGCCGCGCTGCACACCAACGGGCTGCGCCTCGCCGATCTGGAATACGCCCGCGCGCTCAAGGCGGCCGGTGTGGACGAGGTGTTCCTCCAGTTCGACGGCCTGGACGACGCGGCGAACACCGCCCTGCGCGGTCGCCCGCTCCTGAAGGCGCGACAGGCCACGCTGAAGAACCTCCGGGAAGTCGGCCTCGCCACCAGCCTCATCGTGGTCATCGCCCGGGGCCTGAACGAGCCGCAGGTGAGCGAGACGCTGCGCTTCGCGCTCCGCCCCGAGAACGACCACATCCGCGAGGTCTTCTTCCTCGGGCTCCGGCTGCTCGGGAGCGCCCGCCACAGTGGCGACTGGGGCGATCAGGCGCTCATGCCCGACGACCTCGTGGAGCTCCTCTGCGCGCAGGACCACCGGTTCAGCCGGAAGGACATCCAGAACTTCAACCTCCTCTACTTCTCCATGCTCTCGGCCTTCCACGTCAAGAAGTGCCTCTACGTGCAGCACTACCTGGTGACGCGGGAGGCCGACGGGGACTTCCGGCCCATCGCCGATCTGCTCGACCTGGAGCACCTTGCGGACGCGGCCCAGCGCTACGCCGAACGCCGCGGCGCTCACCCGCTCCTGGCCCGGGCCGGGCTGGCTGGGCAGCTCCTGCGGGAGGGGCTCCGGCCCGAAGCGCGGGCGCTCATCCCCGACCTCGTGCGGCTGGAGCAGCTCTTCGCCACCGGCATGAACCTCCACGACGTGCCCCGCCGCTTCCTCCTGCTGGGCTTCATCACCGCGTGCGACGAGTGGAACTTCGACGCCGGGGTGGCGGTGAACTGCGGGAAGGGGGAGCTCTCCGCCGACGGCGGGCTGCACGCCTCGAGCGCCGAGGCCAACGTGGAGCGCGAGGCCCGCTTCGCGACGGGCGGCCGGGAACCGGGCCGACCCTCCCTCTTTCGGCCGAGGGCGAAAACGCCCGTGGCATGATGGGAATCGCACAGCCCCCGACCGCGGGAGGCGCTGGCGGAGGGGCCCGGGATAGGGGCGCCGCATGTCGCACCGTCTCACCGGCAAGGTGGTCTGCATCACCGGCGCAAGCCGCGGCCTCGGCCGCGCCCTGGCCCACGCCTGCGCCGCCGAGGGCGCGAAGCTCGTGCTCGGCGCCCGCACCGTCCCCGAGCTGGAGGCCGTGGCCGCCGAGACGGGCGGGGTGGCCGTCCCCACCGACGTGCGGGACCCGCTCGAGGTGGACCGCCTCGTCCAGACCGCGCTCGCGGAGTTCGGAAAGCTCGACGTCATGATCAACAACGCGGGCCTCGCCGTCTACGGGCCGCTCGCGTCGATGACCGCCGACGACGTGGTGCTGATGCTGGACACCAACGTGAAGGGGCTCATCTGGGGCTCGCGGGCGGCGCTCCTGGCGATGAAGGACCGCCGGAGCGGCCACATCGTGAACATCTCCTCCATCGCCGGCAAGCTGCACCTGCCCAACGAGTCGGTGTACTGCGCGTCCAAATGGGCCGTGAACGGCTTCACCGGTGTGCTGCGCCAGGAGGCCGCCGCCTTCGGCGTGAAGGTGACCGCGGTGTGCCCGGGCGGGATCGACACGCCCTTCTGGCGGGAGATGGACTACCGCCCCTTCCCGGAGTCGGTGGATCCCGAGCGGGACTTCATGAAGCCCGAGGAGATCGCCCGCACCGTGGTGGAGCTCCTCGCCACCTCCGACCGCTACCTCGTGCCCGAGGTGGTGATGGTGCCGATGCTGTAGCCGCGGCGTCGCCCGGCACCCCGGGGCGGACTACGGCTGCCTTCGTGGCTCCCTACTCCCCGACCCGCGCCGCGGCGGTCGCGTTGCTCGTCACCCTCGGGGCGACCGCGCTCCTGGTGGCGGCGGCCGACGGGGTCTCCCCCCTCGACGACGCCTACATCCACCTCGCGGTGGCCCGGACCCTGGTGGAGCACGGCACGTGGGGGGTGAACGCGGGCGAGTTCGCGTCGGCGAGCTCCTCCCCGGGGTGGACGGCGCTCCTCGCGCTGGTGCTCCGGGTGGCTCCGGCCGGCTACCCGGCCGCGCTGGGGCTCGCCTCGGTTTCGGCCGCCGCGGTCCTCTGGCTCGCGGCGAGAGGGCTCTGGGAGGACGGCCTGCCGGGGCGCTGGGTGAACCTCGGGCTCGCGGCGCTGGTGCTGGCGGTGCCCCTCCCCTTCCTGGTCGGCCTGGGCATGGAGCACGTGCTCCACCTGGCGCTCGTGCTCGCGCTGGTGCGGACGACGGCGCGACCGGCGGCGCCCGGGGAGGGCCGCGCGAGGCTCGGGGCCGTCGCCGCCCTCGCGGCGGCCGCCGTGCTGGTCCGCACCGAGTCCGCCTTCGTGGTGGCGGGCTTGGTGGCGGTGCTGGCCTGGGAGCGCCGCCGGGTGGAGGCCGCCGTGCTGGGCGGGGCGGCGTTCGCCGCGCTCGCCGCCTTCGGCGCCTGGAGCGTGGCGCAGGGGGGGTGGCTGCTCCCCAACAGCGTGCTCATGAAGGCCCCGGCCCGGCAGGGGTGGTGGGACGGCGTGGTGATGGCGGTGGACGCCTCGGGCCCGCTGCTCGCGCTGGTCGGGGTGGCCGGGCTCGCGCCCGCCGCGCTCGCGCTGCCGGCCGCGCACCGCCGGCGGGCCTTCCTGTTCGTCGTCGCCGCCCTTCTCCAGCTCGCCTTCGGTCGCGTGGGCTGGCTCTTCCGCTACGAAGCCTGGCTCGTGGGCTGGGGGGTGCTCCTCCTGGTCCCGGTCGGGCGTGCCCTGGCGGAGCGGGGGGGGGGCGCGCTCGCGCCGCTGCTCCTCGTCGCCGCCCCCCTCGGCGTGCGCAGCGTCGAGGCCACCTGGCGCTACGCCCCCGGGGCGCGCTTCGTCGCCGACGTGAACCAAGCCACGGCCGACCTGCTGCGCAGCGGCTGGCCGGGGGTGCGCGTGGCGGTGGAGGACCTCGGGGTGGTCGCCTGGGCCGGCGGCGGGATCGTGACTGACCTCGGGGGGCTCGGCACCACCGCCATCACCGAGCTCCACCTCGGGCACCGCCTCCGGCCGGACACCGTCGGGGCCGTCCTCGCCGAGCGCGGGGTGGAGGTGGTGGTGAGCGGACGGGCGTGGATGGGCGGCGACGTACCCCCCGGCCTCGTGGAGGTGGGCAGCCTCTGGGCTCCCTACCCGTCGGGACCGGGCGTGTTCGAGACCGTGTACTGGGCCACCTCGGGCGAGGCCGCGGGCCGTCTCGGCCCCCTCCTCCACCAGCTCGCCGCCTCGGCCCGGCCCGAGGTACGCGTCCACGTCGCCGACGAGGCCGGCATCCCCCTCGCCGAGGGCGAGCGCGAGGGCGGGGCCGTGCAGCTGGAGGGCGCCACCGTCGCCTTCTACACCAACGGCCGCCTGCGCCTGCGCGCCCCCGCGAGCGGAGCGCTCGTCGTCGACGCGACCGGGAGCGTGGCGGACGGGCGGCCCCCCTGGTTCACCGTGGAGGTGGCGGGACGGAGCACACGGCTCGAGGCTTCACCGGCCGGGGGGAGCTCGGAGGTCGGTCCGGTCAGCGCGGGCGACACCATCCTGATCGTCTACGAGGACGATCAGGTCGACGCGCTCGGCAACGACCGCAACCTGTGGGTGCGCGGGGTGCGGGTCCGCACGGGCGGCCTGCCCGCCGAGTAGGCGCGGCTAGCCCGCGAGGCGCTTCGCCGCGGCGTCCCAGCTCACCAGCTCGTCCAGCCAGCCGTTGACGTAGTCGGCCCGCCGGTTCTGGTGGTCCAGGTAGTAGGCGTGCTCCCACACGTCGATGACGAGGAGCGGCTTCCCGGGCGGGAGGTCCGCGTTCTTGGTCTGGACCACCTTCAGCGCCCCGGCGTCCAGGACGAGCCAGCACCAGCCGCTGCCGAAGAGCCTGGTCGCCTTCTCCGCGAGCTCGGCCCGCACCTTGTCCCACCCGCCGGCGGCCGCCACCAGGTCCGCCACCGGGCCCGCGGGGGGCGCCCCGCCGCCGCCGGGCTTCATGCTCTCCCAGTAGAAGGTGTGGTGGGCGATCTGGGCGGCGTTGTTGAAGATGGCCACCTTCTCGGCGTTCCCGGCGCTGGCCCGCACGACGGCGTCGAGCGACTCGGCGGCGTGCGGCGTGTCGGCCACGAGCTTGTTGAGGTTGTCCACGTAGCCCCGGTGGTGCTTGCCATAGTGGAAGGAAACGGTCTGCGCCGAGATCACGGGGGCGAGCGCGTCCTCCGCGTAGGGCAGGGGCGGGAGCACGAAGGGCCCGGTGTGGGTGGGCGTCGGCGCGGTCGTGCCGGCGGGGGCCGGCGGCGGCGGGGGCGGCTCGGCGGGCTTCTTCCCCGCCCACGCGCGGGAGCGGGGGAGGAGCGCGCCGAGGGCGGCGGCGCCGAGGAGGAAGGCACGGCGGGAAGCGGACATGGAGTCTCCTGGTCGCCCCCAACGTAGCCAGACCGCGCCGGGGCGCGGGGTCTACTTGGCCGCCGCCGCGTCGGCCGGATCGGGCCAGAACTGTCGGCTCCACTGGCGGAACTTCAGGATGGGTCCGTCGGCCGCCGAGAGGAGCGGGCGCTCGACGTAGCGCTTGTTCTCCCAGATGGGGATGTCCTGCTCCACGGTGGCCTTGAAGGTGTCGTGGTAGTTGCGGGCCACCAGCGAGGCCATGAACGGCATCCGCATGCGGCGGACGGTGTGGCGGGCGCGGATGCGGACATGGTCCTCGTCCACGGGGGTGAAGCTGCCGATGGTGCGGAAGTCCACGGTGGACCGTCCCGTGTCGATGGTCTGCTTCACCAGGAGGAAGCCCATGCCCACCTTGGTGGTGTGGGCGGGGGCCAGGATCTTCCCCTTCATGCCGAAGGTCCCGAGCGTCACCTCGGTCACCATCGTGACGTGCATGAGCGGGCCGTCCGCCACTGCCTCGGTGCGCGGCACCGTGGTGGTGAAGTCGTGCACCGCGGGCATGTGGGCGCAGTCCACGTCGTTCTCGGTGATGTCGTAGACGTGGGAACGGATGGTCCACTCCACCCCGGTCCAGGGGGTCCAGCTCTTCGGCTCGAGCACCTCCATGGTCGGGAAGGCCCAGCTCGGGGGCTCGCCCGCCTCGTGGTACCAGGCGAGGACCATCCCGCCCTCCTCGTGGACGTGCCAGGTGCGCACCTGCGCGCGCGGGGGCTGGTCGGTGAAGGGCACCGCGGCGCACTTGCCGGTGGCGCCGTCCCAGGCCCAGCGATGGAAGGGGCAGCGCAGGCGCTCGCCCTCCACCACCCCGCCGTGCCCCAGGTGCGCGCCGAGGTGCGGGCAGTGGGCATCGGCGAGCCGGGCCGCCCCGGAGGCGGTGCGGAAGAGGACGAGATCGCGCCCGAAGAAGCGAGCGGGCTTCACCTGCCCGGGGGCGAGCTCGTCGGACCAGGCGACGAGGAACCAGCCGCGAGGGAAGGCACTGGGGGGGCGGAAGGACACGGGCGACTCCTGCTGACGAACGTCAACGGAACTCTACGGTGCACCCTCGGCGGCGTCAATCAACTTGCTGACAAATGTCAGTGTCCGTCGCTCAGCCGTGCATGCGCACGCGGGGGTCGCCGCGGAGGACCAGCTCCGCCTCGCGGGCGGCGAGGGCGGGGAGCCGCGCCGCGACGTCGCCGAAGGGGCGCGCCAGCTCCACCAGCAGGGCGTGGTGCCGGGTCTCGGGCGGGTAAAGCCAGGCGTAGAGCGCCCGCAGGGCGGGGTCGGGCTCGTGCGCGGCGAGGAGCCCGAGGCGCTCCCCCGAACGGGCCTCGATCAGGGCGGCCACGAGGAAGAGATCGACGGTGCCCTCGTCCCCGCGGCGCACCAGGCGGGCCAGCTCGGCCGCGTAGGGCGGGGGCTCCAGCGGACCGAAGGGGCGCCCACGGTCCTGCAGGAGCCGGAGGCAGGCCTCGAAGTGGACCAGCTCCTCGCGAGCCAGGCGGGAGAGCACGTCGGCGTGGCGCGGCGCGCGGAAGACGAAGCCGACCACCGAGGACGCCGCCCGCTTCTCGCAGTGGGTGACGTCGAGCAGCAGCGTGTCGGGCTCCGACAGCGCCCGGTCGAGCCAGGCCGGCGGGGTGGGGGTGGCGAGGATCTCCACCGTCCCGAGCTATCCGGGCGCCGCCCCTTCGGGCCGTCCGAGCGCGACGGGGCGCACCTCCGCAGGCCGGACGGCACCAAAACGCAAGACCGCTGTCAGTTGAGGATGGAACGCAAGTGGCCACTCTGGTGATCGAAGAGTGAACACCCCCCACCCGCGGAGGCTCGATGCGCATCGCCGTCCTCTCCGACCTGCACCTGGGCGACGGGGGCCCATCCGACCGCTTCGCGCACGACGACGGCGAGTTCCTGACCTGGCTCAAGCGACTCGAGGCGGGCTTCGAGCGCATCGTGCTCCTGGGCGACGTGTGGGAGACCCTCACCCCCCACCATTTCGGGGACGCCCGCGCCGCGTTCACCGCCGCGCGCGCCGCCCACCCGGAGCTGTCCGCGCGCTTCCTGCGGCCGCCCTACCTCTACGTGCACGGCAACCACGACCTCGTGGCCCGTAGGGTGCTCCGCGCCCCCGGGGTGGTGAACCTCGCGGTCGACGGGGTCCGGCTCATGTTCACGCACGGCCACGTGCTCGACGCCGGCTGGCGCCATCACCACCGGGCGCACCAGCGCGCCTTCTGGCTGGTGGGCTGGATCATGCGCGCCGGCCTCCGCGCGGTGGTCCGCCAGCTCGACACGTTGGACAACTGGATGAGCGGGGTGAGCCCGGACCCCACGCGCTGCCCGTTCCAGGCCGCCGCCGCGGCGACCGCGCGGGTGCGCGACGCGGACGTCATCGTGACCGGCCACACGCACCTCGGGGGCCGCTTCACCCACGGCGACCGCCTCGTCCTCAACAGCGGCGCCTGCTCCTGGGGACGGCGCGAGTTCCTCGAGATCGACACCCGCGCCGGGGTCTACGCGCTGCGTACCGACACCTGATCCGGGCGCACCGCCCCGCCTCCCCGCGTGCACGGAACCGCCCGACGGGCGTGGTGTCCTGTGCGGCATGCCCGTGTGCCCCGACGTGGACGACCGCCTGCCCCCCGGGGTGGTGGTGGTCGTGGACAAGTCCGAGCTCCGCCTCGGCGTGTACCGGGACGGGCGGCTCCTCGCCTACGAGGGCGCACCGGCCTGCTTCCCGGTCGCCCTGGGCGCCGCACCCGAAGGCGACAAGCGGGCGCGGGGGGACGAGCGCACCCCGGAGGGGTGGTTCCGCGTCACCCACCGCAACCCCCAGTCGAGCTTCCACCTCTCGCTCGGCCTCTCCTACCCGACCACCCGGCACGCCGAGCTCGCCCTGGCCGAGGGACGGATCGACCGGGCCACCCGCGACCGGGTCGTCGTGTCGGACCGACCCGGCCGGATGCCGGCGCGGGACACGGCGCTCGGCGGCGACATCTACCTCCACGGCGGCGGGAGCTGGCCCAGCTGGTGGACCGACGGCTGCGTGGCGGTGAGCAACCCGCACATCGAGTGGATCTACGCGACCGTCGGCCCCGGGGACGCCGTGTGGGTGCTCCCCTGACCGGGCCTCACTTCATGGTGAGGTCGCACTCGCCCGTGAAGTTGAGGGAGAGCCAGTCCTCCTCGGGCAGGTACTCCAGCTCCTCCCCGCCGAAGACCACCACGTCCCAGCCGATGCCGATGCCTGAAAGGGCGTAGTTGAACGCGTAGTAGAAGTCGTCGGTGGGGGCGAGCCAGAAGGCCCCGACCACCGAGCCGTCCATGCACGCGACGTCCACGACGTAGTCGTAGGCGTCCAGGCTCTCGGAGAAGTTCTGGTCCGTGTAGTAGACCGGCGCCTCAGCCGCGGCGATCATCCCCGCCCCGTCCAGGGAGATGAGGTGATCCTCGGGGGGCGCGCCGGTGATCGTGGCCTCCCAGACGCCGTAGAGCACCTCGTCGTAGACGTAGGTGGAGGTGGTGCCGCCGTCGAAGACCGTGCTGGGCACCAGCGCCACCCGCGCCTCGCCGACGCCGGACATCAGCATCCCGCCCACGGTGATCTCTTCGACCGCGCGCAGGTTGTCGGGCACCGGGATCGCCATCGGGTCGGCGACGACCGGGCCGGTGTGCCCGTCGAAGTTCATGTCGAAGGCGTTCCAGCCCAGCACCAGGCCCATCGCGCTCAAGTCCGCCGGGAGCTTCTTGGGTCCCGTCAGGTACAGCGCCCAGGTCATCCCGACCCCCGCCCAGGCCTCGCCCGGGTCGGCCTCGCCGTCGTTGTCCGCGTCCAGGAACAGCCCGGGCACGTAGTAGGCGTAGTAGAGACCGGGGAAGTCCTCCACCTCGATGAGGTCGGAGGCGGCGGGCTCGGGCGCGTCCACCGGGATGTCCACGCCGTCCACCGTCCCGCCCACCAGGGCCTCACCTGGGTTGAACCCCGCGCTCGCGTCGATGTGGACGAGCTGCCAGCCCAGGCCTGTCGGGTCGCCGTCCACCCAGAGCGCGAGATCCGTCTCCACGGGGTCCGTGTCCGTGTCCGCATCCGAGTCCGCGTCGGCGTCCGTGTCGGTGTCCGCGTCGGTCTCGGGGTTCGCGGTGTCTCCCGACTCCACCTTCTCGGCCGAGCAGCCGGCCGCGCACGCAAGCAGCGTCAATGCCGTGAGTCGCATGGGATCCCTCCAGGTCCATCCATGCTAACCCGCCGCCTCGCCGAGGGCGCCGCGGGCCCCGACTCAGTCGATGCCGTACAGCGCGTTGAGCGCGGCGGCGACGGCGTCCCCGGTGGCCTCGTCCCACGCCAGGCCGATGTCCAGGCAGGACTCGGCGTCCCGACTGTCGAGGATGACCTCGCAGTCCGCGTCCAGCACCGGATCCTCGTTCACCAGGCAGAGGTCGACGAGATCCGTGTCCAGCACCGCCGGCTGCACCGTCCACGAGCCCGTCCCCACCTCGACGTTCTCGAACGCCAGCCCCTCGTGCAGCGCGTGGGCGATGGTGAGCGCGTCGGCCGGGTCCATCGCGTTCACCTGGACCACGTCCGGGGCGCTGTCGCAGAGCGTGTAGGCGTCCAGGATCGCGACCAGCCCCGCGTCGTCGCCGGCGCACAGCTCGGCGAGATCCGGGGCGCCGTCGGGGCGCGGGATCATGTACGCCAGGTCCACGTCCATCGCGAAGACCCGCCAGTACTCCCGCGCCAGCTCGAGCGCGCAGTCCGGCAGCCAGACCTCACCGGGCGCGGGCGAGTGGTAGCAGGCGCGCGAGCCGTCACCGTCCGCCTCGCAGTCCCCCGTGGGGTTCGGGATGTCTGCCGAGGAGGGGCCGCAGGCGAGGGCGAGGAGGAGCAGCATGCCCGTCAGGATAGCCGGGCGACCCGGGACCGGGGGCCGGACCGGCGACCCTGGGGGCGGACCAGGGTCCGGGGAGTGAATCCCACACGGGCGACCCTGGTCCGCC
>Ga0172373_10005504_pt1 | contig 17324 bp, 10 predicted proteins | sample Lak10m_2_FD_114546 | JGI IMG/M metagenome (GOLD analysis project Ga0172373, IMG submission 114546) | Freshwater microbial communities from Kabuno Bay, South-Kivu, Congo - kab_092012_10m | ecosystem: Environmental > Aquatic > Freshwater > Lake | place: Democratic Republic of the Congo...
CCTGGACGGCGGCCAGATTCTGGCCGAGACGCGCGGCAACGTCGATGCCAGCACGGTCAAAGTTGCCGCAGCGGGCACCCAGTCCAACTCATACGGCGCCAGCGATTTTGACAGCAACGGCTTTGTCGCCAACGGCAATCTGACGCTGACGAATGGCGCCTGGATCAATGGCAATACCTATCTGTCCGGCAACAGCGCGTCCATCGCGGTCAAGGCCGGCACCCTGACACTCAACGGCAACGGCCGTGGCGCGCTGATTGTCTCGAGCACGCTCGCCCCCGGGGCAAGCCAGGCTGCGTTAGCCACCGGCGACGGCGGCAGCATCGCCATCACGGCGAGCAGCCTGTCGCTCAGTAAGGGTGGGCAAATTCAAAGTTCCACCATCACGCAAGGCAAAGCCGGATCGATCACGGTCAACGCCGGCAGTGTCGACATCGCCGGACAGGCGGGGATGCAGACCGGCATTTTCGCGACGGCGAATCAGGGCTCATCGGGACAGGCAGGTACCATTACGCTGAATGCCCCCGAAGGCGCCATCAACATCGGCAACAATGCCGCTGTCACGGTGCAGAACGATGCCAGCGTCAGCGCCGAGCAACTCGCCCGGATCAATCAAACCACCTTAGCGATGACGGGCAAGAGTGTTACCCTGGACAGCAACGCACAGGTTTCCGCATCGACCAGCGGCAATGTTGAAGCCAGCAAACTCGAGATCAAGTCGCTGGGCGGCGACATCACCATCAAGAACGGCGCCTTCATCCAGGGGGCAACCACGGGATCGGGCAATGCGGCCGAAATTAATCTGAATGCCAGTGGCGACCTGTTCCTGAGCAATGGTTCCTATATCAACGGCAACACTTCCAAGTCGGGCCAAGCCGCCGCCCTGACGATCCAGGCTGCCAACATCACGCTCGACGGTAATGGCAAAGCGGCCATCATCTCGTCGGAGGCGACTTCCGGGCCGGACCGCAGCGCCGCCACCGGCAGCGGCAACCTGGTGGATATCGCGGCGACCGGCACCCTGAGCCTGGTCAATGGCGGTCAGATCAAGAGCTCAAGCGACAGTTATGGCGACGCCGGCATGGTCCACGCCCATGCCAACGCCATTCTCATCGACGGACAGAGCAATACCAGCGCGATGACCGGTATCTTCAATGTCACCACCGGGCACGGCGACAGCAAGGAAATCGTCATCAGCGCGAGTAACGATCTGACTGTCAAGGGCCTGGGCCAGATCAATGCCACGTCGACGGCGCCCACCGGCAAGGCCGGCGCGATCACCATCGACAGCGGCAGCCTGACCGTGGACGGCATGAAAACCTTTTCCGGAACCATCATCGCCCCTGACGGCACGCCGCGCGTGGTCAATGACTTTGTCTTCAGCAACATCAGTTCCGAAGCGGGCACCCCTTCGCCCGGCGTCACCGGGGATGTCACCATCACCGCGCGAGAAGGCATCACACTGTCCAACAGCGGCCGGATTTCCGTCTCCAACCTGGCCAACGTAAGCGACCCGTCCGCCGTCAACAACCTTGCCGACCACCTGAAGCCGAATCTGACCCTGTCGGCAAAAAGCGTCCTGCTCGACGGCGACGGGCAGATCACCGCCTCCACCAGCGGCAGTGTCGATGCCAGCAAGATCAGCGTGACCGCGACCGGCGGCAACATCGAACTGAAGAACGGCGGCAACATCGTCGGCTCGACCAGCGGCAAGGGCAATGCCGGTGTGTTGAACATCGCGGCCAGCGGCGGCAGCGTCAGCATCAGCGACGGCGGCAGTATCCAGAGCACGACACGCGGCGCAGGCAAGGCCGGGTCGGTCGCGGTGATCGCCGACAATATTTCCATCGTCGGCCAGATTCCCGGCCGGCAGACCGGCATTTTCGCCGCAGCCAATCCGGGTTCCGGCGGGCAAGCCGGAACCCTCACCCTCGATGCCAGCAAGGGCGAAATTAGCGTCAGCAAAGGTGGCATCGTCTCGGTACAGAACGATGCCAGCGTCAGCGCCGAGCAGCTCGCCAAACTCAGCCAAACCAGCTTGTCGATGACGGGGAAAACCATCACGCTCGACAGCAATGCGCAGATCTCCGCCTCGACCAGCGGCAACGCCGACGCCAGCGCAATCAGCCTCAAGTCGCTCGGCGGCAACATCACTATCGGCAGCGGCGCAGCGGTGCAAGGCGCTACCACCGGCTCCGGCGACGCCGCGGCGATCACCATCAATGCCAGCGGCGACCTGCTGCTCAGCAATGGCGCCTTCATCAACGGCAATACCACGAACTCCGGCAAGGCGGCATCGATCGACATCCAGGCCGCCAATGTCACCCTCGATGGCAACGGCAAGTCGGCGACGATTTCCTCAGAAAGCAACAGTCCGCAGCTTTCCCCCACCCGTAACGGCAGCGGCAATCTGGTCGACATCACGGCCACCGGCGATCTGACGCTGTTGAACGGCGGCCAGATCAAGAGTTCCAGCAACAGCTACGGCGATTCTGGCATCGTGCGCGCCACGGCCAAGAACCTCGTTATCGACGGACAAAGCAACACCAGTGCGATGACCGGCATTTTCAATGTCACCACCGGACGCGGCGACAGCAAGGAGATCGTCATCGCCACCGGCAATGACCTGACTGTCAAGGGTCTGGGCCAGATCAACGCAACGTCCACGGCACCCACTGGCAAGGCCGGTGCGATTACCATTCGAACCGGCAACCTGACCGTCGACGGCAAGAAATCCTTCAGCGGAAAAATTACGATTCCCGACGGCACCCAGCGCGAAACCAACGGTTTCGTCTTCAGCAATATCAGTTCGGAAGCGGGCACCACTTCCTCGGGTGTGACAGGCGACGTCACCATCGTTGCCAAGGAAGCCATCGCGCTGTCGGACGGGGGCCGCATCTCCGTTTCCAACCTGGCGAATATTGGCGATCCGGCCAGCATCAACAGCATTCCCGACAAACTCAAGACCAATCTGACCTTGATCGGCAAGAACGTCAGCCTGTCCGGCAACGCCCTGATCACCGCCGAAACGCGAGGTAATGTCGATGCCAGCAAAATCAAGGTGGTCGCCGCGGGAACACAGACCGCCGGCCTCGATACCCTCGATACTGATTCCTCCAGCTTTGTTCCCACCGGCAACCTGACGCTCGGCGAACGCGCAGCGATCACCGGCAATACTTACGCCGCCGGCAAAGCCGGCACGGTCACGGTGAAAGCCGGCAACATCACGCTTGACGGCAACGGGAAAATATCAAGCACAGCCGACAATGCCGCCAGTGCCGATGCTGGCAGCGTCGCAGTAACCGCCACCGGCAACCTGACCGTCGGCAGCGGTGCGGCGATCACCACGGCGACGCAGACCAAGACGACCGGCGATGCCGGCAGCGTCACGGTGGCAGTAACGAAGGACTTGTCGGTACTGCAGGGCGGAGAAATCTCATCTGCCACCAGCACGCCGCTGGGTGTCGCCGGTTCGGTGCTGATCGCAACCGGCACCTTGCTGGTCGATGGCATTCTGAACGGAAAGCCGAGCAGCATCAGCGCTTCGGCCGGAACCGGTTCTTCGGGACAAACCGGTACGGTATCGGTAAGTTCTCAAGGCGCCGCTACGGTCAGCAATGGCGGCACGCTTTCGGTCCAGAACGATGCGACGGCGCTCAAGCCGGAAAGTCTGACGCCGACCCAGTTGAGTCTGACGGCCAGCAGTATTTCCGTCGATGGCGGGCAGATCACCGCATCGACTTCGGGCAATGTTGCGGGCAGTGACATCAAGCTGAAGTCCACGAGTGACATCCTGCTCAAGAACAATACCCTCATCAAGGGCAAGACCACGGGTTCGGGCAATGCCGGCCTGGTCGATGTCAATGCCACTGGCGATCTGATCATGTTCAATGGCGCAGCGATCAACGGCAATACCAGTCTGTCCGGCAATGCCGGTGCGGTGAATGTGACGGCCGCCAATATCACTCTGGACGGCGTCGGCAAATCTTCCATCATTTCCTCCGGCACCGAGGCGACCGATGTGGCGCGTCTCGCCGAGGCGACCGGCAAGGGTGGTGTGGTGGTGGTAACTACGCCAGGCGTACTCAAACTGCAAAATGGCGGCCAGATTCAGAGCTCATCCATGACCAAGGGTGCTGCGGGCTCGGTCACGGTCAACGCCGACAGCATCATGATCGACGCCGGCAGCAGCAATATCGGCGGCATCTTCAGCACAGCGAGCGGCCAGGGCAACAGCGGCTCGATCCAGGTCAAGGCAAACAAGGATGTCAGCCTCAGCAACCAGGGACAGATCAATGCCACCACCTTCGCCAGCGGCGACGCCGGCATCGTCGGCGTCGAGTCGGCCAGCCTGACGATCGCCAGCAACGGCTGGATTTCCTCGGACACCACGGGTGCCGGCAAAGCCGGCACGGTCACGGTGAAGGCCGGCAGCATCGCACTCGACAGCGGCGGAAAAATCTCGAGCACGGCCGCCAATAATGCCAGCGGCGATGCAGGCAGCGTCGCAGTCACCAGCACCGGCAACATGGCGCTGGGTGCCGGCACGGCGATCACCACGGCCACGCAAACCAAAACCACGGGCAACGCCGGCAGTGTCGCGGTGAGTGTCGCCAAGGACCTCGCCGTGCGGCAGGGCGGTCAGATTTCCTCGGCCACCAGCACGCCGCACGGTGCCGCAGGTTCCGTGCGGATCGATGCCGAAAACCTGGTGGTCGATGGTACCCAGGGCCCCCGGGCGAGCAGCATCAGCGCCTCCGCTGCCGCGGGCTCATCGGGACAAACCGGCAACATCAATGTCACCGCGACTAGCAGCATCCTGCTGTCGAACGGCGGCAAGCTGGCAGTGCAGAACGATGCCTTCGTCGCGACGCCGGGCGGCCTGCCGCTGTCCTCGCTGCAGGTCAGCGCACCGCAGATCACCCTCAAGGACGCGCAGATCACCGCGGCTTCGACCGGCAACATGCCGGCCAGCAGCATCAAGGTCAGCTTCAGCGACAAACTGGCGCTCGACCCGAGCAGAATCACCACCAGTTCCAATCTCGGCAACGGCGGCGCGATCGACATCCTCGGCGGCCGGATGCTGGTGCTGGAGAATTCGCAGATCACCACCTCGGTGGCCGGCACGGCAGGCAATGGCGGCAATATCAATATCAGCGCCAACACCCTCCTGATGCTGACCGGATTCATCCAGGCCAACACGGCGGCGCGCAACGCCAGCGGCGGCGATGTCGCCATCGCCGCGCAAAACCTCGTCACCAGCGGCAACGTGCTGATGCTCGGCGGACAGGACTCCTACAGCTTCATGCCCTACGCATTCGGCTTCAATGTCATTCAGGCCGCCGCCCCGACCGGGCTGAGCGGCGCCATCCGCCTGACCAGTCCCGCGCTCGACGTGTCCGCCAGCCTGATCGGCCTGAATGCGAAACTGATCGATACCGGCGGCATGGGCCGCAGCCCCTGCCAGGCCACCGGCGGCAGTTCCCTGGTGCAGACCGGGCGTGGCGGTATGCCTGCTTCGGCGCGCGGCCTGCTCGGCCCGCAGGCAAGCGGTGCTTCGGCCACGATCAGCGCAGTCTGGCCGACCCGGCTGGTGCAAACCGATACCTCATGGGGATGTAGGAACGGATGAATCCGCACACTTCATTGGTCCGCACCAATATCGGGATGCGGCTGTGCGGCCTGGCGCTGGCACTGTTGCCCTTTCCCGCAATTTGCGCCGATGGCGATCACCTGAATGTCCAGGAACCGAAAAAGCCGGCCTACCTGCCGGCCAAGCCTGCGGAAAATTTCCAGTTGCCCCCGGTGACTTTAGACGCACCCGTCAAGCCCGCGGCGCACGGCGAAACCATGGTGATCCGGCAGGTCACCTTCCGCGGCAACAACCTGATTCAGTCCGATCAACTCATGTCCATTGCAGCAGGCTATCTGGGTCGCCCGCTGGGTATCGCCGATCTGGAGGAATTGCGCCAGAAGATCACCAAGCACTATGTCGACCTCGGCTATATCAATTCCGGCGCAGTGCTCGGCAAGGATGCGCTCGATGGCGATGCACTGACCCTGGATATCATCGAGGGCCGCGTGCAAAGCGTGCGTCTAAGCGGACTGCAGCGTCTCAATGAAGCTTACGTGGTCAACCGCCTGGTCAAGGACAGCGATCAGGCGCTGAATATCGATGTGCTGCGCGAACGTTTCCAGTTGTTGCTGGACAATCCCCTGTTCGAGCGCCTGAACGCCCGCCTGATGCCTGGCGCACGCCTCGGCGAAGCACTTCTCGACATCGATGTGGCGCGCGCCCGGCCTTATCAGCTCAGCGTCTTTGCCAACAACTACCGGCCGCCCTCGATCGGTGCCAATGCCTATGGCGTGAGTGGCTGGGTGCGCAATCTCACCGGCTATGGCGACCTGCTCGAGGCCAGCTACCAGGATGCAACCCGTGGCGAGGGAGGCGGCCGCGGCAGCCTGGGCTGGCGCATGCCGCTCAATCAGTCGGGGATGCAACTGTCGGTGAATTTCGATCACGGTCGCTCGGCCATCATCGAACAGCCGATGCAAACCCTCGATATCAAGAGCACGCTGGACAGCAAGGATCTGGGCATCAGCCAGATTGTCGGCGAGACCCTGCGCCATAAACTGACGCTTGGCCTCAACCTGGGCGAACGGGAAAACCGCACCACCCTGCTTGGCGCGCCGTTCTCCTTCACACCCGGCGAACCGGATGGGGAGACCCGCGTGCGGGCACTGCGCTTCTGGCAGGAATACAACTACCGCTCCGAAAAACAGGTTCTCGCGTTGCGCTCGACATTCAGTTTCGCCCGCAACAATACCCAGACCGTCAACGGCCTGCCGGTAAATGCGCCGCAACCCGAAAAAAGCTATGACTTCTGGCTGGGACAGATTCAGTACGGCCAGCAGGTCCTGGACAACGGCGCTCAGGCCGTGCTGCGCGCCAGTGTGCAATACACGCAAGACACGCTGGTGCCGCTCGATCGCATGGCGATTGGCGGTGTATTCACGGTACGCGGCTATCGCGAGAACCAGATGATCCGCGACACGGGCGGCGTCCTCAGCGCGGAGTTCGACTATCCCCTGATCCGTAATCCGGGTCGGGGACTGAATCTCTCGCTGGTCCCCTTCTATGATTTCGGGCAAGGCAAGAATGTCGGCGAAGCCGCCGAAACGATCAGTTCGCTCGGCTTGGCCAGCCGATTGCGTTGGCAGGGTGTCAACCTGGATCTGGTCCTTGCCGCGCGCCTTGGGCATCCGGCCACTGTCACGCATAACGGTGGAACCCTGCAGGATCACGCCATCCATATGCAGTTGGGATACGACTTCTTCTGAAACTCGTCTGGCCCTGGCGCGCCCCATCGGCGACGAAATCCATTCCGATGCGGTCGTGCCGATTGACGGCGGCACACAAGGGCGGATAATTGGCGCTGCATTTCAGGAGACACGCACATGGCAAGCGACAATTGGCCCGACAGCAGGAATCGTCTGCTGGAGGATATCGACAAGTTTTCGCAGCAGGAAATACCGGGAACCGTTGGCACCACTTCGGGCACCCCGCAGGTTTCCAAGCCGGCTACCCCAACACTGCAAAGCATACCTGCCGCACCTGCTCAGCCACCCGCGCAGACCGCAGCGAAGCCTGCGGCTTCCGCTATGCCGCCACCTGCGGCATCCCCAACTCCGCCGACATTGCAAATGCCGCCCACCCAGGCCATCAAGCCGGAGACACCACCCGCCGTAACAAGCAGCCTGCTGGCCAACCTCAAGCAGCAGGCGATCGCAAAGCAGCAGAGCGAGAACCAGAAATCGGCGCAGCAGGACGAAATCCTCCAGCGCATCCACAAAGCGCTGGGGATGACCTACCAGTACCTGAACGATCTGGTGCAACAACTCAACATCCTCAAGCCGCCCTATGCCAAGGTCTATTCTTTTTTTGGCGTGGCGGATTTTGACGGTATGGTCTGGCAGGAGGGTCGCGCGGATTTTCGCATGCAGGAAACCGCCTCGGAGAACCGGCTCTACGATCAGGTGACACTGCGCTACCGGCTCGCCGGCCCGAAGCAGTTCAAGATCGTGAAAGAGAACCCGGCGCTGGAAAAGCTGCGCAAGGCATTGTTCGACTACAACATCGCCTTCACCGCCGACGAGGCCAAGAACGAGCGCGGCCATATCGAAAAAGCCACCTTCACCTTCCCCTGCGAAATCAAGGCGGGTCTGATGCTATCCGGCAACTACGAAACCGGCAAGCTGCTGCTGCGCATGCGCCACATCGAACGCTTTGGCCTCATGGAATATGAACTGGCACCGGAAGATATCACCCAGGATGCGCTCGACCAGATCGCTCAATTGATCATGGGCGAAAACAATCGCGTCAATCAAATCTTCCGCCGCTTGGTTTGACGGGCCAAGCGTATTGGCGCTGCCCCCCAGGGCATGCGCCGACTATCGCCCGCGTGGCAGAACGATCAATCAGTACCCTAGAAACAACTGCGGGCCCTAGTCTTCCTCTTCCTGCACCTTGTGCTGCGCCACCAGCTTCTGCTGAATCATCGGCGGCACCGCGGCGTAATGACTGAACTCCAGGGTATAGCTGCCCTGGCCCGCCGTGAGCGATTTCAAGCGTGACTGATAATCGGTGATTTCGGCCAGCGGTACTTCGCCCGAAATCGCCGCATAGCCTTGTCCGCGCCCTTCGGTACCCTTGATGTGGCCGCGCCGGCTGGAAAGGTCGCCGGTCAGATCGCCGATCGAGGCCTCCGGCGCGGTCACTTCCAGATTGACGATGGGTTCGAGAACGATCGCCGCGGCATCGCGCACCGCCTGCATGGTGGCCTTCTTGCCAGCGGTGACGAAAGCAATTTCCTTGGAGTCGACCGGATGATGCTTGCCGTCATAGACGATGACCCGCATGTCCACAACCTGCTGGCCGGCAATGACGCCCGCCTCGAGCGCCATGCGTACGCCTTTTTCCACGGCCGGAATGAACACGGTGGGAATGGTGCCACCTTTGACTTCGTCGACGAACTCGAAGCCGGCGCCACGCGGCAAGGGCTCGATCCGCAAAGCCACTTCGCCGAACTGGCCGGCGCCTCCGCTTTGCTTCTTGTGGCGATAGGTGGCTTCGGCCTTCTTGGTGATGGTCTCGCGATAGGGAATGCTCGGCGGCGCAGTGCCGATCTCCAGCTTGAACTGACTGGACATCTTCTCGAGCTTGCTGCGCAAATGCATTTCGCCCAAGCCCCGGATCACCGTCTCGTTGTTGGTCGGATGACGTTCGACGACGAAACAGGGATCCTCGAGTTCGAGCTTGTGCAGGATATCGAAGAGGCGCTGCTCGTCGCCCTTCCTCTTGGTCTCCACGGCCAAGCCCTGCATCGGCTGGGGAAACTCGAGCGGCTTGAGATGGATGTTGTCTTCGTCGTGCGAGTCATGCAGCACGGCGTCGAACTCCATTTCCTCGACCTTGGCGATCGCGCCGATGTCGCCGGGCAGCAACTCGTTCACCTCGACGCTGTCCTTGCCCTGCAGTTTGTAGAGATGCCCAACCTTGAAGGCGCGCTTGCCCGAGCCGACAAACAACTGGGCATCCTTGCGGATGGTGCCCTGATGGACGCGGAAGATGCCGATCTTGCCCAGATACGGGTCCACCACGACCTTGAATACATGCGCCAGCACATGTTTGCTGGCATCTGGATCGGCATGGACTTCTTCGGTCTCGCCGCCCGGTTCTCCCTTGAAGAAGGGCGGCGGGTTGCCTTCCCTGGGGTTGGGCGCAAGTTTTTCCAGAACGTGCAGCAGTTCCGGCACCCCGGCACCGGTCTTGGCAGAGACAAACAAGATCGGAATCAGGTGGCCTTCGCGCAAAGCCCGTTCAAAGGGCTCATGCAGATCTTCAGGCGAAGGATCCTGGCCGTCCTCGAGATAGCGCGCCAGTAAGTCTTCGTCTTCCTCGACGATCTGGTCGATCAAGGCGCGATGGGCGGCCGCCACCGATTCGAAGTCGGCGTCGCCGGAAGTGTGTTCGAACACCTCGACAACCTCGCCGCTGCTGTGTACGGGCAGATCGAGCAACATGCATTCATGGCCGAAGCGCTCGCGAATATCCGCAACCAGGGCAGGCAAATCAACATTCTCGGCGTCGATCTTGTTGATCGCAATCATTCGGCACAGGTTGCGTGCCGCGGCCCATTTCATCATGCGCACCGTCGACAATTCGATCCCGGTCTGGGCATTGATCACGATCAATGCCGTATCTACGGCCGCCAGCGCCGCGATGGCCTGGCCGGCAAAATCCGGATAGCCGGGTGTATCGATCAGATGGACTTGCACATCCTGCCAATTGAAATGCACCAGCGAGGAATTCAGCGAATGACCTGCGGCCTTTTCCTGCGGATCGAAGTCGCAGACGGTGCTTCCCTTTTCCACGACGCCCTGGGCTTTGATGGCGCCAGCACGGAACAGCAGGGTTTCGGCCAGGGTGGTTTTGCCGGCACCGCCGTGGCCAACCAGGGCGACGGTGCGGATAGATTCGGTTTTAGGCATGAGTTAATCGCAAGAAGTGGGTCTAATCGGAAATACGTAGCTGGGTCGATCGTCAAATCGGATATCAGGTCTTGAACTGGCTCACGGCGCCTTGCAGTTCGCTGGCGAGCGATTGCAGGCCGAGCGCTGCCGCCGCGGTTTGTTCGACGGCGTTGGCGTTCTGGTTGGCCATCGCGGCGATCTGTTCGATGTTGCTGGCCACATTGGTGGCCGCAATGCGTTGTTCGCCGGTAGCCTCGGCTATCGAGTCCAGCCCATGACCGACTTCCGCGACAGAGCCGCTGGCGGCAGACAGGATGCTTTCGACATTGGCGACCGATTCGCGGCTGGCGGCGATATGCACCAGGCCATCGTCGATGGAGCGCTTGACGGCCTCGGATTGCTGCCCCAGGGTACGTGTGATGGCATCGATTTCGCTGGCGGAAGACGAGGATTTCTCGGCCAGTTTGCGCACTTCGTCGGCCACCACCGCGAAACCGCGGCCCTGTTCGCCGGCGCGCGCCGCTTCAATCGCGGCATTAAGCGCGAGGAGGTTGGTCTGGTCGGCGATATCCTTGACCTGGCGGGTCATGTTGGTGATCGCCTCGGTACTGAGCACAAACTGCCCGACCGATTCGGCAATCTCCCGCACCGTGGACTCCACCATGCCGACACCGGCAGAGAGTTGGGACAGGCTGGCGTTGCCTTCCTCCGAACGCCGCAGGCTTTCGTGCGACCGTTCGCGCACGCTGCCCGCACTCTGCGCCACCGAGGCGATGCTTGCAGCCATCTGGTCGACGGCACTGGCCGCGGCCGATGAAGTATCGTTCTGGCTTCGCGACGCCTCGGCAACCTTTTCGGCGCTCGCGACCAGGTCGTGCGCAGCATCGGAAACCTGGCGGGCGGAAACGTCGACATGGCGCACCAGGGACGAGATCTTGTCCATCATGTCGTTGAATACGGAAGAGGCCTGGCCGATTTCGTCCATGCCGCGCACCTCGAGGCGGCGCGTCAGGTCGCCTTCGCCGGAGGCGATGTCGCGCAGGCTGTGGGTCATCTGCTCGATCGGCGTGGTGACTTCCCGGCGGATGAAGAACCAGATGAACAGCACCAGCGGCACACCGACCAGCACCGCAGCCAGCAAGGACTTCAGGCGCTGGCTGGACAAAGCGCCTTCCACCTTGTCCAGGGAAATCTTCATGCTGATGACGCCGAGGGTAGTGTTTTCGGGAGCGGCATGACAGGAGGTGCAGTTCTTGCCCAGATATTTCTTCGCATTGAGTGCCGGTCGCACCGCCAGGAGGTAAACCCCTTTTTCATCGGAGCGAACTTCGACGATTTCCTTGCCGGTCTGCAGCACCTTGAGTTCGGTGGCGTCCGGTGCGATCGTGGTTTTGGTCTTGAGATTGTCGCCCAGACCGTCTTTCATGTGCTCCCCGGGAATGACGCGCAGGTCGCGGATCACGGAGAGCTGCTTGACCTGGTCAAGAAACGTGGTGTTCGGGAGATCGGAGAACATGATGGCGGTCAGCCCCGCCAGAGTCGCATCGTGCATGCTCAGCGAAAAATCACGCGCCTGGTCAATGGCGTTCTGCCGATTGACCGAATTTTCCCAAACCAACCAGCCGATACCTGCAACCATCAGCATGACGGAAATGGCTACGGTAAGGCGAATCCATATCTTGGTATCGGCTAATCGGAACATATATAGCTCCTTTACAGGTGGTCTATGAAATTCCGATGCATTCTACCGAAAAACGCATGGCGATGAAGCGTTCGGGAGTATTGAAATAGTCTATGATTAATCGTAGAGGCAACTTCATTGGCTGAGCGCAAACCCGATTCCTTCCAATCGCAGAATCGCACCGATAGCATGATCGGGGCATCCATGCGCATCGATGGCAACGTCACCTTTAGAGGCGTATTGCGCATCCAGGGGGATATTGTTGGCGACATTGCCTGCGATGACGACCCGAAAGGAACCGTCGTCACCGACAGTTCGGGCAGAATTACTGGCTCGATCCGGTCCCCGTGCATCGTCGTCAAGGGCAAATTGTCGGGACCGTCCCATGTCGCGGAATCCGTTCAGGTCCAGCAAGACGGTCACATCGCGGGAGATCTCGTCTACAAGGAGATTGAAATCCGCAAAGGTGGCATCATCGAAGGCCGGTTGACGGCCGGAAGTGCGCACGATCCACAGCAGTATTCACCGGTCGAGCGAACCCTGGCGACCGCGGACGCCAATGCCGCCAATGTCACCAATGCCATTGAAACCACCTCGGACAAGGGAGGCAAGCATCTCCTTGTTGGCGCCGTCTTGATTCTCGTTGCCGGTTTGGTGCTTTTCTGGATGAATCCCTTCAGCACGGAAGAGAAATCGTCTTTGGCCGGCTTTGCGCTCACGACGGACTCCTCGATAAAAAATTCCACGATCGCGCAGTCCGCTCCGGCCGGGAGCGCCCAACAGAATACCCAACCGCAGCAGGATACGGATCGTACTCCTGCAACCGGCGCCGACATCCGGGAAGCCAAACCCGCGCCTCAGCCGGACGGATCGACACCCAGCGAAGCCGACGCGGAAAAGATTACTATCGTGCAAGGGGTCAACCCCCGCAAGCCCGACGATTTTTTCTGGATAACCGCCAGGGAACCCACGGTCCTGCTCAAGAAGCAACGCGGGGAAAAAACCGACGGCAATCGCATCGATGTTTCTGCAGGAAAGAAAATCAACATCGCGATTGCCAAGGACGAAATCTTGCGAGTCGAACAGGGGCGCAATATCGAGATCTTGTTTCAGGGTAAGAAAGTCGGTCAAAAAACCATCGAAAGCGGTGACTGGATCAGTTTCACGCCGCATTCCGACCATCGGTAACACGCAGAGAGGCTATCGCGATTTACTGTAAGAAAGACTGCCGATTCTGTTATTGTGCGGTAGCGCCGTCCGTAGCTCAGTGGATAGAGTATCTGGCTTCGAACCAGATTGTCGGGGGTTCGATTCCCTCCGGACGGGCCAAATTATCAAGCGATCGGATTCTGTGTGGGTTAATCGCTCATCTGCCGAACATGGCCACCTTGCCCAATTCGGCCTCAATCTCCAGAAGACGGTTGTACTTGGCGATCCGCTCGGAGCGACACATGGAACCTGTCTTGATCTGGCCGCCACCCATGGCCACGGCGAAGTCCGCCATGAAGGTATCCTCAGTCTCACCCGAACGATGGGAAATAACGAAGCCCCATCCGGCTTTGCGGCACAGGTGAATGGCGTCGATGGTTTCCGATACCGTGCCGATCTGGTTCAACTTGATGAGCGCCGCATTGCAGGATTTCTCCGCAATACCGCGAGCGACAAATTTTGGATTGGTCACCAGCAGATCGTCGCCAACGATCTGGATCTTGTTGCCCATGCGCGCCGTCATCGCCGCAAAGCCCTGCCAGTCGTTTTCCGCCAGGCCGTCCTCGATGGAAACAATCGGGTAACGGCCGATCCAGTCCTCGAATAGATCGATCATCTCGTTGCTGGATTTGTCGCCCTGTCCACTCCGGGTCAGCCGATACTTGCCGTTCTCGAAGAACGAACTCGCGGCGGGATCGAGGCCAATGGCAATGTCCTTGCCCGGACGGTAGCCCGCCTTTTCGATGGCGGCAACGATCAGGTCACAGGCTTCGTCGTTACCCCCCTTCAACTGAGGTGCAAAGCCACCTTCGTCACCCACCGAGGTCGCATAGCCCTTGCCATGAAGAATCTTCTTGAGCGACTGGAAGGTTTCCGAACCGTAGCGCAATGCCTCTGCCAGCGACGGGGCACCGACCGGCATGATCATGAATTCCTGGAAGTCGAGGCTGGAATCGGCATGTTTTCCACCATTCAGTACATTCATCATCGGTACGGGAAGGTGTCTTGCGCCAACGCCGCCGAGATAGGCGTAAACAGGCTGACCTAACATCCGGGCGGCAGCGCGGACGACGGCCTGCGACACGCCGAGGAGGGCATTGGCACCGAGACGCGACTTGTTCTCCGTTCCGTCGAGTTCGATCATGGTGCGGTCAATTTCCGCCTGATGAGTGACATCGACCCCATTCAACGCACCATTCAATTCTGTCTGGACATGCTTCACAGCGCGGAGTACACCTTTCCCCTGAAACCGCGCCGGGTCTTCATCGCGTAATTCGGTGGCTTCATTTTCTCCTGTCGATGCCCCCGAGGGTACCGATGAGGTACCGACTATGCCGTTGTCGAGAACCACATTGACGCGAACTGTAGGAAAGCCGCGTGAGTCGAGGACCTCCAATGCGGTGATGTTTTTGACTCGAGCAGTCATGAGATTTCTCCTAGGTTATCGAAGAGTTTAGCGTGCTACCAGCACCGCACAGGGTGCATGATTGATGACGTATTTCGCCACCGATCCCACCAGCCAACGTTCGAACAAGGTACGTCCGCGATGACCGATGACGATCAGGTCGGCCTGCCAGTCCTCGGCACGACGAACAATCTGTTCGGCTGGGTGTCCGACGGCCACTTCAAAGTGAATAGGAGTACCCGCCTTCTCACCCGCGACCGCCCGCAGCGGATGCAAAATTTGCTGGTAGTGGTGCTTGGAGTTCTCGATCACCGCCTCGGTCTCCACCTCGCTACCGAATTCCGGGGGGCGCGCCACGGCGAGCACGAGAATCTCGGCACCGTATTTTTCAGCCAAGTCGACAGCAAGGGAGAAGGCCTTATCCGCAGGCGACGAGCCATCGTAGGCAACAATGATTTTCTTCATGGGGTTTCTCCTTCAGTCTTGAGCAGATGACGGGGGAGGAAGAATGCATTCGCAATCAGTGTCGGCACCACGGCACTACCGATGACTGCCGCAACCAGTGCCGAATACTGTGCTTGATCGACAATCTGATGCGACAAACCGAACAGGGCCGAGATAGTGCCGAAGGTCAGCCCGGTCGACATTAACAATGTTGTATACATCCCCTCCTGCCGCGGTGACTTGTATTGCTGCGTCAGGGGATACACACCGGCAACCTTGGTGACCATCTTGCTGAGCAGCAGCACAAGAAATGCTCCCGGTGCGGCAGCCAGGGCCGGCAACGACACCAGCGAACCGGCACGAATGAAATAGAAAGGCGTGAGCAGGCCAAACGTCAAGGTTCTGAGGCGTCGAATCAAGGCGTGATCTCTGCCGACGGTGCCGGCCAATACCATGCCCAGCAGATAGGCGGGCAACACTGCTTCGCTGTCGGCCCAGGTAGCGAGGGCACCCATGCCGAACAGCGCGAACATCAGGAACTTTGCTTCGAGTTCCGAAGGCCGCCCGCCATAGCGTTTGAAGAAACGCGGTGTCAGCCATGGAAGGACCAGGAAAGCGACGCATCCAACGCCAAGGAACACCAGGGTCTTGTATGTGAATGGCGCGAAGATCAGCCCCAGAGCAACGACGGTCGCCAGATCAGTGATGAAACAGGCAGCCAGAACCACCTTCCCATAGTTGGTGACGTTAAGACCGAATTCGAGCATCACGGCATAGACCACCGCCACCGAAGTGGTGGACATAGCAATGCCGGCCAGCCAGCTAGCTTCAGACGACCAGCCCAATCCCCAGTAGGCGATCGCGGTACAGCCGAGGAAAGGACCGGCAAAGCTGACCAGTCCAATGGCCGTGGCCTGCTTCCATTCCTTCTTGAACACCGCCGGGTCGAGCTCGGCGCCGGCAAGGAAAGTCAGCAGGATCGCGCCGGCGCCGGCGAGGAACTTGATCCAGGTCGCGTCACCCGCGAGCAGGGCGCCGCCAAGTGCCGCGCCGATCAGAAGTTGGGCGATGGTACCGACAACGATCTCTGAGAGCGCCGTGGCCACCCGCAGCCAGATTGACAGCAGCGAGGCCAACAGGGCCAGGCCCAACCAGAGCGCGGCCTGCGTCCAGATTTCGGTCATTGCTCGGGTTTGTCCTCAGTGCCGCCGATGGCGCCAAATTCGACGGCAGTCTTGACGTAAAAGAGATGGACGCCTTCGACCTTGAGCCGCTCGAACAGTTGCTCGGATTGTTCGGCCGTAACCGCCATCATCACTTCGACCGGTTGATCCGCCAACTCAAAGAAATGTGCCGAATGAATCTTCTTGTGATGGCCGAAACCTTCTCCACCAGCCAGTAACGTCGCACCGCCCAAGCCCATTTCCTGGGCCAGATGGACCAGCCACTCGCCAATCTGTTTTCCCATGTGGCGTTTGTCCTGGTGAGAGAAGAAAGTGATTTGGTAACCTTTCATTGGGTGGCTCCAATCATGCAGGTTTGAGTAGTTGCCAAGACGCGAGTCCGGCCAAAGTAGCCAGCAAGGCGCCGGTGACATGAACCGCAATGGCAGTCATCGCCATCGGCAGGCGTCCTTCTTGAAGCAAGCTGACAACTTCGGCAGAAAAGGTCGAGAACGTTGTCAGCCCGCCGCAGAATCCGGTAACGATGAACAGCCGCCATTCCGGCGCAATGTCAGTGGCTTGGGAGAAATAGGCGACAGCCACCCCGATGACGTAGCCGCCGACAATATTGGCAGTCAGTGTGCCCGGAGGGATGGCAGGAAAGACGCTATTGAGGTTGGTGCCGAGTTGCCAGCGCAACAAAGCGCCGAGTGCAGCACCGATGGAAATTGCCAGAGTGGGTAACCACATGAACCTGTCCTTTGTTCTTCGTTGGACAGGGTGCACACAACCTACGCGCCCCATCCGGGGTAAAGCGTAGGCATCATCAGCCTGAATCAGGCGGTTCGACAGTCAAGCTGCCGGGAGGTATGCCATCTCCGTAGCTGTA
>Ga0172373_10005506_pt1 | contig 17321 bp, 14 predicted proteins | sample Lak10m_2_FD_114546 | JGI IMG/M metagenome (GOLD analysis project Ga0172373, IMG submission 114546) | Freshwater microbial communities from Kabuno Bay, South-Kivu, Congo - kab_092012_10m | ecosystem: Environmental > Aquatic > Freshwater > Lake | place: Democratic Republic of the Congo...
CCTCCTGGCCGAGACCAGCGACGACTGGGAAACCGGAAAAATCTACCTCAGCATGGAAAACCAAAACCCACCCTCAGTTTGATGCTCAATCAATTTACAGAAAAGAATTTGCCCGGCCAGCCGTAGCTTGATCGGTAGCTGCCGAGGCTGCTGGAGTAGCCGCGATCTGCTGCTTGCGCAGCGGAAGCAGCTGTGAGGAGTGTGATTCCCAAGATGATGGTGGCGAGCGGCTTCATAGTGTTTGTTTGCTTTTGCAAGCCGTCCTTCGCGCTGGCAGCACTAACCACCAGTTCAAGTTCTGTCGCGAGAACGCCTTACACCTGATGAATCGCAAACTGAGCGCGGTTTATTACAACTTTCTGAAAACTCCTCACGCCTACCAGTCAATAGGGCGCTGGCAAAGGACGAACGACATGGGGAGTCGCTCGACGCGGAAGAGCTTTGTCGCCTCCGGAGTATGCCTCGCATTGCGGAGGGCTTTCTTCAGTTCTTCGAGCTGTTGCTCCTTCATCCGGTATCCGACATGCACAGAAATGAGCTCCTCCTTGGCCAATTCAACTCTCTTCGGCCCCTGTTCCAGCAGGCAAACACGCCATTCTTTCTCGAAATGCCAGTCAGTTGATTTACAGAACGACAAGGCGTCGTTACCTGTAGCCGGGTCTTTCAAGTGAAGGACTTCAGCCGGGGAGTGAGTGTAAAGAACCGGTCTCGCGCGTCGAAGTAGCTCCCCGTTTGTGCTGTATCCAAGGCAGAATCCTTGATGCTCCTGTGCGTAGAAAGTCCACATCAGCGGATTGCTCCAATCCCACGAGAAACAGCAGACACACGTGTTCTTCCGAACTTCTCTTCGTTGGTGCAGTGCTACAGCCGCTTCGACCGCAGGATCGTCAGGGCTCAATTCCACAACGCTGCACTTTTTTTCACCCGCAAGCCTGGTAGCGTCCGCGAGTCCGTGAAAGAAAATCCTCTCGATGTCGCACTTTCCACCGGTGAGATCCGGGCCAAGCATGCAATCTTGCGGGTCGTTGAGCCTGAGCGGCGAAGAGAAAAAAGCATACTTGCCTTCGACCTCGGACACTGACTTGCGTTCGGTTCCGTCGGACTTCAGCACAGACCAAGGGCGAAAGCGGTAGAGAACAGATGGCGGTTGTGGACTCATTGATTGTCAGACGATTCGGGAGCAGCTCGCAGCGACAGATTTCGGGCGCAGGCCGGTGTGTCATAGAAGCAGTCGGCGGTCGCGATCTTTCGCTAGTCCACCCTCAGGCCCAATACCGGTAGTTCACGTCGGGGCAGAGGTTGTCCAACCACTCGACGCGCGTGAGCCACGGCTCGTCCACGCGCGTGAGGGTAAGCATCTCGTGCAGGGCGATGAAGCGCAGGAGGTGGTCCTTCACCCGCTTGCGGGCGTAGTCGGGGCTGGTGCCGGTTCGCAGGATGAAGGGCCAGTCGCTGGATTGCGCGAGGAGCAGTTCGCGCGCGGCCTGGTTGAGGGCGCGAAGGGTGAGGCCGGCGGCTTCCGGGTGCGCGCGGGCCAGGGCGGTCATGCGTTCCTGCGCGACGGTGAGGTGCGGGAGAATCCACTCGTTGGTGTCGTTGAGCCAGAGTTTCCAATAGCCCTCCTCGCCCCAGCTCGACGCGCTGGGCCGGACGACTTGCAGCGTGGGGTTTTCCTTCAGGTAGTCGCTGGGCGTGGCGAGCTTGAAGTCGGCTTGGTCGTAGTGGGCCTTGCGCACGAAGAGGTCGAGGAAGTCGGGGCCTTCATACCACCAGTGGCCGAACAGCTCGGCGTCGTAGGGCGCGACGATGAGCGGCGGGCGGTCCATGATGTCGCCGAGCTTGCGGGCCTGCTCGCGGCGGGCGTCGAGGAAGTGGCTGGCGTGGTCCTCGACGGCCTTCAGCGCGAGGGCGCGGTCATAGACTTCCTTGTCCGGCGTGGGGCCGGTGATGCGGCAATACTTGAGGCCGGTGAAGCCGCGCAGGTCCGGGCTGGGCAGGTAGGGGCGGACGTAGTCGAAGTCGAGGTCGAAGCCGACGTCGCGGTAGAAGTCGCGATAGCGCGGGTCGCCGGGATAGCCCTCGTTGCGGCTCCAGACCTGGCGGGCGGATTCGAGGTCGCGGGCGAAGGCGGCGATGCCATTCGGCGTGAGCACGGGGGCGAAGACGCCGTAGCGCGGGCGCGGGCGGGCGTGCAGCAGCCCGTGGGTGTCCATGATGAACCAGCGGATGTTCGCCTCCTGGAGCACGGCCTCGACGCCCTCGACGTAGGCGCACTCGGGCAGCCAGATGCCGCGCGGGTCGCAGCCGAAGCAGCTCCGGTAGTGGTCGCGGGCCGTGAGTATCTGGGCGCGGACGGAGGGCGGGTGGTTCAGCAGCGGCAGGAGCGCGTGCGTGGCGGCGGTGGTGATGATTTCGAGGCGGCCGGCTTCCTGGAACTTGCGGAACGCGCCGACGAGATTGCGCCCGTAGGCGAAGTAAGTCGCGCGCAGGCTGGTGAGGCGCTGGTGATACATCCACGCCAGCTCGCGGAACTCGCGATCCCAGTGCGTGCGGTGGATTTCCTTGTCGGCGAGTTCGATCAGCCCTTCGAGATGGCGCACGTAACGGTCTTGCAGGAGCGGGTCCAGCAGCATCGCGCAGAGCGTGGGCGAGAGCGTGAGGGTGAGGCGCGTCTCCATGCCAAGCGCCTGCCAGCCTTCCATCACCTGCACCAGCGGGAGGTAGGTTTCCGTGACCGCCTCGAACAGCCAGCTCTCCTCGAGGAAGCGGTCGTGCTCCGGGTGGCGCACGAAGGGCAGGTGCGCGTGGAGCACGAGGGCGAGACGGCTTTGCATGACGGGATTGAAACGGAACTCGGCGCGAGGGGGAAGATTTTTAGGCCGGAGGACGATGCGAGTTACTTCTGGAACAATGCCTTCACCGAGGGCCGCGACAGCACGATGAGCGTGAACACGCCCAGCACCGTGCCGTGGGGAATGAGGACGCAGCCGAGGCCGGCGACGATCTGGCAAAACTGGTGCCGCCGCCGGCGCGACAAGTTGCGCCCGGCCAGCACGAACAGCAGCGCGAGCGTCCAGCCGGCGAGGATGAGGGCCGTCGCCAGACCGATGAAGAGCCACGGGAGAAGCTCGGGCGGCGGGCGGGGCTTGAAAGCCTCGGGCTTCACCAGCATGAACACCCCGATGCCAAGGTGAATGAACGGGATGCACGCAAACAGCGCGGTCAGGCCGCCGAACACGTAATGGATGATCGCGAGCGCCCGCAGGTGTTCCTCGTCCTGGTTCGGCGGCACGGGCGGTTCATTCATGTGGTCGCCGGGAGCTTGGCCCGGCGGCGGAACATTGCAACCGGGGATTCGGCCCGCCGCGCCAGGAAACCATTTGCCAGCCGCGCGGAGCCGCCCCTACGCTGCGCGCCTATGTTTTCGCACGTTGTCATTTTCTGGACCGATCCCGCCAACCCGAACGCCGCCGACGAACTCATCGCCGGCGGCCAGCAGTATCTCGCGCCCATCCCGGGCGTGCTGCACTTCCACATGGGCAAGATGGTCGGCAGCCACCGCGCCGTGGTGGACCAGACCTACCAGGTCGCGCTGAACCTCGTCTTCCCGAGCAAGCAGGCGCAGGACGATTACCAGGTGCATCCTGAGCACCTGAAGTTCGTGGACAACTGCAAGGCGCTCTGGAAGAAGGTCACGGTTTACGACTTCGCGTGAGCTTGCGTGAGGGGGACACTCTTGTCCCCCGTTTCACCGCCCAAACCACGGACGCCGCACGGGGAACAGGAGTGTTCCCCTCCCGTCTCCAGCCACCGCACCAACCCCGCCGCCAGTGCTTCAGCGTCTTCGCAGGGGTGGACACTCGACGCGGTGCAGAAGGCGAATCCGCTCCCATAGGCCGCGCCGTTGAGCACGCACGCGTCCGTGTGGCACTCGGTCAACTGCGCCTGCGCCTTCGCGAAGGCCTCGGCCCGCGTCCCGGCCAGCTCGTATTTCCAGCCGACGAGGCGCGCCTGCGGAAACCACTCGCGCAGCCGGGGCAGAACTTTCGCTGCGGGTGCGAGCACGAGGTTCAACCGTCCTTCGCGTGAGGAAAACTTCGGCGACGTGATGGCCTCGCCCGCCTCGTTCAGCACGCGCTCGACGCGGAAGTCACACAGCGCGGCGGCGTGAAAGACGGCATCCCAGCCGCCTTCGTTCGCAAGCGCTGGGAGCTTCGCCGCGAGGTCGTCGTTGGTGGAGAAGGAGAGAACTCGTTGCGCACGGAGCGGGTCGGCGCACGTCGCCTGCTCGCCCTTGAGGCAGGCCACCTCCCAGCCCCGCGCGGTGAAGGCGTTGCTCAACGCGATGCCCAGCCGTCCGGTCGAGAAATTCGTGACACGCCGCGCCTGGTCAATCGGCTCGTAGCCCGGCCCGCACGTCACCACGACTTTCATTGGCCGAGACACTTAGCCGAAAGCCGCGCGAACGTCGAAGCGGGAATTGCGGAGGGGCAAGCCACCGTCGTCGTCGCCTTCAATCCAGCGGGAACACCGGGCGGCGGATGCGGCGGTAGGGCAGCGAGCGGACGTTGCTCGTGCAGGGGCCGGGCGTGTCCACCCAGAGCATTCGCGCGGCGATGCCGTCGTAAGCCCGGCGGTGCGCGACGGCGGCCTTCACGCCGATGAAGGAGAAGTCGCGCGGCTCCAAGCCCTGGCTGCGCCATTGACCGAGGTCAAAGGGCGGCGTCTTGCGGCTGGTGAGGAGAATCGTCACTTCTCCGTGGCGCACGACGGCACACGGCCCCATGTCGAACGCATCACCGCACATCGAGGCGAGGTGGCTTTGCTTGTCCTCCAGTTTGAAGTGGCCGTCGCGGAGAGAGAGGAGTTCGACTTCGAGCGGCAGCGGGCCAGCGTCGAGCCGGCTGCCGTTGCCCCCGATGGGCAAGGTGACGCGTGAGCCGATGGGGAGCGCTGCGAGTTGCGCGACAGCCACCGGGTCGTTGATGGCGATGGCACAGTTGGGCAGGCCGTGTTTCAGCATCGCGTGCAGCAGGCCGGTGCCGTCGCCGGGCGCGCCGCCGCCGATGTTGTCTGATGGCTCGACGAGCACGGTGAGGCCGGGCGGCGCGGGCAGGAGCTTTGCCAGCACTTCGTCCACGGGCGGCTCGGTGACGTTGCCGAGTTCCTTGGTGCGAAGGGCGAGAGCGGAAAGTTCAGCGAGGGCGGCGCGGGCCTCGGCGTCGCTACCGGTGGTGGAGACGATGAAACTCACGCCCGTGTCCGGCGTGTCGGCGAAGGAGAAACCGGCGACGACGCTGGCCGACCAAATGCCCGAGTCGCCGGACTCGATGCGCCGGGCCAGCGCTTCCAAGCCACGCATTGGCTCAGTCGCCGTGCCGGTGCCGGTGGGGGGCCAGACGATGGGCGTTGGCTCGAAGACCATGCGTGGGATTTCGCCAGTCGCGAGGCAGCGTTGCAGCAGGGTCGCCGCGCGCACGGCGGACTCGCGGCCGTCCGTGTGCGGGTTGTTGCGGTAGGCCACGAGACAGTTCGTGTGCTGCGCCATCGCCGGGGAGAAGTTCGCGTGCAGGTCGAACACGCCGAAGACGGGGACGCGCTCGGCTCCCGGCAGGGCGCGCAGTCGCGCGAGCAACTCGCCCTCCACGTCCGGCAGCGATTCGGAAGCCATCGCGCCGTGCAGCACGAGGAAGATGCCGTCCACGCCGCGTTTCAACTCCGGCTCGGCGCGCAGGCGGAACTCGCGCCAGAAAGCTTCCACGACCTCGTCCTTCACCGTCGCGCTGGGCGAGGCGCGGAAGTCGGCGGTCGGGAGGACGGTCCAGCCGAAGCCTTTCGCCGCCTCAAGCACGCCGCCGAGGGGCGAGGCGTCGCCGGCGCACGCGAGCAGTTCATCGCCGAGGCGGACCTCAAAGGCGTCGAGGCCGGTGGTGCCTTCGAGGAAGGTGTGCGTTTCGTGGAAGAGGCCGGCGATGAGGACACGCATGGGAGGAGATGTTTAGCCGCGAAAGGGCGCAAAGAGCACAAAGATGGAACAAGTCGGAGGAAGGCGTTTCACTCTGTGTCCTTTGCGTTCTTTCGCGGCCAGTTCAGAGAATCCCATATTTGCGGAAGGCTTCGCCGACGGGCATCCCGCGCGCCAGCTCGTCGCGGACCAAGTTCTCGCCGGAGACTTTTTCCTGCGCGAGACGGATGGCTTCGGCGGCGACTTCCTGCGGGATTATGACCACGCCGTCCTCGTCGCCGAGCAGCCAGTCGCCGCGCCGCGCGCGCACGCCGCCGATGCTGATGGGTTCGCCGACGGTGATGACATCGAGGCGGCCCTTGCTGTCGCCGGGGTGCCAGCCGATGCCATAGACCGGGAAGTTCAGGTCGCGAATCTTCCACATGTCGCGCGTGCAAGCGGTCATCACCACGCCGCGCGCGCCTTTGGCGAGGCAGGCGGTGGTGAGCAACTCGCCCCAGAAGGCGCACGACTGGTCCTCCGCCGCGTCCACCACGAGCACGTCGCCGCGCACCAGCGCGTCCACGGCGGCGATTTCCAGCTCGTAGGGCTTGGCGGGAATCTTGTAGGTCGCGCGGGCCGCCGCCGGGAAGACGCGGCCGCAAATCTTCTTCGCGGGCGTGAGCGGACGGATGTGTGCGGGCAGCGCCTGGTGGCGATAGCCGAGCGAATCCAGCACGTCGGCGAGGACGGCGGAGTAGAGCGATTCGAGGGCGGCGGTGAAGTCAGGGGAGGTAGATTTACTCATTCGGAACGGCTTGATTTGTCGTTGTCGGACGAACAGGAGGCCGAGGTAATTTAGGGCTGGGCGTCGGGCTGGAACCGCCGTCACCACCTTGGTCACGGCCAAACTTCTTCATCAGCGCGGCTTTGAGCCGGTCAGCCGCCTCTTTCACTGTGGTTCCTGAGGCTTCTATCCCGGGCACCTCGGGACAGCGCGCGACAAACCCCTCGCCTTCACGGATAACGATGGCTTGGAACTTCCGCTTCATCACTGTCAGCGTCCGCCGTTATGGCTTCGCCGCCTTCTCCCGCTTCGCGTTCCACTCGTAAGTGCGCTCCACCGGCGCGGCACCGGAGACGATTTTGCCCTTGAGCGTGTCGCCGGTGAGCTTGCCGGCGTAGCGGGACATGAACTTCACGCCGCCATATTCACGCGGGATTTCAAAGGTGAGCTGGCCGTCCTTGAACTGGCCCTTCTCAATCGCCGTCTTCAGTTCCTGCACGGTGACGAAGCCGGTGACGTTCCCGCCGTCCTGTTTGAACTCGGCGGTGAAGTCGAGCGACGTGTCCAGCGAGACTTCGAGCGTGTAAGTCCACTTGCCGGTGACGGTGTTGGTGGTTGATGCGGCCTTCTCCTGCTTGTCAGCAGCGGAAACGGAACCGAAAAGAAGGATGCTGGTCAGGGCGCACGCAAGCCAGAGCGCGGCCCGACGGGAGAGGGAATTTCCGGTGTGCTTCACGCGCGCGACTCAATCGGCGCGGCGATGCCTTGTCAAGCCGGGGGCACAGTAGCGCGGGCAGGGCTGCCCGCGCTCCGAGTCACTGGGCCTTAGGCGGCTCAATGAAGTTCTTCACCTTGAACTCGTAGCCGATGTGGGTGCGCGGGGCGTCCGTCACGGCGATCAAGAGAGTGCTGCCCGCGAGTTGGGCGGCATCGGCGGAGAAGTAGGCTTCCACGCTGCCGTCGGCCTTGCGCGTGGTTTGCAATGGCGCGGAGACGAGGTGCCTTCCGCCCGAGGTCATGCGCAGCTCGACGCGGGTGAAGTTCTTCAGCACGTCCGCCACCTTGAACTCGATCCACACCGCGACGCCGGCATCACCGTTCGGACGCGAGCGGAACGTCACGCCCATTTCCTTCGCCCGCTCCTTGGACACTTCGGCGATCTCCACCAAGGCGAAGCACAAGCTGGGGCTGGCAAGAAACAGCGCGACGAGCACCGCGACGGCGAGCTTCGTTTTCATGGGCGGTTGGACGGGAGCGGGGTGCCGATGCTCCCTGCGCCCACCACTTACTGGTGGCACTGCACGCAGTTCTGCCGCTGGGCGGCGGGCAGCGGGGAGGTGCAGGTGCGCGCCCTGGCCGCGTTCTGCCCCCCTTGGATTGCCGGCTTCGCGTCCCAAAAAATCTGGCCGGCCAGCGCTCCGGAGTCTCTGCCCATTCCCGGCGCTCCGACGGCTCCGGGCAGTCCGCCCACCGTCTCAACCGTGTAGTCCACGGACTCCGCCAATCGCTCCGCCGTCGTCTGGGTCAGGAGTGCCGTGGCCAGATCCAGTTGCGACTGTGCCGCGCCCTCCGCGTCGCTCAGGGCAATGTATTGCTTAATCTTGGTCACGTTGGCGTTGGCTTCGGCGAGTTGGTAGCGCACGGACAAGGCCGCGTGGTCCCTCGCCGCTGCCATCTCCTTCACCCATTCGTCCTTGTAACCGCCCGAGTAAAACCACGCCTTCGCCGCGTCCGGCTCCTGGCGCAGCCAGCCCTTCGCCACCGCGTTCTGCGCGGCGGTGCGCGCGCTCTCGTCGCGGAGGCTCTGCGCCCACGCGAGCGCGGCCTGCGGATTGGACTTCGCGATGGCCTGCGCGAACGACCCCGCCATCGCGTCGTATTGCGGGTGCTGCGATTGGCCTTGGAGGAAAAGTCCGGCAGCGTTCACGTCGCGCTTGGCCCAATCCTTCATCACGGTGGCGACGCCGTCCTTCACCGCGCCGTCCGGGGCCGCGCGGAAATTCTCCAGCCAGCGCAACGCCTCCAGCGGCGCGGTCTGCGCGAGCTTCGCCGCCGTCTCGGTGATGGGGCCGGCGGTGAGATACGCGCGCCCGCCCTGCTGCGCGAGCCATTGCGCCGCCGCCGCCGGGTCGCGGTAAAGCATCGAGCGGATGACCTCGTCGAACGCGCGCTGCTTGTAGAGCGAGTTGTGCTCGTCGTCCGGGATGCCCGTGAACCACTGCTGGGCCGCCGTCACGCCACCCAGCGCGAGGCTCCGCTCCAGCAGCAGCTCGCGGAACGAGTTGCGCGACTCGCTGCGCGGGCGTGACTCTGCGTAGCTCGCGGCGGCGGGGAAGTTGACCGTGGACCAGCCGTCGAGCAGGCCGTAGATGAGCGCCTCGCGCGGCGCGGTGTCCGGCAGCGCTTCGAGCCAGGCGCGGGTGGAATGCGCTTCCGTCGTCGCCCAGCCGGCCAGGGCCGCGAGCGTCTTGGACCTCGCCTTCAACTCCGTGCCGCCCTTCGTTGCGTGCAGCACCGCCGCGCCACCGTCCACGCGGCCCCACGCGCGCAGAAACAGGTTCTGCTCCGACTCGAAGTTCCGGCCCGACTTCTCGAACCGCTGGAAAACCTCCGCCACCAGCGGCGCGCTCTCGGCGGTCAGCGAGCCGAGCAAGTCCGCCAGCTTCCGCGCGCGCATGAGCGGGTCCGGCTCCGTGAGCGCGCGCTCCCAGGCGATGGCGACATCCCCGGCGAAGAGCGACGCGGCAACTTCCGCGACGGGCAGCGACGCAGGACGCACGGCGGCGGCATTCGCGCGCGAGGCCGGCGGACGCGCGGCGGCGGCGAGGGTGGCGGGCTTCACGGGCGCGGGCGCGACGACAGGCTTGCGCGCGTCAGTCAGTTCGCGCTGCAACGCGCGAATCGCGGACGCCTGCCAGACGATGGGAACCGCGGCAATCAACGCCACGGCGACAGCGGTGCGGACTTTCGATTGGGCCATAAACTCGAGGGCTTGGAGGAGGAGGGACTTGGATTCGAGAATCGGGATGCCGGCGAGCGCGCCCTTCGCCAGCGTGAGCGAGAGGCCGGTGGGCGCGGCGGACGCCGCCTGCGCCATGAGCAGCGACGCCAGCGACGCGGTGGAGAACGCGACGCCCTTGCGCGCCAGCAGGTCCGCGAGCTTCTGGAGCGCGCGCTCGCCCTGCTTCTGCGCGGCGTCCTCGGACTTGCCCAGCGCGGCGGCGATGTCGCGGTAGCCCTTGCGCTCGAAGAAACGCATCAGCACGAGGTCGCGGTCCGCGCCCGGCAGCGCGGCGATGCACTCGTCCAGCACGGGCAGCGCCTCGCTCCAGACGCTCCGGCCCGGCGGCGCGGCGGCGTGCTCGGTGAAGGCCGCGAGCTTGCGCCCGTGCGCCGACTCGCGCCGCAGCGCGCCCGCGCACTCCAGCAACGTCACGCGATGCAACCAGCCGGCGAGCGTCGGCTCCGCGCGGAGTTTCGCGGCGCGTTTGGCGAGCGCGGCGAAGACGTTTTGGGAAATGTCCTCCGCCAGCGCGCGCTGCCCGGTGCGGCGCATGGCGAGGCCGAAGACCAGCCCCAGATGCCGCTCCACCAGCGCGCGGAACGCCTCCTCGCGCCCGCCGTTGCGCAGCGCGGCGAGCAGGTCGGAATCGGTGGTCAGGACGGCGGGCATGGTGTCTTTGACGGATATACCGCGCCCCACGCTCCAAAGCCGACAGGGAATATGACCCGAATTGCACGATTGGCCGAAGGAACGAAAGAAGCCGAAAAGAAGGAGGCGGAGGCTCACAGAATCATGGCTCACAAAATCATGATTCTGTGGGTCATGATTCTGTGAATCCCTTGCTTCAATCCTCCGGGCGCTCGCCGTGGGGGGCCATCTTCACGAGCTTGGGATCGAACTGGCCAAGGGTTTCCACGAGGTCGCTCTGCGCGGCCATGACCTGGTGGATGTCCTTATAGACCATCGGGACTTCGTCGAGGCCGGCGCTGATGAGGTGGACGCCGGCTTCCCGGAGCACGCGGTTGACCTTGTGCCACTCGAAGGTGGCGGTGGCTTTCTTGCGGCTCATCACGCGGCCCGCGCCGTGCGAGGCGGACCGGAGGGAGGCGTCGTTGCCCCGCCCGCGCACGACGAAGCCGGGCGAGGCCATCGAGCCGGGGATGATGCCGAGGACGCCGACGCCCGCCGGGGTCGCTCCCTTGCGATGCACGACGACGTCGCGCGCGACGCCGCCGATGAGGTGGCGCTCCTGCCACGCGAAGTTGTGGTGGTTCTCCACGTCGAGGAGCACTTGCAGGCGGAGGTGCTCGGCGAGGTGCTGGTGGATGAGGGCGTGATTGGCGGCGGCGTATTGGCCCATGAGTTCCATCGCGGCCCAGTATTCCTGGCCTTCGGCGGAGTCGAGGGAGAGCCAAGCGAGGTGTTTGTGTTCCTTGGGCAGCTCGGGGTGCAGGTCCATGGCGAGCTGGCTGTAGTGCTCGCAGACGGCCGCGCCGGTGCCGCGGCTGCCGCTGTGCGAGAGGAGCGCGACGTATTCGCCGGGGGCGAGGCCGTGGATTGGTTCGCGCGCGGTGAAGATGCCGAATTCGACGAAGTGGTTGCCGCTGCCGCTGGTGCCGAGCTGCGACCACGCGCGGCCTTTGCGGAGCTTGGTGACGGGGCTGACGTTCCAATCGGCGTCGAGGACGGGATGTTGCCGGGGTTCCTTGAAGTGCGCGCCGATGCCGAAGCGGGTTTCGTCCTCGATGGCCTTGATGAGGCGCTCGCGGCGGCGGTCGAGTTCGCGCACGGGGAGGTCGAGCACGGTCATCTTCATGCGGCAGGCGATGTCCACGCCGACGGCGTAGGGGATAACGGCGTTGTCGGTGGCGAGCACGCCGCCGATGGGCAGGCCGTAACCGACGTGGGCGTCGGGCATGAGCGCGCCCGCGACGGACACGGGGAGCTGGCAGGCGCGGGCCATTTGGTTGATGGCCTCGGGTTCGAGGCCGTCGCCCCACTGCTGCCACGGGGCGGGGGCGGTCTGGATGGGGCGCTCGGACTTGAGCAAGGCCCGGGCGAATTCGCCGCGCAGTTCATCGGCGGCGAAGTCCGCCGGGGCACGCACGACGGCCTCGACTTCGGCGGGCAGTTGGGTCTTGTCGCCGCCCTTGAGGATGTAGTCCGCGATGAAGGCGATGCCGCGCCGCATGGCTTCACCAGGCGGCACGCCGAGGGCGATGAGGTCTTTGGTGTTCATGGCGGCTCGCGCTGGCGGGGCGAAGATACCGGAACGGTGGGCGGGGGAAACACTTTTGACCTGCGCAATCATTGCGCAAACGGCCCCGGTTTGCGCAGTGATTGCCCGGCGTGAACCGCCACGCCTGCCGAATCCGGCCCAAATCTGTAAATCCGTCTTGGCACGGGTGTTGCGTTGGAGAGGCCAAACCGCGTCCGCCGTGCGGGCGCAACCGTCAACACATCAACCCAAGCCAGAAGGAAACGTATGAAGAAGTCAGCCCTCCTCGCCGCCGCGCTCGTCGCGTTCGGCGGACTCACCAGCAGCGCCACCGCCCAAGAGCGTCAACGTGGCAATTTCAACCCCGAAGAGATGCGCGCGCGCATGGCCGAGCGGACGCGCGAGCTGCTCGACGTGAAGAATGACGACGAGTGGAAGCTCATTCAGGCCCGCCTCGAAAAAGTTCAGGAAGCCCAACGCGAGGTGCGCAGCCTCAACGGCGACATCCGCCTGCTCTTCAGCAGCAATCGTGAAGGCGGTCAGGGCGGCGGTGAACAGGGCGGACGCAGCCGTGGTCCCGGCGGACCCGGCGGCAGCCCCTTTGGCGGCACGCCGAATCCCGATGCCGAGGCGTTCTCCAAGGCCGTCCAGAACAAGGCCCCGACCGACGAGTTGAAGCAGCGCATGGCCCGCGTCCGCGAGGCCCGCAAGAACGCCGAGGCCAAGTATGAGAAGGCCGCCGATGACCTGCGCCAGGTGCTCACCGTGCGCCAGGAGGCCACGCTCGTCGCCATCGGCCTGCTCAAGTTATCACGTTCACAACCGGGAAACAGGGATGAGCCAATTGACCATTGCCGACGGGACGCTGCGGGAGCTGCTGGAGCGGATGGTCTCCGACCGGCAGCTCTCCGCGCTCGACGCGCAGACCTTCGCCAAGCAGGGCGGTGCCGCCACCGAGGACGCCGCGCTCCGCTGGCTGGCGAAGGAATATGACGTGCCGTTCACCGCGCTCGACGCCGTCGAGCCGGACCGCCAGGTGCTCTCCCTGTTTCCCGCGCGCGTGCTGCTGAAGGAGCACCTGCTCCCGCTCAAGCGCGACAACGGCGCGGTGGAAATCGCCACCAGCCGCCTATTCGCCACGCAGGGCCTCGACGCGCTCAAGGCCATGACGGGCCTCTCGCTCAAGCCAGTCCTCGCGCCCACGGAGTCCATCGCACGCGAGATGAAGAAGCATCTCGGCGTCGGCGCGGACACCATCGGCACGCTCAACGAGGAGGCCGGCCTCGAAGTCGTGCAGGAAGGCTCCGGCGACGACACCGACCTCGACAGCGCCGCCGAGGACGCGAGCATCATCCGCTTCGTGAACCAAGTGCTGCGCGACGCCATCGAGCTGCGCGCGTCGGACGTGCATCTCGAACCGTTCGAGGACGAGTTCCGCATCCGCTACCGCATTGACGGCGACTTGCAGGAAGTCCCCGTGCCGCCCGCGCTCAAGCGCTTCCAGCCCGCCATCGTCTCGCGCGTCAAAATCCTTTCGCACCTGAACATCGCCGAGAAGCGCGTGCCGCAGGACGGCCGCATCAAAATCCGCGTGGACACGCACGAGGTGGACATCCGCGTCTCCATCATCCCGATGCTCCACGGCGAGGCGGTCGTGATGCGTTTGCTGCGCCAGAACTCGAAGCTGCGCGGCATGGGCGACCTCGGCATGGGCGCGCGCGAGTTGGAATGCTTCCGCCGCGTCGTGCAGCTCCCGCACGGCATCGTGCTCGTCACCGGTCCCACCGGCTCCGGCAAGACCTCGACGCTTTATACCGCGCTCAACGAAATCAACGACCACGTCCGCAAAATCATCACGATTGAGGACCCGGTTGAGTATCAGCTCAAGGGCGTGAACCAAATCCAGGTCAACGAGAAGTCCGGCCTGACCTTCGCGCGCGGCCTGCGCTCGATTCTCCGCCACGACCCGGACGTGTGCCTCATCGGCGAAATCCGCGACCAGGAGACGGCGCAGATTGCCGTGCAGGCCTCGCTCACCGGCCACCTGGTTTTCTCCACGCTGCACACCAACGACGCGCCCGGCGCGCTGACCCGCCTCGTGGACATGGGGGTTGAGCCGTATCTCGTCGCCAGCTCGCTCGAAGCCGTCCTCGCGCAGCGCCTCGTGCGCGTGCTCTGCCCGCATTGCAAGCAGGTGGATGACACGCCGACGGCCGCCGCTTACAAGACCAAGCTCGGCATTCCGCTGAACCACAAGATTTTCAAGTCCGTCGGCTGCCGCGAGTGCCGCAACACCGGGTTCCATGGACGCAACGCCATCTTCGAGTGGATGGACACCAACGTGGAAATCCGGCAGTTGATTCTGCAAAACACCTCCGCCGACAAGCTCCGCGACGCCGCCATCCGCGACGGCATGAAGACGCTGGCCGAGGACGGCTGGCGGCTCGTGCGCGCGGGCGCAACGACCGTCGAGGAAGTCCTGAGCGTCACGACGGCGAAGGAAGTTTCCCGCACGAGCGTGGACGAGAAGGACGACGGCGGGGACGTGCCCAGCGCGGCGGAACTGGCCGTGGCGAGGTGATTATGAAGCTCCCAATCCCAAGCTCCAAATCCCAAAGAAGCACCAAGCTCCAAGCTCCAAGTGGCGCTCGGACTTCGCGGGCTGCGGGTGATGAACAGGCATGGCTTGGAGCTTGGCAATTGGAGCTTCTTTGGAGCTTGGAACTTGGAACTTGGAGCTTCCGCCCATGACCTCCTTTTCCTATCGCGCGTTGCAGGCGAACGGCTCCGTCACCGAGGGCGTGCTGGAGGCGGCCGGGCGCGCGGACGCGTTCAAGCAGATGGAGGCGCGCGGCCTGCGGCCCATCAGCCTGAACGAGCGCAACGGCTCGACCAAGACCGTCACCGCCGCGCCCAAGCCGGCGGCGAAGGAAGCCAAGCCCGCGCCGAAGTCCCCGGCCACGAAGACCACGACGGCAACGAAGGAAACCAAGGCGGCCGCCGCGCCGGACCAGCCGGCGACCAGCGCCCTCAGCTTCGGCGCGCACAAAATCACGCCGCGGATGCTGGAGAACTTCACCCGTCTGCTCTCCAGCCTGCTGGCCGCCGGCGTGCCGTTGAGCCGCGCGCTGGTCATCCTTCAGCGCGAGGCCGCCAGCCCGGTCGCACAGGCGAAGTGGAAGGAGATTCACGACCTCGTGGTGGACGGCCTCTCGCTCGCCGACGCGATGGCGAAGTCGCCGGAGGTTTTCCCGCGCGTGTATGTCGCGATGGTCGAGGCCGGCGAGACCGGCGGCTTCCTCGACGTGGTGCTCGCGCAAATCGCCGACTTCCAGGCGAGCGAGAAGGAGATGAAGGGCAAGGTGATGACCGCGATGCTGTATCCGGCCATCCTGCTCGTGCTCGCGCTGGGCGTGCTGGTCTTCCTGCTGGTGTTTTTCATCCCGCGCTTCCAGCTCGTGTTCGCGGGCTTCGGCGCGAAGCTGCCGCTGCTCACGCAGATGATCATCGGCGCGAGCGACGTGCTGCGCAGCTACGGCGTGCTGATTCTCCTCGGCGTCGGCATCGGCGGCTATCTCGCACGGAACTGGGTGACTTCGCCCGTCGGCCGGCGCGCGTGGGAGGGCTTCATCCTGAAGGTGCCGACCATCGGCGGGCTGGTCGCGCAGTTCGCCATGGCGCGCTTCTGCCGGATGCTGGGCACGCTGCTGGGCGCGGGCGTGCCGCTCATCGCCTGCCTGAACGTCGCGCGCCGCTCCATCGGCAACCAGATTCTCGTGGACGCCGTGGCGCACTCGATTGACCGCGTGAAGGAGGGCAAGGCGCTCGGCCCGAGCCTCGGCGACTGCCGCGTGCTCTTCAGCGGCTCGACTCTGGAAATGATTTCCGTCGCCGAGGAAAGCGGCAAGCTGGACGGCGAACTCATCCGCATCGCCAATGTGACCGAGGGCGACCTGGACCGGCAGTTGAAGACGGCGGTGGCGATGGCCGAACCGCTGATGCTCTTCGTCATCGCCGCGTTCATCGGCACCATCTTCATCGGCATGGTCATCCCGATTTTCACCCTGCAGGAACACATCAAGTGAACGTGAAGACATTGATGTCAAACGAATGGGGTCAAGCGAATGAAAGGCTGGAGACGCGTCGCTCCGTCTTCATTCGCTTGACCCCATTCGTTTGACACCGCCTCCAAATCGCACCCAGAACCCAAACCACTCTCAAACACCATGAACATCCGCATCACTGACACCCGAAACCCCAAACTCCCAACCCGGAACGGCCTGCGAGGCTTCACGCTCATCGAGCTGCTGCTCGTGCTGGTCATCCTCGGCATCCTCGCGGCCATCGTCGTCCCGAAGTTCTCCGGGCGCACCGAGCAGGCCAGGGAGACCGCCGCGAAGACGCAGATTGCCGGCTTCAGCACCGCGCTGGACGCCTACGAGGTGGACACCGGCGGCTACCCGAAGGGCAGCGAGGGCTTGATGGACCTCGTCCAGGCCCCCAGCGACGTGCAGGGCTGGAAAGGCCCCTACATGAAGGACGTGCCGATGGACCCGTGGGGCCGCCCCTACGTCTATGTCAGCCCCGGCCGCAACAACGCGAGCAGCTACGACCTCTACTCCGTCGGCGCGGACGGCCGCGAAGGCACCGAGGACGACGTGACCAACTGGAACAAGGCGAAGTAGGGAGCCGAAGATGAAGTTCTCAACGTCCAACTTTCAACGTCCAACGCCCAACATTCAAAGCGCGTGCTTTGAGCGTTCGACGTTGAGCGTTGGACGTTGGACGTTCTGCGCTTCCCGCCGCGCCTTCACCCTCATCGAACTTATCCTCGTCATGGCGCTCATCACCATCGTGGTGAGCGTTTCGCTGCCGTCGCTGAAGGGCTTCTTCCGCGGCCGCGACCTCGACTCCGAGGCGCGCCGGTTCCTCTCGCTCACGCGCTACGGCGCGAGCCGCGCGGTGGCCGAGGGCATCCCGGTGGAGCTTTACGTGGACACGCAGCAGAAGCTCTACGGCCTGCGCGCGCAGGCGGGTTTTCTGGAGCTGGACACCAAGCGCGTGGAATACAAGCTCCCGGCGGAAATCAGCTTTGAAGTCACCGCCGCCCCGCAGAAGAAGGCTTCCGGCGAGGAGAACTTCGACAACCCCGACGAGCAGTTCCTCAACAACGCCGAGGACACCTCCGACTCCGGCAATCCCATCAAAATCATCCGCTTCAACTCCGACGGCTTCATCGGCGACAAAAGCCCCGCCGCCGTCATCCTCCGCCAGCGCTCCGCCGAGGAGTCCGCCAGCGCGGAGGGCGACGCCATCGCCATCGCCCAGAGCGCCACGCGCCTGACCTATGAGATTCGCACCCTCCAGC
>Ga0172373_10005508_pt1 | contig 17319 bp, 17 predicted proteins | sample Lak10m_2_FD_114546 | JGI IMG/M metagenome (GOLD analysis project Ga0172373, IMG submission 114546) | Freshwater microbial communities from Kabuno Bay, South-Kivu, Congo - kab_092012_10m | ecosystem: Environmental > Aquatic > Freshwater > Lake | place: Democratic Republic of the Congo...
CATCCGCCTCGCCCCCGTCAAGCGCAAGGGGGGTCTCAAGGTGCGTCGCCTCATCGCCGCAACCTCCGATGCCTATCGCGCTCAATTGCTCGGACTCGGCTGACGTTCATGCGATTGCCCTGGCATAGAGGCCCATGTCGCCCTGCTTGCCGCCGAATTCGGCTTCGAGTTCGCGCCGGCCGAAACTGCCGGCGCTGGCTTCCAGTGCGGTACCGGGGTTGGCAAAGCCGTCCTTGGTGCGGATCGAGAGCGCACCGCCCAGGGTGTTGAGCCCGAACAGGGAATTCGAGCCGGGAATCAGGTCGATCGAACCGATCGCCGCACGCGGCACGAGGTCCCAGTTCACCGAATCGCCGAAGGGTTCGTTGATGCGCACGCCGTCCTGATAGACCGAGATGCCCTGTGGTGTACCCAGCAGGGGGCTGGCGCTGAAGCCGCGAAAATTGACATCGGCCTGGTAAGGGTTGCCCTGGATCTCGTTCACATTGATTCCGGATATCCGGTTGCCGAGCAGTTCGGGCAGGGGTTGCCGCTTGCTCTCCCTGAGAGCGCGCGCATCGATGGACTGGAGGTGGCCCGGGACCTCCTCGCGGGGCTGTTCCAGCCCCCTGACCGGTGACAGGCCGACCACCTCGACCGCAGGTGCGCCGATGTCCGCGGCATCCGCGCGCGAGTGGGAGAGCGATCCCGTGATGGCAAGCGTCAGAGCGAATACGGGTAGGGGCAAATTTCTCATCGACATCTTCGGGACTCCGGATCGGCGGTGGGGAATGGCCGGAGTCTGCCGTTGCCCCAATCGCCCGCCAAGGGAGTTTTTCCCGAGAACGGCGTCAGCCATCGATTTCCGCCAGCAGTGCGCCATGCGTCGAACGCGTATCGGTCAGGCCGCATCCGACGGCGATGCGCAGCAGTTGCATGGCGTTATCGCAACCCAGCTTCTGCCGTATGCTGGTCTGGTAGTTGGCCACCGTCTTTCCGCTGACACACAGCAGCGTCGCAATCTGCGTCAGCCCATGGCCCGCGGCGAGCAGGCGCAGGATCTCGAACTCGCGTTCGGTCAGGGTGTCGAGGTTTTGCCGATCGACGTCCGTCGCGCGACCTTGCACAGTACGCGACAGTTCGATCGGCACGAATTGCTGTCCGGCGGCCATGGCCTGGACTGCCTTCACCATCAGATCCGGTGCACTGGCCTTGGTCAGGTATCCAAGCGCGCCACCCTCCAGCGCCCTGGCCACGAACACGGGATCTTCGTGCATGCTGAACATCAGCACGCGCGCCGTCGGCTGGCGCCCGAGTATGCGGCGCAAGGCTTCCAGGCCGCTGATTCCAGGCAGAGTGATGTCCATCACGATCACATCCGGATCGAGTTTGACAAAACACGCATAGGCTTCCTCCCCGCTGCTGGCTTCCGCAATCACGCGGATTCCTGACGTGGCTTCCAGCAAACGCCGGTAGCCTTCACGCACGACCGCGTGGTCATCCACCAGCAGAACCCGGATCGGTGCCGTCATGCAGCGTCCGCGGCTTGCGTGCCAAGCTCGAATGGAACGCTCGCCTCGAGGCGAAATCCCCCCGCAGGCTGGCTTTCGACCCGGAAAGCGCCACCCAGCGCCTCGATCCGTTCGCGCATGCCGAGCAGCCCGAGGCCATTGCGCATTGTTCGAAGCTCCGCGCCACGGCCATCATCCCGCAGCGAGAGACGCACAACGGCCGGTTCAGGCTGGAATGACAGCGCCAGCGAAACAGTGCGGGCTTCGGCGTGGCGCACGACGTTGGTCATGCCTTCCTGGGCCACCCGATAGAGGGCGATGGCGCAAGGGTCCCCGAGTCTTTCCGGGAGTTTGTCCGCCTTGAAATCAAACTCGATTCCAGGCAGGCGCTGACGCCATTCCGTCAGTTTGTGTTCGAGCGCTTCTGCCAGTCCCAGCTCGTCCAGTGCAACCGGGCGAAGGCGGCCGGTCATGTCGCGTACGACCGAATACACGTGGTCCGTGAGGCGGATGATCGACAGCGCGGCAGCATGGATCGTCGAATCGCGCTCGCCGCTGGCATTGCGAATGCACACCGATTCAATCTTGATCGCATTCAGGGTTTGCCCGAGTTCGTCGTGCAGCTCGTGAGCTATCGCGCGCCTTTCGTTCTCCAGGCTTTCCGTGCCACGACGCGCAAGGTTCCGCAACTCGAGCTGCTTGGCTTCCAGGGCGGCCTCGATTTCGCGCCGCTTGCCCAGTTCAAGCAGCATTTCGTGCCAGCGACGCCAGGCAAACCAGGCAAGGCCCAGGCTGAATGTCAGGATCGCCAGCGGTAGTTCATCAAGCTGCAAGCGCTCGAAGCGCTGCGCGCCGGTCATCAGGCGTTCGCTGAACTCGGTGCCGGCGCCGATGACAAAGGTCGCGACTGGCAGCAGTGCAACCAGAAGGATGTCGCCGACAGGTTTGGAAGCAGAGGGAATTGAAGGCACGTCGGGGAAATTTGCTCGGGGTGCATCACGTTTGGGCGTGATTGAACTTGAGCAAATCGTAAGCCCAGAGGCCCCCAATGACGGCCGCCAGCAGCCAAATCATGAAAATCATGACTCCCGCGATTCGGCTGGCAGGTTTTGATTGCGCGGCCATGCTCGCTGCCTGCTCGCGGCATTCGGCAAGGACGGGCTCCGGGATCATGCGCAACGCCAGGGTCAGCAGCAGTGGCAGCAGGATCAGTTCGTCGAGATATCCCAGTACGGGGATGAAATCGGGAATCAGGTCGATCGGGCTCAATGCGTATCCGACGATGAAGGCCACCAGCAGCCGGGCTGCCCATGGCGTTGCCGGGTGACGCGCGGCCAGGTAGAGAACGATGGCTTCCGCCTTGAGCCGCCTGGCTTCCTGCGCCAGTCGCGCCATTCGTGGCGCCGGCGTCCCGGTCAGTGTTGCAGCTTGCGGTAAAGGGTGCTGCGACTGATGCCCAGTTCACGAGCCGCCGCCGACATGTTGCCGTCGGCTCGCGCCAGTGCGTCGCGGATGGCGTGCATGGTCAGGTCGTCGAGATTGGTGGTCGGACTTTCCGGCGCCGGCGCCTCCTGCCGCACGGGAGTCTGCGCCGGTTCGTCATGCGCCACCGCCGCTGCACTCGTCGCGGCCTGTGCGATCGCTGCCGCGGGGGGCGTCTCGTGCCGGGGCGGGACGCCCAGGCCCTGCTCGACATCCTCGATGAAGTCATCAGGCAGGTGTTCGCGACGGATGGTGGCTTCACCCTCGGCCATGACCACGGCGGTGCGCAGCAGGTTCGACAATTGCCTGAGGTTGCCTGGCCACGGATGCTTGCGGAACAGGGCCAGAACCTCTGGATCGAGGGACGGCGGATGGTCACCGCCGAGTTCCCTCAGCAGGGAGGCGACCAGTGCGTCGAGGTCGGTGCGCGCGCGCAGCGGCGGCAGCATCACTGTCAGTCCGTTGAGCCGGAAATACAGGTCTTCGCGGAACAGGCCGCTGCTGACGCTGTCGCGGATGCGACGGTGCGTGGCGCAAATTACCGCGATATTGACCGGGTAGGATTTCGAACTGCCCAGCGGCACGACCACGCGCTCCTGGAGGACGCGCAGCAGGCGGGCTTGCAAGGACAGGGGCATGTCACCGATTTCGTCGAGGAACAGCGTGCCGCCGTCGGCCTGGAGGATGCGGCCGACGCTTCCCTTGCGCCGCGCACCGGTAAATGCGCCTTCCTCGTAGCCGAACAGTTCCGATTCGATCAGGCCCTCGGGAATGGCAGCGCAATTGACCGCGACGAAGGCCTTTGCCGCCCGCGGGCCGACGCAGTGGATCGCATTCGCCAGCAGTTCCTTGCCGGTGCCGGTTTCGCCCTGGATCAGGATCGGTATGTCGCGCCCAATCACCTTCCTGACTTTGGCGAGTACGGCGTTGATCTGCGGATCACCGGTCTGCAGGCGTTCCATCGGGCAGTTGCGGCGTTCCGTCGCGGCCGCTGGCGTGCTGACGGGCGCGGGCGCCGCGGACGGGGCTGCTTCCTGGCTTTGGATCGCCAGGCGCGAGTGGCGACGCAGGTGGGAGGGGCGGAAATCGGCGCGCGCCTGTACGCGGACGCCGGTGCTCAGGGTCAGGGCGATCGAATCCTGCGGACGTACCATAAGGTGGTCTAGCAGGCGGCTGATGGGCTGGCCGAACAGGGAGTTGAAGTTGGCGCCGCGCAACTGCGCGAGGTTCTGGCCGAACTGGAAGCAGGCATTGCGGTTGGCCGAAAGCAGGGTGCCATCCTCGGAGAACGCGGCCATGCCCTCGCACAGCGTACCGACGAATTCCGGGCGGGCATGGAAGCGCAGGGTCAGCATTTCGTTGAAGGCCGAGGCGAACATGCGGTTTTCGATCATCTGCACCGACATGCGGACCAAGGCCATGGTATGCCGGTTGGAACTGCGATGGTCGCCGGAAACGTCGAGGATGCCGCTCAGCTTTCCATGCGGATCGAAGATCGGCGAAGCGGAACAGGTCAGGAACCGATTGGCGGAAAGGAAGTGCTGGCTGCCATCGACCACCACCGGTTCGCCCATGACGAGCGCCGTGCCGATCGCGTTGGTGCCACGGTTTGCTTCGGACCATTCGACCCCGGGTGACAGCGCGACCTTTTCCGCCCGCGTCAGGAATTCAGGATCGCCGCAACTGTGCAGGATGTAGCCGGCGTTGTTGGCCAGCACCACTACGTTCTGGGTATCGACGATCTGTTCGAACAGCACGTCCATTACCGGCTGGGCATGGGTCAGCAGGTGACGGCTCTTCTCGATCTGTTCGGACAGCAGCACCCGTTCCAGGGGGTCGAACTCGGTGGTCCGGTCGTTGTCCAGACCGTAGCCGAGGCAACGCTCCCACGACATTTCGATCGCGGAAGGGAGCAATCCGGGCGGAGTTGCGCCTGCATTGCGCAATACGTCCTGTGCCTTGGCGGCGGCGGTGGGTTCCCGCGAGCCGTTGCTGTTGGCCTGCTTCATCGATGCATCTCCTCGGTCCGGCTGCGTCGTGCGCCAGGCGCCCGCGTAGCTCTCGGTAGCGTTTCGTGTGAACGCACCATATGTGGCTTTTGCCCGGTAATGATACATCCGATGTTTCATCTTGCGACAGTCCGTTCGATTGACAGGGCGAAACCTTGGCAGGATTCGTGCCAATCACCGTCCGCAAGTTTGTTGCATGAGGTTTGCCACGCATTTGTCGGCTTTGGCACGCTACGTGCTCACCCGACGTGATTCATTGCCGGCCAAGTCCCGGCATGGGCAAGAACGCAAACTTCCGAGGAGGAGAATTTCATGCACGCAACGACCCGAACTTTCACGATGCTCGCCTTGATGGTGGGCTCACTGGCAGCGCCGCTGGCGCACGCCCACGGCGACGTGACGCCGCAGGCGGTTGACGTCAGCACCCTGAAACCACTTGGGGACCAGAAGCGGGATGAGAATCCCTACCGTGGCGACAAGGAGGCGATCCGCATCGGCACCTCGGCCTACAACCAGAACTGTGCACGCTGCCACGGCCTCGAAGCCATCAGCGGCGGCATCGCACCGGATCTGCGCAAGCTCGACATCGACAAGGAAACCGATATCTATTTCCGTGACTCCGTGCTGCGTGGCAAGGTGCGTAACGGTGCAGTGTACATGCCGCCTTTCGAGGGCATCCTGTCGCAGGAAGCCATCTGGTCAATTCGGTCCTATCTCGACACACGTCATGAGGTGGCTGAGGCGCCCGTCAACGAAATGGAGTTGCTGGCCAAGAAATCGAATTGCCTGTCGTGTCATGCGGTGGATGCGCGCGGCGTCGGACCGGCCTTCCGCGAGGTTGCCAAAAAATATGCGAAGGACAAAAATGCCGAGGCCAAGTTGCTGGCCAAGGTGAAAAAGGGTGGGGCTGGAAACTGGGGCAAGGTACCCATGCCGCCGATGAATGCCGTGCCTGAATATGACCTCAAGGCGCTCATTCAGTGGATCATGGCTGGCGCCAATTGACGTCGCCCTTCCTGTCGGCTTGCTATGATCGCCGGCCCGCAGCCCATGAACACGAGGAGGGTTTCACCATGATTCGATCGCCTGCCACGGCTTCGCGCAGTTTCCGGTTCGGCATTCGCGCGATGTTTGCATTTGCCGGCCTCGTGCTGGCCTGCATCGTCGCACCGCTGGCCCACGCCGAGGAGCTCTCCGCTCTGGCCAAGATCCGGCAGAGCGGTGTGCTCAAGGTGGCGCTCTACAAGAACTTTGCCCCTTTCTCCCATGACGGCCGCGGGGTCGATGTCGATCTTGCGCAGGCCCTGGCCGCAAAACTCGGAGTCAGGATGTCAGCGCTTTGGTTCGATGCCGACGAGAACATGGAAGACGACCTGCGCAATATGGTCTGGAAAGGCCACTACCTGGGTTACGGACCGGCGGACGTGATGATGCACGCACCGATCGATCCGGCCTACATGGCCAAGGTCGACCGGGTCAAGTTTTTTGCACCGTATCATCGGGAACGTTACGCCATCGCGCGCAGGCTGGATGTGTTGCCGACCCTCGACAGTTTTGAGCCTTTCGAAAAGCTCGGCATAGGCGTCGAGGGCGATACCCTGGCAGCTACCGTGATGCTTTCTGCTGACGGTGGGCGCTATCGGCAAACCATCAAGACTTATCGTACCGCCGGGGAAGCGGTGGAGGCGCTCAAGAGCGGGTCGGTAGCAGCGGTGATGGCGCAGCAGGGGGAACTCGAAGGCGGCCTGGCTGGCGATGCGCGCATGGCCATCGACCTACCGCCCCATCCGATCTTGCTGAAGCGCCAGTGGCCGCTGGGCCTCGCCGTAAAGAAACAGAGCGATGACCTCGCCCAGGCATTGCAGGTGGCGATCAATGAACTCATTGCTGACGGAAGTTTGAAGTCCATCATGCAACGACACGGTGTGAGTCATCGGCAGCCCTGACGGAGGGGGTTGTCGCGCTTTGCGACAGGTGTCGCGTTTTGTTGCGTCAGGTTATGAAGCCGATAGCCTAATTGGGATGGTGCAGCGCTGTAATTCGTGGCATGCGAATTGCGAATAGCAATCGTCCCGCTGCAGCAGTGGGCGGGGGCCGGGTTAAATCCAAGAATACTAGAGTCATACAGGAGGCTTGAAATGCAAAAATCGTTGCACATTGATCCCAACAAATGCACGGGCTGTCTGCAATGCGAGATGGCGTGTTCGTACGAGAACCATGGGGTATTCAACATTTCGAAATCGCGGATCAAGGTCTTCAACTTTGAACACGCGGGGCGGAAGGTGCCGTACACCTGCACGCAATGTGCGGAAGCGTGGTGCATGACGGCGTGCCCGGTGGATGCGATCCGGATCGATGCCAAGACGGGGGCGAAGGTCGTCCATGAAGACGTCTGCGTCGGCTGCAAGGTGTGCACCATTGCCTGCCCGTTCGGCACCGTCAATTACGTCGCGGAGACCGGCAAGGTGCAGAAATGCGACCTGTGCGGTGGTGAGCCGGCCTGTGCCGATGCCTGCCCGACCGGCGCCATCACCTACGTCGATGCCGACTGGACCGGGCTCGACAAGATGCGCCAGTGGGCCGGCAAGACCGACACCCAACCGCGCGCCAACGCATAAGGAGAACCCGACATGGCATGGAACAAGAAATTTCTGCGCGTCAATCTGAGCACCGGCAGCTGCAAGACCGAAGCCCTCAACATGGAATGGGCCCAGGAATACCTCGGGCAGCGCGGGCTCGCCACCAAATACTTCGTCGAAGAAGTCGACCCCAAGGTCGACCCTCTGTCGCCCGACAACAAGCTGATCATGACCACCGGGCCGCTCACCGGCACCGTCGCCTCCACCGGCGGGCGCTACTCCGTCGTCACCAAGGGTGCCTTGACCGGCGCCATCGCCTGTTCCAATTCGGGCGGTTACTTCGGTGCCGAACTCAAGTTCGCCGGCTGGGACATGATCATCTTCGAAGGCAAGGCCGAAAAGCCCGTGTATCTCTCGATCGAGGACGACAAGGTCGAACTGCGGGACGCCGCCCACCTGTGGGGCAAGACCGTATTCCAGACCGAAGAAATCATCAAGAAGAGCCACCAGGACCCGCAGACCCGGGTCTGCTCCATCGGTCGCGCCGGCGAGAACGGCGTCCTCTTCGCCTGCATCGTCAATGACCTGCATCGCGCCGCCGGACGTTCCGGGGTCGGCACCGTGATGGGTAGCAAAAACCTCAAGGCCGTCGCCGTGCGCGGCACCAAGGGCAGCGGCGGGGCGATCAAGGACCCCAAAGCCTTCATGGCCGCCACCAAGGCCGCCAAGAAAGTGCTGGCCGACAACGCCGTCACCGGGCAGGGCCTGCCCAAGTACGGCACCCAGGTTCTGATGAACGTCATCAACGAAATGGGCGCCATGCCCACGCGCAACCACCGCGACGTCCAGTTCGAAGATGCCCGCAAGATCTCCGGCGAAGCCATGCATGAAAAGCGGCCCACCGACGGCAAGACCCACCTCGTCACCAACGCCGCCTGCTTTGGCTGCACCATCGCCTGCGGGCGCATCAGCCGGATCGACGAAACCCACTTCAGCGTCGTGAACAAACCCGAATACTGGGGTGCCAGCGGCGGCCTCGAATACGAAGCCGCCTGGTCATTGGGCTCCGCCAACGGCATTGGCGACCTCGAAGCCATCCAGTACGCCAACGTCCTGTGCAACGAAGACGGCTTCGATCCCATCTCCTTCGGCGCCACGGTCGCTGCCGCCATGGAACTCTACGACCTCGGGATACTCACCAAGGCCGACATCGGCATCGACGCCCCCTTCGGCTCCGCCCAGGCGCTGATCACCCTGGCCGAAATGACCGCCAAGGGAGAGGGCTTCGGCAAGATCATCGGCATGGGCTCGGCGCGCATGTGCGAGAAATACGGTCGTCCCGAACTCTCCATGGGCGTCAAGAAGCAGGAATTCCCCGCCTACGACAGTCGCGGCATCCAGGGCATGGGCCTCACCTACGCCACCTCCAATCGTGGCGCCTGCCACCTCCGGAGCTACACGGTCGCCTCCGAAGTGCTCGGCATCCCGGTCAAGACCGACCCGCTGGTCACCGAAGGCAAGGCCGACCTGGTCAAGGCCTTCCAGGACGCCACCAGCGTCTTCGACAGCGCCGGCGTCTGCGTCTTCACCACCTTCGCCTGGACCTTGGCCGACCTGCAACCGCAGCTCGATGCCGCCTGCGAAGGCAACTGGACCATGGAGAAGCTGGCGCTTTTGGGCGAGCGCGTGTGGAACATGGAACGCGTCTTCAACAACGCCGCCGGCTTCACCGCCAAGGACGACGACCTGCCGCCGCGGCTCAAGACCGAACCGGCCAAGACCGGACCGGCCAAGGGCCTGGTGAACGGCATCGACAAGATGCGACCCGAGTACTACAAAGTGCGTGGCTGGACGCCCGAAGGCGTGCCGACCAAGGAAACCCTGGATCGACTCGGCCTGTAACGCCAGCCCCACCCCTCAGGGGATCGGCCCAGCCGGTCCCCTGATGGTTTTTAAGGAAATCACATGAAACACGTCATCATCGGCAATGGCCCGACCGGACTGGTCGCCGCCGAAACCCTGCGCCGGCTGCAGCCGGACGCCGAGATCGCCCTGATCGGCGACGAAAAGGAACCGCCGTACTCGCGCATGGCGATTCCCTACTACCTGCACGGCAACATCAACGAAGCCGGCACCCACCTGAGGAAGGCCCACGACCACTACGCCCGACACGGCATCCACCTGATCGAAGGGCGCGTCGCCAAGGTCGATCCCACGGCCAAGCAGATCGAATTCACCAGCGGCGAGCGGCTGCCCTACGACAAACTCCTGATCGCCACCGGCTCGCGGCCGATCCTGCCCCCGGTGCCGGGCATCGACCTGCCCAACGTGCACACCTGCTGGACCCTGGAAGACGCCCGCGCCATCGCCGCCAAGGCCAGGCCGGGCAGCCGCGTCCTGCAACTGGGTGCCGGCTTCATCGGCTGCATCATCATGGAAGCGCTCGCCGCGCGCGGGGTCGCGCTGACCGTCGTCGAAATGGGCGACCGCATGGTGCCGCGCATGATGACGCCGCAGGCCGGCGCCATGATCAAGCAATGGGTCGAAGGCAAAGGCGTCGCCGTGCATTGCAACACCGGCGTCACCCGGATCGACGCCGCGGCAAGCGACAAGGGGCTGCTGGGCAAGATCGTCGATGCCGTCACCGGCGCCGCCGCCCCGGCCGGCGGTGCGCTGAAGGTCAGCCTCTCCACCGGCGCCAGCCTGGAAGCCGACCTCGTCATCTGCGCCGCCGGCGTCCGACCCAACGTCGAGTTCCTTGCCGGTAGCGGCATCGCTATCGAACGCGGCATCCGGGTCGACCACGCCATGCGCAGCAGCATCGCCGACATCTATGCCGCGGGCGACGTCACCGAAGCCCCCGGTTTCCATACCGGGCAGCCCGAACTCAACGCCATCCAGCCCAATGCCGTGGACCAGGCGCGCATCGCCGCGCACAACATGGCCGGCGGCACCGCCGCCAGCGGCGGCAGCCTGGCGATCAACGTGCTCGACACATTGGGGCTGATCTCCACCTCCTTCGGCCAGTAGCAGGGCGTGCCGGCCGCGCAGGGCGGGTCCGGCGTGGAACTGGTCGATCCGGCCAGGAACGGCTACCTCTCGCTGCAATTCAAGGACGACGTGCTGATCGGGGCCACCAGCATCGGCTGGACCGACCATGTCGGCGCCCTGCGCGGCCTGGTGCAGACCCAGGCGCCGCTGGGTGCCTGGAAGGAACGCCTGCTGGCCGACCCGACGCAGTTCATGGCCGCCTACCTGGCGACCGCGCAGCAGGCGGCATGAAGGTCACCTTCAAGCTCTTTGCCACGCTCCAGGATTACCTGCCGCCGGAGGGGAAGAAAACCAATGCGTTGAGCCTGGAACTGGCGGACGACACCACGGTCGCTCAGCTCATCCAGCGTTTCAGCCTGCCCGAGAAGCTGGTACATCTGGTGCTTATCGATGGCAACTTCGTGCCGCCCTCGGAGCGCGCCGCACGCTGCCTGAAGGAGGGTGAGACGCTCGCCATCTGGCCGCCCGTGGCGGGCGGTTAGTCGATGCGACAGCGGCTTGTGGCGCCGTGGGCGCGTGAGGCTTGAAACGGTTTTTTGTCGAGGAGTTTGTATGAAACGCAAGCAAGCACTACACCTGTCCCTGTCGGTCGCCGCGCTGCTGGCCACCGGTTCCGCTCTTGCCGACGCCAAGGCCGATGAAGCGGCGCGCCAACTGGCTACCCGTTCGGGCTGCTTCATCTGCCACGCGATAGAACCGGACGCCCGGGGACCGGAGGGCCTCAAGCCGGTCGGGCCGCCGTGGAAGGCTGTCGCGGCGCGCTACAAGGATGACAAGGAAGCACGCAAGAACCTGACGTCCGCCGTGATGGGCGGCACATCCCCGTACAACCGGCACTGGAAGTCCGAATCCAGCGGCATCGCGATGCCGCCCAACGGCGTGGCGATTTCCGAAGCCGATGCCGCAAAACTGGTGGACTGGATCCTCGGCCTGCAGAAGTAGGTCGTAGCCGCCGCGCTGGCGCGCGGGAGGAGTCCCTCCCGTCGCGCGGCAATCACGCCGCTGCCCGATGCGCCAAGAGCCGCGTGATGTAGGGCTTGTTTTCGCGCTTGCGCCACTGCCAGGGCGGGACCGGCGCCGCGTCCCGCCATAGTCCGAGGCGCCGGCTGCGGGCGTCGAATTCGGCATATTCGTAGTAGCCCTGTTCTTCCAGGGGCTGCTCGCGGCGTTCGTCGCGGAACCACCAGACGAGGCCCGCCTCCAGTTGCGCCAGGGCGGCGTCGCGCGTCGGCGGGCATGCCGCGCAGCCGGCAGGCGCGACCACGACGCGGCCGACGACGCGGCCGTAGTTGTCCTGCTTGCGGCGTTCGACCGCGATGCGCCGGCCGAGCAGCAGGGCGCTCAGTGCCCCGCGAGATTCCTTGCCAAAGGCCTGCTTCAGGTCCGGCGCATCGATGCCGGCGAGGCGGACGGTGTGGCGGGTCTTGACCGCGTCCTCGACCACGATGACGTCGCCGCGGACCACCTCGACCACCTTGCCCTGCAAGGCTTCGCTCCGCGCGGCGGGCGCGGCGAGCAGGCCTGCCAGGACCAGCCACGTCAGGCAGTGGCGAAACACGGACCGAACATCGATCATGGCGGGATCGCTCCAGGCGCCGCGCGTGACGGCGAGCAGCCATGCTACCAAAGGCGGTTCGCCCTTGCGGTCGATCGCGATTGACGCGGTCGTGGCAGCTGCGGGATACTCCGAGCCCAAGCTATGCGGCCGGGATTGCGGAGCCCCGCAACGCGGCGGCAAGCCGGGAAACGAACGAGGAGGCGGGGCGCATGGCGCTGATTCAGTGGGGCGTGGATTGTTACACCGGGCTGCCGGAGGTGGATCGCCAGCATGAGGAGTTGTACGCGCTGGTCAATCGCCTCGACGCCGCGAAGGCCGGTCGTGGCGAGATGTTGGGGCGGGTGCTGGACGACCTGGGTGACTACGTCCGCGACCATTTCGAGCTGGAAGAGAAACTGATGCGCGACGCGGGAGTCGATGCCGCGCACCAGGACGAGCACCTTGCCGCGCACGCGGTGTTCGTCGAGCGCCTGGGCGAGTTCCGCCGCCACAGCGTCGCCGGCAGCGAGGCCGCGGCCGATGAGGTGCTGGCCTTTCTGACCGGCTGGCTGACGCAGCATATTCAGTGGACCGACCGCAAGATGGCGATGGAAATCCACGCGCGGATGGGGACCGAGGCGCCGCACAACATGTTCGCCCATTTCTGAGGCGAGCCAGCACTGGGCGATGCCTCAGTGCAGCAGGGTCAGGTGCGGCGCTTCGCGCAGCCCGACATTGACCACGATCACACGCGGCCCTAGCAGCCTGTCGGACTTGAATTCAGCCGACGATCAAATTTCACAATTCGGGATGGATTGGCGCGTTTTGAGCTGAAATCAGGTCGTTTTGTCGTCAAAGCGCAATGCTCCTGTCCTATTGGCTTACTGCGGACGCAATACGGCCATGTGTTTCAAATTCCACGCGAGGCACACCAGCGTCCATTCGGTCTGAACATTGTCCAGGCCACGCATCAGAAACTGCCGGAAGCCCATCACCGACTTGATGATGCCGAACACCGGCTCAACGGTTTGCTTGCGCAGCGCATAGAGCGCACGTCCCGCCTTCGTCTTGAGGGTGTGCTTCATCTTCTCCACCGGCGTCGCGTCGGCGGCCAAGGGCTCCGGCTCGGTAAAGCGTTCCCGCCATCCCGGATGATGCCCCTCGCGACCGACCGCAATCAGCGGGATGATCTTGGCGGCTTCGCAGGTCGCGACGTTCTTCTCGCTGAAGTAGCCGCTGTCGATCAGGATGCTCTCCGGCTGGTTCAGTCCTTCCGGCAACGCCTGTACCTTCTCCACCATGGGGGCCACCTGTTCCTTGTCGTTGGCGGCATTCGTCACCTGCGCCACCATCACCAGCATCGACTCGGTATCCACCACCGCCTGGGCGTTGTAGCACTGCTCGAAGCCGCCTCCGGCTACCTTCATGATGCGTGATTCCTCATCGGTCAGATTGACCTGATCTTCGGCGCGCGGGGCGGGATCGGGCGCCTTGGGTGCCCGTCCTCCGGGTTTCTTGCCTGTCTTGGCTTCCTTGGCGGCACGCGCCGCCAGCTTTGCGTCGTACTCGACCTTCTCGCGCTCAAAGCGTTCTTTGGCGCGGGCCTCAATCTTCGCCTTGGCCTTGGCGATGGCGGCCAGTCGATCTTCCCGCCGCCCGATCTCGTCAGGCAGGCTCACGCCGTCGGGAACGGATGACTGGTCGGCGGCTTCCGCCAGTTTCAGCAGCTCCTGAACTTCCGCCTTGAGTTGGGCTTCGATCTTCTCGATGTGCCCATGGGACAACGCACTGTGCCGGCTGGCATTGGCGTGAATCTTCGAGCCCTGCGGTCGGCGGTTACGGCACTGGCGGCGGCGCCGAAGCCACCCTCGGTCGAGGCCGATGCCGTGGCGGAGGAAAGCGCGGTCCGCCGGGCGGCGCGCTATGCCTGGGCACTCCTGCTGGCGCGCATCTACGGGGTGTTCCCGCTCACCTGCCCACAGTGCGGCGGCGCGATGCGGATCATCGCCTTCATCGACGAGGGCGAGGCGATCCGAAAGATCCTCCAACACCTGGGCGAGCCGATCGAACCGCCCAAGCTGGCCCCGGCGCGCGGGCCGCCGCTTTGGGAGGCGGCGGGACAGGGCGACGCCGATCCGCTGGCGCAGCCAATCCCCGAGTTCGAGTTCGATCAGCGGATCGCGTGGTAGCAGAGGACGGCGAAAGCCGGCCGTCGGGAACGCTCATGTCCGAGGCCGGCAAAACGCCCGACAGGCAGCGTTATGCGGGCCTCGGGCATGATGGGGCAGCGGTGGTTGCACGGCGAAGGCGCGATTACGGTCAGTTTTCCGATTGACGATGGGTTACAAGTGCAGAGATACTGCCGGGATGGCGGTTGAATTTCCTATCCTTGCCCGCGTCGCCCCAGTTTCGTCTACTCCGCCCCCACTTCTCGCCGCCAAATTACGCCGCCATTTACCGCCGCCAGATTTCTACGGATTCATGTCGCCGGCAACAGCGACACCAGCTTAGAAGTCGTACTTCACTCCCGCAGTTACCTGACGCTTACGACCCGCAACCATGCCATCAACGCGGCTCACCAGATACTCTTTGTCAGCCAGATTGTGCGCACTCAGGAACACCGTCGCCTTGGTACCAGCAGGCTTATAGCTGACCGAGGCATTGACTAGTGAGTATGCGGGGATAGTTCCAGCCAAACCAGAAAGCGCGGCATCAACCGGATCAAGAACACGAGCAAAGGCATCCGGTTCTTGCTCGCTCACATGCTCAACCCCAATCCGGGCGTCTATTCCAAAAGGATGATCATAGCCAACATAAAGTGACGCGAGGTGCTTCGGCGCATAAGGCAAGCGGTCACCGGCCACGATACCGTTAGCCGCATTCAGGCCATTCTTCTTGAACTTGGCCGTAAACAGGTTGGTGTAAGAACCAGTGAGATACACATTGTGGGCCGTATTGTAGATTCTGCCGAAGTCGACTCGACCTCCAAACTCAATACCAGCCATCTCCGATTCGCCTCCATTGATAAAGGTACCGGCACCGTTGTTAACGACGATGTCGTCAAACGCAGTGTGGAACAGGGTGGCTTCGAAACCAACACCTTTGAAATACTTGGAACGGACACCCAATTCTAAATTGGTGCTTTTCTCGGGATTGGTGCTGTCAACCACGGATGTGTTTGCGCCTCCCGGAGTACGAATATCGCGGTCAGGACGGGGCGGGGAAAAACCTTTGTGAATACCAGCAAACACCGTGGTCTGATTGATGCCATTCCATGCCACACCAAAGCCCGGCAGTACTTCAGTCTTCTGTTTGCTCAGACGTGACTCCGGATTGTCTTGTGGGTTACCGCCGGCGCGAATGACGTCGGTAACAATTTTAAGGTCTTCAACCCTTACACCGGGGGTAACAGCCCACTGCCCAACATAGAACGTGTTTTGCGCATAGTAGGACTTCGACGTAACGTCGATCTTTATATCCTCACGAGAAGCTGTGTTTTGTGCAAAGCTTAGGCTTTGAAAAGTTGGTGCTGCGCCCCGGAACTGTTTCCGCGTGATGTCTTCGACGTGATAGCGCATGCCGATCACCGCGTCATTGTCTACGCCGAACAGTTTGTGACTGAAATCCAGCCGGGGCTCGATGCCTGAATAGCTGTATTCACGTGGCCTCCAGCGGCCTCCGCAGGCAGCCGCGCTGGCCTCGGTCGCATTTCCTCCACAACGGTCTAGCTGCGAGATGCCGGTAGAGCTACCCGCAGTCTCATCATCGTAGCCTCCAGGTGCATCAATCTGCCGGAATGAGGCTCGCTCTGCCTTCGTGTGATAAGCCTGCGTCGTTAACTTGGCCGCATCCGCAATCTGGAAGATGTGCTGAAGTTGGATGGCGGTTCGTTCGTGCTGGAACTTATCAAATTTGCCAGTCGGCGCCTGATACTTGTCTTGTGCGTATTCGGTGGTACCCAGACCTGTCTCGGAGACGTGCGAGTCTTCTTCATAATGGCTGATCTTGCCGATTAGCTGATGCCGCTCGTTGATGTTGAGTTGGCCCTTGAGGGAGTACTCGGTCACATCGAAGTCATGATTCTTGCGAACACCGTCCCCCTTCTTCTGCAGTACGTCGAACATCACGCCACCGGCTTTACCGCCAACACCGAGATTGGCACTTAAGCCGGTGAAATCATTGTTGCCGACCGTTGCCGCTACGCTGCCTCCAAAACCGTTAGTAGGAATTGGCTTGGTCACAAAATTGATCATGCCACCCACTGTCTGAGGTCCGTAAAGAACCTGTCCTGAACCTTTTACCACTTCAATGCGCTGAACACGATCGAGCGGCGTCGAATAGTGGGCTGATGGGTCACCATAGGGGGCCAAGAACAGGGGCATCCCATCCTCAAGCAGGAGCGTGCGTGCCGAGCGTCGAGGATCCATACCGCGCACGCCAATGTTCAATCCAAGACCGAAACTGTCTTCACCGACGATGTGCAATCCCGGAGTTTGGCTCAACGCCTCTTTAACCGAGAAGGGCTGACGTGTTTCAAGCTCTTTCTGGTCAACGATGCCAAACGAACCGGGAACGGCTTCCAGCTTCTCGGGAAGAATGCCAACCACCTCAACAGTTGGGGTGGTGACGGCGGGAACTTTGGCCGTCTGCTGTGCGTGCCCGAGTGCCGGAAAAAACGCGGCAGCAACAATCAGGTAGCCGCAACGGCGGCAGGTTCGTAAGGTGTTTGACATCATTATTTTCATTCCTCGGTGAAAAATCAGTTTGGTAACCATCCGATTTTCCCGAGCCGCGCTAGCGATGGCTAGGGAAATTTTCCCGAGCGAGGGGCAGATTCCCTCTAATAGAAACATCAACCTGCCGGAGGAGTGGCCGGTTGCTCACTCAGCGTTGCCGCGCTGATAAGGCCGCTAGATAGCGCAACACGCAGCAACTGCATGGGTGTCTCGGCACCCGTTTTTTGCCGGATGCTGGTCTGGTAATTGGAAATGGTTTTGGACGAGAGGCACATTACTCAGCAGTCGCCAATATAGGCGACAGAAGGAGCGTTGAAGAATGAGCGAACGAGGAGCGGCAGTTTCTGGAGTGCAGCAAGCTGCTCCTCGATTTTGTCGCGCAGCTTCTCTCCCTTTTGCAGTGGTCGCCGCGCGGTGCCGGTACGTTTGACATGA
>Ga0172373_10005511_pt1 | contig 17316 bp, 14 predicted proteins | sample Lak10m_2_FD_114546 | JGI IMG/M metagenome (GOLD analysis project Ga0172373, IMG submission 114546) | Freshwater microbial communities from Kabuno Bay, South-Kivu, Congo - kab_092012_10m | ecosystem: Environmental > Aquatic > Freshwater > Lake | place: Democratic Republic of the Congo...
AGGCGGCCCGGCATTGTTGTTCACCAGAATGTCCAGATCGGTGCAGGTATCGAACAGGATTTGCCGCCCGGCCTCGGTGGTGATGTCGGCGAGCACCGGTCGCGCCGTGGCGCCAGTTGCCTCGAGAATGGAACGCGCGGCCTGCTCAAGCCGTGCCGGATCACGCCCATTGATGAATACCTCTGCCCCCTCTCGCGCCAGCGCGGTCGCGCAGGCCAGGCCCAGCCCCTGCGAGGACGCGCAGACCAGCGCCCGGCGGGATCGGATACCAAGATCCATGTCAGCTCCTGTTCAATTCAACACCGCAGGCTACCCTACCCCCGAGCGCGCGCCCCAGCAAGTGCGGCCCGCGCTCCCCGGACCGCCCCGGGTTGCCCTCCCGCGACAATCCCAATATCGTCCGGTTACCTGCCACCGCCCCGCCCGGAGCCCGCGATGAACGCCAACGACCTGCCGGTGCATGACATCCCTGCCCTGAACGGCAACAACGCACCGATCCACAGCGAAGATGTGTTCGACGACCTGGCGGTGATTGGCGCGGTGCCCTCCGACCTCAACGGCCTTTATGTGCGAAACGGCCCCAATGCCTTTCACGCGCCCGATTGGCGCTATCACGCCTATGACGGTGACGGCATGCTGCACGCCGTTCGTTTCGAGCGTGGGCGGGTGACCTACCGAAATCGCTGGGTTCAGACGCGCGCCTTGATCGAAGAACAGGCCGCCGGTCGGACGCTCTGGAAGGGCCTGAAAGAGCCCATGCGCAAGGACCGTCCCGATGAGCCGCTGAAGAACACCTCCAATACCGATGTGAAGTATCACGCGGGGCGGCTGATCACCATGTGGTATCGCGCGGGCATGCCCTATGCCGTCGATCCGCAGACGCTCGCCACCCTGGGACCCGCAGACTTCGATGGCGCCCTCAGCCGGATCTCGGCCCATTCCCGGCCCGACGAACACACAGGCGAACTGCTGTGGTTTGACTACGGCACCAGCGAGCCCTATCTGCACTACGGCGTGATCGGCCCCGATCGCAGGTCGCGGCACCGTGTAGAGATCAGCCTGCCGCAGTTGGGCCTGCCGCACGACATGGCCATTACGCCCAACTGGACCATCCTGCACGACTTTCCGCTGCGCCCCGACCCCGAGGCGCTCAAGCTCGGCCGCTACAAGGTGCGCTTCAACGCCGACGAACCGACACGCTTTGCGCTGATTCCGCGCTATGGAAGCGCCAGTGAGGTGCGCTGGTTTACTGCCCGCCCCACCTATCTGCTGCATGTGGTGAACGCCTGGGAAGACGGCGACGAGGTGGTGATGGTGGGCACCCCCTACCGCATGCACGAAGGCGCCGACGGCCGCCCCGACGCACGCCGGCTCGAGCAGACCATTCATCTCCGGCAGCGCGATTTTCTGCTTCATGAGTGGCGATTCAATCTTCGAACCGGCCACACCGCCGAGCGCGTGCTCGACGACGTGCTGAACACCGAGTTTCCGGTGATCAACAGCCTCTATCAGGGGCGACGTAACCGCTGGTCATACCACATCGTGTTTCCGCCAGGCGGTCGCGAAGAACCGCGTTTTCCCGGCCTCGTGAAATACGACCTCAGTACAGGTGGCTACATCGCCTATAGCGCCGGGCCGCAATGGTTTTACAACGAGCCAGGCTTTGCGATCCGCGACCAGGCGCAGACCGAAGACGATGGGTATCTGGTGGTGCCCGCCTGGAATCCCGGCACCCTCACCTCGGAAATCCAGATTTTTGACTGCCGTGGTGCGCGACTCGCCGAAGGCCCGATCGCCCGGGTGATGCTGCCGCGCCGCATGCCACACGGCTTTCACGCCACCTTCGTCAGCCAGCAGACCATGGATCGCTGGCAGTGAGCCGTCGCTCATGATTCTGGTGCCGAAGTCGCGAATCGAACAGTTCGTGAGCCGCGGCTGGTGGGAGGAAACGCTTCTTGGCGAGCGCTTTCTGCGTAGGGTGGCGGAACGGGGCGAAGCCGACGCCGTCATTGATCCGCCCAACCTCGAGCGCATCAGCGGCCAGGCGCCCCGCACACTCAGCTGGACAGCGCTTCTCACCGAGGTCGGTCGCTACGCCGCATGGCTGGACGCGGCGGGCCTGCGCAAGGACGACGTTCTGGTGGCTCAACTGCCCAATGGCGTTGACCTGCACGCGCTCTACCTCGCGTGCGCCATCACCGGCGTGGTGATTTCGCCTGTGCCCGTGCAATACCGTGCGCACGAACTCGCCCATGTCTTCAGGGTGACAGGCGCTCGCGCGGCCGTGGTCAGCGCGCAGATTGGCTCCCACGCACTGGCCCGCCACTGGCTCGAACACCGAGGCGATCTCGGCAGCCTCGATTCCCTCTGGGTGCTGGGTGGACCGGTACCCGCCAACGCATATGACCTGCGGACCGCGCTCAATCAGGGCAGTGCCTGGAGCGCAGCCACGATGAAAGCGCACATGCAGGACATTCGTCTCACCGCGCACGATGTGCTCACCATCTGCTGGACCTCGGGCACCGAGGCCCAGGCCAAGGGCGTTCCGCGCAATCACAATGAGTGGCTGGTGGTAGGTCAGAGCGTGATCGACGCCGGACGGCTTCAGCCGGGCGCCCGCATGGTCATTCCGTTTCCGTTTGTGAACATGGCGGGCCTCTCCACCAGTCTGATGACCTGGCTGCTGCTGGGCGCCACGCTCCATCACCATCACCCCTTCGATCTGGAAGTGTTTGTCGGGCAGTTGCGTGATCACCCGACCGACTACACGGTGGCAGCCCCCGCCGTGCTCACCATGATGTTGAAGCAGCCTCAGCTGCTTGAAGGCGTTGACCTGTCACGCCTCAAGGTGGTGGGCTCGGGTGGCGCGCCCATCTCGGAGTGGCTGGTCGAACAACTGTTCGAGCGCTTCGGTATTGAGCTGGTGAACTATTTCGGATCGAACGAGGGGGCCTCGCTTTCCAGTTCGCCCTTTGAAATGCCCGACCGCTCGCAGCGGGCGCGCTACTTTCCGCGCATCGACGCGCCCGGCTTCACATGGCGCAGCGTTCATGCAGGAAAGGTGCGCACGCGGCTGGTGGACACGGATAGTCAGCAAGACATCGTCGAGCCGGGACGGGTGGGCGAATTGCGCTTTACCGGTCCCGGCATCTTCAGCGGCTACTATCGCGCCCCCGAACTCACTGCCCGGGCTTTCGATGAACAGGGCTTCTACCGGACAGGCGATCTGTTTGAAATCGCTGGCGCACAGGGCGAGTTCTATCGATTCGTCGGGCGACACAAGGACATCGTGATCCGGGGCGGAATGAATGTCTCAGCCGAAGAGGTGGAAGCGCTTCTCCTCGGGCACCCCAAGGTGCGCGAGGCAGCGGTGATCGGCATACCCGACGCGGTGCTGGGTGAGCGGGTCTGTGCGGTGCTTGCGTTGCAACCGGGTGAGGCGCTGAGCCTGGAAGAACTGGTGGCGCATCTGCGGGCGGTCGCGTCGGTGGCGGCTTACAAATGGCCCGAGCGGCTTGAAGTGGTCGACACGCTGCCAAGAAACCCGGTCGGAAAGATTCTCAAGCGCGAGCTCCGGGCACGATACGGATCACAAGCCGTTGGCACCGCACAATCGTAAGGCCCAGTCAAAACCACCAAAAAGGGAGACACCGATGATCAGCAGAAGGCGATTCCTGGTTCAGTCAGGCGCGGGCCTGATCGCAGGCACGGGCACTGCAGCCACATTCGCGCAGACCGCTACGGGCGCGCCGCAAACCGACACCTTCCCCTCGAGACCGGTCCGTGTGGTCGTGCCTTTCGCCGCAGGCAATACACTCGACATTTCGCTTCGCCAGGTGGGCGAAGTGTTTCGCGCCAATACCGGTCAACCGATCGTGGTGGATGCCAAGCCGGGTGGCTCGGGCGTGATTGCTGCGCAGGCCGTGATGCAGGCGCCGCCCGATGGGTACACGCTGCTGCTGTCCAATATCAGCATGCTCACCATCAACCCCCATACCTTCTCAAAGCTGCCCTACGACCCCGAACGAAGCTTTCGCCATGTCACCGGCTTTCTCGGCACCTCGCTGGTCATGGCGGTGCCGGCTGCCCTTCCAGTCAACACCGTTCAGGAATTTCTCGCCTGGGCGCGCGCCAATCCTGCGGGTGCCAACTTCGCGTCGTTCACCGCGGGCAATGCCTCGCATTTCACGGGCGTCATCCTCGCCAGGCGCAGCGGTGTTGAACTGGTGCATGTGCCCTTCAACGGCACGCCTCCAGCGGTCACCGCGCTTCTGGGCGGCCAGGTGAGCTCGGCCTTCCTGCCGCTCCTGGCGGTTCGCCCGCATGTGGAGGCAGGTCGCATCAAGGTGCTGGCGGTCACCAGCCCGCAGCGCTCATCGCTATTGCCCAATGTGCCGACATTCCGCGAAGCAGGCTTTCCGGAACTTGAGATCTATACCTGGGCCGGGATCTCTGCGCCCGCTGGTACGCCTGACGCGGTGGTTGAGCGCATCGCCAGCGAATTCACACGCGCCATCCGCACCCGCGAGATCACCGAAAAGTGGCGGGCCCAGGGCTTCGAACCCCTGCCCTGGACGCCCGGCGAATTTGTGGACTTCATTCGAAAAGACTCGCGACGTTGGGCAGAGGCTGTCAAGCTCTCAGGCTTTCGCGCGGCCGACTGATCGCTGTTCAACCCTGGCCAACCCGCATTCTTCAACCTCTGTCCTGAATCAACGCTCATCATGAAACGCTATCGCATCGCAACCATTCCTGGCGACGGGATAGGCAAGGAAGTGATTCCTGCCGGCCGCGAAGTACTCGACACCCTCGCCCGCACGCTCAAGACCCTCGACTTCAGCTTCACCGATTTCGGCTGGGGCGGCGACTGGTACCGCGCACACGGCGAAATGATGCCGGCGGACGGACTCGACGCGCTACGCGGCATGGATGCCATTCTGTTTGGTTCAGCAGGCGATCCGGCCATTGCCGACCACATCACGCTATGGGGTCTGCGGCTCAAGATCTGCCAGGGCTTTGACCAGTACGCCAATGTGCGGCCCACCCGGATCCTGCCGGGGATCGATGCGCCGCTCAAGCGATGCGCGCCCGCCGATCTCGACTGGGTGATCGTGCGCGAGAACTCCGAGGGCGAATACGCAGGAGTGGGGGGCCGTGCCCACCAGGGCCACCCCATCGAGGTGGCCACCGATGTGAGCATGATGACCCGTGCCGGCGTGGAGCGCATCATGCGCTTTGCATTTCGCCTGGCGCAGTCGCGCCCGCGCAAGCTCCTCACCGTGGTCACCAAGAGCAATGCGCAGCGTCATGCCATGGTGATGTGGGACGAGATTGCGCGCGAGGTGGCAGCCGAGTTTCCCGACGTACGCTGGGACAAGGAGCTGGTCGACGCCATGACCGCGCGCATGGTCAACCGCCCCGCCAGCATCGACACCGTGGTGGCCACCAACCTGCATGCCGATATCCTCAGTGATCTGGCTGCCGCGCTGGCAGGAAGCCTGGGCATCGCCCCCACCGGCAATATCGATCCCGAACGCCGCTACCCCAGCATGTTCGAGCCGATTCACGGCTCGGCGTTTGACATCATGGGCAAGGGGCTCGCCAACCCGGTGGGTACCTTCTGGAGTTGCGTGATGCTGCTGGAGCACCTGGGCGAATACGATGCGGCAAAACGACTGATGAAGGCGATTGAATCGGTCACCGCCAACCCCGCCCTGCACACGCGCGATCTTGCTGGCACAGCCACCACGCGCCAGGTCACTGACGCGGTGTGTCAGGCACTCGTGTAGGCCACGGTTTCAACCACAACAACAGGAGACCCTCATGCAGTCATCGCAAGGCGTAGTCGCCGCTGGCCCCAGCTTGCTTGCCGGGCTGATTACCGCTTTTATTACCAGCCTGCTCGCGCCTGCCGCGCCCGCGCTCGCGCAGGCCTGTCCCGACAAGCATGTGCTTTACTGGCAGGCCTTTCCTCCCGGCGGCGAATCGGATCTGTCGGCCCGTCATCAGCAGCTGGTGCTGAAGCGCCGCTGCCCAACCGTTGACGCCATCGTTCAGTACAAGCCCGGCGCGGGTGGCGCACTCATGTGGACCCAGATCAACCAGCTGCCCGGAGATGGCTTCAATGTGGTGGGCATCAACCTGCCCCACATCGTTTTTCAGCCGCTCGAAGGGCAGGTGCAATACAAGACCGCGGACATCACGCCGGTGTTCTGGTTCCACTACACGCCCGATATCCTGGTCGTGCCCGCATCCAGCGCCATCCGCAGCTTTGCCGATTTCGTGACAGCAGCCAAGGCTTCACCCGGCAAGCTGAGCCTGGGCGGGTCGGGCCTCAATTCGGCCAATCACGCTGCGCATGAACGGATGAACGCAGCGTTCGGCGTGAAGACCAACTACATCCCGTTCAAGGGAACCGGCGACATGTCGGTTGCGGTGCTCGGCGCGCAAATTGACGGCGCGATGACCTACACGCCGTTTGCCATCGCCAACCAGAACCGGCTGCGGCCGCTTGCAGTGGCCATGGAGAAGCGCCACCCGCTCCTGCCCGATGTTCCCACCTTCAGGGAACTGGGCGTGGACTGGGTGGACGGCGCCTATCGCGGCATCGGCATGCCGCGCGGCACCTCGCCTGAAGCGCGCAAACGCATTTCCGACCTGTGGCGGGCACTCAATGAAGACCGCGAAATGAAGGAGCTCGCAGCCAAGGCGGGATTCGAACTCGTGAACGTCGGTGTTGAAGAAATGGACGCTTTCATGGCCGACAAGGTTCAGCTCTATACCGAAGGCGCGACCCGTCTGGGTCTTGGTAGAAAATGATGCCCATGGACAAGCTCCCGCACTACCAGGGCCTGCCGATTCCGCTTGGCCATGGCGTCACCGACACCAGGCATTTTTTCGCGGCACTCGACAATTTCACCCGCACCTTTGCCTTCCGCACTGGCGATCAGGTGCTGTTCCTCGCTGACCCCCTGCTGGATACGCGGGTGATCGATGCCATCGGTGGTCACGCGCGCTCGCGCGGCGCAACCATGCGGGTGTACATGGAGCCGAGCTGCCGTGTTGAGCATATCCCCGAGGAGGTCAAGCCCCTGCTCGCCAAGGCGAGCTTCGTGGTCTCCACCTGGTTCTGCTCGATCATCGATCCGTTTTGCATCGGACTTCGCAAGCAGGGGCAACGCTGGGTCAAGATCACCTACTTTCGCAACCTCGATCTGCTCCACACCCCGCAGGCCCGCTTTCCCATTGATATCGTGGGCGAAATCACCCGCGCCACCGCACGCCGCTACCCGGTCGGGACCGACTTCGATATCCACTTCACAGATCAGCGGGGCAGCGACTTCCGGATTCACTTCACCCCTGAAATGCGAACCAACATGCTCTCCACCAACCGCTGGCGCGGTCGTATGGACGCCAGCGAAGACGGTTGCTATGTGCACTATCTCGCCGCACACGGTCCCAATCTATGGGATCACAACGCGGTCAGGAACGATCTGTCAGTGCCCACCCGAATGAGTGGCGTGCTCTATCCGCAGTGGGCCGTGGGCTTTGCCGAGCCCTTCAGCGAGCGGATCGGTGTGCATTTCGACGGTGAGTATGTGTCGCGCGTAGACGGTGAGTCCGAGGAAGCGAAAATCCTGCGTGACATGCTGGTGGGGGGACGCATGATCGAAGGCGGCGGCTGCGGGTTCAATCCCAAAGCGCCGCGTCATACCATTTATCCTGCGGGCTCCAATTCGCCCGGGGCGCTTCACTTCGGCATCGACCTCGCCGAACCCGCCGACTACATTCGGCGTGTCATGCCTGACTGGGAAGAGCCCCCCATTCACGTGGATCTGGTCGCGCTCGATGCCACCGTGCATGCGGGAGACAATCTGCTGATCGACCGGGGCTTCCTCTGCGCGCTGCGAGATCCGGAAGTGATCGAAATGGCTGCGCGCTACGGCGACCCGGTGGATTTGCTCGAGGGCTGGGTCTGAGCGAATTCACCGCTCAGACCGATCGGGGCGTACTGGACAGAAAATCGCGATAGGCAAGCCGCAGTCCATCGTCGAGCCCGATTCTGGGCTGCCAGCCCAGGCTCTGCAGGCGGCGACTGTCCATCAGCTTTCGCGGCGTGCCATCGGGCTTGCTGGCATCGAAAACAATCTCGCCCGCGTAGCCCACCGCGCGTGCCACCGCATGCGCGAGCTCAGCAATGCTCACATCATCGCCCCAGCCCACGTTGATATGGCTCAGCATGGGCTGGGTGTGCTGCGCATAAATCTCCTGCGACAGATTCATGACATGGACGCTCGCCTCGGCCATGTCATCAACGTATAAAAATTCACGCCTCGGCGTGCCGCTGCCCCACACCGCCACCTGCGGCAGCGCCGCCTCCCGCGCTTCATGAAAGCGCCGGATGAGGGCGGGAATGACATGCGAATTTTCCGGGTGATAGTTGTCGCCGGGTCCGTACAGATTGGTAGGCATCACGCTGCGGTAGTCGATGCCGTGCGAGGCACCGTATTGCCGGTTGTAGCTTTCGCAAAGCTTGATACCGGCAATTTTTGCAATGGCGTAGGGCTCGTTGGTGGACTCAAGCACCCCCGTGAGGAGGACCTCCTCGCTCATGGGCTGCGGCGCATTGCGCGGATAGATGCAGCTTGAACCGAGAAAGAGCAACTGCCGGACACCGCACCGGAACGCAGCGTCGATCACATTGGCCTCGATCATCAGGTTGCTGTAGATGAAGTCAGCCGGATAGGTGTTGTTCGCGTGTATGCCGCCCACGCGCGCGGCGGCGAGATAGACCTGATCGGGCTGCTCGGCTGCAAAAAAATCGCGCACCGCCCGCTGATCGGTGAGATCGAGTTCAGCGTGCGTGCGGGCCAGCAGCTCAAACGGCGCATGGGCTGCGCGGCGGTCGAGCGCGCGAACAATCGCCGCCCCCACCATTCCACGATGGCCAGCGATGAAGATTCGTACAGGACGGGAGACAGACGACATGACGGGCGTGAGGTTGGCCGCAACCCGTTGAGTGTACTGGGTTGAGGGCATGCGGAGCACTGTTCCATTGATGAATCAACGTTTCGTGTATTAAACTGGAAGCTCATTTTTCTGCGAGACTCGCCCATGAGCAACGCCCCCGCCGCCAACGCGCCCGTGTTCAACGAACGCGGTCTGCTCGACCCCCTCACGCCCCCCGAAGCCGACATCCAACGCGCCCTGATGCAGCCTTCGGGTCAGAGTTTTTCCGACTGGATGGAGAGCCGCGTCGCCCGCCGCTCCACGCGCAGCTACGACTGGGACGCCCTCAAGTTCCAGGCTGATTTCGACCCCCGCTATCGCCGCGCCCAGATGCGCTACGTCGGCACGGGGGGCACCGGCGTCTCGCGCGACAGCAATGCGGTTCCCTCCGCTCACTTCACCTTCAGCACCATGGTGATCCCGGCGGGCAATATCGGCCCCTCGCACATCCACTATGACGTCGAGGAAATCTTCTTTGTGCTTCGCGGCGCCATGAAGGTGATTTGCGAGAAGGACGGGCAGCGCTGGGAGGCGGTGCTCGGTGAGCGCGACCTCATCTCGGTGCCGCCGGGCGTTTATCGCGAAGAACACAATATCGGCGATGAAGACGCGCTGATGTGCGTGATGCTGGGTTCGCCGAAACCGATCACGCCGGTCTACCCGCCGGATTCCCCGCTCACCAAGATCAAGCGTGATCTGGGTCGATGAACACCGCGCCCGCCCCTGCATCGGCGCCGCCCACCGTCACGGTCGGCGAGCTGGTCGCATGTTTCCTCGAGTCCTGCGGCGTACGCGCAGCCTTCGGCGTGATCTCCATCCACAACATGCCGATTCTCGATGCGTTTCATCGCCGGCAGACCATCCGCTTTGTCTCCGCGCGTGGCGAGGCGGGCGCATGCAATATGGCCGACGCCTGCGCGCGGGTCTCGGGTGTGCTGGGCGTCTGCGTCACCAGCACCGGTACTGGTAGCGGCAATGCCGCCGGCGCAATGGTCGAGGCACTCACGGCCGGAACGCCACTCCTGCACCTCACCGGGCAGATCGAGTCTGAGTACATCGACCGCGACCTGGGCTTTATCCATGAGCATCCGGCGCAGCTGGCCATGCTTCAGTCGGTGGGCAAGGCTGCTTTCCGGATCCGCAATCCAGAAACCGCGCTCGCAACGCTGCGCGAGGCGGCCCGCCTCGCGTTCACACCGCCATGTGGTCCGGTGAGCATCGAAATCCCGATTGATATTCAGGCTCGCACGCTGCCGCTACCCACCGATCTTGGCCCGCCGTCGATCGCTCCGCTCGCACCCGCCCCCACGGAGGTGTCGGCGCTCGCAGATCAGCTCGCCAGTGCCCGCAGGCCCATGCTCTGGCTGGGCGGTGGCGCACGCGGGGCGCGCTCGGCGGCTGAGCGCTTCGTCCGCATGGGCTGGGGGGTGGTGAGCTCGGTTCAGGGACGAGGCATCGTGCCGGAATCGCATCCGGCCACGCTCGGCTCCTACAATCTTCTGAAGCCGGCAGAGGCGCTCTACCAGACCTGTGACGCCATGCTGGTGGTGGGGTCGCGTCTGCGAAGCAATGAAACGCTTCGCTACAAGCTCAAGCTGCCTGATGCGCTCTACCGGATCGACGCCAATGCGCTTGCCCATAACCGGGGCTACGCGAGCCGTCACTTTGTTCACGGTGATGCGCAGCTCACGCTCCATGCACTCGCCGACGCACTCGAGGGCCGGATGCAGATCGATCCGGCGCTGCAGGCCGATGTTCAGCGCACCCGGCAGGCGTGCGAGGCGCAGGTGGATGGCACGCTGGGACCCTATTCGGCGCTCAAACAGGCGCTCACGGATCGCGCCGGAGCCTCGCTCTGGTGGGTTCGCGACATCACGCTTTCAAACAGCATGTGGGGCAATCGCGCGCCGGCGCTTGATCATCCTCGGGCGGGGGTGCATGCACTGGGTGGTGGCATAGGACAGGGCCTTGCGATGGCCATCGGCACCTCCATTGCCGATCGTCTCCATGGACTGGGCCGGCGCACGGTCGCCCTGGTGGGCGATGGCGGCTTCATGCTCAATGTGGGCGAGCTTGCCAGCGCCGTGCAGGAGCGTGCCGATCTGGTGGTGCTGCTCATGAACGATCAGCGCTATGGGGTGATCCGCAACATCCAGGACGACCTCTACGGCAGCCGGCACTGCTATGTCGACCTGCACACGCCACAATTCGATCAGTTCTGCGCAAGCCTGGGCGCGGGCTATCACCGGCTTGACGATCCCTCGCAGGCCGACGCGGTGCTGGCTCAGGCACTCGCCGAGCGCGGCCCGGTCGTGGTTGAAATCGATATGCAGGCCTGGGGGCCATTCGCCGCCAAATTTGCCGGCCCCATGCTTAAAAAGGATTGAGGGCGCGCCAAGCCCGCGCCCCGCATCAGGAGCGGTTTCATGGATCTCGGAATAGCTGGCCGCAAGGCCCTGGTCTGCGGCGCAAGCGCGGGTCTGGGCTTTGCCTGTGCGAAGGCACTGGTCGAAGAAGGTGTTGATGTGGTGATCGCGGCGCGCACGGCAGAAACACTGGCCGAGGCGGCCGGGCAGCTGGCTGCGCTCAAACGCGGCGCGGTCTCGCAGGTGGTGGCCGATGTCACCACCAGTGAGGGCCGGGCTGCCATCCTCAGCGCTCACCCGCACTTCGACATTGTTGTCACCAATGCAGGCGGCCCGCCACCCGGCAATTTCCGGGACTGGACGCGCGAGACCTGGCTTGCCGCCCTCGATGCCAACATGCTGGCACCCATCGAGCTCATCAAGGCCACGGTCGATGCCATGATCGAACGACAATTCGGCCGCATCATCAACATCACCTCAAGCGCGGTAAAATCACCGCTCGAGCCCCTGGGGCTCTCCAATGGTGCGCGAAGCGGCCTCACCGGCTTTGTCGCGGGGCTCGCACGCACTGTGGCCGCCCACGGCGTCACCATCAACAACCTGCTCCCCGGCACCTTTGACACCGCACGGCTTGCAAGCAATTTCGCCGCCCAGGCCCGCCGCGAAGGGCGACCGGTAGCCGACGTACGCCATGACCGCATTGCACGACACCCGGCGCGCAGGCTGGGCGCGCCCGACGAATTCGGCCGCACGTGCGCCTTTCTCTGCAGCGTGCACGCGGCCTACATCAACGGCCAGAACCTGCTGCTCGACGGCGGCTCCTACCCTGGCACCTTCTGATCCGTTTTCAAACCACCACACAGCGCAACAGCATCATGACGGCACTCGATATCGGTATTGCAGGCGGCGGCATAGGCGGCCTCACCGCGGCCATCGCACTCATTCGGGGAGGCCACCGCGTCACCGTTTATGAGCAGGCGCCCCAGTGGATGCGGGTGGGAGCGGACGTCAACCTCACCCCCAATGTGGTGCGCGCACTCGACGGCTTTCAGTGTGCGATCAGCGAACGAATCCGGCGCGATGGCGCACAACCCACCTTCCGAATCAGCCGCGACTGGGACACCAGCCTGGAAACATCGCGGCTGGGCATGGGTAACGTTGCCCAGGCGCAATATGGCGCGCCGCAGGTCACCATTCACCGGGCCGATCTGCTCGCGGCGCTGGCGGCCGAGGTGCCCGCCGAGTGCATTCGGTTTGGAAAACGCATTGCATCGCTCGAGCAGAGCGATACGGGCGTCACGCTGGCGTTTGCCGGCGGCGAGCGCGCGCAGCATGACGTGGTCGTGGGCGCAGACGGCATCCATTCCCGGGTGCGTGCGGCGCTGTTCGGCGAAGAGTCGCCTCGCTTTACCGGTGTGGTCTCCTATCGCTCGGTGGTGCCTACCGAGCGCGTGCGCGACGTGCCCGAGATCGAGGCATTCACCAAGTGGTGGGGGCCCTCCGCAGACGTTCAAATCGTCACCTTCCCGCTCAGTCAGGGACGTGAAACCTTTGTTTTTGCAACCACCGGCCAACCAAGCTGGACCGAAGAGTCCTGGACCACCGCAGGCGATGTCAACGAACTGCGCGAGGTCTACCGGGAATTCCACCCCGATGCCCGCAAGCTTCTCGACGCCTGCGACAGCGTGATGAAAAGCGCGCTCTACGAACGTGAGCCGCTCGAGCACTGGAGCGTAGGCCGGGTCACGCTGCTGGGCGATGCCTGCCACCCCATGCTGCCCTTCATGGCACAGGGCGCGGGCATGGCCATCGAAGACGCGGTGGTGCTGGGCCGGGCCCTTGCGCCGCTTGCCCGGCTCACCGGCTCCAGTCGGCATTCATCCATCGAACCCGCGCTTCTCAGCTATGAAAACACCCGGCGAGAACGCACCGCCCGCATTCAGATCGGTTCGCGTGGCAACCAGTGGATGCGCGGCCAGGGCAATGCCGACTGGGTCTACGGATACGACGCCTGGAACACCCCGCTTCAATAAGCAATCGATTTACGCCCCATGCAGGAAGGAGACATCATGACCATTTTCAACCCGACCTATGCTCCGCGACGCGCACTGGTCGCTTTCACCCTGGGCCTGAGCCTCGCGGCGGCACTGCCCGCCAGCGCACAGACAACTCCGGCGACGTTCCCGTCCCGCAACATCACGCTGGTCGTGCCCTTCCCGCCCGGCGGTGGTCCCGATCTGGCCGCCCGTGCAGTCGGCGAAAAACTCACCGCGCGCCTGGGCAAGCCCGTCGTGGTCGAGAACAGGCCCGGTGCCGGCGCCCTGATTGGCGCGGGCTTTGTTGCCAAATCGGCCGCTGACGGCCACACCCTGCTCTTCACCCCCAACACGGTGGTCATTTCGCCGCATGTCCTGCCCGCAGGTGCGGGCGGCGGCGTGAATGTGGCACGCGATCTGTTGCCCGTCATTGCCCCCGCCACCACCCCGCTGGTGCTGGTCGCCCATCCCTCGCTGGGCGCGAACCGCCTTCAGGAGGCGCTGGACGCCGCACGCAAGTCACCCGGACTTCCCTACGGGAGCGCAGGTAACGGCTCGCCCATGCACTTTGCCGGCGAAATGATGAAGCGTGCGGCCCAGGTTGATCTGCTGCATGTGCCCTACAAGGGTGTAGCCCCCTCCATCAACGCCGCCCTGGGTGGCGAAGTGAAGCTGCTGTTTGTCGGCTTGGGCGGGGCGGTGCCGCATATCAAATCGGGCAAGCTGGTGCCACTTGCCGTCACCGAGGCCAGGCGCTCCGATCTGCTCCCGGATGTGGCCACGGCCACCGAGCAGGGCGTGCCGGGCGTGGAGGTCAACGCCTGGTACGGGGTGTTCGCGCCGCTCTCAACGCCTCAGGCCATCATTGACCAGCTCAATGCCGAGATCAACGCCGTCATTGCAATGCCCGATGTCCGCACTCGTCTCTCCACTGCGGGCGTTGAACCGCTGGGCGGATCGGCAGCAGTGCTGACTGGTTTCGTCAAGGCGGATAACGAGCGCTATGGCGCGCTCGCGCGTGAGCTGAAGATCAGCGCCGACTGAAATCGTCCATCACAGGCGCAGGGCGGGGGCAGACCCGGTTCCGCCCGGCCGCCCTCCGGCGGGCCCCAGCACATTCAGGGCGACGGCCGCTGCCCTGCCCGCTCGGTTGCGAACTTCGCAGTGGGTGCATCGGCGTCTTTCTGCCGCCGGGTCGTGCCGTCAATGCCGCCCGAAATCGCCCACTCGGCAAACGCAGTGGGCCCGGGCGTGAATTCGCGCGGCACCCAGGCGTCGGTCAGTTCGTCCTCGTCGGTGTTGTATTCAACCAGCCCGCCACCGGGACTGCGGAAATACCAGAAGATCGCCGACGAGATCGGATGGCGCCCAGGTCCGAGTTCGGTCTCCCAACCGCACCGCGACATGTGCATGCCGCCACCGAAAACCTCGTGAACATCGCGCACGGTGAACGCCACATGGTTGAGGCCTGCGCGCCCATGCGGCAGTTGCAGCAGAAACAGGTCATGGTGCCCGGCGCGCGGCGCGCAGCGAAGAAATGACCCACGCCCCGGGTAACTGTCTGACAACACGAACGCAAAGCGCTCGACGTAAAACGACGTGACGGCCGCCAGATCCGATACGAAGAACACCACATGGCCCACTTCGATGGGCGCCGCACGTTCATAGGCAGGGCTCGCCTGGTCCACACGGTTGCGTTCGCTCCACGTGTTGGTGCGCGCGCACGCCACCTCCACCGGGCGCTTGCGCGTCACCTGGACCCGGACCGCCAATCCGCTGGGATCGGTGCAGCCCACGCGCTCGCCAGTGTCCATGAACCCTGGCGCCCCGCGCAGCCGTTCACGAAAATGCTGAAGCACCGTGGCATTCTCGACAGCCCAGACCACTTCTCGCACGGTGGGGTCAGGCTCGATGCCGGCCGGCAGTCCCGGGGTATCGGACGCAAGCACCACCACGCGACAACCGTTAAGTGTTTCGAACACCAGCCGACCAGAGGCCTCTTCAACCAGTGAGAGGCCCCAGTCGGAAAAAAACTGCCGGCAGCGCGCGAGATCGGTGGCGCCGTAAGTGACCTCGTCGATTCCCTGAAGATTCATCGGATAGTTCCGTCACGCAAGGGTTGGACCAAAATGCGGCGACCCGGTGCGTCAGGTGCGCGGATAACTCACACTCATGCCTTCGCGCACATCCTGCTGGATGCCGTACTGGGCGAAAGGATAGCGAAATCCGTTGCGGGACAAGGCTTCCATTCCCGAAATTGCGCGTTCGGCATCCGCCGGGCGAAGCGCCATCAGCATCTCGTCGTCGAGCACGCCGCCATAGCGCCGTTCGGCGAAACACGGAATCGACAGGCTGGGCTCACCGGTGCGCAGCGCGCGCCCCCACGAGTCGGCGCATGCGGACTCGCCCACCACCGACCAGTCAAAGCGGCGATAGCCCGACCACTGCAGGCCATTGATGAAATACATCATGGCGCCCGGCGTGGCATAGAACAGGACGATGTCGGGTGGGTCGAGTCGGCCGCTGGCAAGCGGCGATACGGCCAGCGCCTCGTAGTGGCCATCGTCCACGCAGTGCATGGCCTGCTGGTGCGACCTGGCGTCGGCAGGCGTCGCATACCACACGCCAACCATGGGTTCACCGCTTTTCCAGGCCTCATCCTTGGCACGCCCAAGCCCTACGACAGCCCGACATTGCGCACCCACCAAGTCCTCGGCCGTCACACCCACCGTCCAGCCAAGCCGAGCTGCCTGAGCCACGACCTGATCCAGGGTGTGAATCGCCTTGGGACGCCTGATACGTTCGACGGCCTGCATGTCGGCCACCTGTTCAAAGAGCTTCATGGCAAACGGTGGATTGCGAAGCCGAAGCCAGCGTTCAAGCGCGGACGCAAGCGAGACACAGTTCGTGGTCATTCCTCAGCTCCTCCGGCAAGCGCCGGTACGCCCCTCGCTCCGGGCGCGCGGTCTCGGCCCGCCGCCCAGTCAGCCGCATGCGCGCCCGCGCGGCGGCCCGATACGAACGCCCAACCCAGATGATGGCCGTGCCCCTCGAGCAACAGCCCACCCTGACCCGCAGAGCCCGCAGCATACAGGCCGGGAATCGTCTGCCCGCCGTCGTCGGTCACCTCGTGTCGCGCGGTGACCGCTACACCTCCCTCACCCAGCACCACCCAGTGCCGAACCGGGCCCAGCGCAGCGAACCGGGGCTGCGCGATGGGCGGGCGGCTGCCGCGAGGATGGTCACCTGCTCCCTTGTTGTAGGCGGCGATTGTTGCCACCAGCGCGGCCTCGGGAACCCCCAGGCTTTGCGCCAATCCTGCAATGGTGTCAGCCTCGTGGTACAGATCCTTTCTGGTGCTGCGGTAGTCCGGCACATAGGCATACGCCACGCCCGGCGCGGTTGACACGAAATGCGGCCAGGCTGAGAACTGCTCGGCAAGGCGGTTGTCAAACACGATGAAAGCGTCTTTATCGGGCTGCGCCGCGATCGCCGGCGCGGCCTGCCCTGTTTCGTCAACAAAGCGCTCGCCTTTCTTGTTGATCAGAATTGCGCCCTCGCGAAACATTGATGGCTCCGGGGCAAGCCAGGTGGTGACAAACGACAGGATGAAGGGTCGGAGCATCCAGGCTGGCGCAAAGCGCATTGCCATCAGCATCGACCAGGTGAGCAGCCTATTGGGGGGAAGGGTCAGCAGCCAGCTCGGACGCTGTGGCTGTACAAACCGCATCTGCGCCACAAACAGATCACCGTTTCGAATCACCGCGCCCAGGCGTCGCGCGATCCGCTGACCGTCGCCGTGGTTGCTGGCGTTGATCGCATCGGTATCGGCAAGCGCGGGGGCAAATTCACCCTTGAGCTCGCGACCCGCGGTGAAATCGCCCGAGGCCAGCACCACTGCGCCC
>Ga0172373_10005512_pt1 | contig 17313 bp, 15 predicted proteins | sample Lak10m_2_FD_114546 | JGI IMG/M metagenome (GOLD analysis project Ga0172373, IMG submission 114546) | Freshwater microbial communities from Kabuno Bay, South-Kivu, Congo - kab_092012_10m | ecosystem: Environmental > Aquatic > Freshwater > Lake | place: Democratic Republic of the Congo...
CATCTGCCGTGTGATGCCGTCCAAGGTCAGGGCGTAGGGGCCAAAAGGTGCGCTCATCAGTGGGGTTCCGGTCTGGTCTGGTCCGCTACTTTAACGGCTGGACGCCATAATGAGAATTGCTGAATCTCGACACTCTGCTGTAAACCTGTGGCAGGGGCGGGTTCACAAATCAAACAGTCGATGTACCACTTAACTTATTCAGAATCGGGGCAACGCATTCGGCTGCGCAACCAGTTGGCGATCGAAGGCCTGAAGCCGATCGATTGTACCGATATCCATCCAGAAACCTGCATGGAGTTGCCCCGAGACCGCTTTGCGCGCCATTGCCGCCCTTAGCAAGGGCGCCAGAGGAAAGCGGCCGGACGCGCATCCCTCGAACAAGGCCGGCCGATAGATGCCTATCCCGCCAAAGGTGAAGCGGGGTTCTCCCCCTGCCAGCACCCTCTCGCCGTCCAGACCAAAATCACCCGCGGGATGATGCTCGGGGTTGGGCACCAAAATCAGATGCGCCAGATCGATGGGCCGCTGGATCAGCCTGCCAAAGGCAAAATCCGTAGCGATATCGCCATTCACAACCAGGAAGGGGGCTTCGCCCAGCAGTGGCAGCGCTTTATAAATGCCGCCTCCGGTTTCCAGCGCCTCTCCCTCTGGCGAATATTGAATATGCGCCCCAAAACGGGAACCGTCGCCCAACACATTCTCAACTTTCTCTCCCAAGTGAGCGGTATTCACGATGATTTCCCTGATGCCGCCCGCGACCAGGCCCAGGATCAAATGTTCGATCAGCGGCCTCCCGCCAGCGATCAGGAGTGGCTTGGGCGTGTGATCGGTCAGCGGGCGCATCCGCTCGCCCCTTCCCGCCGCCAGAATCATGGCCTTCATGCCCCGACCTCCGACCCCAGGGGTGGCAGGACACGCCGATCGAGCCAGTGCATCAGCCCCTCCAACTCTGGATATTGCTGCCCGACCGTGGTCACGTACCCCAGTGTTCGCGGGATGTCCTTGAGGTAACCCGATTTGCCATCTCGTATATTCAGCCGGGCAAAAATACCGGCGGCTTTCAGATGTCGTTGCATGCCCATCAGGTCAAACCAGCGCTGGAATCGGGGCGCATCCGATTCGGCCAGCAAGCCGGCAGCCAGAAGATGGTCTCGGTAATCTTCCATCCAGGCGCCGACTTGCCCCGATGGCCAGGCGACGTAGCAATCCCTTAGCAGGGAAGCCAGATCATACGTGATGGGGCCGATCACCGCGTCCTGAAAATCCAGTACACCGGGGTTGTTGGTCCCGGTCACCATCAAATTGCGCGAGTGATAATCCCGATGGACACAGACGCGCGGTTGCTGCAGTGCCGAATCGATCAGCACTTGCCAGGCCTCCTCGATCAAGCCGGACTCCGCCTCGGTGAGTGCGAGGCCTAGCCAGCGCTCCAGCAGCCATTCACGAAAAATCCCGAGTTCAGTTCGTAGCAGGGTCTCATCATAGGCTGGCAGATCCGCGCTGCCGACGGATACACCCGCTTGCAGCGCCAACAGGCTGGCCATGGCGTCGGCATAAAGCACATCGGCCGTCTCCCCATTCAGCGCACCCAGGTAATCGCGATGACCGAAATCCGTTAGCAATACGAAACCGCGCTCCACATCGGCCGCATGAATTTCAGGGACCTGAACACCGGCGTCGCTCAGTAAACCCGCCACCTTGATGAAGGGCCGGACGTTCTCTCGCGGAGGCGGCGCATCCATGACAATCATCGACTCTCCAGAGCAATGCAACCGAAAGTAGCGACGGAAACTGGCATCGGATGAAGCGGGTACGATGCATTCGGGCGTATATCCCAAATCGGTATGCAGCCAATCAAGCAGTTGGGAGTAACGAGCGTCCGTTAGGGATGGCATTGGGCATTTGGCTCAGGGTGGAGAAAAAACTTACCGAAATCGGTGCATTGGGTAAAATGTTCGGTCTTGAAGCGTTATTTCATCACAAAGTCCGCCTTTCGACGACCATGCTGTCCCTGGCTCAGTGTCCAACGAAACTCATTGCAACCGGCGCGTCGATGATCGTGGTCGCAGTTCGGTCATTCGTCGTCTAAGTCGTCGTTTATGGCTCCCCCCTTCCGCCGCAAACTAGGTCCGCTATTATTTTTTCTCTACACGGGTTCTGCGCCCAGCCTGACTCAAGCAGCGGCGGCCAATGAGTGGAATTGTTCTCCGGGAACCAGGAGCAAGGGCTGGGTGTGCGGATCCAGGACGCCATTGACGGGTAAACAGGTTACCCAGGATAGCGGTATTGAACTGGGCGAGGATCCGAGCACCGGCAATGTCACCCGTCCCGAGGATCGACCCGAACTGCTGAAAAGCAAGGCGCCATTCGATACCCCGGAGGCGAGGGAGGCAACGACCAAATCCCCGGCCCCAGGCTGGAATTGCACACCAAGCATGGACGAAGGCCCCGATCGAGGCTGGATTTGCTCCCTCACCGGACGAGACCCGCGCGGACTGGCCCATGTCATCAGCGAGGAGGGCGAACCCACCGAAAACTGGGCCGAATCGAACACCATCACAAAGGAGGACGAAGACCGCTTCGAGACCATGATGGGCCGCTTGCAGGCCAATCCCTGGCAAAGGAGTTGCGCCCCCAAGGTAGGCAAGCGCCGCCCGCCCCCACTGGCGGAGTTCGTACTGACGCCCCAGGAGAAGCTGGCGCGCAAGAAATCCCCCATCGACATCCATTCCGACTATTTCGAATTGATCGATAACGAGGTCACCAATTTCAATGGCTCGGCCGAAATGATCAAGGCCGACCAGCGCTTGTGGGGGGATTACATCACGCGCAATCTGAAAACCAACGCGGTCAACGCCCACGGCAACGTGACTTATCAGGACAAGGGAATGATCCTGTCCAGCGATTCGGGTTTTATGGATGGCAAGACGGATCGGGCTGTGTTCCGTAACTCCCAATTCATCATTCCCGCGGTCCCCGGACGCGGCACCTCACGACTGACCCACGTGGATAGCAGCACGCTGTCCCGTTACGAAAACTTCAGTTATACCAGTTGTCCCACCGGTAACCAGGACTGGATACTCCACGCGGACAGGGTGAAGATCAACAAGGAAACCGGCATGGGCACCGCGCAGGGAGCCTGGTTCGAGTTCATGGATGTGCCGTTCATGTACTCTCCCTACATGGATTTCCCCATCGATAACCGGCGCATGTCGGGACTGCTGAGCCCCAACTTCGGCGTAACCCAAATGAGCGGTGTCGATGTCTCGATCCCTTATTATTTCAATCTGGCGCCCAATTATGATTACACGGCCCAGCCGCGTTATCTCAGCAAACGCGGCTTTCTGCTGCGTAACGAGTTCCGCTACCTCAGCGAAACCAGCCGTGGCAGACTGTTCGGCGACATTCTGCCCTATGACGACGAGACCAAGACCACACGCGGCCAGATCGGCTTTCGCGACGACACCCGTTTCAACGCCGACTGGTCCTCGCATATCGATGCCAACTGGGTCTCGGATTTCAACTACCTGAACCAGTTGGGGTCGCCCCTGGCGCTGATCGATTATCGCAACATACCCAGCCAGGCGCGGCTCAGTTACAACAGCCCCATTGGCCCCGTGACGGCGATGGCGAATTACTTTCAGACCATCGACCCCAGCATACCCAGAAGCCTGTACCCGTATTTCTATCTACCCGCCCTTGGGCACAACTTTTCGGACAATATCGCCGACACGGGCTTGATGTTCTCCAATTTTACACAACTGGCCTCGATTCAGGCCGACAGCAATGAGCGCACCATGGGGCAGCGCTTCCTGATTCGGCCCAAGCTGGAGTACCCCATGGAAAACAGCACCGGCTTCATTCGACCCAGCGCCACCCTGGCCTTCAACCAGTACAACTTGCAAAACCCGCAATACTGGTCCGACCAGCAGCAAGCACTGCTGGTCAACGCGAATACTCAGACCAGCGAAAACTATACGGTCCCCATTCTGTCGCTGGACAGCGGCACCTATTTCGATCGCGAGTTCTCCCTGGGCGACCGGGCCATGCAACACACGATCGAACCGAGGCTGTTCTACGTCTATATACCGACCGTCAATCAACAGAGCATCCCGCTGTTCGACACTACGTCCTACGACTTCACCTACTATCAACTCTTCCGCGAAAACCGGTTTGCCGGCTATGACCGCGTGGGTGACGCCAATGATCTGACCGCTGCCGTCACCTCTCGCCTGATCGATCAGGCCACGGGCATTGAGCGTGTGCGGGCCACAGTAGGTAATCTGGTGTATTTCAAGAATCGGCAGGTGACACCCGCGGGTCCCCCACCCGACACCTATCAACAGAGTTTCTCCAATATCATCGGTGATATTTATGGCGCCATCACCGATAACTGGTCAGTTTATACAGCCGGGCAATACAATGCCTCGTTAAACCAGATCGAACGCGGCCAGGTCGGATTACAGTACAACAACAAGCAGAATCAGATACTTAACATTGCTTACCGGTACCGCAAGGACCAATACATCAATTACTGTCCACCCGCGGCCGCCGGGCAAAATTTTATAACCAATAACATCGGCTGCCTCAACCTGACCGATGTGTCCATGCGCTTACCCATCCTGGCCGGCTGGTACGCCATCGGCCGCTGGCAGTATTCCTTCCTCGATAATGTAACCACCGAAAGCTTTTTTGGCTTCGAACGCGAAACCTGCTGCTGGCGTTTTGCCCTGGTGGGCCGGCGCTTCCTGAACAGCATCAACAGCGCCGGCGAGCCACAGTCCAATAATGCCGTATTCTTCCAGTTCGAACTCAAGGGCCTGACTACCCTGAGTGACGATGTGGACAAATTCCTTGAAAGAAGTATCTCCGGCTTCCGCTACCGGGATTATTGATAAAACCTGACAGCCCAATGACACCCATCCGACATACCTTCATCCGCGCCAACACAACTTTACGGAACCTCCTGTTGCTTGCGGCATCCCTGGGTTACGCAACGGCCTTTGCCGAAGGCGTGGATCGCATCGTGGCGGTCGTTGAGGACGAGGTAGTGCTGGAGAGCGAACTTCAAAAAAAGATCGATACCATTCGCCAGGGCCTGTCCCGCAGCGATACGCCGATGCCTTCCGGTCTCGTCCTGGCCCGTCAGGTGCTGGATCGACTGATACTGGAAAAAATCCAGCTCAGCCTGGCCGAGAAGTCGGGACTGCGTGTCGACGATGAGACCCTGCGCCAGGCGGTCCAGCAGATCGCGCAGAAAAACAACCTGACACCGGAGGAACTGCGCAGTTCCTTGCGCGCGGAAGGCATCGAGTATTCCGATTTCCTGGAGCAAATTCGCGGGGAATTGACCCAGCAACGGTTGCGCACCAGTCAGGTTAACAGCCAGATCAAGATCAGCGACCGTGAGATTCAGCACTGGATGGAAACCCGTGGCAAGGCCGGCGGTAATTCGGATACCGAGTATCTGCTGGGTCATATCCTCATTGCCACACCGCAGGCCGCGTCGCCGTCTGCCGTGCAGAGCGCAAGGGAGAAAGCTGACAAACTAATCGCGGAATTGCGGAAGGGGCTGGACTTTCGGCAGGCCTCACTGAGCAACTCCGATTCATCCGAGGCGCTCAAGGGTGGCGATCTGGGTTGGCGTAAATTGAGCGCAATGCCCACCCTATTCGCCGATATCGTCCCGAAGTTGAGAAAAGATGATATAGAAGGCCCCATACGCAGTTCCAGCGGCTTCCATATCATCAAATTGCTGGATCTGCGTGGCGGTAGTGTCGAGCGTGTCACCAAAACGCACGTGCGGCATATCCTGATCAAACCCAATGAAGTGCTGAACAACGACGACGCACGTAAAAAGCTTGAATCCATCAAGGCACGCATCGAGGCGGGAGACAATTTCGACGACCTGGCGCGAGGGAATTCCGATGACAAGGGTTCGGCGGTCAAGGGTGGTGATCTGGGTTTTGTAGCGCCCGGCGCGCTGGTACCGGAATTTGAACAGGCGATGACCGCTCTGCGACCCAATCAACTCAGTGAACCGGTCCAAAGCCAGTTTGGCTGGCATCTCATACAAGTGCTTGAACGACAGGAGTCGAGCGACACGGACGAGTTGCTGAAAAAGCAGGCTCAGGATGAGATCTTCAAGCGCAAGGTCGAAGAAGAAACCGAACTCTGGCTGCGCCGGATTCGCGATGAAGCCTACGTGGAAATTCGCGTGCCCGAACTGGCCCCGGAGGGAACTCCTCCGCCACCGGCCAAAGCCAGCCAGTGATCCCGGCTCTCGTCCTTACCACCGGCGAGCCGGGGGGCATTGGTCCTGATCTTTGCCTGCAGCTTGCGGCGCAGGGACGCTTGGCTCATGTCGTAGTGGCCGGCGATCCGGAACTGCTTGACCTTCGCTCACGTCTGCTCGGACTCCCCGTTGAGTTGGAAACCTGGCAGCCCGGCATGGCTTGTTCGACCACGGCAGCCCTTCGGGTATGGCCCGTGGCCCGCTGCGTCGATCCGGCTCCCGGGACGCTGAATCCTACCAATGCGAACTATGTGCTGGAGATGCTGACCGCGGCGACCCACGCCTGCCGGGAAGGGCTCTTTGACGCCTTGGTCACAGGACCAGTCAACAAGGGCAACATCAACGCGGCGGGCATTACCTTTACCGGACACACCGAATTCATCGCCGGACTGACGGGCGGCAATCCCGTCATGCTGCTGGCCGCGCCCGGCCTGCGGGTGGCGCTGGCCACTACCCATTTGGCCCTGTCGCGGGTCCCTGCCGCCATCACCCGGGAGGGACTCTCCCGCACGCTGCGCGTCCTGGACACGGATTTGCGGCGCCGTTTCGGCATTTCCCACCCCCACATTCTGGTGGCGGGCCTGAATCCCCATGCCGGCGAGAATGGTCATCTCGGCCATGAGGAAATCGACATCATCGAACCGGCGCTGGACGAACTTCGCCAGGAAGGTCTGCGGCTGACTGGCCCGCTGCCCGCCGACACCCTGTTTCTGCCCCCAGTGCTTGCCGAGGCCGATGCCGTACTGGCGATGTATCACGATCAAGGCCTGCCGGTGCTGAAACACCTGGGCTTCGGTCGCGCCGTCAACGTCACGTTGGGTTTGCCCATCATTCGCACGTCGGTCGACCACGGCACGGCCCTGGATCTGGCCGGCACCGGTCAGGCCGACACCGGCAGCCTGCTGGCCGCCATCGAACTGGCGCGCAAATTGGTAAGCGCTACTCAAGCCGCTCCCGCATGATTCACACCCCACGTAAACGCTTCGGCCAAAACTTCCTCCGCGACGCTACCGTCGTGCACCGCATCGTCATGGCGGTGAACCCCCATCCGGACGATCATCTGGTGGAAATCGGACCCGGCGAGGGTGTGCTGACGACGGCCCTGCTCGCCCAAACCACTCAACTGGACGCCATCGAAATCGACCGCGACCTGGCCGCCCTGTTGGGCCGGCGCTTCGCCACCAGCACCCACTTCCGCCTGTATCTGGCCGACGCGCTCAAGTTCGATTTCGCCCAACTCAGCCACGGCGAAAAACTACGCATCGTCGGCAACCTGCCTTACAACATCTCGACCCCGCTGTTGTTTCACCTGTTCGCCCAGGCCAGCCATATCGCGGACATGCACTTCATGCTGCAAAAGGAGGTCATCGACCGTCTGTGCGCGCAACCAGGCGAGCCCGATTACGGTCGCTTGAGCCTCATGGCCCAGTACCATTGCCGAGCGGAAAAACTCTTCGAGGTCTACCCCGAAAGCTTTTACCCGCCGCCCAAGGTCGTCTCCGCCATCGTCAGGCTGATCCCGCATGCAAGCCCCCCCGTGGACGCCGACGCCAATGCGCTGGGCAAGGTCGTGGCGACGGCTTTTTCCCAGCGGCGCAAGACGCTGCGCAATGCCCTCAAACCCTTGTTCACGGAGAGCGAACTGCGCACGGCCGGGATAGACCCCGGCGCGCGCGCCGAAACAGTGGGTCTGGAGGCCTATGCGTCACTGGCTCGCCGCTTGAAATCGGCCAGCGGTTAAAATCGGCGGCAGTTCCCGACTTGGACGACCCCACGAACGATTGCCGTCAGGGGGCCTCGACCTACATCCCGGGGCGCCCTGCACAAAGGCCCGACCGCGCTCCAGCTCTCGAGTTGTACAGCAGTTATGTGTGAACGAAATGCCGCCGATAGCCCTATCGGACTGTGGCGGCTATTGCGGCAGCAAGACCGCCGCCACGCATTCGAAGGATCGACGCCCAAGGACACACGCCACGGAGGGGGGCTTACAGATCGTGGCATCACGCTTGACTAACCCGAGTTATCTGTTCTTAAGCCAGGTCTTTAACTTCACCCCGGTGGCTCAGAAATCCCTTGGCGCAATTGACGTGCGGAATCGCTAGTGCGGTTCCCCCACACTTGATCAGAAACAATGCATGTGTAACTGATGACAATCGGCCCGCGGGGCGGGCCGATTTCGTGGGCTTGTCAGGTAATGACGGTCGGTTCCGGCATGCCCGAGCGTTTCCTCACCTCACCGAGTTGCTCGGCCAGGTCGATCAGGTCCTTCAGCGCCGTCTGCGGATCGTGGCCGTGTTGGGCGGAATCCTGCTCGTAGCGCTCCAGGTAGATTCGCAGGGTGGCGCCCTCGGTGCCGGTGCCGGAGAGACGGAAGACGATCCGGGAGCCATTTTCAAAGATGATGCGAATACCCTGGTGGGGGCTGACGCTGCCATCCACCGGATCGTTGTAGCTGAAGTCATCGGCCTGACCGACGACGTTGTCACCAAAGCGCTGGCCGACCAGTCCCGCCAATTGCCCGCGCAAATGCGCCATGATGCCGTCACCAATGGCTAGCGGCATGCCCTCGTAGTCATGCCGCGAATAATAGTCTCGGCCGAAGCGTTGCCAATGCTCACGGACGATAGCGGCGACCGATTGCTTCCGCACGGCCAGGAGGTTAAGCCAGGCCAGCACAGCCCAGAGTCCGTCCTTTTCTCGAACATGATCGGAACCCGTACCGAAGCTTTCCTCGCCGCACAAAGTGATCCTGCCGGCATCAAGCAGGTTGCCGAAGAACTTCCACCCGGTGGGGGTTTCGTAACAATCCAGGTTTAGGGCCTTGGCTACACGATCGACAGCCTGGCTGGTCGGCATGGAACGGGCCACGCCCTTGAGGCCGGCCTGATAGCCTGGCAGCAGATGCAGGTTGGCCGCCAGCACGGCGAGACTGTCGCTGGGAGTGACGAAGAAGTGGTCGCCCATGATCATGTTGCGATCGCCGTCGCCGTCCGAAGCCGCACCCAACGCCGGCGCGTGGGCGCCATTCATGCGTTCGGCCAGTTCATGCGCGTGAACCAGATTGGGATCGGGATGACCGCCGCCGAAGTCTTCCAGCGGGACGGCATTCATGACCGAGGCCGGCGCGGCTCCCAGGCGTTCGACCAGAATGCGCCGGGCATAGGGGCCAGTGATGGCGTGCATGGCGTCGAAACAGATAGAGAGTGCGCCGGACTTGAGGGAGGACTGGATGAGGTCGAAGTCAAACAGGCTTTCCATCAGCTCGGCATAGTCGCTCACGGAATCCACGACGGAAACCGTCATGTCACCCACCTGGCTGTCACCTAGCGTATCCAGATCCACGTCACCCGTTTCGGCAATTCGGTATTCGGCGATCTTCTTGGTGCGCGCATACACCGCATTGGTGAAGCCTTCGGTTGCCGGACCGCCATTGGCGGCGTTGAACTTGATTCCGAAATCCTCGTCCGGTCCACCGGGGTTGTGGCTCGCGGACAGCACGAAACCGCCCTGTGCGCCGAATTTACGAATCAGGCAGGAGGCCGCCGGGGTGGACAACAGCGCGCCTTGCCCGACCCAGATTCTGGCGACGCCGTTGGCGGCCGCCATTTTGATGATGAGTTGCGCGGCCTCCCGGTTGTAGTAGCGTCCATCACCGCCCAGTACCAGGTTGATCCCTTGTGTATCGCCCAGGGTGTCGAACACGGACTGCACGAAGTTCGCCAGGTAATGGTCCTGCAAGACGACCTTGACTTTCTTGCGCAGTCCCGAGGTGCCGGGCTTTTGGTCGGTATAGGCTTGTGTTTTTATGGTTTTGATTTGCATGGAGTGGCTCCCAATTATCCGGGGTAAATACATTCGCATTGTACTGAATTAGCCCCGGGCCGTGGTCCCGTCCGGGCATTCGAGGGCGGGCGATAACGCAACCCTGCAACCTTTGGCGGAGCTTGAGAACGGGCATGATGGGTTGTCATCAAGCAAAACTGGTGACTCCGCAACAGATTGTGTAAAAATAATGGTGGAAAGTTTGCCGGATTCCCGGCAAACTAAAACCTGAGCGGCACCCGTACCCATGAGGCTGCGGGTGCTTTCTTAAACGTCGATATCCCTATAAGAAGGAAACCAACCATGATGAATGCAACCAAGCTGTCCATCGTTCTTTTATCTGCTGGTCTGACTGTTGGCTGCGCCAGCAAGAGCGACCTGGCGGCCCTCCAGACCCAGGTTGACGGCCTCAAGGCTGAAGTCTCTTCTGTCAAGAGCACCGCTGACGAAGCTCTGGCCGCTGCTACCAGCGCTGATGCCGCTGCTCGCCGCGCTGCTGCTGCTGCCGAAGAAGTCAACGCCAAGCTGGATCGTGGCTTCCGCAAGGGCGCAATGAAGTAAGTTCTTCGCTACGGCAAAGAATGGCAAAAAACCCGGTGGTTCCGACCACCGGGTTTTTTTATTGCCTTTTGGCTGAACCCCTATCGGGTCTCGCTGGCCCCGGGGGTTGACCGTGGGCGGTACGTTATCGCTCCCTCGCAACAAAAAACCCCACGCCCCATCCACTAGACTATGGCGATCAACACAAAGAGCACCCTGCGGCGATTACGCTAGAGCCCCGGATTTCCTCCAAAGGACCTAAGCCTAACCGAGCATGATGTCCTTGACCCAATCGCTGCGACGTTCCCGGTCCAGCACTTCGACCCGCGCCCGCATCAATACCACCGTGAAATAGTAGAGTTGGAACGCTCCGGCCATCAGCAACAGGGGTATCAGCATGCTGAGATGAATGGAAGGCTTGTCCATCTTGGTGACGGTTGGTCCCTGATGAAGGGTGTTCCACCATTCGACCGAATAATGAATGATCGGGATATTCACCACGCCGACCAGGATCAGGACCGAGCCGGCCCTCGCCGCGGTGCGCGGATCCTCGATCGCGGAAACCAGCGCCAGATACCCCATGTAGAGAAATAAAAGGATCAACTCGGAAGTCAGCCGGGCATCCCAGACCCACCAGGCGCCCCACATGGGTTTCCCCCACAGCGACCCGGTTGCCAATGCCAGAAAAGTGAACGAGGCTCCCAACACCCCCGAGCTGCGCACCATCACATCGGCCAATTTGATGTTCCAGATCAGATAAATGGCGCTCAGTACCGCCATGAAGGTGTAAACGAACAAGGACATCCAGGCGCTAGGGACATGCACAAAGATGATCCGGTAGCTTTGACCTTGCTGATAATCCTGGGGCGCAACGAACAGCCCCAGATACAGGCCCGCGACCAGCAGGATCAGGGTCAGCCCGGCCAACCAGGGTATCAGCCTCCCGGCGATACGGTAGAAGTGCTTGGGAGAGGCCATCTTATGAAAGAACAATGTGAGGGTGTTCCACATATCGGTTAACTCAAACTGATTCTGAGGGCAGCGGCGGTGGCGAAAGGCGAAAGCGTCATGGCCAAAGCCAACAGCGCCGCCAGGAAATACATCTGCCCATCGTAGGGCAAGCCGGCCACGGCCGCCGTTACGGCATTGGTGGCGAAAATCAATATCGGGACATAGAGCGGCAGCACCAGCAAGGTGAGCAGAACCCCGCCCCGCCGCATGCCGACGGTCAAGGCCACGCCGATCGAGCCGATCAGGCTCAACAACGGGGTACCGACCAGCAGGGTCAACTCCAGCGCCTGAATGCCCGCGCCCGGCATGGCCAGTAACAGCGCCAGCAAGGGCGCCATCATCAACATGGGCAGACCACTCACCAGCCAGTGCGCCAGCACCTTGGCCAGCACCAGCACCGGCAAGGGCTGAGGGCTCAAGGCCATCTGCTCCAGCGCGCCGTCGTCGAAATCGGAACGGAACATACTTTCCAGGGAAAACAACGCGGACAGCAAGGCGGCAATCCAGATCACGCCGGGCGCCAGGGTGCGCAACAGGGTTTCCTCCGGACTCACACCCAAGGGGAACAGCGTGACCACGATCATGAAAAACAGCAAGGGATTGATCAACTCACCGCGATGCCGAAACGCCAACAACAAATCCCTGTGCACCAGGCTGATAAAAGCCCGCCAGATACCGCTCATGCCAACTCCAGCTTGCGCAGCCGGCCATTCAGCGACACGGCCTGATGCGAGGTGAGCACCATCACGCCACCGCGTAAAAGATGCTCCTCCGCCAAGGTCAGCACCAACTCGACGCCCGCCCTATCCAGCGAGGTGAAGGGCTCGTCGAGGATCCATAGCTTCGCCTCCGACAGCAGCATGCGTGCTAAAGCCACCCGCTGCCGCTGTCCCGCCGAGAGCGCTCGCACCGGCAGGTCACTCCGATGATCGAGGCGGACGGCCTCAAGCACGCTCTGTAGCCGCGACGCGGTGCAAATGCTCCGGATGCCCAAGGCCAGCCGCAGATTCTCCTCGATGGTCAATTCCAGCTTCAAGCCCAGATGGTGTCCCAGATAGGCGAGTTGACCGTGAAACTCCGCCCGCCGCTCCATGATGTTCGCACCCCGCCAGCGGACTTCGCCCTCGTCGGGGAGGGTCAACCCTGACAATATGCGCAACAGGCTGGTCTTGCCACTGCCGTTGGCCCCTTCGACCTGCAAGGCTTCGCCCGCCGTGAGCGCAAAATCGAGCTGTTCGAAGAGAGTGGCCTCCCCCCTGACGCAACACAACGCGCGCGCCTCCAACAAGGGAACCGGTGGTGTCATTCAGTAAAAAAACGAATCGAGGTTGAGATCATGACCGCGATTATCGCAGAATTACCGCGCCTGATCGTCGGGCGGACATTCTCATTCTGGCTGAATGCGTTGCCGTACCAGGATTTTGGTGCGGGAATGGTTACTGTCGCAGGCCAGTTGCCACGGATGGCGAAGGACATTCAGGCGGCGATTGGCCGGTCCAGGTCGGCGCGTTTGTCCCGGCTGTACGCGGCGGGCGGCGGGTCGCGGCCTGAAGACCGCTCCTACGACGGGGCGAGGGGCACGGTTTCGATGCGGTCGCCCAGCGTGAAGCGGCGCTGCCGGGGGAATTTATCCAGATGCGGGATCACCCAACGCAACAGCGCGTGACAATCCTCGACCGCCTGGGGTGTGCCATCCGTCATGTCATTGCCTTATAAAAAAATCGACCAAGGGGCTAGCGCCCCTTGGAACCCCTGAAGAAAAAAAGGAAAAATAAGCAAGAATAAAGCCAATCAGTCCTGGGCGAGACGAAACCCCAGGAGGCTGTCACGGTACGTGGGACCGTCCCTGAGGCGGTTGGCCGAACGGACGCTGTCCGGTTTGTTGCCCCAGGAACCGCCCCGGTTCACCCGGCGGGAACTGGCATCATTCGTGCATGTATTTTCATGTCCATCATAGCCGCCCTCGGTATAGGCCGAGCAGGTCCACTCCCGGACATTGCCCAGCATATCGAACAGGCCAAAGGGGTTGGCCCGGTAACTGCCCACCGTCGCGGTATTAACGGCGCCGTCAGTACAGAAATGAATGTTATCGGCGGTTTCTTGCAGGTCGAGTTTTTTGGCGGCTGTACGATCACTCACGTTGGCATACTCGCAGGCACGTTTCGGATCATCACCCCAATAACGGGCCGTGTCGGTACCGCCCCGCGCCGCGTACTCCCACTCGGCCTCGGTCGGCAGCCGGTAACGGCGGCCGGTCTGGCCGCTCAGCCAGCGGGCATAAGCCTCGGCATCCTCCAGACTGACACAGACCACCGGATGGTTGCCGCCCTGGCTGTACCCCGGACTGCGCCAGTCGCGGCCAGCCCGGTTTACCCACTTGCCGGTATCAACATCATAGGTAAAGCAGCTTGAGCCGCCGGAGTAGCCGGTGGCCTCAACGAACGCCGTGTACTGGGCACGGGTCACCTCATACTTGCCAAGGGCAAACGATTTTACCGTCACCGAATGGCGCGGCCGCTCGTCCTGATCGCTACCGGTCTCGGCGGCGGTCGAGCCCATCATGAAGCTGCCGCCCGGCAGGCGGACCAGCTCCGGACAGTCGTCGCAGGCCGCGGCCGGCGGCGCGGGGCGGGGCGGCGGGGTCACCGCCGGGGTGACGGGCGCCGGTCGTGGTGTGACCGTTTGGCGTTGCGGGATGGGCCGGGGGGCCGGCGCGGGCGGCGGCGTGACGGGCCGGTAGGGCGGTGTGGTCGGCGTCGGCCCACCGCCGCCGCAGCCGGCGAAGCAGAAGTCCGCGCCATCGGCGCTGTCCAGCAACCCTTCCTTCCAGGTGAGTTGCTCTTCGTTGGAGAGGCGCCGCACGTCGCTGCCGACCTTGTTCAGCATCTGCTCGATCGGCATGCCGGGTATCGGCAGGTACTTGAGGAGGACGCTGGTATAGAGGCCATTGCGACCGTTGCCGTCCTTGGAACGGGTGCCCGGTTTGGCGGCGTAGGAGATCAGCGTGCCCGAAGGCGCTTCCATCTTGGCCAGGCCGGTGGCATTACTGCGGAAGGAGCGGGCGAAGGGGTTGTCGCGGCAGGCGTCCAGCATCAGCAGGTTGAGACCGGTCTTGTTTTTGGCCATCTTGGCCAGTACCTGATCGACGGCGAGGGCGCGAAACGGCACTTCATCCTCGCGCTGGATCGCGGATTGCTCGGGGATCAGGTAGTTCTGGCCATTGATCTGCATGCCGTGGCCGGCGAAGTAGAACAGGCCCACCATGCCCGGCCGCAGTCGGTCGCCGAATTCCCGCACCAGCGCGTTCATCTCCTCCAGGCTCTGCTGGTTGTCGCCCATGACCGTGAAACCGAGTTGGCTCAGGGTCTTGCGCATGTCGTCGGCGTCATGCGTCGGGTTTTGCAAATGCCCGGATTCGCCGTCGTAGTCATTGCCGATGACCAGCGCCAGCCGGTTGGACTGGCCGCGGTCGCCGGGCTCGATGATGATGCCCCGGTCCGCGGCGGCCTGGGCGCCGGCGGCCACGCCGAGGGCCAGCATCAGCAGGGTGAGGGTCGGGAACAGGCGCGACAACAGCATGAGGGCGGGTCTCCAGGAAGGTGGGCGGGCGGACGCCCGACGAGGGATCAGGGCGGTTATGGCCATGCGCGTCATCGGGCATGGGTGGTGAGGGTGGCGACCGCCGCGGAGGCGCCTCGGCCCCGCAGGGCGTCGCGGAACTGGTCGAGGTAATCGCGCTCGATCTGGCTGGGCGGCAGGTCGGCCTTGAACAGCGGTTGCGGGGTGGCGATGGCCACCACGACTTCCGGGCCGTAGGGCGGGCCGACCTTGTAGTGATCGCGGCCGTCCTCTCCGTCGCCGAAGACCAGCCGGGTGGTGGGCGGCAGTGGCGTGGGGCCGCGCCCCGGCGGCCGGGTCAGGTGCACGGCGTTGCCGTCGGCCTGGACATAGGTCAGGTACACATAGCTGGGGGTGTTCGGGGTGGTGACTTCGATCCTGATGGTTTCCCCCCGGGCCAGTTCGGCGGCGGTGGCGCCCGACACATTGACCTTGAGCCCGCGCGGCTGGCCCAGCGGTTCGTGGAGATTGACCAGCACCTCGCATTGCGGCCAGGGGCGGGCGACGATGTCCCGCGTGACCTCGAGGCCCCTGGCTTCGAGCGCCTGCTCGATGGGGTCGAGGTCGCGCTCGCGGCCGACAAAGCCGGTCAGGGTGACCTGCTTGCCGGAACGCAACTGGCCCCGGACGCGGCCACAGAGTTCCGGGCCGGCCAGTTCGGCCAGCAGCCGATCAAGGCCGGCCGGCGTCAGGGCGCCGCCCAGTGACGGCGTGCGGGGGGTGAAAATCGGTTCCGGTTCCACTTCCGGCCGCGGGGGTGGCTGGGAGGGTTTGCGGTCTTCCCCGGGTTTGGGCTTGATGACGTAGGCCTGGTCGATGCGCTTCTGCAGGGCGGCATAGGAAATCCAGCCAAAGCCCTTTTCGCCCCAGTTCGTGCCCCAGGAGTTGATGACCTTGAACGCCTGTTTGGGGTCGCTGTAGCCGACCAGCACCATGGCATGGCCGCTGTTGCGTCCGGCATCGCCGAGGTTGTTGTAGATACCGGATTTCAGGCTGTAGAAATCGTTGGATACGCCCATGCCGAAGATCACCGGGTTGCCGTCGGCGATCTGTTCCTTGAACCGGTGGAGATCGCTGGACTCCACGTTTTCAAAAAAATTGATCAGCCGCTGGTAGCCGTCGATGGTGTAGCGGGCGGCCCTGGCGGTGACGGCCGAGCCGGGCTGTCGGGAGCAGTCGGCGGGATCGTAGGGAAAGTCGGCCCAGGTTGCCGCGCCGGTGTCCTCCATCAGTTTGAGGGCATCGCCGAGGCGGCTGGCGCCGTTGCAGGAACCGACCTTGATCTGGTTGTAGATGAAGGCGGGGCTGAAGCGCTGGTCCGGCCGCGCGGGCGGCTGGCCCCGACCCAGGGCGGCGTAATAGGCCCGCGCCGCATAGGCGGTGGCCCAGGCGGAGCACGAACTTTGCCGGCCCTGCTGGCCGGGCGTGGGAAACCAGGCCGACAAATCCTTTTCCGGCGGCACCCAGGCCCGGTAACGCGGCGCCAGCGGGGTGGCGGCATAGACGGCCGGGTCATCCGGCAGGTAGCCGGTGGCGAACTCCTCGGCCAGGGCCGCGCCGGTGGCCAGGGTGAGCAGGCAAAGCCGCGCCAGGCGTCGAAAACCAACGGGCGCGGATGACTCAGATTGGACGGATGGGGTCTTCGGCGGCATGGGTTCTCCCTTGGTATTCGCGCTCGCCAACCCCGTGCGTCGATTGGCCGCCGGTCGGCTGCTCCAAAATTCAGGGTGTAATCTTCATGGACGTGGCGTCGTTTCGTCAAGCCGTTGGCGATTGGCTTGAGATGACCCGCCATGCTCATGTTGGCAACCTCCCCGGTTTCCGGCTTTGTGGGCGACCGTGTGACGCTGTCCTCGCGGCGAACGGGATTTTGCATCGCACCCCATGGGTGACCCACTGCCATCAAGTTAAGGCGGGAACGGCAAAGCCTTGGGTTCCGTTGGCTGAGCGGAGTCGAAGCCAAGGGAACCCAAGGCGGTGGTCAGTTCGCTTCGACTCCGCTCAGCGAACGGCTAACTTAATGGCAG
>Ga0172373_10005513_pt1 | contig 17309 bp, 14 predicted proteins | sample Lak10m_2_FD_114546 | JGI IMG/M metagenome (GOLD analysis project Ga0172373, IMG submission 114546) | Freshwater microbial communities from Kabuno Bay, South-Kivu, Congo - kab_092012_10m | ecosystem: Environmental > Aquatic > Freshwater > Lake | place: Democratic Republic of the Congo...
ATTCCATGGCTTACGCTGACCTCTGGCTGATGAGCCAATGCCGGCATTTCATCATCGCCAACAGCACATTCAGTTGGTGGGGGGCTTGGTTGTCCGTCTCCGGAAAGTAAAGGAGGAGGAGCGGGCGCAGCCCGCGACGGAGGACATGGATGGAGACGGATACCCATCGTCCTTGGCGCTCCCCCACCTTCAACCATGCGCAGAAACAAACTGAGGTAGCCATGGCCACCGCAAATCGCCCCCTCGACGGCATCACCGTGGTTTCACTGGAGCACGCCATCGCCGCGCCCTTCTGCACGCGCCAGCTGGCGGACCTCGGTGCCCGCGTGATCAAGATCGAGCGTCCCGGCAGCGGCGATTTTGCCCGCGCCTATGACGATCGCGTGCATGGCCTGGCGTCGCATTTCGTCTGGGTGAACCGCTCGAAGGAAAGCCTGACGCTCGACCTCAAGCATCCCGATGCCGCCGGTATCCTTGCCGGCCTGCTGGCGCAAGCCGACGTGCTGGTACAGAACCTCGCGCCAGGCGCGGCCGAGCGCCAGGGCCTGTCCTTTGCCACGCTCCATCGAAAATACCCGCGCCTGATCGTCTGCGACATCTCGGGCTATGGCGACTCGGGCCCCTATCGCGACAAGAAGGCCTACGACCTGCTGATCCAGAGCGAGTCGGGCTTCCTCTCGATCACCGGCAGCGAGGCCGAGCCGGTCAAGGCCGGCTGCTCGATCGCCGACATATCGGCCGGCATGTATGCCTACAGCGGCATCCTCGCCGCCCTGCTGCAGCGCGGCAGGACGGGGAAGGGCTCGCGCGTCGAGGTGTCACTGCTGGAAACGATGGCCGAGTGGATGAGCTATCCCTTGTACTACGCCTATCAGGGCGCCGCGCCGCCGCCGCGCTCGGGCGCCGCCCATGCCACCATCTACCCCTATGGCCCGTTCACCGCCGGCGACGGCAAGGTGGTGATGGTTGGCCTGCAGAACGAGCGCGAGTGGGCGACCTTCTGTGAGAAGGTGTTGCGTCAGCCCGAGCTGGCGACCGACCCGCGTTATGCCTCGAACTCGAAGCGCAGCGCGATTCGCGGCGAGATCCGCGCGCTGATCGAAGTGGCCTTTGCCGAACTGGCTGCCGACCAGGTGCAGCAGCGGCTGGACGACGCCGGCATTGCCAATGCCCGCGTCAATGACATGCACGCGCTGTGGGCCCATCCGCAGCTGAAGGCGCGTGGCCGCTGGACCGAGGTTGACAGCCCGGCCGGTCCCGTTCCCGCGCTGCTGCCGCCGGCAATGCCGAGTGACGTGGCGCCGCGCATGGACGCCGTGCCGGCCCTGGGCCAGCATACCGACAGCATTCTCGCGCATCTCGGCCTGAGGCCGGACGAAATCGCGCGCTTGCATGCCGTGGGCGCGGTCTAGCAGCATATGCGGCCGCCACGCCCGCTTTCACGCATCCATGCCGCACCCCGCATCGGCCGACGCGGCGCGGCGAACGCGCAACCGTGTTGCGCGGGGGAATGCCGATTCCGAAAGCGGTGGCCCCTGCGGCGCGGGCTTGTCGTATCCTCGCTGCCTCCGCAACCCGTGGCGGGCCGCTTCGTCCCGACTGTGCCGACATTACGCATGAGGACGGCGCTCCATCGCCGTGCCGCCGGCGCCGACTTTTGGAACCCTGACCATGACTGAAGCCGTTTCACCCCAGATCAAGCGCAACGTCGCGCTGCTCGCCGCCTGCCAGGCCCTGCTGTTGTGCAATGGCGTGACGCTGATCGCCGTCAATGGTCTCGCCGGCGCCCGCCTGGCGCCGACGCCGACGCTGGCAACGCTGACCGTCACCGGCTATGTCATCGGCACCGCGCTGACCACGCTGCCGGCCTCGGCCTTCATGAAGCACTACGGCCGTCGCGCCGGCTTCATGCTCGGCGGCCTGCTCGGCATCCTCGGTGGCATCACCTGCGCCATCGCGGTGACCATCGGCAGCTTCTGGCTGCTGTGCTTCGGCACCCTGTGCGCCGGTACCTACAATGCCTTCGGCCTGCAGTACCGCTTTGCCGCCGCCGACATGGCGCCCGCCGACTGGAAGCCGAAGGCGATCTCGTGGACGCTGGCCGGCGGCATCGCCGGCGGCTTCATCGGGCCGTGGGCGGGCAAGATCTCGCGCGACCTGTGGGCGGTGGAATTCGCCGCCACCTACGCGACGCTGTCGCTGTTTGCCGTCGTCGCCCTGCTGATCGCCAGTCGCCTGCGCGTCCCCGAGATGGTCGATGCCGGCCAGCAGGGCTCAGGCCGACCCTTTGGCGAGATTGCCGCGCAACCGGCCTTCGTCGTCGCCGTGCTGGCGGCGGCGCTGGGCTACGGCACCATGAACCTGCTGATGGCGGCGACGCCGCTGGCCATGGACATCTGCGGCCTGCCCTTCAGCGATGCGGCCTTCGTCCTGCAGTGGCATGTACTCGGCATGTACGGGCCGTCCTTCTTCACCGGCGGCCTGATCAAGCGCTTCGGCGTGCTAAGCATCCTGATCGCCGGGGTGGTGCTGATGTTCCTCTGCATCGGCCTGGCGCTGTCCGGCATCACCCTGATGCATTTCTGGTGGGCGCTGTTCCTGCTCGGCGTCGGCTGGAACTTCCTCTACATCGGCGGCACCAGCCTGCTGACCGAAACCTACCGCCCCGAGGAGCGCGCCAAGGTGCAGGGCAGCAACGACTTTGCCGTCTTTGGCGTGCAGGCCGTGTCCTCGGTCTCGGCCGGCGCCCTGGTCCTCGGTGGCGGCTGGAACACCCTCAACCTCTACGCCATTCCGGTGGTTGCGGCGATCGGTGTCGCCGTCACCGGCCTGATCCTGCACCGCCGGCGACCGGCGTCGGCCACTGTCTGAAACGGAGCACGGCATGTCACGACTTTTCTCACCCATTTCCTTCGGCGGCCTCGATCTCGCCAACCGCATCGTCATTGCGCCGATGTGCCAGTACTCTGCCGAGGATGGCAATGCCACCGACTGGCACCTGATGCACCTCGGCAAGCTGGCATTGTCCGGTGCCGGCCTGCTGATCATCGAGGCCACCGCGGTGGAGCCCGAAGGACGCATCACGCCGGGCTGCCTCGGCCTGTGGAACGACGACAACGAAGCCGCGCTGCGTCGCACGCTCGACGCGGTACGCCGCCATAGCCGCATGCCGATCGCCATCCAGCTTGCCCATGCCGGGCGCAAGGGGTCGAGCCACGTCCCCTGGGATGGCGGCCAGCTGATCCCGCCGGGTGAGGGCGGCTGGCTGCCCTGCGCGCCCTCGGCGCTGCCGCACGCGCCACACGAGGCGCCGCCGCTGGCGCTCGATGCGCGCGGCATCGAGCGCGTGTTGCACGGCTTCGTTGCAGCGGCCGCGCGTGCCGTGCGACTCGGCATCGATGCCGTCGAACTGCATGCCGCCCATGGCTACCTGTTGCACCAGTTTCTTTCGCCGCTGGCCAATCGGCGCGAGGACGAGTTTGGCGGCTCGCTGGAGAACCGCATGCGCTTTCCGCTTGCCGTGGTCGACGCGGTGCGCGCCGAGGTCGGCGGGCGGCTCGCGCTGGGCGTGCGCATCTCGGCCACCGACTGGGTCGAGGGCGGCCTCGACATCGAGGAAAGTGTGGTTTTCTCGCGGGCGCTGCGCGATCGCGGCATGGACTTCATTCACGTCTCCAGCGGCGGCGTCTCGCCGTTGCAGAAGATCGCCCTCGGTCCCGGCTACCAGGTGCACCTGGCCGAACGCATCAAGCGCGAAACCGGCCTGCCGACCATGGCAGTGGGATTGATCACCGGGGCGAAGCAGGCGGACGCCATCATCGCTGAAGGCCAGGCCGACATGGTCGCCCTGGCGCGCGGCATTCTCTACGACCCCCACTGGCCCTGGCATGCTGCCGCCGAGCTCGGCGCCAAAGTGGTCGCGCCGCCGCAGTACTGGCGCTGTCCGCCGCGCGGCCTGGAGCAGCTGTTTGGCGAGATCCGCACGGCGCAGCGTTGATCCTGTCGGGCCCCGTGCGCCCTGCCGATTCAGACCTCGAAAAAGCGCATTCGCACCTGGCTGGGCAGGCGCATGCCGGTGCCGACAAAGATGCGTTCTGACAGCCAGGCGAAGCGGGGCGCGGCGGTTTCGAAGCTCGGGCTGCAGCGGAAGTAGATCCGCGTGGGATCGACCGCCTCGCCCCGCGCCAGGCGTTGCATGTCCTCGGGTGCGCCGGCGCGGACGGCGCGGTTCTGCACGTAGATCAGCTCGCCGCCGTCGAGCTCCAGCGTGTAGCGGGCGTCAAGCTCGGCCATGCGCTCATTCACGATCAGCTGGAAATCGGCTCCGCCGGGCAGCACCCGGGCCTGCCAGCCCTCGCCATGGGCCTGGCCGCCGACGATCGGGATCAGGCGCCGCAGCCCGTGTACCGTGAGGCCGATCTCCTGGGGCGTGGAGACCTCGACCGCCAGGTCGGCGAACCATTTGAGCTCAGGGGTCGGTAGTGCCTGCACCGGCGTGGTGTTCCGGCAATCTCAGTTCGACATCAGCACCGGCACCGTCATGTGCTGGAGGATGTAGCGCGTGCCCGAGCCGCGGCTGACGAAGGGAAAGCCGATCTGGCCGTGGGCGCCCATCACCAGCAGGTCGGCGCTGCGGTCGGCGACGCGGTTGAGCAGCAGGTCCATGATGCCGAAGTCCTCGACCACCAGCACCTCGGGCCTGGCCTGGATGCCGTGGTCGGCGAGATGGCGCACCACGCGGGCGCAGGATTCGTCGGCGTCCTCGCGCCGGGCGGCGAAGGACATCACCCATGCCTCGGTGCAGCCGGCGATCAGCGGCAGCGCGTCGTTGAGCGCATGGGCGGCTTCACGGGCGTCGTTCCAGGCGATCATCACGCGCTTGCCGACATCGGTGAATTCGCCGGCGTAGGGCACGGTGAGGACGGGCCGGCCGCTGTCGAGGATGATCTCCATGACGAAGTCGTCGGGCATCCGGTCGCCCTCGGGCTCGCGCTGGCCGAGCACCACGAGGTCGGCATGGCGCGCCAGGTCGGCCACCTTGCGCATGACTTCGGCATCGCCGCCGCGGTTGATGTCCAGCCATTCGCAGCGTTCGAGCCCGACGGTCGCCGCGGCGAACATCGCCTTGCTCTCGTCGCGCGCGGCAATGTAGCCGGGGCTGGGCCAGTTCGAGACGATGCCGATGTGCTGGGCCATGGCGCGCTGGCCGAAGACGCCGATCAGGCGCGCGCCGTGGCGGCGGGCGAGGGCCACCGCGAGGTCGAGGCGTGCGCGCGTGCGCGCACCGGAATCGAGATGGACCATCAGGCTCTTCAACGACATGTCGTGCAACTCCCTGGGCGTGATGCGGCTGGAAACCCCTGGCCGCGGCCGGCCACGGGGCGCAAGGTGCAAAGTATAGAGCGCCGCCGCCGTCCCGCCAGCGCCGACTTTCAGGCCCGTGCCGACTGGCGCAGCCAGCGCAGCAGGGTGGCGTGCAGCAGCTCCGGCGTGACCGGCTTGGCGACGTGGTCATCCATGCCGGCCGCCAGGCAGGCGCGCCGGTCGTCTTCGAAGGCGTTGGCGGTCATGGCGATGATGGGGATCCTGCGCGCGGAGGGCTGCGCGCGGATTGCACGGCTGGCATCGAGGCCGTTCATCACCGGCATCTGCACGTCCATCAGCACGACATCGCAATCGCCCAGCAGCGCGCGCTCCCGCGCCGCGGCACCGTCCTCGACCGCCACCGCCACCAGGCCCGCCGACTCGACGAGGAACTGGGCAACTTCGCGGCTGAGCGGTTCGTCCTCGGCAATCAGCACGCGACGCCCGGCGAATTCCTGCTGCAGGCAGGCCAGGGCGTCCTCCTGCGAGGCCGGCTCGGCGCCGGGCGCATCGGCGATCTTGCCCAGGCGCGCCGTGGCCCAGAAGCGGCTGCCGACGCCCGGCTCGCTGCCGACGCCGACGTCGCCGCCCATCAGCTGGGCGATGCGCTTGGAAATGATCAGGCCCAGGCCGGTGCCGCCATAGCGGCGGGTGGTCGACTGGTCGGCCTGGGCAAAGGCGTGGAACAGGCGCGCCTGATGCTCGGGAGATATGCCGATGCCCTGGTCGCTGACTTCCAGCTGCAGCAGCACGCTGGCCTCGTCTTCCCCGATCCGCGTCAGTGTCACCTGCACCCGGCCGCGGCTGGAGAACTTGATGGCGTTGCCGAGATAGTTGAGCAGGATCTGGCGCAGTCGCAGCGCATCGCCGCGAACCCTGCGTGGCAGGGCCGCATCGACATGGCAGGAAAGCGCAAGACCCTTGTCGCGGGCTGTCGCTTCCTGCAGGCTGAGGGTCTCCTCGACCATGGCCGTCAGGTCGAAATCGTCGATGTCGAGGCTGAGGCGCTCGGCCTCGATCTTCGACAGGTCGAGGATGTTGTTGATGACGTCCATCAGGTGATGCGAGGCGGACAGGCTCTTCCTGAGCTGGTCGCGCTGGCGCTCATCGGTGACATGGCGCATGGCCAGGCTGGTCATGCCCATGATGGCGTTCATCGGCGTGCGCAGTTCGTGGCTCATGTTGGCGAGGAAGACGCTCTTGGCGCGGCTGGCGGCCTCGGCGGCATCGCGCGCCGCGGCCAGCTCGGTGGTGCGCGCGGCGACGATCTCTTCGAGGTGGTCGTGATGCCGCGCCAGTTCGAGCTCGGCCTGCTTGCGCGCGTCGATGTCGGTGTGCGTGCCGATGACGCGGCTCGGCCGTCCCGCCGCGTCGCGGCTGACGATCATGCCGCGGTCGAGAATCCACTTGTAGGTGCCGTCCTTGCAGCGGATGCGATGCTCGTTGGCGTATTCCCCGCGGCTCCCGTCGAGGTAGGCCTGAACGGCGGCGAGGGTTTGCGGCAGATCGTCGGGGTGGACGCGCGACTTCCACTCGTCGAGGTGGTCGCCGATATCGGCGTCGGCATGGCCGAGCATGCGCTTCCAGATCGGGCTGAAATAGACCCTGTCGGTGGTCGCATCCCAGTCCCACACGCCCTGCCCGGAACCTTCGAGGGCGAACTTCCAGCGGAATTCGCTGGCCCGCAGCTGCTCTTCGCGCAGGCGCAGCTCCTGGGTCAGATCCCCGGCGATGCGGGTCGCCCGGTCGCGCGTCTGCAGCATGGAAATGATCAGGGCCCACAACAGGAAGCCGAGGGTGCCGCCGCCGACGGCGGCCAGCCAGGCCGGCAGGTAATTCACGTGCACCGCCTCCGGGCTGAGCTCGAAATTGAGCTGCCAGTTTCGTCCGAAGACAATGATGTCGCGCTGTTGCTGGCGCTGGGAATTGCCGGCGAAGGGGCCCTGTTGGCCGTGCTGGAACAACAGCCCGGAGTCACCGCCGTTGCCACCGTCGTGCAGGCTGATGGCCAGGTCGCCGCGGCGGAAGCCCTCGTTGCCGCGTGCCACCTGGCCGATCAGCGCATCGATCCGGTAGGGCGCCGAGGTCCAGCCGATCAGCGCCGCGCGCCGTTCCACGATCTGGTCGACAGGCGCGCCGGCGCGGTAGACCGGGGCAAACATGATCACCCCCGGCGGCGCCTGCGGATCGGCCTGCTGGATCAGGCGCAGACCCCTTGTCAGTGCCGGGCGGCCGGTGTCGCGGGCCATGTCCATGGCTTCCCGGCGCGACGCATCGGAATAGGTGTCGTAGCCCAGGGCCGCCTGGTTGCCCTCGACGGGCTCGATGAACTGAACGGGCGTGTAGAGCGGCCGGTCGCCCGCCGGGTGCACGGCATACCTGGGGTTGCCCTGGCGTCGCGTCTGTGCCTCATGTGCCGCAAGCCTGTCGGCGCCGACCAGGGGGTTGAACGCCAGCGCATGGCTCTGCGGTGCCAGGTGGTCCGCCTTCATGCTCTCGGCGAAGAAGTGCCACTCCTCGCGCGAGACATGCTCCGACGCCGTCACCAGGGCGGCCGCGCCGCGCAGGATCAGGGAATGCGCCACCAGTGTCTGGCGGACGTTCTCCGTCAGTACGTCGGCGGTATCGGCGAATTCGGCAATCGCATGCCGGTTGATGTCGTCATACAGGCGGTGGCTGGCAACCGCGCTCAGCACCAGGCAGAACGCGAGGACAATCCAGGCCGGCAGGGTACGTACCGAAAAATAATTCACGGCGGGGGCGGCGGTCGCTTCGGCAGAGGTCTGGCGCCTGTGCGCGAGGCCGAAAACGCCGGGTTCCTTGATGCAGTTTGCGATGTTGCAGTCTAGCCGAAAATACCCGACACAAACCTAAGGGATTATTACTTTAGTTCTAATCCATCCTGGATCGGGCTTGTGCTTCCGGTTCGCCGTCAGGCAGGTCGAGCTCGACCACCGCCTCGAAGGCAAAGCTCAGCGACATCCATTCGCGCGTTGGCAGGCCACGCCGCCAGCCGACCAGCACCTTCATTACGCCGGCATGGGCCACCAGTGCCGCCGCCGGCAGCGGCCCTGCTGCCAGCTGCGCGACCAAGTCGAGCACGCGGGACTGCAGCGCGCCGACCGATTCGCCGCCGGGCGGGGCGTAGCCCAGCGGGTCGGCGGCCCAGCCGTCCAGCGCCTCGCGCTGGATGCGGTGCCAGGCGGTCATTTCCCAGGCGCCGAAGTGCATTTCGAGCAGGCGGTCGTCGAACACCGGTTGCGCATGCAGGGCCTGCGCCAGCAGGCGGCAGCGCTGCAGCGGGCTGCTGAATACCGGCAGCCCGGCGGGCAGCTGCGGGCGTATGCGCGCGGCGGCGGCGGCCACGTCAGCGGCCAGCGCCAGGTCGCTGCGGCCATAGCAGATGCCGGGATCAATCCGTGGTGCCGGATGGCGGATCAGAAAAAGTTGCACAGCAGCCCCAGGTAAAAGGCCAGTTCGGCTACCTGCTGGGTGGCGCCGAGGCAGTCGCCGGTGTAGCCGCCGAGGCGGCGCCGGAAATACAGCGCGGCGACCATGGTGACGATGGCCGTCGCCAGCAGCGCGGTCGCCGCCTCCGGCGGGGGCAGCAGCAGGCAGGGTGCCAGGCCGAAGGCCGCCGCCAGCGCCAGCGCGCCGGGCGTCATGCGCCGTGCCAAGGGCTTCGACTTGCCGGTCTCGTCCGCGCGCACATAGTCCATGGCAAAGATCAGTACCGCTGCGGCAAGACGCGAGGCGGCGTGGCCGGCGACCAGGGCCAGCGCCAGCCAGGGCGGGCCGAAGCCGGCATCGATCTCGACCAGCGCCTGCCACTTCAGCAGCAGGGCGAGGCAAAGGCCGATGGCGGCGTAGCTGCCGATGCGCGAATCCTTCATGATCGCCAGCACCTGGGCCTTGTCCCAGCCGCCGCCGAAGCCATCGCAGGCGTCGGCCAGGCCGTCCTCGTGGAAAGCGCCGGTGGCGAGGACGGTGGCCACCATGCCGAGCAGCACGGCGATGCCGATCGGCAGCGCCAGCGCGGCGGCCTCGGTAGTGGCCGCGCCGATGGCGCCGACGAGGATGCCGACCAGCGGGAAGTAACGCGTCGCGCCATCGAGTTGCGCCTGCGAGTGTCCGACCCAGGCCGGCACCGGCAGCCGGGTGAAGAAGCGCAGGGCGGCGAAGAAGAACCCGAGCTCGCGCTTCATGCTCATGTCTTGTCGCTGACGCCGGCCGACTCGAAGCTCGCCATTTCGTTCATGAAGGCGCAGGCGGCGCGCAGCAGCGGCAGCGCCAGCGCCGCGCCGGTGCCCTCGCCCAGGCGCAGGCCAAGGTCGAGCAGGGGCTGGCCGCCCAGCCAGGCGAGCTGCCGCCGGTGCCCGGCTTCATCGGAGCAATGGGCGTAGATGCAGTACGGCAGCAGCTGCGGCGACACGCGCGCCGCCACCAGCAGCGCGGCGGTGACGATGAAGCCGTCGATCAGCAGCGCCATGCGTGCCTCGGCTGCCGCCAGCATCGCCCCGCAGAGCATGGCGATCTCGTAGCCGCCGTAGCGGGCGAGGATGCGCAAGCCATCGTCAGCGCCACCGCCACCGGCCGCCGGCCGTTCCGGCCAGATGGCGAGCGCCTGTTGCAGCAGCGCCAGCTTGCGCGCCACGCCGGCGTCGTCGAGCCCGGTGCCACGGCCGACGCACTCGGCCAGCGGCAGGCCGGTCAGGCAGTGGGTCAGCAGCGAGGCCGAGGCGGTGTTGCCGATGCCCATTTCGCCAAAGGCCAGCACCGTGCAGCCGCCAGCGGCGATCTCGCGCGCCAGCTGCGCCCCGCGCGCCATCGCCAGGGCGCAGTCGGCGGCGCTCATCGCCGCACCGTCGAGGTAGTTCGCCGTACCGCCAGCGCCGACTTTTGCATCGACCAGGCCGGCGCGGGCGCCGAAGTCGTGGGCGACGCCGGCATCGGCCACCAGCAGCCGCATGCCGGCCTGCCCGGCCAGGGCGTTGATCGCCGCGCCGCCGGCGAGGAAGTTTTCCACCATCTGCCAGGTCACGTCCTGCGGATAGGCCGAAACGCCGACGCGGGCGGCACCGTGGTCGCCGGCGCAGACCAGCACGTGCGGGCTGATCACGGCCGGGTCGTCGCGGCCCTGGATCAGGGCCAGTTGCAGGGCAAGCGCTTCGAGCCGGCCGAGCGAGCCGGGCGGCTTGGTCTTGCGGTCGATCTTCTGCTGCAGGGCGGGGGCGCGTGCGGCGTCCGGGGCGGCCACGGCAAAGCGCGGCCAGGCGGGCTGGGAATGCATCCGATTCATCCTTTCAGGCGGCACGGTCCGGCATCGCGGGTCCAATCGCGAGCGGCCCGTGCCACGGGCTCGAGGAAAACGACCGGTCGGTCTTCTGGCTCCCGGATCGTCCTTTGCCTGCACCTTCCCGGGCCTGTTGCGACAGCGGCCCAGTGGCATCCTGCAAGCATCGTCCCCGGTCACAGCGGCGGGCCCGCCACGGAATCACACCGTGTTCCCAGGAGGCTCCGTCGCCGGGCGCCTCCACCGAATCAGCGCGGATTATCGCCGCGCCGGGCGGCCGGTGCAATCCCGGACTTCCCGGACATCCCGGACATCCCGGACATCCCGGACTTCCCGGACTTCCCGGACTTCCCGGACTTCCCGGACTTCCCGGCAGGGCGCTGCCGGGTTCAGCCGAACCATTCCTTCATCATCGCCGTCTCGCGCCGGGTGACGATGTCGAGGAACTCGTCGGCGCCCTTCATCCGGCTGAAGGCGTCGAAGCCGCGCTGGAGGAAGGAGTGCAGGGCGGCCAGGCCGGCGAGGTGGGCCGGGCCTTCCATGATGCGCAGCGAAACGCGGATCAGCGGCATCCGCGTCAGGCGGTCGAGGGTCTTGCCGATGTAATCCACCAGCGCGATCTGCTGTTCGCGATCAGCGCGGCGGCCGCAGGCGCGGTAGGCGGCGACGTAGGCAGCCGCGTCGATGTCGTGGCTGCGCCCGGCGGCGCGCAGCGCCCTGACCATGTCGGTGTCGAGCGATTCCGAGAGGGTGTCCATCTTCACCGCTTCGAGCAGGGTGAACAACGCACGCGCCGGCAGCACCCGCACCATCACCGGCACCACCCGCGCCAGTTCGTCGTCGCGGCTGCGGAAATCCTTGGGCCCGTAGAGGTCGCTGAGGAAGAACTCGGCGGCGTGGCGGTAGCGTTCGCTGGCCAGCAGGTCGGCATAGGTATGCGCCAGGCGGTCCGCCTGCCATTGCTTGAGCAGCGGGTAGTCGGCGGCCTCCGGATCGGCCGCGCGCGCCGCACGCAGTTCGCGCGCCTCGGCGATGCAGGCGGCGAGCTCGGTGCCGATGGCGGCCTTGTCGAGATCGGTTTCGTCGTCCATTGCCGCGAATTATCCTGCTGCGTATGGCTTCCGTTAGAGTAGCCTGCCTAATCGGCCGGGCATGTAGCGAATAAACTGGCCGCTACCCGGTGAATCACCAGGAGGAGACCCGGCATGAATGCCATCGACCCCACACTGCAAGCGTCCGACCCGGCTGCCGGGCCTGGCAGCCTGCGCCGCCGCTTCGAGGCGATGCATGGCGCCACGCGGCACAATCCCGCCGTCTCGCGTCAGACGCGGCGCGCGCGCCTGGATGCCCTGTTCGACCTGGTGCATGACAATGGCGAGCGCTTCGTCGAAGCCATCGCGGCCGATTTCGGCCACCGCTCGGCGCACGAGACGCGCCTGCTCGAACTCTTTCCCAGCCTGGAGGCGATCCGCCACACGCGCAGCCATTTCGGCGGCTGGATGAAGCCGCAGGCCAAGGCGCCGGGCATCTGGTTCCGCCCCGGCCGGGCGCGCATCCTGATGCAGCCGCTGGGCGTGGTCGGCATCGTCGTGCCCTGGAACTACCCCCTGCTGCTGGCCGTTTCGCCGCTGGCGGCGGCGCTGGCCGCCGGCAATCGCGTGATGGTCAAGATGTCCGAATTCACGCCGCGCACCGGCGAGCTGCTGGCCAGCCTGGTGACGCGCTATTTCGATGCCGACGATGTATCGGTGGTGCTCGGCGATGCCGCGGTGGGTGCCGACTTCGCCTGCCTGCCCTTCGACCACCTGCTGTTTACCGGCTCGACCAAGGTCGGCCACGCCATCATGCGCATGGCGGCCGACAACCTGACGCCGGTGACGCTGGAACTCGGCGGCAAGTCGCCGGCCATCGTCGGCGCCGACTATCCGCTGGAGAAGGCCGCCGAACGCATCATGGTCGGCAAGCTGCTGAACGCCGGCCAGACCTGCATCGCCCCCGACTACGTCCTGCTGCCGGCCGGCCGCGAAGAGCCCTTTCTTGCCGCGGCGCGCGCCGTGGTGGCGAAGTGCTGGCCCGACATCGCCGCCACGGCCGACTACACGGCGATCGTCAACGACCGTCACTACCAGCGCCTGCAGGGCTATGTCGACGATGCCCGCGCGCGCGGCGCGCGCATCGCGCCCCTGACCGGTGTCGAGGCCGACGCGGTGCGGCGCAAGCTGCCGCCGCTGGCCCTGCTGGACGTCAATGACGGGATGCGCGTGATGCAGGACGAGATTTTCGGCCCCCTGCTGCCGCTGCTGCCCTACCGCGACATCGATGCCGCGATCGAATGGGTCAACCAGCATCCGCGTCCGCTGGCGCTCTACTACTTCGGCAACAATGGCGCCGAGCGCGACCGCGTGCTGGAGCATACCGTCTCCGGCGGCGTCACCGTCAATGACACCATCCTCCACATCGCCCAGGAAAACCTGCCCTTCGGCGGCGTCGGCCCGAGTGGCATGGGCCACTACCACGGCATCGAGGGCTTCAAGACCTTCAGCAAGCAGAAGGCCGTGTTCCTCCAGTCCGGGCTCAATGGCATGTCGCTGTTCAACCCGCCCTATGGCGCCCTGTTCGAGCGCCTGACCCGCTTCCTCATGCGCTGATGATCACGCGTCGCACCTTCATCAAGACCGGCATCGCCGGCGCCACGCTGCTGGCGCTGGCGGCGGCTTTCCAGCGGCCGCTGGACCGTGCCGGCAAGCAGGCGCTGGTGGCCGGCAACCCGCTGGACGCCTCGCTCGCCACGGTGGTGCGCGCCGTCGCCCCGGTGATCCTGCAGGGGGCTTTCCCCGCTGGCGAGCCGCAACGCGCGCTGGCGCGCGAGCGCATCGCGCGCGACGTGGCAACGGCGGTGTCGGCGCTTGGTGCCGGCGCGCAGCAGGAAGTCGCCGAACTTTTCGCACTGCTGGCATTTGCGCCGACGCGCATTGCCGTTGCCGGCGTTGCCACGGCCTGGGACCAGGCCGGCGCATCCGAGATCGAGGCCTTCCTGCGCAGCTGGCAGCACAGCAGGGTGGATCTGCTGAAGTCCGGCTACCAGGCCCTGCACGACCTCGTGCTGGGCGCCTGGTACGCCGATCCGCAAAACTGGGGCGCCATCGGCTATCCGGGGCCTCCCTCACTGGGGCGATGATGCTCAGGGACCCCTACACCGAAGGCGCGGCGAAGGGCTGGAAGCTCGTCGACGCCGCGACGCTGCAGGCTGACCGCGAGGACGAGGCCGACGTGGTCATCGTCGGCAGCGGCGCCGGCGGCGGCATCAGCGCCGAAATCCTCGCTAGATCGGGCTTGCGCGTGATCGTCGTCGAGGAAGGTCCGCTGCGTTCCACGGCTGATTTCAAGATGCGCGAGGCCGACGCCTATCCGCAGCTCTACCAGGAATCCGCCGCGCGCAAGACCGCCGACAAGGCCATCAACATCCTGCAGGGGCGCTGCGTCGGCGGCTCGACCACGGTCAACTGGACCAGCAGCTTCCGCACGCCGCCGGCGACGCTGGAGTTCTGGCAGAAGCGCTTCGGACTTGCCGACTACAGCCCGAACGCGCTGCTGCCCTGGTTCGAGATGGTCGAGCGGCGCCTGTCGATATCCGCCTGGTTCGCCGCGCCCAACACCAACAACGAGATCCTCCGCGCCGGCGCCAGCAAGCTCGGCATTGAAACCCAGGTCATGCGCCGCAACGTCAATGGGTGCTGGAACATCGGCTATTGCGGCGTCGGCTGCCCGACCAATGCCAAGCAGTCGATGCTGGTCACCACGCTGCCGGCCGCGCTTGAACTCGGCGCGACGATCTACCATCGCCTGCGCGCCGAACGCCTGATTCTGGCCGGCGACCGGGTGACGGCGCTGGACTGCGTGGCCATGGAGCCGAAAGGCGTTCATCCGGGCGCGGTTCGCGTGCGCCTCAAGGCCAGGCACTTCGTCCTCGCCGGTGGCGCCATCGGCAGCCCGGCGCTGCTGCTGCGCAGCGCCGCCCCCGATCCTTCCGGGCTGCTCGGCAAGCGTACCTTCCTGCACCCGACGGTGATCAGTTCGGCCCTGATGGATTTCCCCGTCAATGGCCACGACGGAGCGCCGCAGACGCTGTATTCCGACCACTTCCTCGACGACCGGCCGGTCGACGGGCCGCTGGGTTACAAGCTCGAAGTGCCGCCCCTGCATCCGGTGCTGTTCTCGACCACGCTGCAGGGCTTTGGTCCGGCGCATGCCGAATTGATGACGCAGTTTCCCAGCGCCCAGGTGCTGCTGGCGCTGCTGCGCGACGGCTTCCATGAGCAGAGCCGCGGCGGCACCGTGCGCCTGCGTGACGACGGCACGCCGGTGCTCGACTATCCGCTCGACGAAACCATCTGGGACGGCGTGCGTCGCGCCCTGCTGACGATGGCCGAAATCCAGTTCGCCGCCGGGGCGAAGAAGGTCTATGCCGTGCATGAGGAATGCGCCGGCTGGCAGAGCTGGGCAACGGCGAAGGAGGGCATAGCCCGGTTGCCGATGAAGCCGCTGACCATGCGCGTGGTCAGCGCCCACGTCATGGGCGGTTGCGCCATGGGCGCCGAGCCCGGCCAATCGGTGGTCGGCCCGCGCGGCCGCCACCATCAGCTGGGCAACCTCAGCGTTGCCGACGGCTCGCTGTTCCCCACCAGCATCGGCGCCAACCCGCAACAATCGGTTTACGGCATCGTCGCCCGCAATGCCTCGGACCTGGCGACGACGCTGACCGGCAAGCCGGCGGCGGCGCTGGCCTGAAAGTCGGCGATGGTGGCACGGCAGTTCCAGTTCCTCCTGCTTGTCGAACTGCTCATCTACGGCTTCTTCGGCAGCCTGCTGGTGATGCGCAACGGCTGGACTCCCGGCGCGGCGGCCTGGCTCGCCGTGGCGCTGTTTCTCGGCCTGCGGTTTGTGCTCGTCGCGCTGACCTTCCTCTTGTCATCGCGCTACGGCGGCGAAGTGCCGCCGGAGTCACGGATCGGGCCGTTGCAGGCCCTGCGGATGTTCATCAGCGAATATCTGGCCTTCGTCCTGATGTTCGCCTTCGTCATTCCCTTCGAGCGCCTGCTGTTGCGCGCCGACCGGCTCGGCCATTGCGCGACGCGGGCGCTGCCGGTGCTGCTGATCCACGGCTACCAGTGCAATCGAGGCTTCTGGTTCTGGATCCGCAACCGTCTTGAGGTGGCCGGCTGGACCGTGGCCACGCACAATCTTGAGCCGGCCTATTCCGATATCGATCGCTATGCCGCGGGGATTGCGCGGCGCATCGACGAGGTGCGCCACGCGACCGGCGCCGACAAGGTGATCCTGGTCTGCCACAGCATGGGCGGCCTGGCCTGTCGCGCCTACCTGAAGCGCCATGGTGCCAACCGCGTCGCCCGGCTGATCACGCTCGGTTCGCCGCACCGTGGCACGCTCATCGCCAATCTTAGTGCAGGACCCAATGCCCGCCAGATGCGCATCGGCAGCCCCTGGCTGGGCGAACTGGGCAGCGCCGAGGTGCTGCCGGCCAACTCCGTGTCGATCTTCAGCCACCACGACAACTATGTATTCCCGCAGCCAACCGCGTCGCGCTTGCCTGGTGCCACAAATATCGGAATCGCGGGCGTTGGCCACGTCGGCATGGCGATATCTACCAAAGCGCTCGCAAGGCTCCAGGAAGCGCTTGAATCGCCTTTGGAACGTGGTCTGTAGATAGGATGAGGATTCGTCGTTATTTTCTTGCTACGGCAATGCCGTGAATCCGGAAGGGTTCGTAAATGATCTGCACCTTGTCGGGTTCGAAGCCGCCTTCCACGATCAGTTCCGCGAACTGCTTGTCGGTGCGATAGATCATCGGCCACAGCAGTATCCAGTCGAGAAATATCTTTTCCCGGTTGTGGTGGATATTGCAAGTCAGGAATACCCCGCCTTCGGGGAGCTGGGTTCTGATTCTTTCGATCAGCCGGATGGCTTTGTCGCGTGGCCGATAGTCGAGGAAACCAATCATTTCGACAATGTGCGGCCTGAAGGTTTGCGCAGCTTCCTCCAGGGCGCGAGTGGTAGCGACCCGATAGGAGAAGCGATCATCGAAGCCGGCTTCACCAACCAGGCGGCGCGCTTCGACGATGGCGCTTTCGTCGAAGTCGATCAGCAGTACCTTGATGTTTAGCTCCGGGTGCCTCTTCAAGGCCTCGACCACGGCCTGGGCCGAGCCTGAAGCGATGGAAAGGATGCGGATTTCGGGCTCGCCGGAATAGCCGGCAAGGGCATTCGAAATCAGGTCGACCGCGATTTTCAGACGGTTGGTCACCGCCTGGCGGTTTTCACATTTTCCTATCCATTGATGGGTGATCCAGCCTTCGAAATTCGCCCGCAGTGCAGGGCGCACTTTTGAATGGTAGTTGTAGAAGATGTCCAGTGAACGCCAGCCCGCCGCGCCGTATTTGGCCTGGTGGTTGTAGCGTGAAAAGCGATCACCTAATGCCGACGAAAAATGCTTCCGGTCGCGGCCCAGCTGCCAGAGAATCTGGCCAAGGCTCCCCCCCCCCCCCCCCCCCGCAAGGGGGGGGTTTGGGGGGGCGGCCCGGGGGGGGGTGGGTTCACGCGCCCACACCGTCGTTTTCCCCAACGGCCCCCACCC
>Ga0172373_10005514_pt1 | contig 17309 bp, 7 predicted proteins | sample Lak10m_2_FD_114546 | JGI IMG/M metagenome (GOLD analysis project Ga0172373, IMG submission 114546) | Freshwater microbial communities from Kabuno Bay, South-Kivu, Congo - kab_092012_10m | ecosystem: Environmental > Aquatic > Freshwater > Lake | place: Democratic Republic of the Congo: South-Kivu...
GGAATTGTTTGTACAGTTTACGGTGTTTTATTTCTCGTTTTTTAAACCGCAGAGTTTCGCAAAGTTACGCAGAGTATTACGCAGATTTACGCAGAGAAAGATACGCTGCGCCCCTCTGCGGTTGAACAAAACCAGGTAATTCTGCCGACGAACACTGCGTTCAGCGCTTGTAAGCCACCACCAGCTCCTTCGATCCCGGCGTGTGTTTATAGAATCCTTCACCGCTTTTGGCTCCCAGTTTGCCGGCTGTGACCATGTTGACGAGCAGTGGACAAGGGGCGTATTTCGGATTGCCGAATCCATCGTGCATCACGCGAAGAATTGACAGGCATACGTCGAGACCGATAAAGTCTGCCAGCTGGAGCGGACCCATCGGGTGAGCCATGCCCAGTTTCATCACGGTATCAATTTCGGCCACGCCGCTGACGCCTTCATAGAGCGTATAAATAGCTTCGTTGATCATGGGCATCAGAATGCGGTTGGCTACGAAGCCGGGATAGTCATTTACTTCCACCGGATCCTTTCCGAGCTCGCCGGATACGCGCATAATGGTGCTGCACACCTCGTCGGAAGTGGCATATCCGCGTATCACTTCCACAAGTTTCATCACAGGTACCGGATTCATGAAGTGCATGCCGATCACTTGTCGGGGCCTTTTGGTGGCAGCGGCAATTTTTGTGATACTGATACTGGATGTGTTGGTAGCAAGAATGGTATTTTCAGGCGCGTGAGTATCCATATCGGCGAAAATGCGAAGTTTCAGATCCACATTTTCGGTGGCAGCCTCTACCACGAGTTCTGCAGCGGACACACCTGTTTTCAGGTCGGTTTGAGTCGTGATACGGCCAAGCGTATCCTGTTTGTCCTGTTCGGTGAGTGTACCTCTGGTCACCTGCCTGTCCAGATTTTTGCTGATAGTTGCGAGGGCTTTTTCAAGCGCCACAGCGGAAATATCAACGAGGGTTACATGGAAGCCGTTTTGCGCAAAAACGTGCGCTATCCCGTTTCCCATCGTGCCACTCCCTATTACTGTTACGTTTTTCATGAATGTTAGCTGTTTATTTGATCAGTGGGTGCAAATGTACGGCTTATCATGAATGCGGGGGTAATTCCCAGATCAGCTCTCCACTCTGTAGCTACATTGAAAGTGAGTCCGTTCTTCATGCTGACCCCTGCCCCGAACGACAGTCTTGCGCCCCCGCCCGTGCGTACGCCTGCGCGGAGTGCAAACCGGGACTGCGGTCTGTACTCCATCCCGGTCTGTATGCTGGCGGGTTTCCCGGCGTTTTTCTCGGTTTCAATCGAAACAAGAAGTGTATTTCCGGGCTTCCAGGTCGCTCCCGTCCTGAATACTACGGGTAGCCATACCCCTGCACTCCGCTGCGGGAACGGGTTTTGAACCGTGCACCCAAGCCAGAGTTGAGGAAGAATATGGGTCAGCACACCCACGGAACAGGAAATCAGGCAGTCCGGCTGATAGGTCTCCGCTGCTCGCCTTAAACCGTCGGCAGAGAGTCCAAGCTGTATTTTTTCCGACAACTTGCGGCCGTAGCCGACAGACAGGCGCTGTTCGGAGTAACCACTGGCAGCATTGTGCCATAAACGGAGGGTAGCTGCACTCACTGGCGTGAGACCCGCAACTACCTGAGCGTGTGAGTTGGTCCATCCGGCAATACCATACGGCATGGCCGATGAGGCAAGCACGCGCACTCCCCGCGCAAGTCCAAGCAGGGCATCATTGTAAACACCCCGATCGGCATCAGGGACAGAAACAGCAACGCCGCCCATTCCGGAGAGGGCGGCGTTATCGGCCGGACGCATGAACGTCTGTGCACTTGCTTCCGTACCTGCGAGCAGGGCGAGCAATAAAAAAAAGGTCGTTTTCATTGAAAAGCGGTTTTGTTGGTGAACTTTTATTCAAAATTAACCGCTTTTTTTCAACATGTCAAGTGATTACTCCTCCCGGAATGAAATTATCCAAAGACCGGCGGCTGTAATCAGTCCGTTGATCAGGATAGTCAGGAAGCCCACATCGAGCCATTGTTTTGCCGACAATTCCACCAGCCAGGTGAGTGCAGGCGCCGCTATACATACCAGTGGCACCCATTTGTCGCGGAGCTTCAGGTCGGTAAACAGTCCAAAACCAAACAGGCCCAGCAGCGGACCATACGTGTAGCCAGCTATCTTGAAAATCAGGTTGATCACTGCATCGCTGCTAACCGAATTGAGAATAACGATAATTACCACAAAAAGCGCCGAGAAACCCATATGAACCCATGTTCGCTGACGGCGCAATTTTTGCTCCAATTCTTGTCGGGCAGCTGAATTCTCCTCCTCCCAGGCCAGATGGCTGGTAGCAGGTGTTTTCTTCTCGAAATTCAGGAAATCAACACAGAAACTGGTTGTGAGCGCGGTAAGTGCAGAGTCACTGCTGGCGTAGGTGCTGGCGATGAGTCCGAGGATAAAGAAAATACCAGCTGCCGCATCCAAATGCCCGAAGGCAATTATGGGGTAGAGCTGATCGGTGCGCGCAGGTATTTCCAGACCAATAGAACCGGCGTAGTTATACAGCAGTGCTCCCAAAACAAGGAACAAAAAATTGATAATTATCAAATAAATACAGAAGACGAACATGTTTTTCTGTGCGTCCCGTATATTTTTGCAGGCCAGATTTTTCTGCATGAGGTCCTGATCGAGGCCCGTCATGGTAATGGCGATGAGGGCTCCTCCCACGAATTGCTTTACGAAGTGGTTCGGGTTGCCGAGGAAATTGTCAAAGAAAAAAATCTGTCCGTACTTGCCGTTCATGACGGTGGGAACAATATCTCCCCAGCCCAGGTGCAGAGCATTTCCAATGGTTGTCACTGTAAAAACGAGCGCCATCAGGAAGAAGGTGGTCATGATGGTATCTGTCCAGATGATCGTCTTCAGACCTCCCTTGTGCGTGTAGGCGTATATGAGTGCGAGCATGAGGGCTGCGGTGACCGGGAATGGTACACCAAGCGGGGCGAAAACAAACGTCTGGAGCACTCCGGCGGCCAGGAACATACGGGCTGCAGAGCCCAGTGTTCTGGAAAGCAGGAAAAATCCGGCACCTGTTTTGTATGACCAGTATCCGAAACGCTCTTCCAGATACCCGTAAATCGAGGTGAGCTGCATGCGGTAATACATGGGCATCAGCACGGTGGCAATGACCAGGTATCCGGCCAGATAACCAAACACCATCTGCATATACGAAAAGGCCATATTGAGACCAGTTCCGCCCACTTTACCCGGCACGCTGATGAAAGTCACACCGCTGATACTGGTTCCGATCATGGCATAGGCCACCACCCACCAGGGTACCTTCCTGTTGGCGAGGAAGAAGCCCTCGTTCCCTACATTGCGGCCTGTGAACCAGGCCACGGCCACCAGCATGGCGAAGTATAGCACAAGGACGGTCAGAACAACTGCCGGAGTCAGATGAATCATGTTATTCAGTATTAAAATTCACTACCTGACAATGGTGATATCCCCTTCAAAGAGTATTTCCACCCCGTCAATAAACCGCACTTTTGCCTGATAGACAAATACAGCGGGATCCAGGAAACTGCCCCTGAACTTGCCGTCCCAGCCGTTCCTTTCGTCGTTAGACAGGAAATTCTGCTGTTCAAACACCAGTGTTCCCCAGCGATCGAAAATCTGGAATGACTCAATGACCTCTACGTCTCTGCCTCCGAAGATATACAGCAAAGGATCTTGTCCCGCAGTCGGATTAAACACGTTGGGAACATAGATATTCCTCGGTTTGGCCACTTTTACGTCTATTACATCGGATGATGTACAACCGTTGGTGTCTTTGACAGTAATGAAAAAGCGCAGCGACTGCAAAGGTACGAATTGCTGTGTCAGCGGATCGCGTGTTTCGGAAGAGTCGAGCAGCGGTGACCAGATAATGGTGTCAAGTGCTTCCAGCGGCAGGGAGCAGGTGGCTGTCAGCAGAACGGTATCGCTCAATTCCACGGTCAGGTCGGTCGGAAAAGTCACATCAAGCGGGCCCGGTGTTGCCAGATTCAGCAGTGAAGTAGTTGTTTCGCAGCCATTTTCATCCAGAATGGTGATGGTGTACGTTCCGGCCTTCAGACGATCAAAGACCGGGCTTTGCTGGTATTGTACGCCATCCAGTGTATAGAGTACCGGCGTAGAGGCACTGATAGAATCAATAATGATACTTCCGTTGCTTTCTCCGAAGCATCTGGGGCCATTCAGCGTGATTCCGTGTATAACCGGCGGATTGTCATTTTGGATAACGGTAGCGTCGTCGGTATCAGTACATCCAGCAGGTGTACTTACTTTCAGTGTATAGATACCGCCTTGTTCTACCGTAATCTGGCTGGTAGTGCCCACATTATTTCCGTTCAGCGTCCAGAGGTATTGTCCGGCTGAAGTGCCCGGACCACCCAGTACCGCAGAGTTAACAATACAGTCAATGGTATGGTCTATACCGGCGTCTGCATTCGGAAGGGCTTCCCAGCTGACAGGTGTTCCGACAGCTATACTCAGGCATGGATCGGTTGTACTCACGTTGCCTCCGCTGTTGTTGCCAGCTATGGCTGAGATGTAGTAGGTTACACCTGTTTGCAAGCCAGCTGTGAAGCTGAATACGGGTACGGTATTGGTGGCGTAAACTGTGCCCAGTCCGGCCCCGGGATCACTGTGCAGGATAAAACGGATAATGTCGTTGGCGTCTTTGTTGCCGTCGTTATTCCAGATAGCCACGGCCGGATCGGTAGCGCAAAACATCTGCGGAGTTGTAATCATACTTCCTGCAGCAGTGGTACACTCACAAGTTTCCGAGCCAGTTACCCCGGCGGAAATACATCCATTGGCATCTTTTACAGTGAAGGAATACGAAGAGCCGCTTGTGATAAGTGATGAACTGAAGTTGCTTCCAGTAAACAGACCGGTAACTCCCTGGGCCTGGTATGGGGGTGTGCCTCCCAGCACCGTAAAGGAAAGCGTGTAAGATGTATTGGTACCATCGCAAACTTCGTTCGTTCCGGTAACTGCAGGAATAGAGTTGTAGGTCACTTTCACTTCATCAAAAGCTGTGCAGACACCGTTGGTTTCTGTCCAGCGATACGTGTAAACACCGTTCTGAGAGGCTGACACCGCGCTGTTGACAGCACTGGTGCTGACTATAGTACTGATACCCGGACCAGCAACCTGCGTCCATACGCCCGCAAAGGGGGAAGCGGTGGCATTGAGTGTGGCACTGGTACCGCAGACGGCTATATCTGCACCCGCTGCAGGTGCCGGATTAGCCAGCCAGACAGCAGGCTGCCCAACCGCTACAGAGAAGCACGGATCCAGCGGATTCGGAAAGCCACTCAGCGGATTACCCGCCACAGCCGATATGTAATAGGTCTGTCCGTAAATCATACCACTCTGGAAAGTGAACGTCCCGGTAGTATTCTGCGCAAATACCTGTCCGAGTGCAGCACCGGATCCGTTATGCAGCACGTATCCGAACACATCGTTCCCGTCGAGTGTATTGTCGTTATTGGAAACAACTGTGATGGAGCTGCCCTGACACACTGTAATGGTTTGCGACTGCATGGAGCCGGCATCTGTTGAACAGGCGCAGGCAAACACGCCGCTCACTGCCGGCAATTGGCAGCCACTGGCATCTGATATCAGGAAGCTGTACGGATTGCCACTGATGAAAGGAGCGGAGATGTAGGACGATCCACTGACGGCCACACCGTTTACCGTGTAGGGTGGTGTGCCGCCTGAAAGCGTAAAACTCACGGTGTAATTTTCGTTATTGGCATCGCAGGTGCGCGTGAGACCAGCCACAACAGGTGCATCGTAAAACTGTACAACGACCTGATCTGTATCCGAGCAACCATCTCGTGTAACTTTCCATTCCAGTGTGTACGTTCCGTAGCCGGAAGTACTAACCTGGGAGGCCGGGTCAGCAGGTGAATTGATATTCAATTCGTTGATGTTCCCGGAAACTACAGTCCATATTCCATTACCTCCACTCACGGGTGCAGCTGTCAGGGTCAGCGAATTGCCACATATATTGGCATCTGTACCAGCATCGGCCACCGGATTTTGATAGAATACCACCGGTTGACCGGGGGCTACACCCAGACAGAAGTCGGCCGGATCGGGCAATCCGTTCTGGTCGTTGCCCACCACGTAAGATACATAATAGGTAACCCCGTAAGTCATACCGCCCTGGAACCCGAATACACCGGTTGAGTTGGTGGTAAATACTGTTCCCAGCGAATTGCCAGAACCGGAGTGCAGGTAGTAAGCTGCAATATCGTTGCCATCCAGTGTTTCACCCCCCAGATGCAGGGCTGATATTGATTCGCCCTCGCACGCTGTCAGGGTGGCAATATCCATGGATCCAGCATCTGTAGCGCAATCGCAACTGAAAGTACCATTGAATGGTTGGGAAACGCATCCGGCTACATCGGTGGCAGTATAGGAGTAGGCTATGCCGTTCGGAATGAATCCGGAAGTAAAGGTACTACCCGATCCTGTTGCCGGAACACTGCCGGCTACCTGATAGCCGGGGGTACCTCCGTTCGCAGTAAAGGTAACCGAGTAGTTTTCATTGCTTACATCGCAGTCGTACACAGCATTGGCAAGCACCGGGTTGTCATTAAAGTCAATGGTGACGGTGTCAGCATCCCTGCAGCCGCTGTTATTAAGTGTCCAGACAAGTGAATACACACCGAATGAACTGGCTGAGGCTCCACTTCCCGGGTTCTGATCAGAGATGAAATTAATGGTTCCGCCGGGCGGAGTACCAGCCACCGTCCAGATACCTGTTCCAGTACCAGCCTGTGCCTGTAGTTGAATGCTGAGTCCGCAGGTGTTGGCGTCAATACCTGCATTTGCCTGCGGGTACGCATGGAATACCACGGGTTGCCCTTGCGAAACAGACAGGCAAGGGTCCTGCAAACTGGGTATGCCATTGTTATTGTCGCCCACCACAAAGGAAATGTAATAAGTGACCTCTGGCGTCATGCCCGGTACAAAACTGAAAATTCCGGTAGTATTTTGACCATAAACAGTGCCCAGTGAAGCACCGGCACTGGTATGCAGGAAGTAAGCACTCACATCGTTGGCATCGGTATTTTGTCCGCCGAGGTGGGTAGCAGTTACCGACTGGTCTGTGCAGGCAGAAAGCGGAGTAAGGCTCATATTGCCGGCATCTGTGGTACAGTTACAGTTGAAAGAGCCCGAAATGGCAGGCGAGGTACATCCGTTTGCGTCTGTAATGGTAAATGAGTACGATTGTCCGCTCGGAATGGGAGCAGAGGTGCAAATTCCGCTGACTACCGTTCCTCCTTGCACAGAATAGGGTGGAGTACCGCCGGAAACAGGGAAAGTGACCGTGTAGAACTGTCCTGTGCCGTCGCAGATACTGTTAATCGGACCTGCCAACGGCGTACTCAGACTGACAATCAGACAACTGTCGGGGCTTGTTCCGCAACTATTGGCTGCATTCACACAAACCGTTCCTGCCACAGCATTGGCGGCCCAGTCAATCTGTGCGCTGGTTGAACCCTGGCCACCTGACAGCGTTCCACCAGTAACCGTCCAGTTGTAGGTGGCTGCTCCCGGGACGCTACCGGATACATAATTGTAGGTTCCTCCCGGACATGCGCCTGTTGCACCCGCGGGCACAGGCGAAGCCGGAATATTGTTTACCGTAACCGGTTTGCATATATCCTGACTGATTCCACAAAGCGTGGTCGCTCTAACACAGATTGTACCGTCGGTATTCGTCCAGCTTACAATTACTGATATAGTACCTTGTCCGGAGGTAATAGTGCCTCCTGTGACAGTCCATGTGTAGTCGGTCGCGCCTGGCACAGGATTGACAGAGTACACTTTAACAGCGCCTGCACACACAACAGAATCACCTGAAGGAACTGAAGGTGCGCCACTCAGCGCTACCGCCACCGGCAGGCAGGTCGGATTACTGATTCCGCAGAGGTTTACGGCCGATGCACAAACATTGCCACCGGAAATTCCGGACCACAGCACCTGAATACTTTGTGTGTTCTGGCCTGAAAGGATGGTAGCGCCCGCAGGAACACTCCACGAGTAGCTAGTTGCACCGGCTGACGTGGTGGCCGTGTAGACAGCGGTATCTCCCGGACAAATGACAAATGGCCCTGCCACCGCGTTGGGTGGTGCAGGTATTTGTTGTTGAGATATCACGGTCATTTCGGTCGAGTCACAGCAGAAGATACTCCCCGATGTTCTGCATACTTTGAGTTGATATTCACCGGGTGCGTCTACCACAGCATTGATGGAACTGGTGCCGCTGACAAAATGCCCGCCCGTGGTGGTCCACTGGTACGTTACACCGCCGCCTATGCTGGAGCCTGATCCCGACAACAGTGTTGAGGTCTGACTGCAAGTGAGCGGGGCCGGAGGATTAATATTGGCGACCGGATTGAGAACAATCAGATTCAGATTCACAATACTGTCACAGCCTGAAACCTGAGAGGTGAAAACTACCTGGTAGGCTCCCGCATCGCAAAAATCTTCAAAACCGGGCGTAGTAGCACAACTGCCATCGCAAATGGACTCGTTGACATTTCTGATAATGGGCGGAATCACTGTCAGATAGAGCGTAGCTACATAAGGACAACCGTCGTCGGTTTCCAGATTTCGAACATAAGTACCCGAGTTGCAGTAGAACTGGTTGTGAAATTCATAGCACTCCGGGTTACAAATAGTGGCAAATTCCTCTTCGTCAGGTGGAAGTTCAAGTATGGTTACATTCACACAATTACCGGAAAGGTCGCCACACAATGGAGGTTGACTGGATTCGAGCTGTGTATTGAGCTGAGCCACAGTCAGACTGCCGTTCGGAGCCGGGATATTGTTTTCCTGCATCAGCAGATAGGAAAATCCGCAGACAGTATAGTTGCCCGGAGGAAGGCCCGTCAGATCCGGGGTGGGATCGTATGCCTGAATAACGCCACCGGCGCCACCAATAACATAGGTATATCCATAATCTGCCGGGGGAGGAGCATCTGTCGGAGGCGGGTAGTTGGGTGGCAGATCAAGTGCCAGATCACCCGAGCCCTCACAGGCAGTCACGTCATTCTGAGTGAGTTCACCCGCATCGGCATCACAGGATATACAAAGTATTCCATCGGGATCACAGAAAATAATCTCATAGTTCAGGAAGTTACCCACGTCATTTCCCTGCCCGTCGGTCACAGTCAGGGTCCATGTGCCGTTTACCGGACCGGAGTTGAAGTTTTCGAGGCATCCGCTGCTGGGATAGTAGGTACCTGTATAGTTACCGAATGTACCCCATGGCTGGTTGTTATTCCACTGGTTTGAAAAACCCGGATCAGGTGTCGGAGAATCACCACACGGTACAAAACCGATATTCCAGGTAGTGAAATCAGTAGATCCGAACAGTCCAATTGGCCCGACCAGTGTGACCGACTGTCCTCCCGGTGAAGTAAGAACAATACTGAGATCGCCAAGGTACTCGTGATCAAAACTCATATTGACACCACAAACCCCCTGGCCGTTCTGACCAAGCGTATTATTGGTAGCCCCCATCACATTGATCAGAAAGCCGCCGACAAAATTGTCGGGCATGAACTGCGGACAGTTGGTACAGCTGCATCCCTGAGCAGAGGATTGGGTATTGGCCGCAAGAAAAACAAGAAGCAGGATTAGGTGCAAAAACGGTCTGCGGTCAGTCGCGGAATCTCGACGGGTAGTGATCATTTATTACTTGTTTGGAAAAAATCCGATTAAACAATGTTTTGTTTCAAATTGGCGAGGATAATGGATTGTATTCTGAAAAAAATTTGGAAATGCATGTGGAGCTGTTCCAATCACAAGATAATACTCCTCCGTCATATTTTGGAAAAAATATACACTCTTGCTTGTTGGTCGGGCAAATAAAGTATTAAACGCGCACTTTTACATCCGAATTGGATGCTTTCCATGAAAAAATCTTTCTCTGCTTCGATATTTGTTATCTCTCAGGTGCTTCTTGTTACCTGTATGCTGCCTGCGCAGAATTCAGGTGACTGGCTGGTAAAGTTGTCGGGGAAGAGCACTCCGCAGGAGCTGTTTCATGAGGCAGGAATAATAGAGAGCCTGTCCGACTGGCATTTTTCGCCTGTATCCCAATCACTGAATATCTGGAGAGTTTCAACACAATCAGAAGCGTACCACGGTGAAATTTGGCTTCGATCGCTGCCCGGGGTGCTGGTTTTTCAACAGAACTACGAACTTCGTCAGCGCGGATTGATCGTTCCTGACGATCCGCTCTTTCAGTCGCAATGGCCACTGCTCAACCCCGGCTCGCCCGATAATGACACCGATGCACCCGAAGCCTGGAATTATACAACCGGCGGACTCACGCCCGCAGGTGATACTGTGGTGGTAGCAGTTATTGATGCCGGTTTCAATGCCCTGCACCCTGACCTCGAACCCAACCACTGGAAAAATTCGGCCGAGGTGCCGGGGGACGGACTGGATAATGACGCAAATGGCTACACGGATGACTACCGCGGATGGAATGTCGTGTCACAAAATGATGATATCACGGGAACTGCAACGCTGCATGGCAACGGGGTGGCAGGTATTATCGGTGCTGCAGGTAACAACTCGAAAGGGATAACCGGAGTTAACTGGCGCGTCAAAATGATGCTCGTCGCAGGAGGAAATACCATTGCCGGTATTATCGCTGCCTGCGATTATATCCGGATGAACCGCAAACTGTACAATGAAACCGGCGGTCAGAAAGGCGCTTTTGTGGTGGCTGTCAATACTTCCTGGGGGCTCGATTACGGCTTTCCGTCCGATGCGCCGCTCTGGTGTGAAATGCTCGATCTGATGGGCGAAGAAGGAATACTGACGGTGGCTGCCACAGCCAATAATCCGGTTGACATTGATCTGGCAGGCGATCTGCCTGCTACCTGCCCTTCAACTTCTCTTGTTTCGGTCACTTCCCTGGGCGGCACCGGACTATTGGCCGCTACTTCGTCGTGGGGCATGAATACGGTTGATCTGGCTACTTTCGGTGAGGGCGTACTGTCTCTCTCTTCCCAGAGCTATGCTGTCCAGTCAGGCACCTCTTTTGCTGCTCCGCATGTTGCCGGTGCGGTCGGACTACTCTATAGCGGTAAATGTCCCGAACTGGCTATACTGAATGATACAGATCCCTTTCTCGCAGCTCAAAAGGTAAAGGAACTGATATGCTCAACGGTTGATTCGTCGGCCGCTCTGCTGAATAAAACAGTTTCGGCAGGTAAACTGAACCTCGGCAATCTTTTGTCTACTTATGAAAAAGGCTGTCCGGATTGTCCGCAACCTTTTGTATTAAAGGCATCTGCAAATATTTTTCAGGCGGTTGTTTCATGGCATTCTTCGTCTGCTGCCACCGGATTTCAGGTCAGATGGCGTATCACGAATGGAAACTGGATGTTTACAGACAGTGTTTCTGCGTCTGCACTAACTCTGAGCGGGCTTCAGTCCTGTACGGAATATGAGTTTCAGGTGAAAGCCTCTGCTCCTTGAGCGGCTGGTCCGACTGGTCGCAATCAGCGTTTTTCCTGACAGAGGGGTGCTGTTCGGCACCAAACTGGCAGATCACAAGCGTTGAACAGAGTTCATCGGTGTCTCTTTCGTGGTTACCACCCGAATACTATACCCTTTACCGGATACTTTACAAAAAATCGGATTCGCCGAACAGCTGGATGGTAGTCGTTACCGATAATCCGATGGTGGTGATTGACGGACTGTCGTCCTGTACAACTTACGACGTCAAAATCTTTGGGTTTTGTCTTGATGGCTGGAATCTGCTTGCAGACAATTTTCAGTTTGTTACAAGGGGGTGCGGAGCGTGCTATGATGCCACTTTTTGTACAGCAGCAGCCCAGGATGCACAGCAGGAATGGATTGCCTCGGTTAAACTGGGCAACTGGGAGCACACTTCCGGTCAGGGCGGAGCGGGTTATCAGGATTTTTCTGGAAAAACTGACTCAATCCCGGTGATTATGCCGCTTTCCTCTGTCAGTCTGGCTATCACACCCGGTTTCTGGGGAGGCGGATACAAAGAGTATTACCGGGTGTTTATTGACTACAATTTCAATGGTGTGTTTGAAATTCCCGCCGAACTTGCTTTTGATTCCGGATTTTCGCTTCAGGGCACGCTGACAGGCAATATTCAGACGCCCTTTTTCACTACTGCGGGTATTACGCGTATGCGGGTACTCATGAAATATACGGAAGTGGATCCGACTCCACCCGGACCGTGTTCCAGTTTTGAGTTCGGACAGGTAGAGGATTACTGCGTTGAGCTGCGAACTTCCTTAACGGGAACCGTCTTGCCAGCGGCACCCGACAATCAACTGCTGGTGTATCCTGTCCCGGCTACTGATTTTGCAGATATTTCACTTGAAAAACCTGAAGAATTGAATCTCCGCATATACGCCAGCGACGGGCGCCTGGTGACTACGGCACATGCTGTCAGTGGCCATATAACTTTAACGGTATCACACTGGGCACCTGGTATCTACCATCTTCAGGCGCGCGCCGGCGAGCGCGTCTGGCGGCGCGCGCTGCTGAAGATTTGATTTCAGGCCGGCTGCAGCATGTCAATAGCCGCAATATTCTCCTGAATAATGCCTTCGTCGAGACTGTGATCTGTCAGTTTTCCGTCGAAATAGTCGGAATATGCCTGCAGGTCGAAATGTCCGTGTCCGCACAGATTGAACAGGATGGTACGCTGTTCTCCGGCCTCTCTGGCTGCATTTGCCTCCCTGACTACCTGAGCTATGGCGTGTGCCGCCTCCGGAGCAGGCAAAATTCCTTCTGTTTTTGCGAACAGTACCCCTGCTTCAAAGCACTCCAGTTGCTGCATGGCCACTGCCTCGATTAGTCCATCTTTTAACAGCTGGCTGCAGAGTACACTGGCGCCATGGTATCGGAGTCCGCCGGCGTGAATACTGGTGGGCATAAACTGGTGACCCAGAGTGTACATGGGCAGGAGCGGGGTATAACCGGCAGTATCACCAAAATCGTAGCGAAATTGTCCACGGGTAAGTTTCGGGCATGAGGCAGGTTCAACGGCCACGCATCTCACGTTTTTGGTGCCTTCCAGTTTGTGCCGCAGGAACGGGAAAGCAATTCCTGCGAAGTTGGATCCTCCACCAAGCGGAGCAATAACCACATCCGGAAAATCGCCGGCATATTCCATTTGCTTCAGGGCCTCCTGCCCGATAATGGTCTGATGCAGCAGTACGTGGTTCAGCACAGAGCCCAGCGCATATTTAGTGTCTGGATCACCCGCAGCCATTTCCACGGCTTCGCTGATGGCAATACCGAGCGATCCGCTGCTGTCGGGACTGGCGGCCAGGATATCGCGACCGGCTTTGGTCCGGTTGCTGGGGGATGCATATACATCTGCACCGAATGTTCGCATGATGACTTTCCGGTAAGGTTTCTGATCATAACTCACCCGCACCATATATACATCACATGCCAGTCCGAACTGCTGGCAGGCAAAACTCAGTGCAGTGCCCCATTGACCGGCTCCGGTTTCGGTTACAATTTTCTTCACACCCTCCTCCCGGTTGTAGAAGGCCTGTGCAAAAGCGGTGTTTGTCTTGTGCGAACCACTTGGACTACCGCCCTCATATTTGTAATAAATACGGGCGGGGGTGTCCAGGGCTTTTTCCAGTGCCGTTGCCCTGACGAGCGGTGCGGGCCGGTACAAACGGTACTTTTCGCGCACACCATCCGGAATTTCAATGTGTTTTTCAGCTGTCACCTCCTGCTTGATAAGTTCCATGGGAAAGAGAGGTGCCAGATCTTCGGGGCCTACCGGTTGCCGGGTGCCGGGGTGAAGGGGTGGCAGTGGTTTGTTGGGCATGTCGGCAGCCACATTGTACCAGTACTGAGGCATTTCTGACTCATTCAGAAAGATTTTTTTGTTCATGTTGACTAAAAATGAATGAAGGTGAGAAACAAAAAGGGCTTGCCGGCGATACCGACAAGCCCTTTTCAGAGTGAATGTGTGAAACAATTAATCTATTTCATGACACAGACAACCCCTTCCGGAACCAGTCGGACCAGAATGAAGCCACCAACGCCATGAGAAGAATTGTTTCATGTGGCAAATATACATTAATTATTGATTGTCGTATGAACATACAAAAAAAAATCGGTCAGCCCTGCATTGGGCTGACCGAAAAGAAAGACTATCCACATATACAGTTCGCGTGCATGAGCGAGCACACACGCAGGGAAAATTACTTCACGACACTCAGTTTGCGTGCACCGATCTCATTGTTTGCACGGAAGCGAACCGTGTAAAGTCCGGCCGGCAGATCGCTGCAGTCAATGGTGAGCATATTTGATTGATCGAGGTAAAGATTCCTGAGAAGGCGTCCTGTACCGTCAATCAGGCTTACTTCCATGCGTGATTCCGGTATTTCACCGAACAAGATGCGGGTAATACCGTTTGTCGGGTTTGGAAGCAGGCTGATTCCGCTCATCCAGACAGGCTCGCTGACCGCTGAAGAGTTGGTAATCTCGAAGTTTTCGCGTTTGAAAACACAGCCATTGGCATCCGTGATTTCTACGGTGTAACTGCCAGCGGCGAGACCGGAAACATCTTCTGTGTTGGCAATATCCTGTCCGTTAGAAGTCCAGAGGAATGAAAGCGGAGCAACGCCACCCTCTACGGTGATGTCAATCGAGCCGTTGCTTTGGCCATTCGATTCATTCACAATGGTGAGGTTTGTGATGTTGATCGGAGGCGTTACAGTTACTGTGAATGAGCAGGAACCTGCGTTTCCACTGGCATCAGTAAATGTGAAACGCTGCTCGGTAGTGCCCACAGGGAATTCGGATCCGCTTGGCAGACCGCTGTTTTGCTGCCATTGTCCGTTGAGGATCAGGCAGTTATCCTGTGCATTGGCTGGCTGGTAGCTCACTACATTATTGTAGCTGCACACAACGATATTGTCGGGGCAGGTTACAACGGGAGCTTCAGTATCAACCACCTTGACCGTAACAGTTACCGAAGACGTGAGGCCTGACACATCGGTAACAGTAACCACTACGTCGTGCTCTCCCAGGTTGGTGCAATCGAAAGAGGAAGGAGAAACGGTGATTCCTGCAACACCGCAGTTGTCGGATCCCTGTGCATTGACCGTTGCCGGACTGATGCTGGCGCTGCCACTCTGATCCAGGATGATCAGTGCATTTTCAGCAGTTACAACCGGTGCTTCAGGGTCATTGGTATTAACCGTTACATTAGCTTGTGTAATACAACCTGCATCGTCTGTCACCGTAACGGCATAGTTTCCGGCAGTAAGGCCAGAGATACTCTCGCTGGTTGCACCATTACTCCAGAGGTAAGCCAGCGGCTCCAATCCGCCAGTAACGCTCACTGAAGCGGCACCGTCGGAGCCACCGGGGCAAATAACATCAGTAACCTGTGAAGTAGCCGAAATAGCGCAGTCAACGGAGTTGACAGTTACGCTCTGTGAAACGACACAACCGTTGGCATCTGTTACAGATACTGTGTAAGTACCCGGTGACAGATTGGAGATTGACTGGCTTGTTTCGCCATTGCTCCACTCGAAAGTGTAAGGAGCTACACCGCCGACCGGATCAGCTGTGGCTGTACCGTCGTTTATACCGTTTTGAATCTGACTTGTTGCTGAAGCATTGGCAAATACAGCTGTTGGCTCTGTAATGTCAACCGATGCAACTGCTGTGCAGTTTTCACCATCAGTGACGGTTACCGTGTAATTGCCTGCTGCAAGATTCGCGATGGCTGCATCTGATGAGCCATTGCTCCATGTGTAAGAGAAGGCATTGTTGCCACCAGTAGCCTCAACAGAAGCTGCACCATTGGCGCCTCCGTTGCAGTTCACGTTCGTCTGGCCTGTAAGAGATGCAGTCACATTCTGACGCTGAATAACAGTCACAGCGGCAGTATTGGTGCAACCGGAAGCAGTGTTGGTTACCAGAAGCTGATAAGTACCCGCTGCATCAATAACAGGATTGAGCGAAGTTTCACCTGAAACAAAGCGTCCGTCGCTGGTTGTCCAGGCATAAGCCATGTCAGCACCCTGAGAAGAACCGTTTCCGCTCAGTTCGATCTGGAAGGTTGTGCAGTTAAAATTACCCGGTGAAGATGCCGAAGCACCCGGGGCAGCTGTATTGTCGTCAACCACTGCAACAGCATTTGATACACAGCCATTGTCAGGGTCAGAAACTGCGAGGCTGTAAGTACCCGGAACCTGCGTGGAGAATGAAGACAGGTTGGAGGTGAATCCGTTCGGGCCTGTCCACGCATACACGGCATTGGTGTCAGGAGTTGTACCGGTAACGGTGGTACTGCTCACCAGACAGGAGATGAATCCGCCCAGCGCAGTTGCACCCGGACCTGAAGTATTGTTGGCCACAGTGGCTGCACCGTTGTTGTTGCAACCTGTGAGCGTATCAGATACAATAACACTGTAATCACCTGGCTCAGTCACTACAGGACTTTGCAGGTTGGAGGTGAATCCGTTTGGACCTGTCCAGGCAAATGTGGCGTTATTGGAGTTGGTAGAAGCACTCACATTGACAGTGTCCACCACACAAGTAATTTCGGAGCCGGTGAGACTCAGCGACGGCGGTACGTTATTGCCTGTTACGGTGGTTGTTGATGTTTTTGTGCAACCGTTGGATGAATTGGTTACGGCCAGTGTATAAACACCGGGTGCACCGACTATCGGTGTCAGGGTGTTACCGCCGCCTACGATATTCGGACCAGTCCATGCATAGCTGTAATTGGTGCCGCTGGAGCCGCTTCCTGACAGTGTATCATGGGGTACCGGACAAGAAACAAGACCGTTGGCACCTGCATTGGCATCCGGATAAGTGATATTTACACTCACCGATCTGGTGGCAAAAGAAGCACAGGTGGTGATGATATTGGTAACGCGGAGGGTGTAGTTGCCTGCACTGTCAACAGTAGGAGTCATTGTTGTGCCTCCCGAGACAATATGTCCTCCACTGGTAGCAAACCAGAGGTAGCTGAACTCATCACCGGCGCTGGATTGTGTGCCGTCAAGCTGAATAGTCGGGTGGGCACAGTCAATGGCCGGTGGTGTCACTACTGAAGCCGTGGGATAGGTGGGAGGAGCCAGTGTCTGAGAAACTGTTGAAGTGCAACCCCCAGCATCGGTTACTGTACAAGTGTAAGTACCTGCATTCAGACCGATGGCAGTCTCTGTTCCACCTCCGTTGGACCA
>Ga0172373_10005515_pt1 | contig 17304 bp, 14 predicted proteins | sample Lak10m_2_FD_114546 | JGI IMG/M metagenome (GOLD analysis project Ga0172373, IMG submission 114546) | Freshwater microbial communities from Kabuno Bay, South-Kivu, Congo - kab_092012_10m | ecosystem: Environmental > Aquatic > Freshwater > Lake | place: Democratic Republic of the Congo...
CGGCTGTTCTGATACCACCAGCTGCCTTGATTTTAAAGTGATTACCCGACATACGAACCAGATTCTTTACCATTTCAGGGGTGGCATTATGTCCGTGAAATCCGGTTCCGGTTTTCAGCCAGGGCAAACCGGCGTCACGGGCTATTCCGATTACACGGGTGAGTTCGTCACTGGTGAGAAGGCCACACTCCAGAATCAGTTTCAAAATTCCGCCTCTTGATTGTGTGGCAAGTGTCAGTGCATCCAGATCCCTGTTTACATGATTCCAGAGCGCACTTTTCACTGCTGAAATATTGAGTACGGCATCTATATCACTGGCTCCCTCATCCATAGCTCGCTTGATTTCATCACTTTTGGAGGAAATGGAGGAATAACCCATCGGAAATCCGACGACCGTGGCCAGACGTGTTTTGGACCTTTCGCCCAGTATTGTCCGGGCCTCGCGGACATACAGAGGAGGTATGCAAACAGCTGCGAATCCAAATCGAACGGCTTCGTCACATACTCTTGTGATATCTCCGATGGCAGTATCGGGTTTAAGGACAGTGTGTTCGAGGTATTGTGCCAGTTCTGGCATGAGTATGAATTTTGTTAAGAAGCCACCCACTTGTTCAGAGAAAAATGGCAGCAGTCAGTGTGTTGGTAATACTTTCAGTATGCAAAAGTAGTCAAATTTGGCTAACACGATACAGCACACGAAAAAACCCTATTTTTACAGCGTTTTTTTGATGAAACAAACTATCAACATCTGAAGTGCCAAATATTATGATGCAGTTAAGCCAGCGGCAGATTATATTGATAACAGGCGCCCTGCTTGCCGGGTTCCTGCTCTATTATTTTTCCGATATTGTGACCTATCTGGTGATTGCCTGGGTTATTTCGATGTTGGGCAGGCCCCTTACAGTAGCACTGCAAAAAAGAATCCGGGTGGGCCGGATCCGGATGGGGGCTTCTGCGGCATCTGCCATCACCATTTTGCTTTTTTATACTTTACTCGCCGGTTTTATGTTCCTGTTTGTTCCCACCATCGTGGCTCAGGCGCGGAATCTGGCATCTATTGACTATCACTCTATCGGGGAGAAACTCAGGGGGCCATTCGCAGAACTGGATCTGATGCTGCATCAGTTTGGCGTCCTGTCAGCCAATGAGAGCCTGTCTGTCCGTATTCAGCATGTGTTCATTGAATGGTTCCGTCCTACGCTCGTCGGGGATTACCTTGGGTCAATTGTCAGCGCTGCAGGCAATACCATGGTTACTTTTGCCTCTGTCACATTCATACTGTTCTTTTTTCTGAGAGACAGCAGTCTGTTTGCAGACATTATCCATGCGCTCGTTCCGGATGATATGGAGAAGAAAGTACAGGCCGCCATACGCTCGAGCAGTCAGGTACTGACGGGATATTTCAGAGGATTAATGATTCAGACGTTGATTTTCGCCTTCAACGTAACCATGATTCTGTGGATTGCCGGCAACAAAAACTCCATGCTGATTGGGGTCTTTGGCGGATTTTTCAACATAATTCCCTACGTCGGGCCGGTTCTTGGGATGATTTTCGGGCTTTTCATCACACTTTCTTCCAATCTGGACGCTGACTTTGTACTGCTGTTACCCATGTTGCTGAAAGTAGCCGGTGCGTTTGTAGTTGTTCAGCTGATAGACAACAACCTGGTAGGGCCCTACATCATCTCAAAGAGCGTTCAGGCGCACCCTTTGGAGATATTTCTGATTACACTGGCATCGGCCAAACTCGGGGGCGTTACCGGCATGGTGGTGGGTGTCCCGGTTTACACCATCCTTCGGGTAATAGCCCGGGAGTTTTTCAGCAATTTTAAATTTGTTCAGCGGCTCACCGAGCAACTGAATGAGTAAGTTCATCGAGAAACTTATTCAGCATATTCAGGGCATATATACCGGCCATCTGGATATTTTTCGCGCGGTCGCGTCCGAAAATAAATTTGTGAGCGGTAGTGCGGGTACCGTTGCTTACAGCAATCCAGACTGTCCCGACCGGTTTTTCAGGGGTTCCTCCGCCCGGGCCGGCTATACCGGAGACTGCAATAGCCAGGTTTGATCCGAGATGTTTGACGGCGCCCACGGCCATTTCACGCACTGTTTCCTCGCTGACTGCGCCAAAGTTGTTCAATGTTGCCGGATTCACTCCGAGCAGCGCCATTTTCATAGCATTGGAATAGGTGACAGCGGAACCTGCAAAGAAATCGGATGCACCAGCTTCTGAAGTAATCAGGTGACTGATATAGCCGCCCGTACAACTTTCAGCGGTAGAAAGGGTGAGACCTAGTGTCCTGAGTTTTTCTCCAACTACACCCTGCAATGTCTGGATTTCAGTACCAAATACGAGGTCGCCGATCGTATTGCGCAGAGTAGCCGTATAATTTTCTACCTCGGCTGTCAGAGCCGACTCTGAATCGGGATGAATTTCTCCCGGCCAAACGCCCGTGAGTCGCAGACGAACCTGGCCCAATGCCGGCAGATAGGCCAGTTTGATATGAGCGGGCAGCGTTTCCTCAAAATCTTCCAGTCTGCGGGCAATAGCGCTCTCGCCCTCACCGGCAGTCAGGAGTGTGCGATGTACAATGGGCCTGGAAACAAATTTACTTTTCAGACGCGGCATCACTTCATTGGACATGAGATATTCCATTTCAAATGGAACGCCAGGCAAGGATACCAGCACTTTCCCCTCACGCTCAAACCACATTCCCGCAGCGGTACCTACTTTGTTAATCAGTATCAGCGCTTTGTCCGGCAGGGTCGCCTGATCTTTCATGGAAGGAGGCATGGGGCGGCCCACTTTCTCGAAATATGCGCTGATTCTGTCGTACGTTTCCTGATGAAAACTCATACCGGATTCGAACATATCGGCGAGTGTTTTCTTGGTGATATCATCTTTGGTAGGACCAAGTCCTCCGGTAATAATTACAATATCGGCCAGACTCAAAGCGTGTTCGATACCGGCTATGATATCTGACTGGGTATCACCCACACTGCTTTTTCCGTTTACTGAAACACCAATCAGGTTGAGCTGCCTGCTCATCCAGGCAGAGTTGGTGTCTATGATCTGGCCGATCAGAATCTCGTCGCCGATGGTAAGAAGATGTGCGTTCACAAGAAAAATTGTTTGATATAAATTGTTTGGAATTATTACTTTTGCCACAAATTCACAGCAGTGGGATACGATGAATTTGGATTCGCAGAAGACTGGGAAAACCCGACGCCACTGACACCTCCTGAAGAGGCGTCGGATGTACCGCATATTCCAATCAGAGAATCTTTTCCTCCTGCAGGATCAGATTACATGGGGGGCGCATGCGATGGCCGTGTGTATCGGACCACGTTTGCCGGCGCTACTCCCGAAAAAACCTATGCTATGGTGAGGGCATTTCTGGTGGAGGAAGGATACGCAGACATTCCGCTTCCTGAAACGGCGGAGGAGCTGCTATTGTTCAAACGCCCCCGCAATCCTCAGCTTCAACTTTTTGAACTAAGAGGATACGTACACAATCCCGTGAAGATTTTATTTCCCAGGAAACCCCTGCAGAAGCACGCGCTGATTCTGGAGCTGTACAACGAGCAGTCGGAGCACCACCTGCTCCGCTTTCACGGATTTATTCAGTGATAAAACGGCAGAAATCTGCAGCTGGAAGCATGGTTTTGCCCTTAAAATGTTTTTTGGGGTGCAGATGCCTCTGAATCAGCTCATCTACTTCGGAATCCTTGTCCAGAAAGGTCTTCAGTGTTTTCAGCACTTTGAAATATCTTGGCAAATCGTCCTGTTCCGGCAGATCGCGTGCACCGAGGACTGTGAGCACCTTTTTGAAGATACCGAAATCGTAAGGCGCGTATAGATCCGGGTATCTGAAGGCCAGATAGACCGATATCATACGGTAATCCGAGTGATAATGGTTGTTTTCGATAGATGTCGGTTTGGCTTTTTTGTAGTCGCGCAACATGGAATCACAGCCAAACACGAAACGCCCCACCCTGCCGTCAACCGATTTGGTTTCATTGAACAGGTCATCGAACATCCATTTGACGGTAAGTGGATCAAATTTCCAGAACTCCGACATGATTCTTCGGGGCTCCCAGTTTTCTCCCTGCCACAGTCTGCGATTCTGTTCGCTGTAAAAGCAGTTCTCGAACATGGTTGCCGGATCGGCTGAATCGGGGTTCCAGTTATTCTGAAAGTGTTGTACTGCTTCCCAGACATACAAGCCGGGATGAGTATGGACTTCAGAAAGCCACAACTTGTAGGCAGGAATTGCCGCCTGAATTTTATTTAGAAGCACTGAAAAATAGCTGATTTGCGAAACTGAGCGATGTTGCCGTGATACTACGGCAAAGGAAACAGAAGAAACTGTATTTTAAATTCTTCCATATTAGAGCTTGTTCAGGAATCTCTCGCCGAGTCAAAAACGGCTCATTTTTCGCCTTTTTTCACCTTTTTTCAGTTGCGTAGCACCGGCTATGCGCCTTCAAAAACGCAAAAACTGACAAAAAATCAGCCTGTTTTTGCCAACGGCAGAGATTCCTGAACAAGTTCTTAGAACAACGGACGTAACCTTTCGGTTTGAAAATTGTTCACTCAGTTACCTTTGCGCCGCCAAAACAGGCGCAACAATTTTATTATGGAATTTTTCGAACTGAAAGTCCGGGCCATCAAACCGGAAACATCCGATACCAGTACCATCGAACTGGAAATCCCTGAAACCCTGAAGGACCAGTTTTCTTACAGGCAGGGGCAGTACATCACGCTGAAAACAGAAATTGATGGAAAAGAGCTCAGGCGCTCGTACTCCATGTCATCAAGTCCGCTGGACAATAAATTGGCGATTACGGTCAAAAAAGTGAAGGGCGGTCGTGTTTCCTCCTGGCTTGTTGGCGGGATAAAAGAAGGCGACACGCTGCATGTAGCCAAGCCGGAGGGCCGTTTTTACTCGGAGACGAACGCTGACAAGCGTCGTACCTATTACATGTTCGGTGCGGGAAGTGGTATCACTCCGCTGATGTCCATCATCAGGACCGTTCTGGAGGCAGAGCCGATGAGTGCCGTTTTTCTTCTGTATGGCAACCGCGACGAGGAAAACATCATTTTCCGGGATGAGCTCGATGCCTTGAGCAAACGCTATGATGGTCAGTTACATGTCGAGTATGTTCTCAGTCAGGCAAAAAAGGAAGGTGGAGGGCTGTTCGGACTGTTCAGGAAGAGCAGTTCCAACTGGCAGGGAAAAACCGGCAGAATTACAGCAAAAACCGCCAATGAGTTTCTGGATGAGCAGATGGCGAGAGGACCGGAGCAGGACTGCCTGTATTTTATATGTGGCCCAGGATTCATGGCCGATGACATAAAGAACGCAATTATTGCGCGGGGGATACCCTCCAAACAGGTTCATACCGAACACTTTGTGAACGCAGGTCACACACCCGGCGAGTTTGTGGCGGGTGCTGCCGGGGGAGAGAAAAAGGCCATCATACATCTTCGCGGGCAAAAGCACGAATTCCTGGTACCCGATGGCGGCACTATTCTGGATGTACTGGTGAAGGCCAAACTGGATCCTCCCTATTCCTGTACCTCGGGTGCCTGTGCGACCTGTATGGGCAAGGTACTGAGTGGCAGGGTGGTCATGGACGCCTGCTATGCGCTCGACGAGAGTGAAATCAAATCGGGTTACATCCTTACCTGCCAGTCAAGGCCCGATTCGGATGTTGTTGAGGTCACCTACGATCTTTAGAGCTTGTTCAGGGGAGCCACAGTTTGAATACATGGCTCCCCTGAACATGCTCTTATTCCGGGGCATTGGGATCACCGGGATTGAGTTTGCCTGGCCCCCTGGTGGCTCCACCCTTGTAGGTAGTTTTATCCATGACCAGTTCACAGGAATAGTCATAGTTCTTGCCAGCTACATTTGTAGGTTGCTTAACAAGCCTGATTGTGAGCGCAGGACTGTTCGCAGAGCCGGGCACCTCATATATATAGGTGTTGCCCTTCTTGACAGGTGGTACCCACGGACAGAAAGATGCCGTGTTATTTTTGCTGTTCTGAAGGAAGATTCCCCCTTCCGGGTTACTGATTTCAATATCCCAGCCAAAAGGCTCTACACCTACGCACCAGAACTCAAATGCTACACTGGCTGCATTCATTAAATCGGGGTTTTTGGGCAGCAGCGAATCAATTTTGGTTACCTCAAAAATAGGGAGGCGCATCTCGCCAGTTCCGTTAAACTGGCCCGAAAAAACAGCAAAAGCCGTTTCGTTCGGATACACACAGGGCCGGATAGCCTTGTTGTAATTTTCGACCACTGAACCACCAGTCATGTCCTTGAGCAGGTAAAGTTTCTGATTGGCAAAGTCCATGAATCCGAGTTTTTCTCCATTCTGCATCATCAGTCCGCGAATGCGGGTAGCAGTCGGAGAGTCAGACTGTCCGGCAGTTGAGCCGGATACAACAGAGCTACCGGCGGGCTGCCCGGTAACGGCAGCCGCGGCCTCAGTTTCTTTGGGTGCATTCTTGCATTGCACCAGAGAAAGCGCCAAAACTGGCAAAAGCAGATACTTGAACATCTTTTTTTAGGGGCAAATTTAGCGCCATCTTTCCAATAATGCGTCAAAGACTTTCTCTGCATCAAATTTTACAGGCACATGACCAAGTATGCGGAATAGATAGTGCATTTTTTACACGAAGTTCACCCGAGTATCGTACCTTTGTGCCTTCATCAGTTCGGCCTTACAGAATAATATCAAGGCATCAGGAACCTCCGGAACCAGCATCCTGAAAAATCGGACTCATTCAGAACTCAATAATATCCACCATGGTTGGAAGTCTTACCCAAAAGAGCGCACAGCTCAAGCGTATTTTCATTGAACCCAAGTTGCCGGAATCGTTAGCCCCGCTGGGAGAGCTGGCTCAGAATCTGTGGTGGTCCTGGGATCATGAAGCTTCGGAAATGTTCAGGAATATTGACCCCGCCGAATTTGAGCGACATCAGTATAACCCGGTTGCGCTGCTGGACGGGCTGAGTATGGAGCAGGTTCAGACACTTGTATCCGACAAAGCGTTTGTCAAGCGGATGAGCTCTGTTTACAACCGTTTCAAAGCATATATGTCGGCCCCAAAATCAGAAAATCAGCCTAAAATTGGCTATTTCTGTATGGAATACGGCCTTCATCAGTCGGTGAGACTTTATTCAGGGGGCCTGGGTGTGCTGGCCGGTGATTACCTGAAAGAAATCAGCGACCGGAACGCAGACTTTGTAGCTGTCGGACTTCTGTACCGGTATGGTTACTTCCAGCAAGGGATATCCATCAGTGGCGAGCAGATACACAATTATGATGCTGCAAAATTTACACAGCTTCCGCTGCATCCGGTGCGCGACTGCAGAAATGAGTGGCTAAAAATCAATATCAGTCTGGCAGGACGCACCGTTTGGGCCAAGGTATGGGAACTTCCGGTGGGGCGCATGTCGCTCTACCTGCTCGATACCGATATTGACGACAATGCTTGGGAAGACCGGGTAATTACCCATCAGCTTTACGGTGGAAACAATGAAAACAGGTTGCGACAGGAGTTGCTGCTTGGTATAGGCGGACTTCGCGCACTCAATGCAATGGGCGTAGAGCCAGATCTGTTTCACCTGAATGAGGGCCATGCGGCATTTATAGGACTGGAGCGACTCAGAAACTTCATAAAAGACAAGGGACTCGGCTATCAGGCAGCACTTGAGGTGGTGAGAACTTCGCAGCTCTTTACTACGCACACGCCGGTTCCTGCAGGTCACGATACTTTTTCCGAGGATTTGCTGAAAAACTACATTGACGAATATACTCATGCCCTTGACCTGCCATGGGATGAGTTAATGGCTTTGGGGCGTTCTCATGCCGACAACAAAGAGGAGCTCTTTAACGTGAGCCACCTGGCCATACGCACCTCACAGGAAGTGAACGGTGTGAGTCGTCTGCACGGCGATGTCAGCCGTAAAATGTTCTGTGAACTGACTCCGGACTATCACCACACGGAAAATCATATCGGATACGTCACAAACAGCGTGCACTTCCCGACCTGGGTTGCCTCTGAATGGCTGGACTACTATAACCAGAAACTGGGCAAGGATTTTTCGGACAAACAGTCCGACAGAAAAGTGTGGAAGAAGATTCAGCAGGCACCTGCCTCCGAACTCATGGCCATCCGCAAACTGCTGAAAAAACGGCTGCTCGACTGGGCAAGACACTCACTGACGAACGACCTGATGCGCCGCGGCGAGAATCCGAGGGTCACCTTTGAGGTGGTGAATGCCATCAAGGATGATGCACTGGTGTTCGGATTTGCCCGCAGATTCGCCACGTACAAACGCGCCACACTGCTGTTTTCCAACGAACAGCGGCTCTCCGAGATTGTCAACAATCCTGACAGGCCTGTGATTTTCCTTTTTGCAGGGAAAGCACATCCTGCCGACAAGGGTGGACAGGAGTATATCAGGCTCATTTACAATGTGACAAAAAATCCTGCATTCAGGGGGAAGGTGATTTTTCTTGAAAATTACAGCATGGAAATGGCCAAACTGCTCACTGCCGGTGTGGATGTGTGGCTGAATAACCCGACCAGACCCAAGGAAGCTTCCGGCACCAGCGGTATGAAAGCTGTTATGAACGGGGTAATGAACTTCTCCGTACTCGACGGATGGTGGTGCGAGGGCTACAAGCCCGGAGCAGGCTGGGCACTTTCCGAGCACGACACATACGCTGACCCCAATCTCCAGAATGAACTTGATGCCGAAACCATCTACAATATCCTGGAAAACGATATTATACCCACTTATTACGACACCAACACGGAAGGTGTAAGCGAGCGATGGGTACAGCATATCAAAAATACCATTTCCGAAATAGCCCCCGAGTTCGTAATGGGAAGAATGCTCGATGATTACTACGAGCGTTTCTACAACAAACTCTGGACCAGGAGCAAACAGCTCTGCCAGCATCATTACCAGCACACGCATGAACTGACTGCATGGAAAAAAAGGGTGGAAAACACCTGGAAGGCTATCGAGCTTATTGATCTTCAGGCGCCCGATACATTCAACCGCTCTCTGCCGCTTGGTGAAGCGTTTGAGGCAAGCGTAACGCTCCGGCTCCAGGATCTCTCGCCGGAAGATATAGGTATCGAAGTTGTCTTCTACAAGCGGAAATCGGAAGAGGAACTGGAACTGACCGGCAAACACGAAATGCAGTTCACTCGTACAAACGGTACCGACTCAACCTATTCGTGCAGTTTCCTGCCCGATGGTGCCGGGGTATTCGAGTATGGGTTCAGGATGTTTCCGAAACATCCGATGCTGCCCCACCGACAGGATTTCGCGCTGGTTCGCTGGCTGTAACCCATTAACTGATTCATCATGCGCAGTATCACCGTATCTCTGTTTATCTGCCTCTCTGCAGGCATGCAGGCCCAAAAGCTCGCCCATCACGATATACTGGTGGTGGACATGTCGGCAAGCGAGGGAAAATGGAAGTCGGGACAGGCATCTTTCCTGACTTCCTTCAACCCGGAAGGATATAACAATCAGCCAAAGTTCTTTTCTGAAAACGAATTATGGCTGACAGTTCAGAACCCAGATGATACTACGCAAACTGACATTTATATACTGAATCTTGCCGGGAAGACAGTAGCCGCAGCGACCCGAACCCGAAGGACCGCCGAGTACTCCCCCACCCTGATGCCGGGAGGCGACCGGTTTTCCGCCGTCAGGGTGGAAGAGGATGGCAATCAGCGATTGTGGTCATTCCCGCTTAGTGCAGAAGACAATGGAAGGCCGGAGTTTGAAACCATTTATGACGTGGGGTATCACTGCTGGATAAACGACACCTCGGCTGCTCTCTTTATTGTCGGGCATGAGCAGGAGCCGCATCAGCTCGTGACAGCAGGCACAGAAGAACAAAAGCCGCGAAGAATCGCCAGCAAGCCAGGCAGATGTCTGTTGATGAAAAAAGACGGACAACTGGCTTTTGTTCAAAAAATTACGGATCAGATCTGGTATCTGAAGCAATGGTCGCCGGTTACTGACAAACAGGAAATTATCGTCAAAATGCCGTCAGGCAGCGAGGACTTTGCCATCCTCCCGGATGGCTCCTTTCTGACAGCGCAAGGATCCATTTTGTACACCTATTCACCTGGCAGGGATACAGAATGGAAAGAAGCCGGCAATCTGGGCGTGTATGATGTAAAAAAAATCACCCGGGTGGGTGTAAGCCCGGGAGGCCGGGTAGCCGTCGTGGTAGAATAGCCTGCAATCCGGGTCCTTGCTAGTTAGAGCTTGTTCAGGATTCTCTCACCGAGTCAAAAACGGCTCATTTTTCGCCATTTTTCACCTTTTTTCAGTTACGTAGCACCGACGATTCATTTCACCTCCTCGTAAGTAACGGAGTCCGATCCGGCTTTACCACCTTTGCCAGGTACGGCACAACCTCCAACCCCGCAGCAGCCAACATTAAACAGCGCCTGCAATGCCAGAATACCGCCCATTCCCAGCAAAAGGGAATCACCTGTTCGCCATGCCTCGGAGAACGCGAATACGGCGATTCCCGCACGGAATACTCGGATAAAATGCCAGTTGGAGAAGAGCGTTGCCGTAATCTGGTTTGCCATTTTCAAATATTGTAGTGAATTGAACGCCCAAAAGTCGGGAATATCAGACTTGATTGATTGTGACGAATGCTACACATTAACCTTGACAATTCTAATCCTGATTAAATCACTGCTTTCAGCGTACTTTTGCGGTCAAATTTGCAAATATGTCCCTGACCACTTTTCAATCACAGATATCAACCGGCATACCGGCAGTATTACCGGATAACAGACCTCCCGATCATTCAGTCGCACACGCGCCCAGACGCGTAATCGAAGGGGTTTTATCGGAGAATGACAGGATTTTGGCGATCAGGAATGCCCTGCGCTACTTCCCGGCCGAATGGCATTCCACGCTCGCACCGGAGTTTGCTGAAGAACTGAAAAAATACGGCCGTATATATATGTACCGCTTCCGGCCGCATTATCCCATGCATGCGCGCGGCATTGCTGACTATCCGGCAAAGACACCACAGGCTGCTGCTATCATGCTGATGATTCAGAATAATCTTGATCCCAAAGTAGCCAAGTACCCGCACGAACTGATTACCTACGGAGGTAACGGTGCCGTTTTTCAGAATTGGGCCCAATATCTGCTGACGATGAGATATCTGACTGAAATGACTGAAAATCAGACACTCGTACTGTATTCCGGACATCCGATGGGCTTGTTCCCAAGCCATCCGGAAGCACCACGGGTAGTGGTAACCAACGGGATGATGATACCGAACTATTCGGGCAAAAACGACTGGAACAGGTATAACGCCATGGGGGTAACCCAGTACGGTCAAATGACAGCCGGATCATTCATGTATATCGGACCGCAGGGTATCGTTCACGGTACCACCATTACACTGCTGAATGCCGGTCGAAAGATGGGACTCGGCGACAGTCTGGCAGGCCGTGTCTTTGTTACTTCCGGACTGGGCGGTATGAGTGGAGCCCAGGCAGTAGCTGCCGTCATCACAGGATGTGTCGGAGTTATCGCAGAAACGGATGCCGATATGATCAGGCAAAGGCTAACGGACGGTTACATAAAAGCAGAAAATGTGTATCAGGATGCCGGGGAACTGGTAACAGCCATGGAATCGGCCCGCGCTGAAAAGAAAGCTGTTGCCCTGGTTTACCACGGAAATATCGTTGAATTGTGGGAGCGATTCGTACGCGACAATGTCCGGATCGAGCTTGGATCAGACCAGACCAGCTGTCACAATATCAATGATCTGGGTTATTGTCCGGCCGGTTACACCTTTGAAGAGGCCCGAGACCTGCTGAATACTGACAAGAAAAAATTTCTGGAAGAGGTTGGTTCAACACTGAGAAGGCATGTGGAGGCCATCAATACCATGACGGCCCGCGGCATGTATTTCTGGGATTACGGGAATGCATTCCTGAAAGAGGCTGGTGATGCCGGTGCCGATGTTTTCCGCAAACCCGGGGAAATCTACCCTTCCGGAAGCGACAGCCCCTTCAGATACGCGTCTTATGTGGAGGATATCATGGGGCCGCTGTGCTTCGATTACGGATTTGGCCCGTTCCGGTGGGTTTGCTGCTCAGGCGATCCTGAAGACCTGCTTAAAACTGACCGGATAGCTGGAGACGTACTGGGAAAAATGCTGAAAGAAGCCCCCGCAGAAATACAGGGACAAATTACCGACAACCTGAACTGGATTCGAAGTGCCCGGGTGAACCTGCCGGTAGTCGGATCATTATCAAGAATACTGTACGCTGATTCGGAGGGAAGAATCCTGATCAGCAGGGCGTTCAATGATGCCATAAAATCCGGTCAACTCAAAGGACCTGTAGTACTCGGTCGCGATCACCACGATGTCAGCGGCACCGATTCGCCCTACCGCGAAACTGCCAATATTTATGACGGATCCCGATTTACAGCGGATATGGCGGTTCAAAATGTGATTGGCGACTCCTTCCGGGGTGCCACCTGGGTCAGTCTGCACAACGGTGGCGGTGTTGGCTGGGGCGAAGTAATAAATGGAGGTTTCGGTATGGTACTCGACGGCTCCGATGATGCAGACCGCCGGTTGCAGAACATGCTTTTCTGGGATGTCAATAACGGTATTGCGAGGCGCGCGTGGGCGCGAAACCCGCATGCACTGAGTACCATTCAGCGGGCTATGAACCAGTATCCGGAACTCCGGGTTACAATACCCGCCCTGGCGGAAGACGAATTGATTATTCAGGCGCTGAAAGCGACAGAAAACCAGTAAACAAAAAAGAATGAAACTAAAGACTGGTGTTACCGGCAACAGATATTCGGAAAGTATTCGCCGTTATTTTGAAAAGAATAACGTTGAAACGAACGTAATCATCCTGCCTGAATCACAGGATTACGCGGGCGCACTTCGTCGTGGTGACGTACATACTTTTGTGATGCCGCTTGCTGATGCTCCGTTCCTTGAACAGACAGACCTGATTATAGGAGCGCTTACTGACAGGAGCGCGCCGGGTAACTGTCTGCTTGTGAGGAGCGAAAGCTATGACCCGACGCAGGTTCTCAAAGTCAGAAAAGGAGGCAGGGTAGCTGTTGGTTCAATACTGTTTACAGCCCTTTTGAGAGAAATCCGTCCGGATCTTGAATTTATTCATCATGAATCCGGGGCCGGAGAATTATCCGGAGCGCCTGACATTGATGCATTCTGTGTAGCGGAAGATGCAACGGCGACGTTTGAAGAAATTTCAAACTTCGGAAAAGTATCTCTCAACCCTTCAGAATTTCCACCTTTACCGGGTTCGGGGGTGTGGGCAATTCTATGTCTGCGCGACGACATGGAAACGCGTCACAAACTGAAGACAATACACCGCAGTGAAGTTTCAGTGTGCACCAATGTTGAGCGTAGTGTAGTTAAACCAAATGAAAAACACCGCAACAACACAGGGGTTTTGTGCGAGCGAGACGGCAATGGTTACTACCACGCAAGTGCAGTTTTCGCAACTGACGAAGAAGTACGAAGAGCAAGAATTTCATCCAGCACACACGCCGGGTTGGCAGGAGAACTGGCCAAAAAAATCTTCGGCTAGTTCTGGATGATGATTTTTTCCTGCTGACTGATACCTTCCTGATGGATAGCCTCCAGAAAAAGTGCCACGAACTCATGGCTCAACTCACTTTTTTCAGCGCGCTGACGACAGGCCTCCGCGAGTGCCCGCCAGCGTTCCGGCTGATAGATGGCGATATTTTTGTCCTTTTTTGCATATCCAATGTCACGAACCAGTTTCATCCTGCGCGCAATCAACTGAATAATTTCTTCGTCCAGCTCATCAATCTGCCGGCGGAGTGAATCCATGGATGCCAGATAAGACGGGTCATCGGAGCTGATCTGTCGCCGTTTCAGAGTAGAAATCATCTGAGCAAACTGAATTGGTGTAATCTGTTGTGCAGCATCACTCCAGGCGTTGTCGGGATCGGGGTGTACCTCCACCATCAGTCCGTCAAAGTGCAAATCATAGGCTTTTTGTGCCGTTTCTGCCAGGATATCGCGTCTGCCGCAAATATGGGAAACATCACAAATAACCTCCAGCCCGGGAAACTCCTGCATCAGATCAATAGCCATCTGCCAGCGGGGCAGATTCCTGTATTTGCAGTCGCCATAGGTAGAGAATCCGCGGTGGATAGCAGCAATCCTTCTGATGCCGGCTTTGTAGAGGCGTTCAATGGCACCAATCCAGAGTTTATAGTCGGGATTGACAGGATTTTTAACAATAACAGGTATATCAGTGCCCGCAAGCGCATCGGCGATTTCCTGAACAGAGAAAGGATTGACCGTAGTTCTGGCACCAATCCACAACACGTCAATGTTATGACTCAGACAATCGTGGACATGCTGGGCCGTCGCCACTTCGGTTGTAACCGGCAGACCAGTTTCGGTTTTGACACGCTCGAGCCACGACAGACCGGAGGCGCCAATACCCTCGAAAGCACCCGGACGAGTACGGGGTTTCCAGATACCAGCCCTGAAAAGAGCAATATGCTGGCCTTTCAGTGCATGAGCAGCAGAGATGACCTGTTCTTCCGTTTCAGCCGAACAGGGGCCCGCGATAAGTACAGGCCTTCCATCAGATTCAAAAATGGGTTTGAACTGCATGTAGAACGCATTAAAGGGGCAAAGTTCGGTTACAATGCCCGATAAATCAGGGTGATTAAATCATTAAAACAGATGACAATCGCCGATGGTTGCTATTTTTTACTGAAATACCCGAACAAGCGCATGTTCTGACTACTTTTGCAGCATTAATTTTCTGAAATATGGCAGCAAAAAGTAAAAAGACCTCTCAAGCTACCTCTGTTCCCGCCTCAGGCAGAAAACCAGTCGCCACAGCCGTGACGCTGACCAACACATTTTCCGGTAACTTCTGGAAAGATAACTGGTTGCCTTCGGTTTGTCTGATGGCATTTGCATTCGCACTGTATGCCATTGGCATCAACTACGGCTATGTACTTGATGATGAACTTATTATCACAAAAAATACTTATGTTCAGGAAGGATTCGCCGGCTTGCGAAAAATCTTCGCTGCCGACAGCTTCATGGGCTATTTCAAGGAACAGAAATTCCTGCTGGAAGGCGGCCGTTACCGCCCGTTATCACTGGCGACTTTTGCCATTGAGGTGGGGATACTGGGTCCGGGTCATACGACCGTGAGTCACGCGATTAATATCATTCTGTACGGCCTGACAGGTATCTTGCTGTATCGCATTCTTCTCGGACTTTTTCCGATTGGCGAGGGTGGTCGCTGGTTTTTCAGTCTGCCTTTCATTGCCGCTTCGGTGTTTGTCTTTCAGCCGCTGCACGTTGAATGTGTCGCCAATATCAAGGGACGCGACGAAATCATAGCCCTGCTGGGCGGACTCGGTGCTCTGTGGGCCACTTTGAAGTATTTTGACACCAACAAATCGGGCTGGCTCTGGGCATCCGCCCTGTTGCTGCTGCTGGGTATGCTTTCAAAGGAAAATACCATTACTTTTCTGGCAGCAATACCACTGACGGTTGTCTGCTTTACTTCAGTTTCAAGAAGTCGCGCGATTTCAGCGGCAATACCATTGCTTTTCTCCGTATTCGTATTCATACTGATTCGTTATCAGGCTTTGGGTTACATGCTGAACCACGGGAAAACCGGAACGGATATCATGAACGACCCGTTTCTCGGTATGAGGTGCGCCGAAAAAACAGCCACTATCTTCCTCACTCTTGGTTGGTATATCAAATTGCTGTTCGTTCCATATCCGCTCACCATTGATTATTACCCCTACCATGTGCCAAAAGTAACATGGACTGAATGGAAGTCACTCCTTTCGCTGGCAGGTTATGCCGGTATGACTTACTGGGCAGCCAGGAACCTGAAAAAGCATACCATCCCTTCATTCAGCATCCTGTACTACCTGCTCACGCTGAGTATTGTGAGCAATATCTTCGTTTCAGTAGGAACCTTTATGAATGAGCGCTTCCTGTATATGCCCTCGGTGGCTTTTAGTCTGGTTGCCGGCTGGTTCTTTGCCCGCAAGTTGCCCGAATGGCTCAAAGAGAGACCGGATGCCGCCTATCCGCTGGGTATGATTCTTGTCGCCGGTATTCTGGGTATGTACTCTTATGTTGTGGTCAAGCGAATCCCGGACTGGCAGGACGGGCTCACTATCAATGCGGCTGCAGTGAAAGTTTCACCCAACAGCTGCCGGTCACACACTTTTTATGTAACCGGGCTCTACGACAACAAGTATAAACTAACCAAAGACAATACCGAAAAAGACATGCTGGTGGATACCATGGAGTACCACATCAAGGAAGCCCTTCGCATCAATCCGAACTACAGTGCGGCCCTCATTATGAAATCGGCTGTAGCTGCCGCACGATTTGATCTGGATCATCAGCTGGATAAACTGTTTCACCAGTTCGAGGCTGTACTGGAAAAAATACCTTATAACAACAATTTCCGTTCCTTCCTCGATCAGTATATGGTTTATCTGAACGGAGCCAACTCAGACAAGTATAATGCTTTCTGTTATCGCGTAGGCTATGAGTTCTTCTATCAGAAAAAGAAAGATTACCAGACAGCTGTCAAGTTCCTTCAGTACGGAATAGATCGCCAGACGGAAGATATCCGTCTGCTGGAATCAATGTCAGAGGTATATAAGGCCATGGGTAACAACGCCAAATCTGCCGAGATGCAGCGGCGGGCCGATGCACAAAAATAGCATTATCAGCGAGTTGGAATGATGATGAAATTTCCCGGCAACCTGTTTGCCGCTTTCAAAAAAAAGTGGCGTTCAATACGCCCTTTCACTGCCATTGGTACCATCCTGATACCAATGGCAGTGATTTGGGCAAGATGCGGATCCTCCGGCACTCCCCTCGATGCGGAAACCAGACTTGAGATAGACACCACCGTTTCAAATCAGTTGCTGTATGTCAGGAAAGAGATGGACAGCGTGTGCCGGGACTACGAAAAGCAGCACCTGAAGGAGCTGGTTGACTCCATCAAAAAAGTCAGAGAAGAGGAAATTGCCCGACAGCTGAAGACTATTCCGAAGTAAAATGCTTAGAGCTTGTTCAGGATTCTCTCGCCGAGTCAAAAACGGCTCATTTTTCGCCATTTTTCACCTTTTTTCAGTTACGTAGCACCGGCTATGCGCCTTCAAAAACGCAAAAACTGACAAAAAA
>Ga0172373_10005516_pt1 | contig 17303 bp, 19 predicted proteins | sample Lak10m_2_FD_114546 | JGI IMG/M metagenome (GOLD analysis project Ga0172373, IMG submission 114546) | Freshwater microbial communities from Kabuno Bay, South-Kivu, Congo - kab_092012_10m | ecosystem: Environmental > Aquatic > Freshwater > Lake | place: Democratic Republic of the Congo...
CACTCGAATGACCGCGAAACACGCTTTTGCGGTCATCTTTTTTCTACACTTATGTTGGAAAATCCGGCTTTTCTACAGTTACGTTGGAATTCACACCACCTGTAAATAGGGCATAAGTTCCTCACGACAAATCGGCACGCTGCGGACGCTCATGCCATCGGCGCTGACGTAAGACACGAAGGAATGGATGGGCTGGCGGTGCAGCAGCTTGTAGATGTACTGCGAAGCAATGGTTGCCATCCAGTCATTCACGAGCAAATCCTGCTCACGGGTCGCCACCAACTCAGCGCAGGAACGCTCTGGTTCGGGCTGTGGCTTTGCCTCTGGTTCGGGTTCAAGCAGTGCCGGGAACAGCAGACCAGCATTGGGCAAGTACGAATATCTGCCCTTCTGCCCGTCGATGTAGCGCATGGCGGTTTCGTGGTCGTTGGTATTCCCGATGATGACCTGACCCGCATTGAAATGGTTGCCGCTGTCAATCCAGATCGCGCCATTGGCTTGCGCCAGTTCACGCCGCGCCAGATGGTTATCCACTGCACCAACAATCAGATTACCCCAGCGGTCAAAGTGCTTTTCAGCATTCACCGGCTGGTCAATGGCGATGGTGTCCAACCCCAAAGCCATGTTGAAGCGGCGCATCAGGACGTGCGCCTTCGGCTGTCCGACATCGGCGTCGGTGTACAACTGCCGCCCGACATTCTTCTGTTCCACTTTGTCGGGGTCAATCAGGACAATCTGCGGCGGATGCAAGCGTGCTACTCTCATGTCATACACCATACGGGCAACAGAACGCGCAACCTGCGCTCCCGTTCCACCCAAACCCACTACGGTAAGGGTCTGGATGTGCGTGTTCGGATCGAAGGTATTGAGGGTAGTCATTTTTCATCTCCCAACACCTGTGCCAGCGTCTTCTTGACCGGCAGCAGATCGGACTTCGGGTAGGCGCGTGCTTTGCGTTTTTCCAGCGCGATGAGCATCTGGCGGATGTCAGACGAGTGCGACTTGCTCTTGCCGCCCACGCCATGATCGTTGAAGCGTGAGCCGAGTAGGACCGCCCAATCCTCTGCCAAATTCGTCGTCTGGAGTGCGGTATCTGTCACACGCTGCACCGTCCCCCAGCAGATACTGCCGCTGGAGAAGACATTCGGCAGCGGGGCGTGAAACAGCGGTTCATTTAGGGTCGACGGACGCTTTTTCACGGCATACACGCCGTACTGCGGATTCTTATCTTCCGCCGTAACCCGGATCAGCAGCAGTCCAGGCAGCGGCACACGCAGCGCCGTTTCCGACCCATCGAGATATAGCCCGGTCTTCTGCGGCGGGCGATACTCGACCACAATCTTCTTCACGCCTTCCTGTCGTACCAGCAGGGTATTGTCCGATAGAAGCCCGGTATCAAAGCGCACTTTCGCTGACAGCGCCAGCGCCACCTGTGCCGGGTCTACTGGATGTTCACTCACTTTATCGCCGTCACGCTTATGCAGCATCACGCCGAACGAGTAAAAACTCAGGATCAGGGACGGCTGCTCCATTACTGCCTGCGAGAGTAACCGTCCACTCCAATCGGATGCGGGGTTCATCGTTCTTTCCTTTCATTTTGGCTATCGTTTTGTAGGTGCGCTGGATATTGGCTTCCAGCGCAGCGAAGAGGCTGGGGTTTGCTTCGAGCAGCGTTAGCCCGGCGGTCACATCGCCCATGATGCCGTTGGCTTCTTCGATCAGTTCAATGGCAAACGCCAGATCGTTTTCATCCCACGTCAGCGGCGGGATTTCAGACATCGCTTCGTCGTCGAAGTCAATCAGGGTATTGCCAGAACACGAGAACAACCACGCCATCGCCCAACCGACTTGTTGCAATCGTTCATCGCTCTGTTTCACCAGACTGTCAGCGATGATCCGTCCGGCGGTATAAGCACCCTCAGGGACTTCGACGTTGTAGTGTCCCGGTTCAGGACAAATGCCAAACAACTCCACCAATGGCAGCAGATCGGAACGAGCGGCGTACAGATCAGGGTCCGACAACTCAATGCCGCAGGCAGTCAATGGGATGCCGTAGCCCAAGAATTCCAGATTATCGAGCGGTATTCCACGCTGGCTGATCGCGCCGCAGATGAAGCTATCCAGTTCTTTTTCGGATGCGTCGGAGCGGATACGCTCCACCGCCCCCGCGTAGACGTCGGGAAAGGCACTGCGGGTAATGCACAGCGCCAGTCCCACACCATCGCCTTCGTCATATACATCGTCATCGCTCGTCTCCCATAAGGGGTCGAGCCAGGCAACAGCGTTAGCGAGTGCTAGTAGTGGGTCATCCAGCATCGCCGCCGCCAGCAGTCCAAAAGTATCGAGTAAGTCATTCATCGCAAAGGGATTTCCTTCGGTCATAGCCCGTACTCCAATATTGAAAAGGTGGTCAGGGGGATGGGTGTGAGCTTCGCCAACTGCTGTGCTGCTCGGCGGCAGCGTTCGGTATAACCGACGATTTCAGTCACGGCTTCGGCGATAATTTCACGCGGGATGCCTATCTGTCCGCCCTCAAGCTGCGGGAAGAACTGCCCATGAGGACGGCGCTCCCTCAGAAGCGCCATCCCCTTGAGTTCGACAGGTGGCAGACCTGCCAGGCAGTCCCGCAGGCTTTCAATTGTCAAGCCTGCGTCAAACATGGCGGCTATCCTTTGCGTCCGGGCTGGGGCAGGAATTCGACCACCTTCTGCCCGTCGTCGGTGGTCACTTCACGGATAGTCGCGTTAGCGATTTCGGGATACGTCGCTTTGAGCAGGCTGCGGATGGCTTCATTGTCCAATCCGCGCATGGACTCGTCCTCGACGATGCGAACCGCGCCGGTCTTGAAGATACGGGGTTGGGTGTTGTTCTGGTCAGACATGATGTTGCTTTCCTTTCAGATAGATGGATTTGAAATGGGTTAACTGAATGGAGCGGGTGTTACTCGTCGTCAGCGTCGTCCGGGTGATGCCCGTTCGTGCTGAAGGTCTTCCCGTTGAGGGATGGATTTGCCATCAGGAGCGGTTCGGTTTCAATGCCATCTTCCTCCACTTCGACAGCATCACTTTCAACATCCGCAACAGCTTCCGGCACATCCGTCGTGCCGCCCACCTGCACGAAATCTTCCAGCGCGAACAGGCTCATTTCGCGCTCGGACAGGTGCTTCATCTTCTTCATCGTGACATACACATCGTCGATACGGATGGGTGACTGACCATCCCACAACTTGCCGTCGATGAGCTTCCCGGCAATCAATACTGCCTGACGGTAGGCTGCTGCATCGGTTTCCCCGCCGACGATCTTGAGATGGCTGATCTTGACCGCCAGCGTGCCTTTCTTGAGCGAGATGTCGATGGTCGGTTCTTCCTCCTCCACTGGATCAGTGACCGCTTTCCCTTTCGGCTTCAGCTCAGATTTCGGCGTGGCTTTAGGGGCTTCGGGGATGGTGGGCGGTTCGGCTTCGACAGCGGCGAGCGAAAGGTAGGCTTTCTTGATCGCCGTCGTCATATCCTCCATCACGATATAAGTGAACTGCCGGACATGCGCCAGGTCGCCGCGCTGGATAAGCAAGGTCGCGGTAGCTCGCTCCAGCGGAATGCCGCCCTCCGAAGGCGTGGGCAATGTCAGCGTGATAACCGTCGGCGGTGGTTCCTGTTTAGTGCTTTGTTTCTTGTCGGACATGGTTGAATTTCCTTTCGCTTTAGCGATACACGCCGCCGTAAGTGGCAGCGTCGATACCCAGAACGGAACAGAGGTCGGTCAGCCGCAGCGTGCCATGTCGTCCATGACAGCGCCCGCAGCCGATAGCGGGATGGAAGAAGAAGTGAGCGCCCGGTGAGTCACGGGTATGACCGCAGGGACATAGTGCTGCCAGCCAGTCACTCCGCCGCTGCTCCCGCGCTGCATAGTCGCGGTACAGCACAGCGGTGATCGCGTGAATCAACTGCATGTTGAGGTTTCGGCTACCCGTGTGTCGGAAAGCCGATGAAGTAAAAGGTCGTGAAGCTGTCGGACGGGGCGCTGGAGGGATGAATGTCTGGAAGTCAGACAGGCAGTAGTGGCGGTCTGAGTTTTCGACCAGGTGACACAATGCCCCACCGCGTTCGGGCTTGCAATTCACTGTTCCCGGAAGTCGCAGCGACTGCGCCGGGGATAAGCCGTCCCCACCAAAGGTTCGGGCAAGTCCCTGTAAGACCTGCCGCGCCATATGAAGATCGCGGGTTGGCTCATCCAGCAGCCAGTAAGCATGATAGCCGCCTCCGGAATGGACAATCACCGATGGTGGCAGTCGAGCGCCACGCAGCTTCATGAGCGTGGCAGTCGTCGGATCGTCGATGTCGGTGTAGAAGGCGGGCAGCGCAACCACTTCTGCTGCGCCGCCACGTTTCCAGCGAGACAACCCCGGCTTGCGCAGTCCCACCGCGAAATACGCGCCCCAACCCATCCGATTGGTATCCGCCAGCCGTTGCAACGTGTCGAGCAGGGTGGCACGGTTATCCAGTGGGATGTGTCGAGAGGGTGAGGACTGTTGACTGTTGGGATGAATCACAGTGAACGTCAGACGGGCAGATGAGCGCAACGAGGCACAACGTTGGAAGAGGACATTCAGAAATGTCAGCGTATCGGGGTGCATGATTGCACCCCTTAGAACAACGCCAGTTGCAGCGGCGCGGTTTCGTCCAGTCGTTCAGACTGCTGACGTTTTCGTTGAGGGACTTCATCCGGCACTGCCAGTAAATCTGGCTGACGTTTGCGCGGTTTGGACGTGGCAGGTTTTCGCTGTGTTGCGCTTACCACAACGGGGCGCAGCTCAATCATATCAGCGGGGCTGCTGTTCAATGCCTGCTTTGCCAGCCGCATGATTTGAGCAGCCACTTCCATCTCACAGCCGGGGAAGACTACTCGATTGTCACGCAGCCAATCACCCAGACTTGCCGGACTTGCTTGCAGCAGTTTGAGCAATTCTGTCCGCAGCACAGACAGCTTCTGGTCGTCGGTGATGATGTGAACTGTGTCGAGATAGTCGGAAACTATTTGCGCGAACGGCTGTGGTTCATGTTCGGAGGTGGTGACTGCTGCCGCTTTCCGTTCAGGATACTCGGTCTCGATTTCAGCCGCCACACCGCCCAGGCGAATGGCTTCCTGAATGAGGGGATCATTTTCCAACACGGGTTGAAGTTCGATCTGCATAACCGACGCAGCGTACTCAATCGTCAGCGGTTCATCGGTTGCCCCGGTCAGTTCGACGTTCCAGTAGGCGGCATCCTCACTGTCAATCTCGCCCTGCGCTTCGGACTTCCTGAAAAGTTCCGACGGATCGAGCAGCGCTTCATCACGCCCAATCGCTTCGAGCAAAGCCTCCTCAAAACCACCCTCGCCTTCGGTCAATGCATCCAGCCCGGTCAGCCCGATATCGCCTGTTAGCAGCTTGGCGGCACGCTGTTTGCGGCTCATGAGCTGCACCGCCGTCTGTTCCATCGTGCCCTCGCAGAACAAGTAATACGTTTTGCAGTGGGTATGTGTCTGGTTCAGACGGTATGATCGACCTGCTGCCTGCATCATCGTGCCGAGATTAAACACGATTTCGTAGAAGATGAGTGTCGGTGCGAACACCAGATCAAGCCCGGTCTTCACTAACTCAGGGTTGGAGATGACGATGTTGGTTCCCTTCGCCACTTCCGCTTCGATGACCGCTTCGCGCCGTTCGGCTTCGACGGTATTTTTGAGGATGAAGGTTCGGGCAAGCGGGACGTGCTGGCGGATCAGATTCTCGATGCGCGGCTGGATGTCGCGGGTGGCGGTCTGGCGGATGTAGATCACACATGGACGGTTCTGTTCCAGTTCCGAGCGCACCAGGTCGATGAGCGCCTGCTCTTTGGCAAAGATGCGATCTTCGCCGTAAGATGGGATGCTGGTGACGACGTGCGGCAGTTTCGCGCCGGTGATCGGGTGTTTGAGGTTGTGGATGACCTCGTGCGGACGGTGCACCGCGTTGACCCAGCCCATCGCCCATTGCAGGTATGCGCCGCGAAACGTCGTGTCGCCTTCCCAGCGCCGTGCGATGAGATAGTCCTTTAACTGCTGGCGGGTGCGGTTATACTGTTCGTAGGTATCCGCATCCATCTCTACTGGCAGCGCGATTTCTTCGTACTGCGGCAGTGCCTTGCCTAAATCTCCCAGTGAAAAGAAGATGGCATGATCCAGCACTTCGGCGACCAGCAGCGGTGAGATACCCGGTGCTTCTTCGAAAGGACGTTCGTAAGTTGAAGTCCCGGTGAACGCTCCTGTTTCTTTGTCATACGAGGGGCGTTCTTCGACCACCTGCTCACGCACACCCATGTCCGCCACCCAGCGCGACTCGGCGCGACCACGCTGTTTGCTGTCATCCGCGATAATCGTCTGAAAGCCACGTTCGCCCCCTGTCTTACGGCTCAGGCGCGGTGCGCCGCCCCAATTGTAACGCTGGCGGGTGCGGGGATTGAGCGCGTATTCTAGATTAAAGATCGACGATGATCTGCCGTTGAACGGCGTGCCAGTCATCGCCAGCACCTTTTGTGCCAGCCCTGCGATGCGGTTAAATGCCTGCCCGTTTCCGGTATCGCCGTGCGCGCACTCGTGGACTTCATCCCAGATGAGCAGATAGACCCGATCCGGGTAGACGCGCTTGAGATACTCGTCGATGCGATAGCGGGGATTCTTCATCGGGTATTTCTGTCCGGGTTTGGGCTGTGACCCTTTGTCGCGGGCTTCCTGCCACAGCGGGGTCTGGCAGACCGAACAGGTCCGTTTGCCTGACTTCAGCCAGCTTTCCGACGCGGGTGACTCCACTCCCTTCTTTTCCTGCATGACTGTGGAGCCGCAGGTGGGACACTTCGGTACGCGCTGTTTGACCAGCCGCTGCTGTGGTTCATAACCTTCTGGCGTTGGCTGTCCATGCCGCCACAGAGCTGTGTATTCATACCGCCAGGCGACACCGACATCGCGCCCTGCGCCGAGTTTGGTCATGTCACGTTTGATCAGCCCAATTTTGGCGATCCCCGGACCCAGTCGTGCTGACTTCTCCATAAAGAGCTTGATATCTTCATGGCGGTCTAAGCGTTCGATATAAATGTTGCGGCTGATGCTGTGCAGTTCGCGTTTCCACTTCTCGACCAGATGCGGCGGCGCGACAATCAGAACCACCTGATCGTCCCGGATTTGTCCGCGCAGCTTCTCGATCACGCCCGCTGCCATCGCAATCGCTGTTGAGCCACCCATGAGCGTCTTACCCGTCCCCATGCTACCCACCAGCAGGATGCTGTCCCTCGACTGGAAGCCGCGTACTGTCGCGCCAACCACATGCTTCTGCGCGGTGTACATCGGGTATTTACCCTTCAGTCTGATGCGGTCTAACCAGCGACCCATTCCGGCAAAGTCAAACCTGTACATCGGCTTGAACTTGCAGTTGAGATACTGTGTCAGCGCTCGCTTGTTGGCGGTGATGAAACCCAGCAGCGCTTCATCGCCTTCCATCTCGATCACTGTGCCATCCTGCGCCAGCAGGGTAAGCGTGGTAGTTGGCTTGAGGCGAATGGTGGTCTTCTTGACCTGGCGTTCCGGGTCGCCGGGGGCGGCTTCAATTTCGACGCGGGCAATCTGCTCAACGTGCTGCGTCTTGCCCCGGATGGCGACCTGCCCATAGTCCTCAGTCTGGATGACGGCACCGTTGGCAACGCCTGCCGCCAGCACCAGCGCCATGTGACCGGGACGTGGTGCGACAACAGGCTCAATCTGCTCCGGTGGACGGGGGACTTCCAGCAGCGCCTGAAAGCCGTTGGTCTTCCATGCGCCCTGTTCCTGAATCAGCCGCAAGCCCTGTTCTTCGTCGATGATGTCTGGGGCGAACACAAAGCGGGTTATGTGCGGTGGCGCAGGCAGTTTGTAAAGCGGCTCAGGCTGTACCGTTAGCGGGCGAGGATTGGCTTTCCCGTCCAGAATGCGCTGGTAGAGTTCGGTGGGATGGGGATGGGTGCCTTTGATCGCTGCAACGACCACCTGATCGTACTCCCCCTGATGTTTACCCGGCAGCGCCCAGACATCCACGCTGCTGCTGTTCTTCGCTAAAAACGCAGCGGCATCTTCTGACAGGTGGTACTCACGCAAATTCGCAGAGTTTTGACCCCGGCGAAGTCGCAGTTGCCCTAAACCGTTGTTCCCCAATTGAATTTGTGGGTTCTTCAGCCGCATCTACCGATGAGGAGTAGATGGGCTGTTTTTGTTTTATGGAGGCAGATCGAATGAACAGGCGCAAGAATCGGAGTACAGAAGTCGAGTCGCAAGTGGTGTCGGGCGGCATCCTCACGGTGGGATTGGACATCGGCTACGGTGTCACCAAAGTCGTGACGGATCAAACCGCAATTGCTTTCCCGTCGGTAGCGGGTCATGCCCGTGAAATCAAGTTCCAGCAGGAGGCGCTGGCAATGAAGTATCCCGGCGACCAGCTTACAGATGAAGATGGCTCGACCTGGTTTATCGGCGATCTAGCACTGGCGCAGCTTCCGCCGGGCGAACTGCTCCGTCTGCGCGGACGGACTGCCAACGAAAAGACGATGGGCAATACCTTCCGTCTGCGGTTGGCGAAAGCCGCGATTGGCAAACTGGCGCAGGGGGTGTCGGGGCGAGATGTCATCCATTTGCGGTTATGCAGCGGTTTGCCGGTGGATCACATGCGGGATGCGAATGGACTCAAGCAAGCGCTGCTGGGTCAACATCTCATCAAAACCGATTCCGCCGAAGTCATCGCCAACGTGACGGAAGTGATGGTCATGCCGCAACCGTATGGCAGTGCGTATGCCATGATGCTCACCGAGCAGGGGGAAATAAACGTCTATCACACCTACATGCGAACCGGGGTCGTGGATGTTGGCACGTACACGGTAGACATCATCCTCGACGATGATGGGGACTTTGTGGACGCGGAAAGCGGCAGCGTCGAGAGCGGGGTCTACACCGCTCAGGAGCGTATCGCCACCATGCTGGAGCGCGATTACCGGGAGAAGATGCCGCACCGGATTGTCGAGCAGGTACTGCGGACGGGCATTTTCACCGCCAGCGGCAAGCCTGTGGATTACACCCATGAGGTTGAAGAAGCACTCGCCCCACTTCGCAGCGCGACCCTGAATCTGCTGTCAGAGAAGTGGCAGCGCGGCACAACGGTGGACGTGATTTACCTCTCCGGCGGTGGAGCAGAACTGGTGTATGAGCAGGTGGTCGAAGCCTACCCGCAGACGAAGCTGGTGCCGGATGCGCAGATGGCGAACGCCAGAGGCTACCTACATTACGCCCATTTCACTGCCCGGAAGTGATGATTTCAGCATCGAGGCGGGTCTTACTGGTCAGCCCAATGGGTGATACGGGTAAGACCCACTCAAAGGAGAGAAAAATGGCAAAGCGAAAAACGACTAAACGCCACTACCGGATGATTACGTTCAAGGTGTTCGAGGATACTGACAGTGACATTCTGGACTGGTGGGAAGGGATTGATGAGGGGGAGCGCAGCGATGCGTTACGCGACCTGATCCGGGGGTATCTGGGCAAACAGCCGCGCAAGAACAAACTGCTGACTATCCCTGAACTGCTGGAAGTGCGTCAGGACACCTTATGGATACGGGACGCGCTGAACGAGATGCCCGGTTATCTGGAACGGCTGGTGCAGCATGTGGCAGCCAATGGTGCAGCCCAGATTGCGATACAGCCTGAAGCACGAGCGCCAGCGAATGGCATGGTCATACAGCCGACTGAACCAGCCCTGTCAGACAACGATAGTGACCGTCGGGCGCGACGCATGAAACGTTCCCAGTGGTGAGGAGGTGGTGTATGGAGCAACCTATCCAATTGTGTAGGACAGCACAGCCAAAAGCAACGCATGGCACAGCCATGCACGTCGCAGCGTCGAGGCGCTGCGACTTCGCGCGGCGGGGGAGAGTGGTGGAAGTTTCAAGTGGAACTATCCTCCCCGCCGCAAGCCAGCTAAATACGCTGGCTCCTCAAGCGCCGGAGGGCTGGATGCAGCGGCTGTCGCCCCTGCATGAGTGCGGCGGTGCGGAGATGCCGCCGCACCCGTGGACACGGTTCGCCGCGCCCACCGAACGCACCCGTTGCCCGGATGCGTTCCTAATCTGCATCACGTTCGTTCAGCCGATTTGTAGAGCAAAAGAGGGAGAACCGTCAAGATGAATCATCGTCAGACAATCAACGAAATCAGCAAACGCCTGCCGCGCCTGAAACGACGTGATGTGGCAGAGGTATTGGAAGTGATGACAGAACTCTGGCTGGAAGTACTGGCACAGCCGGGTCAGACAGTGACCGTTGCCGATCTGGGCAAACTGGCAGTTGAGGTACAGAGCTTTCGCAGCAGCGGCGCAGTAGGACGGCGAAATGTCAAGCGGGTGTATGTGCGTTTTCGTCCAACCGAGAAATTCCGTCGGTTCGTGTTGAATGTCCAAATCAAGGAAGGAGCAGTCGAGTGAAGAAGAAACCCAATCCGTACAGCGAGAGGATGACCGTCAATCTGACCCCCGACCAGATGCGGCGGCTGGAGGAACTGCGAAATGTCCGCAGTCGTGTTGGGAATTTCGTCAGCAAGAACGACCTGCTGCGGGATGCTGTCAATTTGTATCTGGCAGCACAGGAAGACCTGCCGGGGTCGCGCCGGGCCATCGCCAAAGGGGTCGAATCAAAGGTAGATGCACTGGACACGAAGGTCGAGGCGCTGACCACCATGCTGCAAGGGTTTATTGAACGGGTCACACGCAAACGCGAGGGCTAGATGGACAGAAAGCAGATGTGTGTCGCCAACCTTCAGTACAAAAAGCCATCCGATGATGGCGCGAAACAGTCGAAGAACCTCTTGCGGTATCTGACATACCGAGAAAGCCGGGATGAAGCAGCGCGGCATGTCGCTGGGCGGGAACGCTGGATGGATCATGGCATGGGTGGATCAGTGGGCGAAATCGCGCAGCGCTGCGACGACCTGAAAAGCGAGCATGTGCTGACCTTCAGCCTGGTCTGCAACCCTAATCCCGACCTGATAGCGATGGTCGCGCCGGAAGACCGGGAACAGTTTGTCTGCGAGTTGAGCGAAAGCATGGTTAACGGGTTTTTCGATGCGCGTGGGCTGGATACCGGCATCGAATACTCGTATGTGCTTCATCACCGATTGACGGATGACCCGCAAGCACCGGGATTGCACGACCCGCACACCCATATTGTGCTGCCGGGGACGGTGTATGACGAGGAACACGGGCAGCGCGTGCCACTGTTCTTCAGCCGCAATCGCAAGGTGAACCACATCGACTTGCTGCATGATGTGACTGAGCGCATGATGGCTGAGCAGATGGAGTGCTACGTCGGACTCGATTGGGAGCAGCGCTACAACGAACTGGCTGAAGCGCGTGAGCAAGAGCGCCAGATTGTTGAGGATGAGCCGCATGGTGTGATGCTCGACGACAAAGGCGAAAGCTGGAATGTCTGGTGTGGGACGCGCCGGACGGATGAACAGCAAACCGCCGTTGGCTTTTACCGCTACTACCCAACATCCACTGAGGACGACCCGGATGCGCTCCGGCTGGAATTCCGTCCGCTGGTGGCAGGACTATCACATGAACAGGCAGCCTTTTTCGCTCATGCTTTCGCATTGGAGATGAATGGTGAGATGGAAAAACTACAGGAACTCGCAGAACTGTTGAACGGGATGGGTGCGGAGGTGCTGATCAAGGAAATGGGAGGATATGAACGACCAATACGGGACACATCGCCCGATTTTGAACTTTAGTCGAGAAAGCACACAGGGGAGAAGAGCGCCATCCGTCGCCAAACGAGAGCGCTCCAAACCCCTGTGTACCAACCTAAAAGGAATACGATGAGTATGACACAGAACGACGTTGTGAACAAGACGGACACATTCGGCACGTCCAGCGCCGGGCGACGCGAATTCCTGAACGCGCTCTATCAGGGCAGTGCTGACAATCTCTACTTTGAACTACGTTGCATTCACCCGATCACTGGCGAGGCACGTTCGCTGTGGGGACGGATGAGCAATAAGACTGAGCTGGCAGCAGCATTAAAGCAGGCAGAGACATTGAATCGTGAAGGCTTCGGTGTGTATTTCGCGCCCTGTTTGCGGAAGTTGAAGCAGGGCAAGGCGGAAGCCGCCGCGCTGGTTCCCGCATTGTGGGTCGATATTGACTGTGAAAACAATGCCTACCAGCGCGACCAGAACCTAATGAGGCTCAAAGATTTCGACCCCGCACCCTCGTTCATCCTCGACAGTGGGGGCGGCTGGCATGGTTACTGGCTGCTGGATGAGCCGTTCCACCTTCAGAGCGACGCTGACCGTCAAAAAATCGCAGGCATTCTGCGCGGATTGTTCGCGGCATTAGATGGCGACCCGGAATACGTGAAAACGGTGGCGGGCATTATGCGCCTGCCTGATTCGGTGAATACCAAGCCGGAGCGCGGCGGTGTTATGGTCACGGTGATCGAGTGCCACCCGGAACGGCGTTATCCACTGGATACCTTCGCCTGGTTAGAGAGTCAGCCCCATACACCGAGTTTCGACGGCTTGAAGGTGGTAACGCTAAACGGGAATGGACACCACCCGCTGCCACCGCGCACTGAAAGCTATCTGGCATCCGGCGCAGCAAATGGCAGTCGTAACACTGAACTGTTCGCAGCGGCTTGCCAACTTCGTGATGCGGGCTACAGCCAATCCGATACGCAACGGGAACTCATCCCGCGTCACCTCGGCAGCGGCAGCAGTGAGCGCGAGGCGCTGGCGACCATCCAGAGCGCCTACAGCCGTCCAGCGCGTGACCCGATAGCGAAGCTCACCGAAGGTATCCCCGCACCCAGAGAACAGGCACGCCAGCAGGTCAGCCAACTGGTGAGCCAGTTTACGGTTGAGCAGAACGCTGAACGACCCACCACTGAGCAGATCGTCGCTGCTGTGGAAGCCTGTATCCACCTCAATCCGGTGGAATGGGCGGAAGAACGCCAGCGCCTCAAAGCGGTATGCGGCGACGGCTTGAAGATCGGGGATATTGACCGCTTATATAAGGAAAAGAAGCGTGCCAGCTTCCAGCAGCGTGAGCAGGGGTACCTTGATACGGAGAGCTACCTGCTGCGCGATGGGAAGATCATCTATCACAAAGAGAGTTATCGCGGCACGCTGGAGAAAACGGTGGTGGACTGGACGGCCACCGCACTCTACCAGACCTGTCAGGTCGATGATGACGGCAAAGAAGCTCACACCACTGCGCTTGAACTCCGACGCGGTGAATTCGTGAAAAAGCTCGATGTGCCGGGGGATGTGTTTGTCGATGATGTCGCCCTGCGCCGCTTCATCGGGGCGAATGCCGGGTCACAATACGTTGTCCGCGCCGGGATGTCCAAGCATCTGGTTCCCGCGATTGTGCAGTTATCGGGGGAGTTTCCCACCCATCGGCACTATAACTTCATGGGTTGGATGGAATTGGATGGCAGATGGGTGTATGTCTCACCGCAGGACTGTATCACCGCAAAGGGCAAGTTGAGCGAGCCACCATCCGTCGAACTCGACCACCGCCTCCGTGATTACGGCTTGCAGACGACAGGTTGGAACGAAAGCCTCGCGGCGTTTGATGCGGTTACGAAGGTGCTGCCACCTAAGCTCGCATCGTCGCTCATCGCCTTCGCGCTCCTGCCCGTGCTTCAGCGTTTCTTTCCGGCAGCAGCCCCGCGTCCGGCAGTGCATCTGGTCGGCACATCCGGCAGCGGTAAATCCGAGATTGCATCACTCCTGAGCAGCTTCTACGGACAGTTCAGCCGTGATACGCCGCCAGCCCAGTGGGGCGATACCATCAATACCGTCGAGACGCTCGGCTATCCGTTGGCGGACAGCCTGTTCTGGGTGGACGACTACAAAAGCATCTACGCTGATGAAAAGACCTTCACCCGTTTTCTGCAAAGTTATTCGCGTGGTATGGGACGTGGACGGCTGACCCGTGAAGCCAAAGTCCGGCACGAGAAACCGTGTCGTGGCTTGATCCTGTCAACGGGTGAAACCACCATCGAGGGGGAAATGTCGGTCGTGGCGCGAATGCTGGTGCTGGAAATTCCACCGTGGGAGAAGCGCGATCCGGGTGGACAGGCGCTGGTGCAGGCGGAACGCTTACGCGAACACCTGCCAGGTTTCACCGCGCACTTTGCCTCATGGATAGCGAAGCAGCTTGAGCAGGGTGATCTGAAAGCCGACATTGCCAACCGCTTCAGCAGCAACATGCGCGGCTACCGCGAGAAGCTCGCTAACGAAACGGGTGGACAATCCAACACCGGGCGCGTCATCCAGAACTGGGCAGTGCTGGTGACAGTCTACCAGATGCTCTCGCGTTTTCTTGCTGAGATGGACGTAGATTATCTACTGCCTGCGTGGAAAGATGCCATCGTCGAAAGTGTCCGCACGCTGCGCCAGGAGCGTGCCAGCGAAGTTTTTCTCGATATTCTGGGGCAGCTTATCGCTGGTGGACAGGCAGTGATTGACGATGACATGAAGAACCCACGCGAGTACCCGCCAGGTGTGACAGTGGTGGGCTACAAGGATGAGGGGTTTGTGTATCTGTTGCCGGAGATTGCTCACCGGGAGGTCAACCGGGTGCAGCCGCTGCGTTTCACCGTGACCGCCATTGGGATGCAGTTACGCGAAGACGGCATCCTGATTCCCGGACCCAATAACCTCAGCACCCAGAAGCGCGTCCGGGGCAGCCGTGTGCGATTCTGGCAGTTGACCGCCGAATCCTTTGTTGAGACAGTTGAGCCACCTGAGACGGGGAGCAGCTAACCCGCAAAAGTGACGGCACGAGTGCCTGTAAACAGGGTGAGACACTTGAGACTCTTGAGACATAGAGTCTCTTTTTATTCACAAAAATCAACTCAGAGGAACGGAACTCATGTCCACCTGCGGTTGAATATCGGGTCACTGGCTTTCAGCAGCCCTTTGCTGATGAGACGTGAACCGAGCAGGGCAAAGCCTTCTTTTCCCAGCGTAGTCTGTAGTTTCTGGCGAGTTTCATCGTTCAATTTGAAGCAAAACAGGATTTCACCCACGTTCCCAAAATCCATGAGTTTGAGCAAAATCTCATCCGGCAGTTCCAGCGTAAAGACTGGTTGATGGTGCTTCAGGCAATCTTCAAGAAAATCATGGAAGGCTTGTGCTTCCCGTAGAACAGCCTCCGTTTGTCTGTGACTCTCACGCCATTCCTCCTCCAGCTTGTCAATTCCAGTGAAGATTTTGATAATCTTTTTTCCTTCCCATCCACCCCAGAATTTTTTCCAGTATGCCTGCTGCTGCTCGACCTTTGCGACGCAGGTATCACAATCAATCTCCTCCTGCTGGCATTTGTCATACGGAGAGGTCAGTTCAACGCCGCAGCAGGTTTTGATGTTTGTATACCGGTAGGCGGCACCGGTTGGCTCAAGATAACTCCGTTCGATAATGTGTACCCGTGCAGTATCCGATGCAAGACGGATGGCGACGAGATGTTCCTTCCATTCCATAATTTATCCCCGGTTGTCTCAAGTGGCTCAGGTGGCTCAAGTTGAGACAATGATTTTTACTGAATTTCAAAAAAATCGCACCCCCATTCAATCTGACATCTGGTACGCACATTAGAGGTGAGACAGTTGAGACACCTGAGGCGGAGCATACACATAAAAGATTTCATCACCTCGAAAGGTTAAGTATAATGAGCAACACCAATTCCAAGCACGACATCCATGTGGAATCTGGTCAGCTCAAAGATATGAACATTTCAGTTCGCACTTCTGTGAACAACCTGTCATTTTAGGTATCTCCTTAGTTGTGCGATTTAAGGAACAAGCATGACTCAATCTAACGGGCAATATACCAGTAAGATAATTAAGGCTGGAGCACTGATTCAGGATGCTAAACTTACATTATCAAATTGGGATGAAAAAGAGAGTATATCTGAAAACTTAACACGTCTTCAGGAGAAGAATATTTTCGGTAAAGCTTCTCGTAAACGCATCCAAGAAATGCTTCGCATATTTCGTGAGCGCTATCTTGAAAATGAGGCAGTTAGATTAGCTTTGTCCAAATATGTCGATGCAAAATTGAACGATGAAGCTCTGCGTCTGATTCTATTCTTTCACGCTGCTGATGTAGACTTATTATTTCACGATATCGTAATTGAATACTTGGATCAACTTCATAGTCAGGGTGGTGTTCTGGTCACGACCGACGACTTTGCCAAAATTCTTAAGCGTTGGAATGAGGAGGGCAGGATGACATCTCACTGGGGCGATGTCACAATGAATCGAGCTGCTCGAAATCTTGCAACCACCCTTCGAGATTTTGGAATATTACAAGGGGCAGTCAATAAAAGGCTTTTGAGTGTTTCTGTACCCATTGCAGCATTCGCACACGTCGCTTTTTATATGTATTCGCACAATCCATCAGGGATCAATGTTCTGAACCATCCCGATTGGAAGCTATTTTTTCTATCAACTCAATCCGTGGAGCGCTTATTCTTGGAAGCACATCAATATGGTTTGCTTTCATACTATGCAGCGGGATCAACGATTCGACTTACTTTTCCAGCCAATAAACTTGAGGAATACGCTGATGTTATCCTTCAAAGAGCGACTTGATTTACTAGAAAATGATTTAAAGCGAACACCAATTGGATTCATTTCATCAAAGGATCTGCCATTCGCTATATTTCGTTATGACCCGCGAGATCCTCAAGAAAAGGAGTTCCGTGTACGAGAAGAGGCGCAAAGATTAGCAATTCGCCTCAAAGATGAAATAGGACGCAAGATTCATCTTATATCATTGGCTGAACTCTACTGGTATGCCATTCACCATGCAGATATTGGTGAGAGCGCGGTGGAGACACTTGCTACATTTGAACAAGAATATGGATTTGTGAAAGCTGAAGAACAGATACACACTTTTCTCAGTGATAGCGCTTATACGCCATTATCAAATCTTGTTTTGGAAGATCTCAGAAAACGAAACCTGAATCCAGATAGGGATATCATTTTTCTAATGCGTGCAGCAGTATTTGCCCCGTCGAGTTATCGGGTGTCTTCACTACTTGAACAGCTTGTGAGTAGGCTCGAAATTCCAACTGTATTGTTTTATCCGGGCACATGGCGCGGCACTTTGAATTTTCTTGGGCTGCAAGAAGATAATCAACCTCAGGGGACTTACCGTGTTGAGATTTACGGGAGAGACGTATGACAACCATAGAAGCTTTACTTCAGAA
>Ga0172373_10005518_pt1 | contig 17302 bp, 18 predicted proteins | sample Lak10m_2_FD_114546 | JGI IMG/M metagenome (GOLD analysis project Ga0172373, IMG submission 114546) | Freshwater microbial communities from Kabuno Bay, South-Kivu, Congo - kab_092012_10m | ecosystem: Environmental > Aquatic > Freshwater > Lake | place: Democratic Republic of the Congo...
CTACGACAGCCACGAGCTGCGGTAAACTTTCCCCCAGGGCAGCAATGATGCTGAGTGGTTCAAGTGACGTAAACGAAATGCCCTGTAACAGCCGTGTTAACTGTCCGATCTGACCGAGTACAAGTGGTTTTTGAATGTAGGTGGTACCGTTTATGGTGTAGGTGAATTGATGCTCCGGCATGTTCCCTCCGAGTTTTATTTCAAGCTTTAACTGTCAATTAAGAAAATTCGACTACGATCTCATCGTCACCGGTGCCCATAGCCAACTGGAAGGTGGTGTCGGCAATTTCCAAGCCCTCCCGATCACCCTCAGAGATTTTGGTTGTGACAACTGACGGTGCAGTGATTTTGACCTTGTTGTACTGAGTGGCACCAATTGCACCCAGAGAGAGCGCCCCAGGAGTACCGGCCTTCCACTTGCCATACCAGTCATAGGTAGCCACCAGTTCCATTTCCGGGTCAAAGTGGCCACTCGGGTCACGATCAGTAATCATGAAAGACTTGTAGCCGCTCGCAGAGTTCATATCTTCACGCGGGGCCAACTTGTTACCCATATCGAAGCTGATGCTTTTCATTACTGCGGCATAGGCTCCGATAGTAAAGCTGGCACCTGTCAGAAGAGGCGGTGCAAAGGTCGGGAATGTAGGGGCGAGGATAACAACATCGGATACCGCGTTGTATGCCCCGACAAAGTCAAACTCGGCAAAGATCTGGCCGCCCACCTCACTGGTGAACTTGACTGCACCTCTCGCACCGGTCAGCAGCTTACGGACGCCGTCGCTGTAGACGCCGATAGTAAGTGATGGCAACCCGGTGCTGGCCGGTTTATACGTTACCTTTTCCGACCCGGCTGAAACATCAAGAGTGGCGGCGAAACCACATGCGCGGAGATATGGATCAAGGTAGGGTAAATTAAGCGCCGAAAATGCAGCAGACCGGCCCATAATCTCTGCCTTGAATGAAACATGAGCCAAGGCAAGGCCAGGGAGCTGCTTAAGCTTGGAGAGTGTCGGCAGCGCGGCGTTCCGCTGCAGCATCTTAATGTCCGGAGTCCATTTAACGTCCAGCGCCAGAATCCCGCCTTCAGCAGCAGTCAATACCTCGGCGGTGCCTTCAACTGACTCGGCTTTAGCGGCTAATACTCTACGGCGTGTTTTTATCATTGGCTTTCTTCTCCTTCTTGTCCGGAGTTACCGGCGCTTCAACCGGCGCGGGTGTTATATCAACTTCAACGCCATCAACCTGCTGCACGATTTTCATAACCGAAGCATCGCTGGTGGTGATGGTTACTTCTGATGGTTCTTGCTTCATGGGCGGCTCCTTATTATGTAACGACCGACTGATACTGCCGGGTTCGATAAATGTGTGTGTATTCGATCATCCCATCGCTATCGTCATAATCCGTACACTTGCGGGAGACACAAACAAACGGCTCGATATCGGGGATAAGGGCCAGCAGCTTTTTAATGTCGGTTTGAAGCATGATTTAAACCTCCGTAAATGTTATGCCCGTGCCAGCCAGCCGTGCAGAAACCGGGTCTGGGTCGGGTCGTTGAGTGCAAGCTTGGTATAAAACCGGCGGGCCTCTTCGCGGCAGGCTGCGAGCAGCGCTGCGGGATCGGTTGCGGCAATGCGTGCCAGGCTCTCGGGGCCGATGATGCCATCAGCGTCAACGTGCAGTGCCCGCTGCAGCAGCTTCATGGCCTGCCGGACCCCCATGTTGACGCCTTTGTCAAATAGCCAGTTAGCGAGCTCCTGCGAATCGAGCCGCGCCATGGTAGGCATCCAGAAGTTACGCTGGTAGAACATTCTGACTTTGCCCTGCAGATCGGCGTTGTGATCGAGGCAGGCCGGAAAGTCGGCATGCTGTTTCAGCCGGTCGATATCAGGCCAGCCGTCCCAGCCGCGCCAGTTATTACGGCTGATGCCGGAAAAGGTTTCTCCGCCGTGGTCGGCGTGGTTGTTGGCGTAGCCGCCTTCGTGTTTCATGGTTGCGGCGAATGCGGGTAAGAATTCGGCCATGTAGGGGTTTCCTCTCATCAAAGATGAGAGGAAACTACAGGGGGGCGGGCGCTATTTCTATTTGAAGCGGTTCAAACAAAAAGCCCCGAACCTGAGTAAGGAACGGGGTTTGGGGGTGATTGTCGCTATATAACGCGATGGGTTCATAATGTCAACCGTATAACTTTCGATGCAGCGGATTCCGCTCCGCTGCACCGCTGATCTTGGTGTTAGTCAGATAAATTAAACTCTTGAGATATTGCAGCCGATATTCGGTCACACGCCGTATTATAATATTTGTACTCAGCAATATGCGCCGACTCAGACCGAGACGTATATTTGGAGTTCGCTGCAATTTCAGCGCAACGAGTCGCAGTTAATTTCTGCGCCTCAATTATGGAGTCATGGAACTGGTGACAGTTGGCGGAACAATCGTTTAGTCTCACAATCTCTGCCAATAACTCGTGGACAATGGCTTTGCCTGCCACGACAGGTACAGATGATTCCAAATAACAATCCGTGTTCAAAAACTCGGTGGCACGTTCAATAATTGTATCCATATTATTCAAATATATACATCAATGATCCCGATAATGGCGTGACGGCCGTCTGTCAGCATAATGTCGCCAGGGGTGGAATCTGCCTCCCAGCGCTGATTAAGAGCGATAATCGCCTCTGACGCATCGCCGATGGCGAACATGTATTTATTCTTCCATTCATCCGGATTGGTCAGATAGAGGTACTGCTCGGCGTTTTCCTCTTTCCACTTGTTGGCGTAACGGTTGACTGCCCATACATTAGGGATGTTTTCGTCCGTAAAGCGAGCTTCAACCGCCTGTAAAAGCTTGGTTGAAGATATGTGCGGATGGTCGCAGATGCAGGCGACAATAAAGCGTTGCTGCGCCTGACTCACTGAGCAGATCCGGTTGCTCACATAGTGGTTTGCCAGCCCGTAAAGTCCGTCGATGGCATACTGATCACGCCAGCTCAGTAGGGTACGGTAACCGAATAAGAGCCAAATCAATGAAGGTGGCGAAATAGCCACCTTCAAAGAGCCATTACGTTTTATTCTGAAATTTGACGAGACCGTCCAGCCTCATGAGGTATTCATACTGTCTGTACACGGACTTCAAAGCAAAATAGGCATCATCCCAATTTTTCCCCCTGGCCTCGATATCGGGACGTTCAGGAACCGTTGCAACAAACGTTTTCCGTTCAGAACTCCACTCAACTATCAGGGAATCTGGTTTGGCCCGATACCGTCCCTTCTTTTCTTTTTTGATCTTTGCACCCTCGTACAAGCTGAGATAAATTTCCGGGAAATCTCGCTTCAAGGCGACATGGACAGCACTCTCGTTCGTGTCATCAGGAGCAGATTTCAGCTCAGCCAAGGCCACAAACGGATCAAACTTCCAACCGAGACACCAGCGTCCAAAGGAAAAGCCCTTCCGCCGGCATGCGGCTGCCAGCCTTGGATCAATATCGTATTGGCAGCGGTATTGGCTTCTTTCCATTACCAGGATTTTACCGGTATCACGCAGCAGGTCATAGACAAAATCTATGGACGTTTTCCTCAAGGCCCTGGTTATTTCAATTACACTGTAACCTCTCTGGTACGCATCGATGATCCGGCTATTAAGCAGTTCTTCAATATCTTCAACTTCCATTTCAGATTTCTTTCCGTAATACAAACTTTTCTATAAAGACTTTTCCTTAGAAAAGTTTGTTAGTTGGATTATTTGACAGATTTCCGGCGCTGTTTTTCCATCAACTGCCGTTCCAAAGCCGTCAGGGAGAGATACAGCCTTCGATGCTCCCCCCTGCAGCTGCGCAACATGTTGTAGGCAATCTGCCGGATACGTTTAATCTGGATCTCCGGATACTCTATGTTGAAATAGGTGCGGAGGTTACTGGCAACATCGCGTACCGAGACTCTGTACCTGGGTCCGTCCTCTTTCGGGAGAAAGGAACACAGAATGTAACGTTCAATCTTGCCGAAGTTCGGAAATGCGAGCATCAACGCTCTCTTGTCAGATTTGAATGACATGTTCATCCGGGCGACAATCCATTCATCACGCCAAATTCTGGAAAGCAGTTGCAAAGCGTGTTGATCTTTCTCGTCCAGGGGCTCAGTCAAATACCCTTCCTTAATCATTCGCTGCAAAGCTTTCAGTGGTATTGGCCGATACTGCTGTACTGCTTGCTCAAGGTTCATTGTTTTCCTCCTTCCTTTACGTGCCGTTGCATTAAACAAAGCGCTTCGGTTCAATAATGCCTTTCTCGACAAGGAACCTTATCCGGACGAATGCTCTGTTAAGAGTGTCCCGAACATTCGAAATAACGCACCCCAAATGTTCTTTAATCTCGTAATTCGACAATTTGCCTTCCATGCCGATTCCGAGAGCCCAGGAAAGAACCTGTTGTTCTTTGTCAGTGAGGTGATGGCGCACAGATTGAAAAATCATCTCGATATCAGGCTCTTTCTGTCTTCTGTTGGCGATGTGTTCTGAAACAGTCAGCAGATCATCAGAGCAGTAATGACGAGGGAATCGAATTCGATCCATGGGTGGGGCTATCCGGATCTGGGGTAATGACACTGATCTGGCTGCGAAACACCTTCCAGAAGACTGCCTCGAAATTGAGTTGTTTCTGCCTGCTGCGGACAGCTGCGACCATAGCCGCTTCAAAAGCTTCCTGCATGTAATCGCATTCTTCATACGGTGAAAAGTTCCGGTACCTGGCGATATAGCCTTTGATGGAAGTTTCATGTGCCGCATACCTGAATAGAGCCATCCTCGGTCAGAGACACCGCACCGTCTGCGCATGCCTGTCCAATGACGACGATATTTGGAGTCCCTTTCGTGAGAAATCTTGCTACTTAAATAACTTTTGTTTACAATCCGCGTGGTTTTCGATGATTTCACCGTTACGGGAGGCAATTATGGCGGCTTCAACACCAGTTACCTATGAGAAGGGAAAGTTGTATGACCTGAACATTGCGGATGTGCAGCCTGACCCTGACCAGCCGCGTAAGTATTTTGATGAACAGGCGTTGGCGGAATTGAAAGCTTCGATTGAGAAGCATGGCGTATTGCAACCGGTTCTTGTGCGGCAGGGAACGGATGGCGGGTTGCTGCTGGTATCCGGTGAGCGGCGCTATCAGGCGTCAAAACTGGCGGGACTTCAGACTATACCGGCAGTTTTCACCGATGGTGAGCCGACGGAAATCTCCATTGTAGAAAACCTGCTGCGGGAGAATTTGACTGCTATTGAGGAGGCCGAGGCTATCGACCGGCTGAAGACGCAGCATAATTACCTGTTGAGTGATCTTTCCGCAGCGCTTGGCAAATCAGATTCGACCCTCTCCGAAATTCTCTCACTCAACAAGCTGCCGGATGAAGTAAAGAACGATTGCCGGAACGATCCTAAGACAGCGCGGGGTATTTTGGTGGAAATTGCCAAGAAGAAAGACCCTGCAACAATGCTTTCCCTTTACACCAAGTACAAGGAAAGCGGCTTGACGCGTGGCGAAATCAGGAAGAAAACCACCAAGCCCAAACCCACTGACGCGCCGGTTGATCTTGCGTTTGTGGATCAGTTTTACGATAAACTTTACACGTTGGATAATGCGAAGCTGACCTCCGAACAGAAAACTGCGCTTATCGACAACCTGACAAAGCTTCGCAGCATGGTGTATTTGAAAATGAAGGGGCTGAAGGCGTAGACGAGCGGCATACCTGAACATTGAAATATTTCAAAGTCGTATCTTTATATTTCAGATAGTTAGCGCAATTCCGGCATGCCGGAATTTGGCATCAAATACAAAAAGGGATAAAGGAATTAACCGGTGATTGATTTCAAAGGAATGGCCAACAAAATCTGGAGCGTTGCCGACTTATTGCGTGGTGATTATATGCAGTCCGATTACGGCAAAATTATTCTGCCAATGACGGTTCTCCGGCGACTGGATTGTATTCTTGCTCCCACCAAGCAGGCCGTGCTGGATTACCTGCCAAAGATAGAAAAACTCTCCGATAGCGCCAAAGACCTGACCTTGAACAAGGTTGCCAAGCTCAATTTTCACAACAGAAGCAAATTCGATTTTGAAAAGATCAAGGCCGATCCTACCCATGTGGCGGCCAATCTGCGCAACTATATCAACGGCTTTTCGTACGGTGCCCGTGAAATCATCGAGTATTTCAGTTTCGATGACCATATCTCCCGCATGGATGACCCGCAGACAGACCTTTTGTTCCAGGTGGTGAAAGAATTCGCCGAGATTGACTTGACCCACATAACCACAATGGAAATGGGATATGTATTTGAGGAACTTATCCGGAAGTTTGCAGAGATTTCCAACGCAACGGCTGGAGAGCACTTTACCCCCCGCGAAGTAGTCAAGCTGATGGTGAATCTGCTGTTCAAGAGCGATAACGATATTCTCACCAAGGAAGGGATCGTCAAAACTCTCTACGACCCGGCCTGCGGCACCGGCGGCATGCTTTCGGTTGCCGAAGAATATCTTGTCAAACTCAATCCCAAAGCCAAGCTGGAGGTGTTCGGCCAGGAGATCAATCCGGAATCATACGCTATCTGCAAATCAGATATGCTGATCAAGGGTCAGAATCCGGCCAATGTGAAGATGGGCAACACCTTTACGGTTGACGGCCTGGAGGGGGAGCACTTTGACTACATGCTCTCAAATCCACCCTTTGGCGTGGACTGGAAGAAAGCGGAGAAAATCATCAAGGCCGAGGCGGAGAAAAAGGGCTTTGCCGGGCGGTTTGGCGCAGGGCTGCCCCGGATCAACGACGGTTCGCTGCTCTTCCTCCAGCACATGATTTCCAAGATGAAGCCGGACGGCAGTCGCATCGGCATTGTCTTTAACGGCTCACCGCTCTTTACCGGTCAGGCAGGCGGCGGCGAGAGTGAAATACGTAAATGGATTATTGAAAACGATTGGCTGGAGGCGATTATTGCCCTGCCGGATCAGCTTTTTTACAACACCGGCATATCAACCTATATCTGGATTCTCACCAACCATAAGGAAAAAGAACGCAAAGGGAAGATTCAGCTTATCAATGCCACCGGCAGTAAGGATGATGGAAACCCCGCCATCACCGAAAACCGTTTCTGGCAGAAGATGCCCCGCAGCTTGGGGAACAAGCGCAAAGAGATACCGGAAAACGGCAACAACCGTGGCATCGGCTTCATCACCAATATTTATTGCGATTTTCAGGAAACCGAGTTCAGTAAAATTTATCCCAATGACTTTTTCGGCTATTGGCGGGTGACGGTGGAGCGGCCCGAGCGGGATGCTGCCGGGAAGATTGTTAAAGGGAAAAATGGCGAGCCGAAGGCCGATTCCAGCCTGCGGGATTTTGAGAACATCCCCTTTCTGCGGAAAGATGAGAACGGCAAACTGGTAAAGCAGACCATAGCCGAATATTTTGAGCGGGAAGTAAAACCGCATGTGCCTGATTCCTGGATTGACGAGAGCAAAACCAAGGTGGGGTGTGAAATCAACTTCACCAAGTACTTCTACGAATTCAAACCGCTCCGCTCGCTGGATGCCATCAAGGCCGACATTCTGAAGCTGGAGGAAGAAACCCTGGAGCTTGAGAAGCAGGTATTGTTGTGAATGATCTAACACCTGAAATTAGAAGTGAGTTGGACAAACGTTTGGAAGAGTATGAGCAACATCCTGAAGATGTTTCGAGTTGGGATGAGGTGAAGTTGCGCTTATTGCGAATGCTATGAAGTGATTGTCATTCCCGAGGCAGTAATCGGGAATCCAGCGTACGAAAATAGCTCAACTGCATGGATGCCCGATAGAATCGTTCGGGCATGACAGTAAAAAGGTTGTCATTCCCGAGGGTTTAATCGGGCATCCATAAAGGTTTTCATATGCAATACTACATATATATCTTGGCAAGCAAAAAGAATGGAACCCTTTATATCGGCGTTACATCAGATCTTGTCAGGCGTATCTATGAACATAAGAACGACCTTGTCGAGGGATTCACACAGAAATACGCCGTGCATGATCTTGTATATTTTGAGGTTACAGAGTCTGTAGAAAGCGCCATTACTCGGGAAAAACAGTTAAAGAAATGGAACAGAGCATGGAAAGTCAACTTGATAGAAAAAAGTAATCCGGATTGGAAAGATTTGTATCCTGATTTGCTTTGACGTATGGATGCCCGATAGAAGCACTCGGGCATGACCTTACGGTGTCATTCCCGAAGGTGTAATCGGGAATCCCGATTCTAATGATTTAAAAAGCTGGATCCCCGATAAAGGCACTCGGGGATGACAGCTTTACATATTCCCAATCACACGAAGGTCAATTCCCAAATTTACGACAGTATCCTGTCGAAATCGTTGAACATATGGGGTATCTGAATGATCAGCAAGTACGAGAACTACAAGGACTCCGGCGTTGAGTGGATCGGGGAGATACCGGAGGGGTGGGAAATAAATGCACTTAAAAGAGGCTACTCAGTACGTCTGGGCAAAATGCTTCAACCTCAAAAATTTTCACTTGAAGATGAGTTGCTACCATACCTGCGTGCTGCAAATATTCAATGGGTAGGTATTGATTTTTCTGACCTTAAATCAATGTGGTTTTCTCCTATAGATCGACAGCAATTTGCATTGCAGTACGGTGATTTGCTTGTAAGTGAGGGTGGTGATGTTGGACGTTCAGCTATTCTTAGAGATGAAATTAAGGGTTGTTTTTTTCAAAATTCAATAAATCGCATTCGGGCTTCTGAAGAAAATTCTACGTCATATTTGTATTATTGGATGTCCGTCATTAAGGATAAAGGCTACATCGACGTACTTTGCAACAAATCTACTATTGCACACTTTACCGCAGAAAAAGTACAGGCAGTTCCAGTACCCTTTCCCTCCCTCCCCGAACAAACCACCATCGCCACCTTCCTCGACCGAAAGACCGCCGAGATTGACCAGCTTATTGCCAACAAGGAAAGCCTGATTTCCCTGTATGAAGAAGAGAAAACCGCCATCATCAACCGTGCGGTGACCAGGGGGCTTGATCCGACAGAAACCTCCCACCATCTGTCATGCCCGAATTATTCTATCGGGCATCCATATCTTTCAGAAGAACAAAAACCTGGATTCCCGATTACCCCCTCGGGAATGACAGGCAACACCACAAAGCTCAAACCTTCCGGCGTCGACTGGCTTGGGGATACTCCTGAGCATTGGGAGGTGAAGCGGCTGAAGTATTTCGTGTCAAAGGTCGGTAGTGGTGTAACTCCAAAAGGTGGAGCAAACGTTTATCAGCTTGATGGCGTACCGTTGTTGAGAAGCCAAAATATTCATTTCAGCGGCCTTAAAATGGATGATGTTGCGTATATCTCAAATGAAGTTCATGACGATATGGCCAATAGCAAGGTGATGCCCGGTGATGTCCTATTGAATATTACCGGTGCTTCGATTGGGCGGTGCTATTTTACTGATGAATTCCTTGGAGAAGCTAACGTTAATCAGCATGTTTGCATCATTCGACCAATGACAGCAATTGTAACAAAGTTTTTGTATTATCAGCTCCGTTCCAATGTCGGTCAAAAACAAATCGATATCGAGCAAACGGGAAGTGGCAGAGAGGGGCTGAACTTTGAGTCGCTGAAAAACTTCACCTTATCAGTTCCTACAGCCCCTGAACAAACCGCCATAGTCACCCACATTGAAACCGAATGCGCCAGACTGGATGCCATCATCGAAAAATTCAAGAAACAGATCGAGCTGTTCAAGGAGTACCGCACCACCCTGATTTCTGAAGTGGTGACTGGGAAGATTGATGTGCGCGGGGAGGTGGAATCATGAAAAGTGCCATTCTAAAACGATTGGTAAAGAACAATCATTTGCCGCTGCTGTTTGTCGGCTCAGGCCTTTCCATCCGATACCTGGGCTTGGAAAACTGGGAAGGGTTGCTGAGGAAATTTGCCCGTATTACTGGGGACGATGAGTATGCCTACGAGATATATGCTCAGCAGGCAAAGGCATTTGAATGCAAGGAAGGTCTGCTGCCAAAAGTTGCAGAGTTGATTGAACACGATTTCAATATCAAGTGGTTTAAAGACGCGCGTTTTAAGGAAAACCGTGAACAGTCCGCGGATGAACTACGGCGCGGCGTTTCTCCTTTCAAAATTGAAATTGCCCGATACATGCGTGAGCGGAGCCAGAATCATAATCCGGATTACGCGGCAGAGATAGCATTGTTCAAGCAGCTTGAGATGAAAAGCATTGGTGGTGTGTTAACGACAAATTACGACAGCTTCATTGAGGATGTTTTCACCAACTATACTAAATACGTCGGACAGGAAGAACTGCTATTCTCAACACTGCAAGGTATTTCAGAAATCTATAAAATCCACGGGTGCTGTTCAAAGTCGGAATCGATTGTTATCAATGAGGCGGACTACACCGATTTTACTGAAAACAATGCCTATCTGGCTGCCAAGATACTGACCATTTTTCTTGAACATCCAATCGTATTCATCGGTTATTCTCTTGCCGATAAAAACATCGCAACCATTTTGAAATCCATTGTGAAATGCCTTTCCATCGAACATCTTGAAAAGATAAAGGAACGGCTCATTTTTGTCGTGCGGGCAAAAGAGGGTGAGGCTGAAGAGATTTCGAGTTACAGCAAATCCTTTGAAGGCGGGAAATCAATCGAGATGACCCGTGTTCGACTTAAAAGTTACGAACCGCTTTATCAGGCTCTGTTGGAAAACCAGGCTAAATATAACGCACCGATGTTACGGCGACTGAAGCAGGATATTTATGAGCTGGTGCTGACCAATAAGCCGACCGGCAGAATGCGCGTCATGAACCTTGAGGACGATAAGCTGGAAGATGTGGAAGTGGTTGTTGGCGTGGGGGTTCTGGCTGATTTCGGTCAGATAGGGTATTCTGGCATTACTGCTGTAGAGATATATTCAGATGTTATCTTTGATGACAGGGATTTTGACGTTGAGAGCGTTGTCTTGCGATCACTACCAACTCTGCTGCCTCTCAATAGCATTCTTCCAATTTACAAGTACCTTGCCCAATTTTCCGGAGATATTCCCGACAGGGTTCAATCAGCAGTTACAGCTGATTTTGACGGATTACTCTCTTCAACAATCAAAAAAAATCGCGACGGAAGTTCTTATAGGAACGATACAATTTCATCGCTGAGACACCGATTGTCGTCCGGAAAATGTCTCCAAGCACTCCAGTATCTGAAAGAGGAAAACATCAACCCAATAGAATTGCTGGATTTAATACGTGATGTTTTAACAAGCAACCCTTCTGCACTTTCTACCACGGATAAAGAAAAACAGAATTTAAAATCTGACATCAAAAGAGCTACTCGGATTTACGATTGGCTCTGGTATTACAAAAACAAAGGAGCTCTAGCTGCAGCGGCCACGAACTGTCCACCTTGCTAGAACCCCTTTAACTTGTTTCTGGTTACTCATGCTGGTTAGCAAGCACGAACTGCTCACGCCGACATGGCCCCCATCTGTGGATAACTTTACACGACTTTTATGGGTATGACAAGGGTAATACCTGGGTGTCTGAATGGAAGTACTTTTAGACAAACTTCCAGACGTTTTAGACGAAGCGCAGAAGAAGCACAAGATCAAAAATCTTTTGCAACAGCTTAAAAACAAAGGAATTATTTATCATGAAGGTAAGGTTTGGAAAATGTCTAAACCGGCCTAGATAGATTTATTTAGACATTTTTAGACTTTTCATGGCAAACGCCAAAAACCTGTTTAAGTGGCGCAACCTGTTGTTAATATAGCTTTTTAAGTTTGGTAGTATCATAAGCGCTACGACCAAAAAAGAAGGAAGTATCACAATGACCACTATCCACACCGAAAAAACTTTTGAAACCGCCATCGTCGAATGTCTCGTAGAACAAGGCGGATACAGCCGGGGAAGCGCCGACGAATACAGCATTGAACTTGGGATGTTCAAGACCGAGGTAATCAGCTTCATCCAGGAAACTCAGCCCGAAAAATGGAGCAAACTAGAAACCGTACATGGCGCCGATTGTCCCAACCGGCTCATTCAGAGGCTCTACAAAGAGCTGGATCTGCGCGGCTCTCTCGATGTGCTGCGCAACGGTTTTGTCGATTACGGTATCCGTTTTCAGATGGCCTTTTTCAAGCCGGAATCCGGGCTGAACCCGGATACACTGGCACTGTATGAAAAGAACCGGCTGAAGGTAGTCCGGCAACTCTACTACAGTGCCAAGAACAAGAACTCAGTCGATCTGATACTGTCGCTCAATGGCCTGCCGGTTGCGACGCTGGAGCTGAAGAACCATTTCACCGGCCAGACGGCATCCAATGCCAAACGGCAATACGCCCAGGATCGGGACAACCGGGAGCTTTTGTTTGCGTTCAAAAAACGCGCCCTTGTCCATTTTGCCGTTGATCCCGACGAAGTGTATATGACCACCAGAGTGAACGGAAACAGGACACATTGGCTGCCGTTCAACAAGGGGTGCAATAACGGGAAAGGGAACCCGGCTAACCCTGCCGGTTACAAAACATCCTACCTCTGGGAAAGCGTGCTGACCAAAGATAGCTGGCTTGATATTATCCACCGCTTTATTCATCTGCAAACCGAGGAATACGAGTTTGACGGCGTTATGAAGAAGAGTGAAAAACTCATCTTCCCCCGCTATCACCAACTGGATTCCGTTCGCAAGCTGACTGCTGATGCGAAAATAAGTGGCGCAGGAAAAAACTACTTGATTCAGCACTCCGCCGGTTCCGGCAAGAGCAATTCCATTGCCTGGCTGGCCTACCGGCTTTCCAGCCTGCACAATGAGCGGGATGAACGGATTTTTGATAGTGTCGTTGTGGTAACTGACAGAAAGGTGCTTGATAACCAGCTCCAGAACACCATCTATCAGTTTGAGCATAAAACAGGGGTGGTTCAGAAGGTGGACAAGGACAGTTCCCAGCTGGCCAGCGCAATCAGTTATGGAATGCATATCATCATTACCACCTTGCAGAAGTTTCCGTTTGTGATTGAGAAGGTCGGCGATCTGCCGGACCGGAAATATGCCGTCATAATCGATGAAGCCCATAGTTCCCAAGGGGGCGAGGCAAGCAAGAAACTGAAAGAAGTGCTTTCTTCCAAATCGCTTGAAACTGCTGTTGATGACGATTTCACTGATTGTGATGATGAAGATGAAATCACCGCCGAGGTTGAAAAGTCATGCGCGGCCAGGGGGAGGCAGCAGAACATCTCTTTCTTTGCCTTCACCGCCACTCCCAAATACAAGACCCTGGCTGTTTTTGGCTGCCTGAACGATGAAGGCAAACCGCAGCCATTTCACCTGTATTCCATGCGACAGGCTATTGAAGAGGGCTTCATTCTTGATGTGCTGGAAAACTATATGACCTATGAGCTGTACTTCAAGTTGACCAAAGCTATTGAGGATGACCCGCTGCTCAATAAAAAGAAGGCAGCGCAGGCGATAGGCAAGTATGTATCGCTGCACCCCCATAACCTTTCACAAAAGACCGAAATCATCATTGAACATTTCCGCCAGATTGTTGCCAAAAAGATCGGCGGCAGAGCCAAGGCCATGCTGGTTACCGGTTCACGGCTTCACGCCAAAAGGTACTTTGACGAGTTCAAGCGATACCTGAAGGCCAAGGAATATACCGACATCAAGGTGCTGGTAGCGTTTTCCGGGAAGGTGGTTGATGATGATTTTCCGGAGGGTGTTTCCGAACCATCGTTAACGGGATATGGCGAAAGGGAACTGCCGGAAGTATTCGATACGGAAGAATATAAAATCCTGATTGTTGCGGACAAGTACCAGACCGGTTTTGACCAGCCGTTATTGCATACCATGTATGTCGATAAAAAACTTTCCGGTGTAAAAGCTGTACAGACTCTATCCCGACTGAATCGCACCTGTCCGGGCAAGGATGATACGTTTGTGCTGGATTTTGTGAATGACCGGGAAACGATTCTTGCGTCATTCCAGCCCTATTACGAAATCACAACGGTGGTATCCGAACCGGACCCGAACCACCTGTATGATCTGAAAGCAAAGCTGGACGAAAAGCAGATTTACTGGCAGTCAGAAATCGAGGCATTCTCCAGGGTCTATTTCAAGGATAGCCGGAGGCTGACCGTTAAAGACCAGGCAGCGTTATACGCCTGGATTGACCCGGCGGTTGATCGGTTTAAGGCCATTGAGAGCAAGGAGGAAAAAGACGAGTTCAAGAAAAGCCTGCGCACCTGGACGAATCTTTATTCCTTCATGGCTCAGATCATGCCGTTTACCGAACCGGATTTTGAAAAGTTTTATGCATTTGCAAAATTGCTGCAAACCAAGCTTCCGAAAATGGATTTATCAGAAACCCTACAGCTTGATGATGAAGTTGCCCTGGAATACTACCGTCTCCAGAAAATAGCGGACGGCAGCATTGAACTGCAAAAAGATGAAGTTGGAGAGCTTGATGGCCTGACAGAAGCAGGCATTAAGCGGGAAAAGGAAGAAAATGCTGTCTTGTCTGAAATCATCGAACTGTTGAACGAAAGGTTCGGCACCAACTTTGAGCAAGCCGACAAGCTGTTTTTCGATCAGATAGAGGCTGAACTTGTCCAGGACGAAACCCTGAAGACGCAGGCACAAGCCAATAAGATTGACACCTTCAAGTATGCTTTTGAAGACCAGTTTTTAAGCAAGCTGATTGAACGGATGGATCAGAATCAGGAGATTTTTGAAAAGATCGTGGAGGACAAAGCTTTTGGCGGTCTTGTCAGGGAATGGATGATGAAGAAGGTTTATGCGAGGTTGCAGGAGAATTAATCGTAAAGCATCTTAATGGAGTAACGACATGCAAAACCAACCCGTAACCGAAGAACTCCTCAAAGAGATGACGGCAAAAATTGTCCGTGAAGTCAATCCGCGCAAAATTATCCTGTTCGGTTCACATGCACGTGGCACGGCGCATGCCGATTCCGACCTTGATTTTCTGATTGTTGAAGATGGGCCATTCAACGCCCAGCACAGCCGCCGCGGCGAGATGGCGCGTCTCTGGATGCTCTTTCCTGATGTGCGGGTACCCATTGATTTTCTGGTGTACTCAGCCGAGGAAGTATCAAAATTGGCAACTTCCAAAAATCATGTGATTCACCATGCCATGAGTGACGGGAGGGTGTTGTATGAATGTTAATAGTGAAGCTTCAATGCTGCTGACCATGGCGGGAAAAGATATTGATCTGCTTCGTTATATTATCTCGTCAGACATAGTTGCCGACGAGATATTTGGTTTTCACGCGCAGCAGGCCGCCGAAAAATCTTTGAAAGCATGGATAATTGGTGCAGGCGGGACCATTGACCGGACTCATGATGTACGCCGCCTGCTCATTATGCTTCAGGATTTGGGATTTGATGTGGCCTGTTATCGCGAGCTGATTCCTTTGAACAGCTTTGCGGTTCAGTTCCGTTATGAAGCAATGGAAGAGGAAGACGTACCGCTCAATCGTGCCGAGACTCTCAGCAAGGTCGAATGTCTGCATGGACACGTCAAAGCATTACTGGCAAAAGCGCCATAAACAGATTTTAAACGATAATTTTGATGCCAGTTTGTTGTATTTCAAATAGTTACTCTCAATTCCGGCATGCCGGAATTGGAGAAGACATTCCATAATATCAAGTTATCCTTCCCGTACACCTCAGCCTTCAACAATTGTGTCCATTCCAAAGCTTTGATTTTATCCGGCATCAACCAGTGCGCCAGTGCCGGTGTGGTGACGCCGATTCTCGTCAAGAGCAACTATCGGCTCCAGATTGCAAGGCCGGTGCGCGGTAACGACTGCATCCCCATCGGCAGGCCATCTCTCATCTGGGGGACTGCAAAGAACCCGCCTTTCGGGACTACCAACACGTCACCTGACAATTTTCTCTGGTCACTGACACGAAGGAGGGTCTGTTGCGTCGGCTATGCGCTCAACTAATAATGGTCCTCCTGGTCATCCCCGCAGTTGTACATGGGGACAATCCCCGGGTTGGCATCCCGGAAGTGGAAGTCGCCCTGGACAGGGCACACAAGATGGCTGAAACACTCACCATCCCGTCAAACAAGACTGAAGTGGATATGTCGAAGATTGCGGAGAAGATGAACACTTACTACCGGTCGCCTGAATTCCAGGGAAAATTGAAGAACGAGACGGAACGGATAAAAAGTGAACTCTTTGGCGATGCTTCAGTAAAATTCTATCCGGACAGCACTACTCCGGCAGCACGGGGAAAACTCAGCGGCGATGAACGGATCTATATATTCATCTCATCAGCCATGCCGTTGCAGACAGTCAGGAATTATGCAGCATCAGTGGCACGGCTGGGTGATCCCAATGTCACTCTGGTGATGCGCGGCTTCGTGGATGGCATGTCGAAGATTCAGCCGACGATCAGGTTCATCGGATCTGTACTGCAACGTGATCCTGCCTGTAATCCTGCTGAGGGAGAGTGCGAGATGTTACCGGCAGGATTGGCCGTCGATCCTCTGCTGTTCAGGCGGTACGGTATCGACCGGGTCCCTGCTTTTGTCTATGCCAGGGGACTGAAAGCAGATGATGCAGCCCTGAGTGAAGGCGACTCAAAGAACGCCTCCATTTCCGAACAGCATACGGTTTACGGCGATGCCAGCCTGGAATACCTGCTCGATCAGATTCAGAAGGAATCCGGGGCACACACCCTGGCCGCACTGCTTGTATCTCCATCTGTCAAAAAATGAACAAGGAAAGTGAGTCGTTACCGTATGCATGATGAAATCAGAAATAATGAAGAACCTTTCCAGGAAATTGATTTTGAGAGGGCCCGCGCAATTTGGAGACGTAATTCCGCATCTGATGAACAGCCCAAAGAGCCACCCAGAGAGTTGCCAAAACAGCAATCGGCGTTTGTCTCCGTTTTGATGCTCAGCCTGACGGTATCTATTTGTGCATCTTTAGCCACCGTTGCCGGTTATGACCGCTGGTTCGCCCAAAAGGTCGTGGCAGTTGACATCAAGGGGTACATCGCCCAGCAGCGGGACAACTACCTTGCCGGCAAGCTGAATGACGACGAGCTGAAGAGGAGTTTTGACCGCCTTGAGGCGGTCATTACGGCCATTCCCAAGAACCGGGTGATCATCATGGGTGACGCGGTGGTGCGCAATGCCGAAACCGTTAAACCTTGATATCCGCAACTGGCGGCTCTGGCTGGCGATCACCTGTCTGCTTATCGCAGGTACGCTGC
>Ga0172373_10005520_pt1 | contig 17300 bp, 18 predicted proteins | sample Lak10m_2_FD_114546 | JGI IMG/M metagenome (GOLD analysis project Ga0172373, IMG submission 114546) | Freshwater microbial communities from Kabuno Bay, South-Kivu, Congo - kab_092012_10m | ecosystem: Environmental > Aquatic > Freshwater > Lake | place: Democratic Republic of the Congo...
ATAAATCAACGAGTTACAGCGTTATTTCGACTTTCCTAAATCTCTGAAAGTTACACCTATGTGGTTAAAAAAGTGTACTCAGGGTGACCGTAGGGTGACAGTCACTTGCGTGTAGACTAGCACCACAATTACCTAATAACAAGTTTTAGAGATTTCCTAGCCGCTCTCTTCAGTAGAAAGTTGTGTCTATTCATGTATTATTAGCGTAGATTTAAGCTCATTCTCGTGGGGGAGTTGCTGTGCAAAATAACATTCAGGCTCAAATTGAGTCCCTTAAAGATTCATGGCTAACTATTAAAAGTATTCCAGAGGATTTAAGCTCAGTAGCTTTCCAAGGTTTTACAAGTCAGAATATTACCGATTCACTGGAATCTATCGTTTCACTGCTTAATGCAATAAACTCAGACCCAGATTTTGAGCCTGATTCGCTATCTTTGGCATCAATTCAGACTCGAATCAACACACTCAATCAATATGTAAACTCAAATCTACCAAGCAATCCGCTTGCTCATCTTCCAGCTTTTATTCAACAACTAGAGTTTTTAAGAGATGGCGTTCAAACTTGGGGTGATTTAGCAGAAACAAGGAAGTTAAGGGTTTCTCGAAATCTAATCCAGAGGCTTGCTGATGCAACAGCTAAAGTTAAAGAAGCTGAGAGTACTAGCGCAGAAATAGAGGCATTGAAAAGCAAACTGTTAGAGATATCAACAGAGATTGAATCAATTTTTCAAACCGTTACTGAAGGCAATGAGACTTTTACAAGCTCTCTGTCTGAGGCTACATTAAAGTCTTCTGAAATAAGTGGTCTACAACAAAAGTCTATAACCGATGCAGATAAGCTTGATAAAGGTTTCGTCACGCTGGCAGAAGATGGTGTGCGGCGCATTCTGGAGGGTTACACCAGCGTCTCTGAAGTGATGCGCGTGATTGATTTGACGAGCCGGATCAGTGGCTGATTAACATGCCTTCATTTAACTACAATGCAGTGGATAAGTTGGGTCGGCTCGCCATGGGCCAGATCGATGCGGTCAATGAGGTGGATCTGGAGATTCGCCTAGAGCGCATGGGCTTGGATCTCATTACTTTCCGGCCGGCAAAAAAATCCACCAGCCTGTTTAACCGCAATAAGGTCAGTAATCAGGATCTGGTCATGTTCTGCTTTCAGCTGGGGCAGGAATTGCCGCTCAATACAAAAATATTGATTGCGATGTCAAACGCATTTGTGGATTATTGGTGGTTGATTATCAGTGTGCCGATAGTAGTTGTAATGATTCTGGCCACTGTGATTCGGGGTAATCCGCGTGCACGGTATCGCTTTGATATGCTGAAGCTGAGTTTGCCGGTGACCGGGCCGATTCTGCATAAAATCATCATGGCGCGGTTTGCGCGTTATTTTGCGTTAATGTATCAAACGGGCATTCCGATTCTGGATGCGATTAAGATTTGTGAAAATATCGTGGGTAATCGTGTGGTGGCCGATGCATTGAGTCGTGTGCATGCGCAGATCAATGCGGGTGACTCAATGAGCGAGAGCTTTCGTAATGCGGGTCTTTTTCCGCAGCTTGTCGTGCGTATGGTAAAAGTGGGTGAGAATACCGGTGGGCTGGACAAATCTTTACTGAATATCAGTTATTTCTACGACCGTGACGTGAATGATTCGATGCAGAAAATGATGAAAATGATTGAGCCTGCGCTCACTGTGCTACTAGGAGGCATATTGGCGTTCATCATGTTCTCTGTACTGGGGCCGGTTTATGATTCGTTCAGCAAGCTTAAAATATAAATGCAATGTTTTTGCGCCTATTACTCGTATTGATGGAAGAAACACTCTTTAAAAGACATAGATAAAGATGCTAAAAGGTAGTCAGACAAAAATAGTGTTATGCGCTACGGCCAATAGTTTATTGGCCGGCATTTGGCGTGCGGGTAAGTTACAGGGTAGTCAGACATTTGCCAATGAGGAAGCTGGTCACCAGGCATTTGCCGAGTTTCTGCAGCAGTATCCTGAAACGCCGGTTTATTTGATTGTCGACGCGGTTGAAGAAGATTACAGATTAGAGAGTCTGCCGCACACGGCGGGCAATGCCCAGCGTGAGTTGGTGTCGCGTAAGCTCAACCAGTTCTATCGTGGGCTTGAGTATCGTACGGCGCACTTTATCAATCGTGATAAAGATAAGCGTAAAGATGACAATTTCCTGTTTGTCGCGTTGAACAATGATGATTTTCTGGAACATTGGGTAACTGTGATACAGGCCGTAGAAGCCCAGCTAGTCGGGGTCTACTTGTTGCCAATGTTGAGTCAGGTGCTGGTCAAGCAACTCAAATTAATGGCGCCGCATATTTTATTATGCGAAAAACTATCATCAGGACTACGCCAGACTTATCTGCATAACGGTCGCCTGCGTGTGAGCCGTCTGGTATCCAATGTGCCGACTGCTGCTAGTCAGCTGGGGTATTTCTATCTGGTAGAAACTGAGAAAACGCGGCTTTATTTAATGAGCCAGCGCTTTATTTCACGCGAGACCCCGCTGAATCTGGCGATTTTAAGTGTGGATGGTGATACGCAGAAGATCAGTCAGGCAATCAGTCAGGAGCAGGGGATAGAGTGCTCAGATATTAACTTGACTGTGCTTGCCAAGGGACTTGGGCTACCCATGAATCTGGTGCAGCAAACGCCAGAACTATTGCATATGCAATTGCTTGCCAATGGGCATCTGGTAGATAACCTTGCACCGGATTCGCTGACCAAGAACTCTCAATTTGCGAAGATTAAGCAAGCCATCAAGATTGCTACGGCAATTATTGGCGTGGTTGGGCTGGCGGCGGCTGGATGGATGTTTAAGCAGGGGCTGGATAATAAGGCCGCCTTGAATCAGGCGGTACAGGACACAGCCATACAGCAGCAGAATTATGATGATGTAGCTAAGAATTTTCCGGTCACCCCGATTGGTGCCAATGATTTGCGAGCGGCAGTGGAGTTGGATAGCATGATTGCCAGTTATCCGAAATCGCCACGCAGAATGATGCAGGTGGTGAGTGCTGCGCTTGAGCTGGCATCACAAGATGCAACAGACAATATACAGCTGGACAGGTTGCGCTGGGTGCTGACTAATGATTCGAACCTGAAAGATGATGATAAGCTGATACCGCCATCAGCATCAGGCGCCGCGAACGGCCAGCAAGCAGGCTATATTGCCTCGCCGTCGCTAGATCCAACAAAGCTGAATGAGGTCGCTTTTGTAACGGCTGAAATTTCAGGGTTCACCGGTGATTATCGGGCAGCGCTGAACAGTGTGAACCGTTTTGTAGCGATTTTAAAGGCAGATAGTCGCGTGGCGTCAGTTGAAGTGCTGCAAGAGCCTGTCAATGTCAGTTCTTTTGTTGACCTGCAGGGCAGTACAACAGATGAACAGTCTACGCAAAAACAACCTGCCTTCTTTAAGCTTAAAGTCACACTTAAGCCTATTGATACACAGCAGGAACAGATGGCGGGGGCAAAATAGTCATGCAATTAGATAAACAGGACTGGCGAAAACTGCAACTGCCCTTAGTGCTTCTCGCAGTAGTGGTCGTGGTTGTGGTGTCATTGTTCGGGCTAGCGCAGTACTTTAACGTTAAACAGGAACAAGCACTGCAAGCACAGCAAAATCTGCTGAGTGCGGCACGTCAGCGCTATCAGTCATCAGGTACAGAAAAAGAAACGATAATTGAGTTTCTGCCCAAGTATCAAGCCTTGATTGCCAAAGGGTTCGTGGGGGAAGAACGCCGTATCGAGTGGGTAGATAACCTACGCGAACAACACAAAAGTCATAAGCTATTTGGTATTAAGTACAATATTAGTCAGCAGGAAAAATACATGCCGACATTTGTAACAAATCTGGGTGGATTTACTTTGCATCGCTCAACCATGAGATTAGAGCTGGATATGCTGCATGAGGGAGATTTGCTGCAATTGACCGAGTCATTGGGGGCAAATAACTCTGCATCGTTCATGTTGCGTGATTGTGAGATTATCAGGCTTAACAACGGCGTCGCGTTGAGTAATCAATTAATTGCCAACCTGCATGCGCAATGTGAGCTGGATTGGCTCACTTTACGAGAGCCTGCAACCATTCAGGCGGCAACACCATGATAAAAAACACCCTGAAATCTTTAGTGCTGTCTTTGACTCTGACACTGGGCTCAAATCTATTGGTGATGAACGCTTATGCGGCACCTGATGACTTTGGCCGATTGTTCAGTCGTCCGGCCGAGCGGAAAAATCTTGATGTGTTAAGACAGAATCAAAAGCTCAAGGTGATTACACCACAGGATATTGTTCAGCCAGAACAGACAATCAGCGCAGCGCCAGCTGAACTGCCAGACCCTATTGCATTGCAAGGTTTTGTGAAACGCAGTGATGGTACAAGTACTCTGTGGATCAATAATAAAGTGGTTCAAGAAGGCAGTGCGGTTGATAATGTGCAAATCGGTAAGCTGCATGAGCAAAGAGGTGGTGTCGGCAGTTCAGATAGCTTAAATGTGAAAATCCCCGCTAACGGAAAACAGGTTCGTTTGAAAGCTGGCCAGGTTTACATGCCGGATATCAATCAGATTCGCGAAATGAGAGTGCTGGAGAAAGAAAAACATCTGAATCTGGAGGAGACTGGAGTAATAAGTAATGATGAAAAGTCATTACCCTAATCTTCGTTCCCAGCAAGGTGGCGCGTTAATTATACTTTTGCTAGTCTTGGTTCTGGCGGGTACAGCAGCTTTGCTAACTTCACTAGATAGTAGCGATGCAAAAATTGAGCGTGAAAGAAAGACTGCTATAGCATTATCTGAAGCTAAAACTGCACTGATTGGACATGCAGTAACCAATACAACTGTCGTTTCTTTGGGATATTTACCTAATCCGGATTTGGGCCCAGGGGTTAATGTAGAGGGTAGTTCGGCTGCAGCAATGGGGGGGGCAGATATCTCCCTTGTAGGTAAGTTGCCTTGGAAAAAACTTGGTATTGCCGTACAAAGAGATGGCATTGGAGAGTGTTTGTGGTACGCCGTATCTGGGCGATTAAAAGTAAACCCAACAACTGCAGTGCTTAATTGGGATACGCAAGGTCAAATAGACGTTGTTAATGCGGCGGGAAATATCATTGCATCGAATCTCGCTGCGCTCATTGTTTCACCGGGTCCGTCCATCGGTGCGCAGGACCGTCAGATAGCAGATGTCTCGCTGGTGCAGTGTGGAGGTAACTATGATGCCAAGAATTACCTCGATACCTATGACGTTGCAAATGCTGTGGCAGGGAATCTCAACTATTTTCCTGGATCTGTAAATAACAGGCAGGCTGCCAATGTAGCGAATAAACAATTTGTACTTGCCAATAATGACTTTTATAACGACAGATTCTCGTATGTAACTGTCGATGATATATTTCAAGTAATTGTTCTACGTGGCGATTTTGCTGTTCAAATCAATAATCTTTTAGATGATATTGATTTTAGAAATGAGGTCCTGACCAAAGCAGTTTCAGGGGCCGGGACGAAAGGCGTAGACAATGTTGTTTGTAATAATATAAGCAATTTATCTAACAGAAGTTTTTGCAATAACTGGAAAGAGATGCTCTTGCTGACACAGTTGCCAGCGCCAGCCAGCATTACAATAGATGGAGCGGCAACTGTAAGTTGTTCCAGAATCATCGTGTTTGGTGGTCAGCGGACAGTGGGCCAGATCCGACTCACTGCTGCGAATAAAAGTATGCCCGCTAATTATTTAGAAGGAACCAATTTGGCGGCTTTTGCAGTGCCCGTTGCCAATGATGCTAACTTCAACGGCATATCAGCTTTTAATGCAGGCAATCCTAATGCAGATGTGATGAGGTGTTTATGAGATTTGTTGGTACGTCACTTTGCCGTTACAGGGGCTTTACCTTGGTAGAGATGGCCGTTGTGTTGGTGATTCTGGGGTTTTTATTAGGCGGGCTTCTGGTGCCTTTGTCTTCGCAAATAGAACAAAAAAATTACAGTGCTACTCAAAAAGATCTTAGCGAAATTAAAGAGACGCTAATTGGTTATGCACTCAGCCATACGGCTTTAGATGGAAAGCCCTATTTGCCATGTCCCGATAGTGCTGGGGATGATGGTATAGAAGATCGTGCAGGGACTACATGTGCAAGTCCTGAAGGCAATCTGCCATGGTCGGATCTGGGGTTGCCCGCTCAGGATGGCTGGGGCAATCGCTACCGTTACCGGGTGACGCATCTTCAGTTCGCAGATAACAGCCTGGGTTTTACTTTGGCATCTAATGGGAATATTACGGTTAGAGATGCGGCTGCAGGTAATATTGTTGCATCTGCTATTCCAATGATTGTTTTTTCCAGAGGAAAAAACGGTGCAGGAGCAGGTGCGGATGAGACTGAGAACAGCAATACAGCCAATTCGCTGATTGTGAGTCACGAACCTAAAAGTACAGCGGGTAACGAGTTTGATGATATGGTGGTATGGATCCCTACTGGGATTTTATTCAATCGTATGGTTACGGCAGGCTTGTTACCTTAATGAACGACAATCAACTATTGCGTTATAGTCGGCATATTCTTTTGCCACAAATTGAGTACGTGGGGCAAGAAAAGCTTACTCAGTCGCATGCTTTGGTTGTGGGTGCGGGTGGGTTGGGCTCGCCAGCTGCATTGTACTTAGCCGCAAGCGGCGTAGGTACGCTCACGATTTGTGATTTTGATGTGGTGGATTTAACCAATTTGCAGCGTCAGGTTGTACATACAACTGCTTCAGTGGGTATCAATAAGGCGGTCTCAGCACAAAATACTTTATTGAGCATCAACCCTGAAGTGAACATCAACACCGTGTGTGAGCGCTCATCTGAAGCTGATTTCACCAAGCTGATTTCAGCCGCCGATGTGGTACTGGATTGCAGTGATAATTTTGCTACGCGATACATGTTGAACAAGCTGTGCGTGCAGTTAACAAAACCGTTGGTTTCAGGTGCTGCAATCGGGTTTGAGGGGCAGGTGACGGTGTATGACATGCGCTCTGATGCGAGCCCTTGCTATCACTGCCTGTTTCCCGACAATGGTGAAGATACCGAGCTGCGTTGTGCGAATAATGGGGTGTTTGCGCCATTGGTTGGCATGATTGGTACTACCCAAGCGGCAGAGGCGCTAAAGCTATTGATGGGAATCGGCGAAAGCCTGCAAGGGCGCTTGTTGTTGCTGGACGCACTCTCTATGGAGTGGCGTACGATTAAATTGCACAAAGACGCAGCTTGTTCTGTTTGTGGTATCTAAAATACCTCGCCTATGGCAGACTAAGGAATGAATGGGCTTTGCTGAACTTGATGCATTGATAATTGTATTAGCCTAGCCTCGGTCAATCCCAGCGGTTTGATTGGTATTGTTTAATGAGGCTGACATGCTTTCTTGGATGCTGGTCATGATTTTTTCAGCATTTTCCTGGCCATGATGTAGCGTTAAATACTCTCTCAGCGTTCCTTTTGGAAGAAGATTGCCAGATAGGGATTCACTATTTCTTATTGTCATATCAGCAGGTATTTCAGGTGAAGTCGTGTTTTCTGAAATCCTTGTTTTAGGTTTAGGTGCATATTTAGGGTCTGTGCCACCGGCAGGCGTATCTTTTGTGTGCTCACTCTCAAACTGATACACATGATCACGTAAGTAATCAGCCAACTCTTTTGAACTTGCACCACTTTTATAGAGTTTAAGTATTTGGGTGGAAGCCTCCAGTGCCTGCATTGCGCCTGGTATTTCTCCCCAGTTTCCTTGCACTTGGTGCTTATTGCCCATTGTGTCAGTGACAGTTCTAATCGGTTGCATTTCATCCACACCATGTTCATGTGAATCTTGCTCATTGTAACTTTGGAAGTTATGAATCTTGCCAGCGCTGTTACGTTGCACATGTGAAAGCACATAACTATCTTGTATCATATGTAAGACTTTTCCAAGATAAAAGGTGTTATTTTCACTCTTGGCTTGTTCATACCACTCTATTGCTTGCTCAATAATTTTATCTTTTACCTCACCATTAGTATATTGCCTATCAGATGGCGACATACTATGCCAGTATTGATATTTACCATTATGTGATTCATTGGTGATGGTGCCTGCTTTACCCAAGTCACCTCCTATTAATGGAACCCAGTAAGGTACTACCAATTTTCGGTAACTGGTTTCAATAGGATTTTCTGTTGGAACGTCAGGCCAGCGCACACCTTCAATCAAGTTTCCATAGGACATATCAGCCATTATTGTGGCTTGTTTTGTAATTGACTCATGAACTCCACCCTTTCCTTTAATAGGAAAAGCCACTTTTATCGCACTGTTAGCTAAATCATTGGATTGAGGCGCAATTGCCAAATCCATCGGTGAATCTATGTTTTGTTTGCCAGATGTACTCGTCGACATAGTGTAAACCTATTGATTAGTAGGTAACTTTGCGTATTCCGAGCAAATGCTTGAATTGCCTTTGACAAGCGTGCCATTCTTATTAAATTCGCAAACAACCGACTCTTTATCCGGCTCTGTAATTTCCGCATAAATAACTGCACCATTATCTAATTTCAAAGAGGTGAGTATAGAGTCGTTCAACCAGGTTTTAAGGCAGCCTGTATAGTTACCGACTCCTTTGCTTAAATCTGGGTAAGTAAATGAACGACCCATGCCATGTGGAAGCTCTATCACATAAGATTCTTTTGGCGGCTTAGTCAGCTTGCAGGCATCGACTGAGCCATCTGTGTTGCGCGATGTAGCACAACCAGCCATGGATAGGCTGGTTACCAAAAGTGAGATATGCAAAAAGAAGCGTTTTTTCATTCTATTTTCTCGTGGCCAGACTATAGCCATGGGGTTATTTCCCGCCAACCAGATTTTTAACTGCGCCAACCAAGTCACCCGGCATGACAACAATTTTGCTGTTGTTTGAGTCGGACATTTTTTGTAATGCGTGAATATAGCGGTCACCCAGCAGAAACATCGCAGAGGCATTGTTCTCTTTAACGGCATCTGTGATGAATTTAATGGATTCGGCAGAGGCTTTTGCTGCCACCATTTGCGCTTCTGCATCTTTACGCGCTGCTTCAAGGCGTGCTTCTGCATTTAGAATCAGTGATTGTTTTGCACCTTCTGCTTCCGTTACAACAGCAACACGTTCACGTTCTGCGGCGGCCTGTCTTTCCATGGCATCCTGCATGTTCGGTGATGGTTTGATATCCTGAATCTCAACAGATTTAACCGTTAAACCCCAGTCCAGCGCCTCATCGGCAATGGCTTGTTTTAGTTCGCTTTTGATGCGGTCGCGTGAGGTGAGAGCCTGATTCAGGTCCATGCCGCCAATGATGGAGCGTAAGCTGGTTTGCACCATATTGCGCATCGCTTCGCGGAAGTTTTCAATGCCATATACAGCGCGTTCGATGTTGGAAACTTTGATGAATGCAACCGCATTGGCTAAAATCACTGCGTTGTCACGGGTAATTACTTCCTGTTCCGGTACATCCAGAATGATGTCTTTGGTGGTTACTTTGTAACTTACTTTGGTGAATATTGGGTTGATAACGTGTAGACCAGGCGTAAGTACACCGGCAAATTTACCAAGGCGTTCTACTACCCACTCTTCACCCTGTGGCACGATACGCACGCCTTTAATAATGGCGACGATTACTAGAAATATGAGTACAAAGCTAAATTCGGTCATTTCTTTTCCTTTATGTTGTTATTGAAAATATTAGTTAACTTTCGAGATTCTCAGGGAGTTGCCTTCAACCGCAATTACTGTGGCATTACTGCCGACTTCGATCGTTTCGTTTGATACCGCTGCCCACTCACGGCTACCCATTAAACCCTGGGTGAAGCGGATGGTTCCGTTCTGTGTCGGGCTGGTGAGTTCGGTTACAGTGCCGATACGTCCGATTTCCTCGCCTTGTGCCTGACCAACGCGAAAGTCTGGATCGGTTTTTTTGTAATAGCGCCTCCATAACATGAGCGATCCTAAAGAGAGTGCCGCATAAATTGCAAATTGAACACCGTATGTAATTTCTGGAAATAGCCAAGTGGTAATAGATAGGCAGAGCGCTGCCACACCAAACCATAATACATAAAAAGTGCCTGTGCCCATTTCAACGGCTAGCAGAATCAAGCCAAGCGCACCCCAAACCCACATTGCTTCTGTCATGTTTTTCCTTTTCTTTAGAAGAAGTTGATTTCTATCGAACAATACCGCTGGTTATTATTGCATGATATTTAGTATGCGTTCATATAATAGCACTTAATGCATCCCCCATTCGGGTAGTAAAGTAGTACACTAGTGTGAATTTAGTGGGAGATTAACTCATGAGCTCTGCACAAAAACTTCATATCCCCAGTGACCATACTGAGCGGCTGCATTATATTAAACGCATGTTTCCTCATGCTAAAGGCACAGACCTGCCTCATGAATGGGAAGGCGGCCGTCTTAACGCATTAAAGAAACTGAATGGGGTTGATGCCGTTGCGTATGGACGTAACCGTAATTTTATAAACGGCTCTGTTACTCATCTTTCTCCTTATTTGCGCCATGGCTGTATCACCCTGAGCGAGACATTTTCATATATCAAAAATCGTTTTGGTCTTGATGCGGAAAAGTTGCTGACAGAATTGGCATGGCGAGATTTCTGGCATCTGGTCTGGAAGGAAAAAGGTAGCGCGATTTTCAGTGAAATGGAGCCGCCAAAGGTCGGTATTGGCTACGCACCGTTAACCGATGCCGTGACGAAGGCTAAAACGGGTCTGCCTTGCATGGACGCCTTTGTCCGGGAATTGCTTCTGACAGGATATCTGCATAATCACGCACGAATGTGGCTGGCCAGTTACATCGTACATCATTTAAAAATTGATTGGCGTGCAGCGGCGGACTGGTTTGAAGAGCAGTTGCTTGATGGTGATATGGCGAGCAATCATCTTTCATGGCAGTGGATAGCTTCGACCTTTAGCTCAAAACCATACTATTTCAATAAAGAAAGTTTAGCCCGTTATACGGGAGAGCTGCACTGTGCGGGGTGTCAGGTTAAGTGCCCATTCGACGACACTTATGAGGCTTTGGGTGAGCGTCTTTTTACGCAGCCCCCAGCGCCGGCGGCAAAAGTCTACCCAATCAAGCCGTTGCCCATGAAAATGCCTTCAGGTTTCAAGACTGTCGCTGTTTTTGTGCATGATGAAATGTTGTCTGCTGCGCATGAGCTGATGAAAAAGCCATTTCCTAAAATTTTTGTTTTTGATCCGCAACTCCATGGCAACTGGCCGTTGAATCGTTTGCAGTTCATGGCAGATTGTTTAAGTGAGATGAGTGGGGTAGAGGTCTGGGCTGGCGATACCAATGAAGTACTGATGAGCCGCGGTGTGGGGCAGTTGATTACGCAGGATACTCCCAATAAAAAGGTAAAAGAATTGTTAGCGCCATTTTTCCCCCAATGGGAACCGGTTGCCAGGCTGGTTAATGTGGAAATCAGCGAGAAGCGCATGAAGCGATTCTCCAGATACTGGGAAAAGGTTGGGCCGATATTACTAGGCACCGATTCTGTACAGCGGCTATAATTTACTCCAATCAATCGGAGGCTGACTTTATGATATTCTGGGCTATTCTAATCATCATTGCTTTGTACTTAATCGTCACATACAACAGCTTGGTCAATGTTAAGCATAATGTTGAAAAAGCATGGGCAAATATCGATGTGCTGCTGAAGCAGCGTAATGATGAACTGCCAAAGTTAATTGACACCTGCAAGGCTTACATGACCCATGAGGCGCAGACTTTAGAGAAAGTGATGCGTGCGCGTATGGGAGTGGATTCTGCGCGTCAGACGCATGATGTGGCCGCGTTGAGTCAGGCTGAGTCAGTACTCACTAGCAGTCTTGGCGGCTTATTTGCAGTGGCGGAAAATTATCCTGATTTAAAAGCAGATCAAACGTTCCTGAACTTGCAGCAGCGTATTACAGGTCTGGAAAATCAAATTGCGGATAGGCGTGAGTTTTATAATGATTCTGCAACGAACAACAATGTCAGAATCAAGCAATTTCCCGATCTGATCGTGGCGGCGTTGTTTAATTTCCAGCGTGCTGAGCTGCTGAAGTTTTCTTCTGCACAGCTCGAAGATGTTGATGTAGGTTCGCGTTTCAATAGCTAGCGCGTCGCAGATTTAGATGTTCAGACTAAAGGGTCATCGACAAGACGCTGGCACTGCCGTGTACTGCTGCTGTTTTTGTGTAGTTAGTGCATTCAGTGTTTAACAGACCAAGCACGTATATTGTCAATCTCGTCGGCGTCGCTGTGCCGTTAGGTATGCTGTACGCTGCTTACCTGCTCCATCTGGACCCTGCACAAAAAACCACTTGGGGGTTTCTACTTTCATTCGCGTTGCTGGCAAGTGTTTTTGCAGCATTTTTTAATTATCGGCGACTGCTCAAAATCACCGAGGCACCCATCTCTACCATTGCTGCTGCAGCACAGGGTTACATTGAACTGCATGGCATGGCATCTACGCAGGTTATGCTAAAAACACCTTATCACGGCATTCCTTGTGTCTGGTATCGGGCCTGGGTTTATGCCAATCGTCGTGAAAGTCCATATTCAAGAAAAGTCATCGACACCAGATTGCTGGAATACACCGAGAGCGACAATCTGTTTCAGTTGCGGGATGAGACGGGTGCCTGCATGGTAAATCCTAAAGGCGCTGAAATCATCTTCGCACAGCAGCGTACATTTTTAAAGCACGAGCATCGCTATGTAGAAGAATACCTGCCCGCAGGCCGGCAGCTTTATGTGCTTGGTCAGTTGGATACGCGGCATGATCATTTTGATCAGAACGCGATCAATCAAGATGTCCGTGCTACCTTGGCGGATTTGAAATCGAGCCCGCAGAAACTGCTGAATCAATATGATCATAATCGTAATGGCCAAATTGATATGGATGAGTGGGAGGTAGCCCGACAGGATGTGATCAGGCACGTGCATGAGAGGCATGCCATGAAAGCCCATACTGGCGGTAGCTTCACTCTGGAAAAACCTGCAGACGTGCATTTGTTTTTAATCTCGGCTAAATCACCTAACCAATTGGCATCGAGTTATCGTTACTGGGCGTTAGCTCACTTTGTGATGCTTATTCTGCTATTGTTTGCGCTGATCAGGTTTTCCTAATTTTTGGCATCAGGTTTTTAGTACTGGGTTTTTGGTACCTGACTGTTAATCTGCGCGTGTAGGTTTAGGTAACGCATTGGCCTATGTTAAAATAGCGCGCTATGAATACTCAAAATACAAGCACACCAACTTCAGAACTAGCGAAATCCTTCGACCCCAAAACCATAGAAAGCAAATGGTACGAATTTTGGGAAGGCAAAGGCTATTACGCAGCCGGATTTGATCAATCAAAAGAGGATAATTTCTGCATTCTGTTGCCGCCACCTAATGTGACCGGCACGCTGCATATGGGGCACGGCTTTAACCAGACCCTGATGGATGCACTAACACGCTACCACCGTATGCGTGGTGACAATACATTGTGGCAGCCGGGTACTGACCACGCAGGTATTGCCACGCAAATCGTAGTAGAGCGTCAATTGGATGCGCAAGGTATTTCACGCCATGATTTAGGCCGTGATAAGTTCCTTGAAAAAGTCTGGGAGTGGAAAGAGTACTCTGGCGGCACCATCACCAAACAGATGCGTCGTCTGGGCACATCGCCTGACTGGTCACGTGAGCGCTTCACCATGGATGCCGGCTTGAATAAAGTGGTGACTGAAACATTTGTACGCTTGTATAACGAAGGCTTGATTTACCGCGGTAAGCGTTTGGTGAACTGGGATGTAAAACTTGGTACAGCCGTTTCTGACCTCGAAGTGGTGCAGGAGGAAGAAGATGGCTCGATGTGGCATATCAATTATCCTCTTGCCGATGGTTTAGGTAGTTTAACGGTAGCGACCACCCGTCCGGAAACGATGCTGGGTGACGTGGCTGTCATGGTGCATCCTGAAGATGAGCGCTACGCACATCTGATTGGCCAACACGTTAAATTACCTCTGTGTGACCGTGAAATCCCCATTATTGCGGATGAGTACGTAGATAAAGAATTCGGTACCGGCGTGGTCAAAGTCACGCCGGCGCATGACTTTAACGACTACGCGGTAGGTCAGCGTCATCAATTGCCGCTGATAGGCATCTTGAATTTACAGGGTTTCGTGAATGATGAGGCGCCTCAGCAATATCGAGGGTTAGAGCGTTTTGCGGCACGTAAGCAAGTTGTGGCTGATTTGGAATCACAAGGTTATCTGGTTAAAGTCGATAAGCACAAACTCAAAGTGCCGCGTGGCGACCGTACTGGTGTTGTTATTGAGCCGATGCTGACTGACCAATGGTTTGTGGCGATGAGCAAACCGGCGGCTGATGGCAAATCGATTACACAGAAAGCGCTGGATGTTGTTGCGAGCGGCGAGATCAAGTTTTACCCTGAAAACTGGGTAAACACTTATAACCAGTGGCTGAATAACATTCAGGACTGGTGTATTTCACGTCAGCTATGGTGGGGTCATCAAATCCCGGCTTGGTATTCTGCTGACGGTAAAGTGTATGTCGCACATGACGAAGCAGAAGCCAAAGCGTTTGCCGCCAAAGATGGTTATACAGGTGAGCTGACACGTGATAACGATGTGCTGGATACCTGGTATTCGTCCGCACTATGGCCGTTCTCAACCCTGGATTGGACTGGTGACGCCGCTAAAGATGCAGCGAATGTTGCATTGCAACAGTATTTGCCTTCCAGTGTGCTGGTGACGGGTTTCGATATCATTTTCTTCTGGGTGGCGCGTATGGTGATGATGACCACGCATATCACCGGCAAGATACCGTTCAAACATGTGTATGTACACGGCCTGATTCGCGATGCCGAAGGCCAGAAGATGAGTAAATCTAAAGGCAACGTATTAGACCCGATTGATTTGATTGATGGCATCGGTCTGGACGACTTAATCAAAAAACGCACTACCGGTTTAATGAATCCTAAGCAGGCCGAACAGATTGAAAAACGTACCCGTAAAGAGTTCCCGGATGGAATTGCGGCTTATGGCACAGATGCTTTGCGTTTCACATTTGCAGCGTTAGCTTCACCCGGCCGAGATATCAAGTTTGATTTGCAGCGCTGTGATGGCTACCGTAACTTCTGCAATAAATTGTGGAATGCCACACGTTTTGTACTGATGAACACCGAAGGTCAGGACAACGGCTTTGATGCGGCAAGCTGCGGTGAAGGTGGGCGCAAATTCTCACAGGCTGATCGCTGGATTGTGAGTATTTTGCAACGTACAGAAGCCGAAGTTGAGCGTGCGTTCGAAGACTACCGTTTTGACTTGGCTGCCAAAGCGATTTATGAATTTGTGTGGGATGAGTACTGTGATTGGTATCTGGAGTTAGCCAAAGTACAGATTCAGAATGGTGATGATGCCGAGAAGCGTGCGACGCGTCGCACATTGCTGCGTGTACTTGAGACTATCTTGCGTCTTGCGCATCCGATCATGCCATTCATCACAGAGGAAATCTGGCAGACAGTTGCTCCTATGACTGAGAAGCATGGCGCGTCCATCATGCTGGAAGCTTATCCAAAAGCACAGCAAGATAAACTGGATGAAGCTGCAGAGGCATGGGTGGCCTTGCTGAAGCAGGCGGTTGATGCCTGCCGTCGATTGCGTGGCGAGATGGGCATTTCTCCAGCCGCACGCGTACCATTGATTGCAACAGGCGATACTGGCAAGTTGACTGCTTATGCACCTTATCTGAAAGCGTTGGCTAAACTGGAAGAAGTGACTATCGTCGCTGACCTGCCTGATGCAGATGCGCCGGTGATGCTGGTTGATGACTTTAAGCTGATGCTGAAAGTCGAGATTGATGTTGCAGCAGAAAAAGAGCGCCTAGGCAAAGAGATTGCTCGTCTGGAGAATGAAATCAACAAGGCAAATGGTAAGCTGAATAACGAGAGTTTCGTGGCGCGTGCCCCGGCTGCGGTAGTTGAGCAGGAAAAGGCACGTGTGGCGGAGTTCAGTGCTAGTCTTGATAAACTGCAGGCCCAGTTAGCCAAGTTGAAATAACACGGTCTGCTATCAGCATAGGTAACAGGCTGGGTGAATAAAAAAGGTGCTTTTCAGCACCTTTTTGTTTTACCTCTGGACGAAACAGGAATGGATTGCAGAGGGTTAGTTTGCGCGCTTTTTGATGTAAAAAATGAATGAATTTTCATTTTCTTCTAATTGCAAAAGCTCGTGCCCGGTTTGCACACAAAACGCGTTGAAGTCTTTCACTGAACCTGGATCTGTCGAGATGACTTTCAGCACCTGCGATGCAGCCAGCTCGCTTAGCCCTTTCTTGCAACGCAAAATCGGCAATGGGCAATTAAGACCGCTTGCATCAACTTCTTTATTAAATTCCATCGTAGATTTCCCTTTACTCCTGATTCGGTTTGACGAGCAGCGAGGTTTTAATTTTTGGCGGCATTACTGATGGGTACCAGCGGATAGCCATTTCGCACCCAGGCCAGCACCCCCCCAGATAAATTAAATACGTTTTTACAGCCTTTATTTATCGCAAAGGCGGCTGCATGGGTAGAACGCACGCCGCTATGACAATAGAATACAATATTTTCCACTTTGGTGAGCGATTCATACTGTATTGGCACCATTGCCAGTGGAATATGTATCGCTCCCTGAATGACGCCTCGAGCCACTTCATCTGCATTGCGGACGTCAACCAATAACAGCGGCTGCGCTGTCAGCATGACGGATAGATCTTCCGCACTGATATCACTGTAATTACTCATGAGCATAAGCCTAAATTAACTAATGCAAAATGATAGCAATTTTGAGCGCATACCGCACTATTATTGCAAAGGCGGCTTAGCAATCGAATTGTTTTCATCGAGTATAGATTTATAGTGGTGCCGGTGTGTCGAATTTATCCTTGAAACCAACTTCACTCATCGTTGAATGATTTAACTGTTATCTATGATGCCTCTTGCTATTGCCATTTCTGCCATGATTTCCGTTCCTATGCTCTTCGCGGCGGTAGTCATGCCTGCCATCGTGGTATTCCTGATAGATTGGGACATATTCGTGCTGATACCAATTATCCTGTACGAAATAAACTCGCTCGCCACATGAGCTAGACCCGATTTAGTGACAGGGCAAGTATGAGTATTATGCAGCATTTTCCTTCAAGTTTTGATGATAGTTTTTAGCGAATTGCGCAGGTGCTTGGTTGTTTAGTTTTGCATGTCTGCG
>Ga0172373_10005521_pt1 | contig 17299 bp, 17 predicted proteins | sample Lak10m_2_FD_114546 | JGI IMG/M metagenome (GOLD analysis project Ga0172373, IMG submission 114546) | Freshwater microbial communities from Kabuno Bay, South-Kivu, Congo - kab_092012_10m | ecosystem: Environmental > Aquatic > Freshwater > Lake | place: Democratic Republic of the Congo...
CGGCAGTCAAGAGGACTCGAACGATATCTGTGCCATTCAAGTTTGCCAGTGCGTCGGTCACTGGTGAGGCAGAGCAGATCATCCGTAAAGCGGTCGCCCAACGGGTAGCAGGAGATTCAATTCTCGTGGAAGGGCGTACCGATGATCTTGGCTCCCAGACTTTTAACGACCTTTTGGCGCGCAAGCGCGCTGATGCAGTCGTCGCAATTCTCAACCGGCTTGGCGTCAAGGGAGAACTCGAGATCCATTCCCAAGGTAAGTGCTGCTACGCGACGACGAATCTCTCAGAAAAGTTTAGGGCCAAGAACCGTCGTGTCGACCTTCAAATTTCTACAACTCAAAAGGAGTAAGCGTGTGATTCCTCGATCCAAAGAAGCCATCCGGGATTACGTCATAGCCAGTGCCTTCCTCTCCCTAGGAGCATTTCTCCCGGGCTCATTACTCGATAAGGGATTCGAAGCTCATATCGGTGGAATCGTCCTCGGCATAGGCGTTGGCTGGCTCATCAAATCCATTATCGACCATACCAAAGGAGTTAAAAGTGAATCGTAATCCGCGTCATGCTGTCCTTGCCGTTGTCCTCTTTCTTCTTGCTGGAAGCGCAATTGCGGGTACCACGGGTACCGAATTCCAAGCCCTATATACCTGGACCAATGACGTTGTTACGGGCTACTTCGGTCGCGCTGTTGCGGTCGCTGCCGTAGGTCTGGGTGCGATTATTTCGATCGCTCGCGTCAATCCCATTCCGATCTTGTCGGGAGCTGGGTTTGCGATCTTTTTGCAATACACGCCGACCATCATCACCGGCATTCTTACTGCAACGGTCTGAGTCTGCACCATGAACCATGGCGGCGATGAAACCGGCTACATCCCGAAGGCGCTCGATGCTCAGGAGCGATTTCTGTGGTGGGAAATGGATCAGGCGGTTATCGCCATCATGCTGATCAGCATGGGTGTAATCGCCGGATCCATGCTCACTGGGATCGCCATGGGTGCGACCGCTGCTTGGCAGTACGGGCGCATGAAGTCCGGCAAACATCCCAAGTTCGCTGCTCATGCGCTGTATTGGTGGTTTCCCAGCGGCCTGTTCTTGAAGTTGCGCGCCACGCCGCCTTCCGACCAACGGTACTTTTTGGGGTAGGCGATGCTCTTTCGAAACTACCTGTCCGATCAGGCGAATGCCTCGCAGGAAATCCGCTTCATGCGCATTCTCCTGGCCGGATTACTGCTGGTGATCCTGGTGGGCGCCATCGTCGTGCTGAAGTTGATCGGCAACGAGAAGACCGTTCTGACCCCGCCCGAAATCAGGCGCAGTTACTGGGTTTCGGGCGATGCGGTCTCCAAGGAATACCTTGAAGACATGGCGTATTGGTATGCCGGTCTCGCCCTCAACATCACACCGGCTGTATCCAGTTATCAGAACGGTCTGTTCTTGAAGTATGTAGCGCCGTCTGAGTTTGGCCGACTGCAAATGGAAATGGGCGCACGAGCCGAGTTCCTGAAGAAAAACAATACCGCCACGCAGTTTTCGGTACGCAACATTACGCCAGACGAAAAAACCCTTCGTGTCGCACTGTCCGGAATGCTCTTTACCTGGGCCTCTGACAAAAAGGCCGGAGAGCGCCAGGCCACCTATCTCATCGGCTTCAAGAACATGAATGGAAGGCTCTATGTATCGGAGTTCAAGGAAACCAGTGAACAAAATCCTTTCGACAGCGCTGCTGGTCGCTAGCTTTTCGGCCAGTGCCGCTCAGGTCCTGGTTGGCAAGTCGGATGACACGCTGACTGCTAGCGTATCGCGCACCGAGCCGACCTTGATCCGGATTGAGGGGCATCGTGTCCGTCGGATATTCGGCGCCGAAGGTGAGTTTTCCATTACGGCCGACAAGGACGCCGGTACGGCCTTTATCAAGCCAAGCACCGACAAGCCAACGCTCAGCCTTTTTGTCTCTGACGAAAGTGGACGCACTTGGAAGTTGCTGCTCTCAGTGACCGAAGGGCCCTCCGACTCGATCACCATCAAGGGACGCTCCACAGGAAGCAATGCCCAGCCACAAGGTAAGGACGCCACCCGGAATCAGCAGATCAAGCGAATCCTGCTTGCCCTTCAGTCGGACAGTGACATGGAGATGGATTCCCGGGCTAGCAATGAAATCGTTCCTCTATGGACTGAAGTCCTATTTGTCCTGACCAAGGTGATTGATGGTCAGTTGAAAGGCGAGAAGTACCAACTGACCAATACATCGGCGAGTCCCATGGTGATCGACGAGCGGGAGTTATACCGGCGTCAGGTGGTGGCCATCTCAATCGTTAAACCCCAGTTGGCTCCAGGAGAGCGCACGGATGTCTTCGTGATTTCGGAGAATCCCGATGACTGATCCGTCTGCCGCAACAGGCGGTATCACGTCATACCTGAAAGGTATGTCCCCAAAGGCCAAACAGTACCTGGTTCTTGGCGGACTGGGCATGGGCTTCATTGGACTGGTGTTTGGCAGTATTGCGCTGTGGGACAAGCAACCTTCAGCGGCTCCTCAATCGACCAAGCTGGATAAATCACGGAACATTGTCACGCCCGGCGCGCAGGTTGATCCACGCGATGTCTGGATGTCCCAATCATCCCAGCAGATGAAGGAGATGGATAACGTCATCCAGGGCTTGAAGCAGAAACTCGCCGAAGTAGAGCAAAAGCAGTCAACGCCTCAAGCGCCTTCCAAACAGGCGAGCGTACTTCCCCCATTACCTCCGATGCGCCCGGGACCAGGATCAGCGGCGGCTCCTGGAGCCTTGCCACAAGGGCCCGCCCCATCCATGGGGAACCCACCAGTAGCAATGTCATCTCCTTTGCCACCGCTGCCACCTCCGGTTGTTCCCAAGGAACCGGGTATTGCGTCGTTCGAAGTGAGTGACACGATTGCAGCAACGCTCCAAAGCGTGGAGGAGGGCAAGCAAAACAAAACCTACATTCCGTCCGGGTCGTTCATGCGCGTCGCATTGATGGGTGGCTTGGATGCGCCAACAGGTGGGCAAGCACAGAACAACCCCTGGCCAATCCTGCTGCGTGTGCAGGACAACGCCTTTCTTCCGAATCGGTACCGCGCCAAAGTGAAGGAGTGTTTCATTCTCGGTTCGGGCTATGGCGACATCAGTTCCGAACGAGCCTATTTGCGCCTCGAATCGCTTTCCTGCGTTCTCAATAACGGCGAAGTGGTGGATGCCACGGTCAAGGGGTATGTGGTGGGTGAGGACGGCAAAGCAGGATTACGCGGCAGATTGGTCAGCAAGCAAGGTCAGGTGCTAGCCAATGCGCTGATGACCGGAATTATTTCCGGGATTGGGCAAGGCTTCCAGCAAAGCGCTACGAGTTACAGCACGAGCGCACTGGGGACAGTTGGTACCGTGGATCCCGGAAAGCAGATCCAAGCTGGAATCGGTGCGGGAGTGGGCAAAGCACTCGATCGACTCTCCCAGTACTACATCACGCTGGCCGAGAAAATGTTTCCAATTATCGAAGTCGATGCAGGCCGCGTCGTCGATGTCGTCCTGACTAAGGGCGTGACGCTGGGCGTGGCCGGTGCCTCCGACGAAGACACCTACTCGGAAATCTGGAAGCGCGGACGCCAGATCATGAAAAAGTCCCTGAACCCTATGGAGTAAGCGCACATGCGTAAATCGATCGTTGTTCCTTTGGCCTCGTTCCTTGTAAGCATTGCTGGTGTTGCCAGTGCTTCGACCAGTGCAGTCGAATCCGAGATGGAGACTCGCCTCAAGGAACTCTATCCATCAACCCGAATCACGGCTGTTCGGCAATCCGAGGTTGCGGGTCTCTTCGAAGTGACCATGGGCAAAAACGTTGCCTTCTCGGATGCGTCGGGCCGGTATTTTGTTTTCGGGCACTTGTTCGATATGCGCGAGCAAAAGGATCTGACCGCACAGCGCTTAAGCGACATCAACCGAATCGACTTTGCTCAGTTGCCGCTTCAGGATGCCATCAAGACGGTACGCGGCGATGGCAGTCGGAAGCTGGCCGTGTTCTCGGATCCGGATTGTCCCTATTGCAAAGGGCTGGAAGGTGAACTGGCCAAGCTCGATAACGTCTCGATATTTACCTTTCTGTATCCCCTGGATGGACTGCATCCTGAAGCCAAGGGGAAAGCGGAGCGAGTTTGGTGTGCATCCAATCGTGCCAAGGCATGGTCGGAACTGATGGCCACTGGCAAGGTTGCCGAGAGTCCCAGGTGCGCTACACCGATTGAACGCATCAATCAGTTGGCGAACAGTCTGGGCATCAATGGCACGCCAACGATGATTCTTCAGGATGGCAGTTTGATTCCGGGCGCGGCTCCTGCCGCCGAAATTGATCGGCGTCTGGCGGGTAGTCCGGCCACCACGAAAGCGGCCGTTACTCCCAAGCTGAAAGGAAATTGATAATGCGCCAGGTTTGGGGAATGGCGGCCATCGTCGCATTAGGCTTGAACGGATGTGCCGGTTCCCTCACGGGGCTTGAAGGTGAGAGTAAGTTCGCCTGTAAGGCTCCGGATGGCGTGACCTGTTCATCGCTCTCCGGTATTTACGCCAATGCCGTGGCCAACAATCTTCCGGCGCTGCGTAAGGAAGGAAAAGGAGCGCAGGCAGCTACAACCCAAACAAAGGAAGCGTTGATCACTGGTGCGGTTGCCTCTTCCGGTGATCCATTGCGGATTCAGCCCAAGGTTTTGCGCATCTGGATTGCCCCATGGGAAGACACGGAAGGGGACTTGCACGACCAATCCTATTTGTACGTGGTCGCCAATTCAGGGCGGTGGGCCATTGAGCATAGTCAGCGACAAATCGTTGACCGCTATCGACCGACTTTCCTCAAGCCCGGAATCACAGGAAAAGCTGTTCAAAAGCCGCTGCCACAGACACAACGCCCGATGTTGCCACTGGGTGGGCCGACGTTACCGGGCAATCAGGCCATCGGACCGGCGGGACCTGATGCTTTCGCGGGAGATCGCGAGTGAGCTTTCTTGAAGCCGTTAAAACGGTCTTCTATGGCGAGCGATTCGAGCCTGCGGACGCGGTGCAGCGCAATCTCCTGGAGCGTATCGCCACGCTGCCTAGACTCACCGGCATCCTCCCGTATCTGGGCTGGATGGGCGACGAGGGCATGTATGTGCTCGATCAGGGCGCCTTTGGTGACAAACCCGGACTCTCCATGGGCTTCTGTATTGAAACGGTGCCACAAACCGGTTCTAACGAGGAAATGGAGCGCGTCCTGGCGAGCCTGTTCATGTCGTGTCCAGCGGGCACGGGTATTCAGATTTCCCTTTACGCCAGTCGGCATATCCTGCCTTCCCTCAGAGAGCAGGCCAACATGTTGCCAGTGGACGAGGCTCGCTCCGGAGAAGGGGAGTCAAATCGGAATCGAAACATCTATCGCGTTCTCGGTCGGCGCCGCATCGACCACTACCTGAAGGGGGCGGGCAAGTCGCTCTTCTCCCATCATGTCTATCTGCTGCGCGACTACCGCTGTGTGATTGCCATCAGTACGCCGTTGGACCCGGAAAGTCCGGCCGACGTTGAAGAGGCCATCCGCATCAAGGAAAGCACGCACGCAACCTTGCGCTCGGCCCATATGCCCGGTTGGGATTGGGGACCGGAAAGCCTGCTGAACTATGTCGCGGATTTCTTCGATCACGAGCGCGTACTGGGCCAACCGGCAGAACGGCATATCGAGTACGACAGCTCCCGATCGCTGCGCAGCCAGTTGTCGAACCCCGAAATTGCTTCTGCCGTCGCCGATACGTTCATCAAGTATCGGAAGGAAGGCGGCGCTGAAACCGCGATGCAGTGCTTTTCAGTACGCCAGTACCCGAAGTATTACCGGCTGGGAAACATGGGTTCCCTGATCGGGGACTACTACCAGATGGCCCTGGCGATTCCGTGTCCTTTCCTGATCACCATGGGGCCATCCTCCTGGATTACGAATCGGCCAGAAGCAAGGCGCTGATCAAGGCGGCTCGGGCGACCCAGGCCGCCGGTTCCTATATGTCGCACTTTCAACCTGATCTTCAGGATCGCAAACGTGACTGGGATATGGTCCTTCGCGCCTTCGACAATGGTCGTAACGTCGTCCAGATGTACCACCAGATCGTGCTCTTGTCGCGGATCGAGGACGTTTCCCGTACTGAACATGCCGTCCGCGCCGTCTGGCGTGCCAGAGGATTTGATCTTGCCAAGGATGTCTATCTTCAGCACCAGGCGTTCGTGGCCTCCATGCCCTGCACACTGAGCCCGGCCCTGCAAAAGGACCTGCAATTGTTTGGCCGGGCGGGAACGAAGACAGCGGACAACGCCGTCATGACGTCACCGCTGATTGCCGAATGGAAGGGCACGGCCACTCCAGTCATGACCTTGTTCGGTCGTCGTGGCCAGATCATGACTTTTGATCTCTTCGACAACACGGGCGGCAACTACAACTTTGCTGTCGCGGCGCTCTCAGGCTCTGGCAAGTCGGTTTTCGTGAACGAAATGGCTTTCCGCTATCTCGGTACCGGGACCAAGGTGTGGATCATCGATGTGGGGCGCTCCTACCGGAACCTCTCTGAGTTGCTGGACGGCGAGTTCATTGAGTTTTCCGATGAGCGTACCAACACGATTTGTCTGAATCCGTTCTCCATGGTTGTGGACATCAACAACGACATGGAAATGCTGCTTCCCCTGGTCGCGCAAATGGCCAGCCCCCGTGGGCCGCTCGATAACTACGCCTACTCGGCGCTGGCAGCCGCCATCAAGCGCGTCTGGGACCAGAAGGAAAAGGCAGCAACGATTACCGATGTCTATGAGCTGCTGCGCACCGGACGCTTGAGCGATGAGGGAGAGATGGAGCGGGACCTTTCCCGATTGGCGACATCTCTGGAACCTTATACGAAGTACGGGATCTATGCGAGCTACTTCGAAGGCGAGGCCAACATCGAATTTCGCAAGAATCTGGTCGTGCTGGAACTAGAAGAGCTCAAGGCTAAGAAGGATCTGCAGGCCGTGGTGATGCAGTTGATGATGTATCGCATCACTCAGGAAATGTACCTCGATCGCTCCAAACGGAAGCTGGTCATCATCGATGAGGCATGGGATCTCATGGGCAGCGGGTCGAGTGCAAACTTTATCGAGGCTGGCTATCGGCGTGCCCGGAAGTATGGCGGTGCTTTTGGCACCATTACTCAGTCGGTCGACGACTATTACAAAAACGAAGCAACTCGGGCAGCCATCACCAATGCCGACTGGTTGTTCCTCCTCAGGCAAAAGCCGGAAAGCATCGATCGGCTTGGAAAAGAGGGGAAGCTTCATGTCGACGAGTGGATGAAGCGGCAACTGTCATCGGTCAGTACCGAGCATGGCCATTACTCGGAGATCTATGTTCATGGCCCGATGGGTTCAGGGGTAGGGCGACTGATTCTCGACCCGTTCTCGATGCTGTTGTATTCCACGCGCGCCGAGGATTACCAGGCAATCAAGACGCTGACCGACCAGGGGATACCCGTTACCGAAGCCATTGAGACCATCATTGAACGCAGGGGGGCCGCATGAACTTGAGGCGACTTCTGGTGATGTGCTTCTTGTCGGTCTTTGCCTCGTGCGCCATCGGTTACTCCTGGCTTCGCGCACATCCATCACCGCGCCTGGTACGTGTCGATGTCGGCAGTCTGTTTGAGGAGCAGAAAAAGATACTGGCTGCGCGCCTAAAGCCAGGCATGACTGAAGAGGAGCAAAAAGCCATATTCCTTGTGGCAGCCGATTATGGAAAGCAGGTCGATGAGGCCTTGAACACCATCGCTAACGAATGCCGTTGTGGCGTCCTGAACACTGCTGCGCTGGTTCGTATGCCCGATGCTGCGGAAACAGGTATCCCCGATGCCACGGACCGGGTTCGTCAGTTACTGGCGCAGAAGTAGGGCTGCCGATGCTCAAGCGTTGGCCGCTCATGCTTTTCGGATGCCTATTGATGAGTTCGACATGGGCGTCGGTGAGCAATGGGGGAATGGACTATCCATCGGTCTGGAGTTGTGACGACGCCAAGTTCAATTGGTACTGCGATAACGAACCTGATGACTCCACTGACCCGGAAAAGCTGCCGGCAAAGAAGAAGAGCAAGGAAGAGGCTGCGCTGGAGGAACTGGAACGGATGCGCAAATCTCTGGAGGCGAAACGGGCTCTGGCTTTGATGCAGCCTTCGCCTGAAAACCTCAAAGCCTACATTACGGCGCAGGAAGCCTTGATGGATCGGGCTTCAGTGTTTTCAGATGTCTGGCGTCGTGTCATCTGGGCCAATCCGGAAATCAATTACCAGTTGAGGAACCCCGTCAATAACGCCGCGATCCAGGTGCGTGACAGCGAGCGTACCCAGAAGGAACGAAGCTCACTCAAGGAAATCGCCAAGGAGTGGGGCGTTTTCTTCGTATTTCGGTCGGACTGTCCCTACTGCCATCGTATGGCGCCAGCGCTCAAGCTGCTGTCGGACACCTACGGCATCACGATATTTCCGGTCAGTCTGGATGGAGGTGCTTTGCCTGACTTCCCCAAACCGGCGATGGATAACGGCATGGCCAACGTACTCGATGTCAAACAGGTTCCCTATGTGGCGCTAGGAAATATCAAAGATCGCCGTCTGATTCCGTTGGGCTCCGGGGTTCTGTCGGTACAAGACATTGTTGAACGCATCTACATCCTGACCCAGACCCAGCCTGGGGATTTGTACTGAGGGACTTCATGCTTAAGAAACGTGTAATTGCCAGTTTACTGGCGCTGATCATTCCCTTGACGTCACAGGCCAACGTGCAAACCAGCATGCAAAGCTGGTTCAACGACATCGGCGCCTATGGCAACGTCACCGGCCCTGCGGCCTATCAGGGGCAGACCATGAATCTGTACTCGGGCGGCAGTCTGTACATGCGCACCCCCGTCAAGAATTACCAGTTGGCCACGATCTCACCCCCCGGATTCAAGGCGGGTTGCGGAGGTATCGATCTATTTGCTGGATCGTTTTCCTTCATCAACAAAGAGCAGCTCACCGCCTTGTTGCGGAACATCGCCAACAACGCGATCGGCTACGCCTTCATGATGGCCGTCAAATCCATTTCCCCGGACCTGGCTGACCTGATGCAGTACCTCCAGGATCAGATCTCTAAGGTTAACAACCTCAACATCAACTCCTGTCAGGCCGCAGAAGGGATGGTCGCCGCCATTGGCAGCACCCTCACTGACAAAACGCAGGAAAAGGAAGGCAAGGTTGCTGGCGCTTCACTCAACCTTTACGCCGATGTGTTTGAGTCCTGGGATGCGTGGAAAGACCGTGCAAAGGCCAAACAAACCCGTCAGGCAGCCATATCAGCCGATACTCGCAACAAGGACACCTTTGATCCAGGCAATGTCGTGTGGCGGGCACTATCGCGGGTGAATGGCGTTGATGACGAGACTCGGCAACTCATGATGAGCATGACGGGCACCATCATCATCGTTCCGCCAGGCGAGGACGAGTCGGGTTCCAGCACTGACCAGAAGGCAAAGTGGCTCTACAAGCCGGGGGCAAAGATCACTTTCCGTCAGTTTGTGGGTGACGGTTCCTCGGCAACCGCCACGCTTTCCGGGTTGATCTGCGAAGAGTACGCCGATTGCAAGAACCCAACCTATACCGAGAATGGCATCACCTCAGGGTCGTTCGCCAAGTACGTTCGCGACAAGATCGTCACCATGAAGCAGAAGGTAGAGAGCCGAGATGCAGGCGGGCAGGGGACGATAGATGTCTCGCTGATCAGCGCATCGAGTTTGCCGGTCTGGAAGATGTTGTCGCTCGCCGCCAATATGCCAGGGGGTGATTTCCTCGTGGAAAACCATACCCAGCTCGTCGCCGTTGATGTCGCCCACTCGTACTTCACGAACCTCGCTAAAACGCTTCGTGAGGCAGTCCAGAATGAAATGGGCAAAGGCAATGCCGATGTGGCCGAAGCCGCCAAGTCTATCTTGAGCCGCGTGACAGAAATCGAGCAGGAAGGCCGGGAAATGCTCGTGGCCGAATATCAGAAGGGCGTTCAGGTGGCCCAGATGCAACGCAGCATCCAATGGCTCGATCAGTCCCTCAAAGCCGGTCTGCCCACCAATGTGTTCCAGTCGATGATGGCTTTCAATCGCTAGGGCAGGGTTTGAGCTGCAATGAACTTTGAGGTCTATGCCTACTGGAATATCGAGGAACTGGCGGCCACGTTCAATGCTGTGGCGGCCCTCATGGGCAGCGGCGATTATCTTGGACTGCTGCGCACGTTGGCGCTTGTCGGCATTCTTTCACTGGCGCTGGTGGTCCTGGCTGGCAAAGGACGGATGGAGGAATTCTGGAAGTGGGTGATCATGCTGGCCGTTTTCAACGGCATGCTGCTAGTGCCGAAGACGAACGTTATTGTTGTCGACAGGACTGGATCAGCACCGTCCCAAGTTGTCGCCAACGTACCCATTGGCCTCGCGGCTTTTGCACACTCCACCAGCAAGATCGGGGATTGGCTGACCGGTGCTTTTGAGACCGTCTTCGCATTACCCAATGATTTGCAGTTTCGAACCAGTGGATCACTCTTCGGCCATCGTGTCTTGCAAGAACGTCTGGCCATCAAAAGTGGCCAGCCTATCCTGACCAGCAATTTCTATGAGTTTTACCGCGAGTGCATAACGCCCGAGTTAGCTTCGGGGTACATCCGCATGAATGACCTGATGAAGACCAACGACATCTGGGGTGCCTTGAGTGGCTTGACCAATCCGTCGCGCCTCGTCTCGATTAGGGATACCACTGATCCAAGCCTCATTCAAACCGTGGGCTGCAATGACGGCTACACAGCGATCACCACGCAGTTGAATGCCGAGACGGCCATTCAACTAGGTCTTCTGGGTAATCGCATGTACCCAGGAATGTCATCCGCCCTGGCAAATACCGCGATAGCGGGGTCTCTGGCGACCAGTACCAGCTACTTGCTGGGGCTATCCGCGAATGCGACCGATACGATCAAGCAGTCGATTGTCTCGAATGCTGTGATTGATGCCCAGTACACCATCCCTTCCCAGATCGGTGATGCGGCGAGTGCAGCAACCAACCTGGCGCAAGCGCAGGCAGTTCGCCAGACCAGCGACTCCTACAAGGCGATGGCAAAACTCGCGGAAGGCACCATGCCGAAAGTGCGCAATGCGATTGAACTGGTTCAGTACGCGGTATTCCCGATCATCCTGATCCTGACATTGATTGCCGGCCACCATGGGGGCACGGTCCTGAAAATGTATGCGGGTAGCTTGATCTGGATTCAGCTCTGGCCACCGCTCTACGCAATCATGAACTTCCTGATGAATGTTCAGGCTCAGAAGGCTCTGATAAGTGCCACCAATGGTGGCGGAATGTCGCTTGAAGCCTACGGTTATCTCAACAACTCGGTGGTCAGTGACCAAGCTATCGCGGGGATGCTGGTTCTGTCGATTCCTGCCATTGCCGGTGCTTTGATCAAGTGGGGTGATGCAGGTTTGCGATCGGTTGGATCGTCTTTTGCCCCACGGGATGCCGAAAAGGCAGCGGCGTCACTCGCTCAGGGCAACATGAACATGGGAAATGCTTCACTGGGTAATGTGCAGCAGGGAAATTACTCGGCACTGCAACATTCGACACAGCCATCCCTATCGACAGGGGCTGCCAAGATGACCATGGCGGATACCGCTGGCTCGATCGAGCGCACGGGGGATGCCGTGACCGTAAAAAGCGGCAACATGACGATGACCGGGTTCGACAGGAATCGTGATGGCCGATTTACGATCGACGAAGTAACGAATGTCTCCGCAGCAGGATCGTCGCTGATGGGCGCCATCGCACAATCTGGGTTAGGACGCTCAGCGTCGGATGTCCAATACTCCGGTGAGGGTACGCAAGCCTCTACGGGCAAAGCCAGCACAATAGGGGATTCGAAAACCGCGAAACTCACCCAGGATCAAAGTGCCGTCTTTCAACGGCAGTTATCGAAGGCATTAAATTCGGAGATTGGCGGAGACACCAGTGCTGGCGTGACTTCAGTTGCCGGCAACGCGGTTTCCACGGGGCGAGACTTTTCAGCCAAAAAAGGTCTGACCAATCACGAAGGCGCGTCCATGGATTCCGTCCTGACCGCAGGTGGTAGTGGTCAAAGCAAGCCTGGAGAGGGACAGGCCTCAAAGGATCATGGAAGAGCTGGGCAGCTGGCAATGGCACTTGCGGAAAAGGCCTCCGGAGTATCGGCCCGTGTGGCAGGAGGCGTCAAGACCGGGCAGCGCTATGACGAGTCTGCCGATCAAACGCTCAAGACTGCAACACAGGACGAGTTAAGGCAGGCCGCCGAGGTAGCCAAGCGTGGTCTGCTTCGTGTTGCTGGATCAACCTCTGATCAAGGCGTAAAACAAGCAGCGGAACGTGCAGCCGCTACCCTCGACAAAGCCAAGTCATTCGACAGTAAGGAGCTCGCCTCACTGACGGAGCAGCAAGAGGCTGGCAGTCGTCGCCAGGCGGGAAATGAGAACCGCTCTAATGTTTCCGTGGATGAATCCCTGATCATGGCGAAGTCTGGCTATGAAATGCTCTTTGGGAAGGGCTCTGAAGTCACGCCGGAGCGCCTGGCTGCGTTTCAGCGCGAGTGGAATTCGAATCAGGGCTTTCGCGAGGATGTTGCCTTGGAGACCAGGGACCGTCTTGCCAAGTCTCGTCTGGCTGCGGAAGGGGTTGAGCCACCTATATCCAAGGACACTGTTCGAGCCGAAGGCCAAACGGCGCTCGCTGCACTGGATAGCAAAGGAAACGATGCGGTTGCATCACAGGGGCTGGCAAACAGCAGGCACGTAGAACGACAGCAATATCAGAATCCACGATCCATGCCGGATCTGTCACCAGCAGCGAAGGCATATGCCGAATCGTTTGACGCCGCGTCTGAACAAGTCAAGCGGAAGGAATCGCAGGTGTCGCTTGAAAGCGGGATTACTGTCATGGCGAATCAGTTGTATCAGGAGCGCCAACGAGGGATGGGAACCGTGCTCTTGAATACCTACGGATCTGGTGCCGGGTCAGCCAGTGTTCAGGATTACGCGGGCAAGTTGAGAGAGGCTTCGCAAAAGGATCCCGAACTAGCCCAGGGCTTAGCGACCATAGGCAGCAATAATCGGGCCGGCGTCCAACCCTCGCACGCTGACATGGCGTGGCTGGAAGGAAAGGCTAAACAGTCTGTACGCCAGGCGGAAGGAAGTGCTTCTGAGGGAGCGGGCTGGGTTGCCGATCAAGCAGAAAAAGCACTGGATCTGATTTCGCCGACTAGCTCACCTTCCCCAGGAAAATGATTGCAATGAGGCAGGAGGGAATCAGTCGTCGTCGAGGGGGTCCTGAGCGATACGGACGCCGCCTGCGTACATCCCAAAGCCCTGGAAGCCGGGACCCACGCCAGAGAAGTTCAGTGAGTTCGGATCCTGATCATGTGGTGGATCGGAGAAATACGATTGCTGCCTGGGATCATTCTCGCCATTACGCAGTACAAAGCGAATAAATGCGACTGCCAGAAAAACCCAGGAGAGCAGGGCGGCGACCAGGATTGATTTTTCGTTGCCAAACATCGCTACCAAAGTGGCGGCCACAAGCGCTGCAACGAGGAGCAGAAGCGACTCGACGACATGCCCCGTTCGAAACAGCTTCACGGCGACAGCCATCAATCGGGCAGCCAGATAGATCAGGGTCATCCCTGGTACGACCAGCAGCACAGATACAAGAACCATTCTTTCCATTGGGTACTCCAATACGCCATTCATCTCGTTTTTACTATACGCGCAATGCGCGTATAGTAAAAGTGTTATCAATCCTGAATGCCACGATGGCTGCTACTGGATATCCCACACCCACTGAGATTCGAGCGGCCCGAATACTACTTGGAGTATCTCAGGCGCAAGCAGCTTTACTGGTTCATTCAACGTGCCGAGCATGGCAGCAATGGGAGGCTGGAGATAGAAAGATGCATCCGGCTTTCTGGGAGCTTTTCCGAATCAAGGCTGTTCTCAATGCGCGCATGTCAGAATAGTAATCCTGCTGATGCTGAGCAAGGAATTCCATGGATTCGCAGCCGGCATTCATGTTCCCTGCATCGATGGGGGATTGTTCGGCGGTACTATCCTTTTTTCACAAACCTGATTACGGAGCCTCTATGAATAAGACTGAACTTGTCGAAATCGTCGCCAAGGAAGCGGACCTGTCCAAGGCGGCTGCCGCGAGTGCGCTGGATGCAGTCATGGCTGCCATCGTCACTGCGGTATCCAAGGGCGATACCGCCACCTTGATTGGATTCGGCACATTCAAGCCCTCAAAGCGTGCAGCCCGCACTGGGCGCAATCCTCAGACCGGCAAGGAACTCAAGATTGCAGCTACCACGGTGCCTCGTTTCACAGCGGGTGCTGGCTTCAAGGCTGCCGTGGCTGGAAAGAAAGCGGCAAAGAAAAAGTAGTTTGTTGCTACCTTCCAGAGCAATGCGGCGCCGGTGCACTCTGTGCTGATGCCGACTCAATAATTGCTGGGATCAATACAGGAGCGTGTATGAAGAAATCCAAACTTCTCGCTGATGTCGCGGCTGCTCGCCGCGCGTCCGGTCTAAATCAATCTGAATTCTGGTCTCGATTTGGCGTAACCCAGTCGGGCGGATCGAGGTATGAAAGCGGACGGAATATTCCAAAACCGCTCAAGACGCTGATGTGGCTTTACGACGCTGGCAATATCAGCGATCAGGATCTGGAGAACGTCCGGAAGTGGCTAAGCAAGAAATAGTGTTTCCCGCCGAGGATGGATTGTTTTGTTCGATTGTCGGGTGATGGCCGCCAAGCCGACGAAGACCTTCCAGTGAGCGTGCCTCCTGAAGCCGTACCAGCAATAGCCGCTATTCGGCGTCGATTTCTTGTGCTGGATTTCAGATGGGGGCGAACTGAGCCGAGCCTCTGGCAGTCGGCGCCCAAGCCACTGCTGCCGCTCAGGCTTCGTTGCTGTGATGGTTAGATATGTGGGTATTGCTGCCGGTGGGATTCATGCAGCAGATGCGTGCCCATCGGCCACTGCTGTCGTTGGGTCAGCGGCAAAACTCGGGCGGCTATGCGCCGGCCACCCGCCACTCAATTGTTGAAGCAGTCAATGACCGCTTGTCACCTCAGGCTACGACCGACTGGCTTGAGCCATTAGGGCTTTATACGCAAAAGTCTGCCTAGCAACGAATTGCCAACTATTGGTTCTGTCATCTGCTTGGAAGACTGAGGTAATGATCTCATTCAATGAAGGTAGTCAGTCTAGATCGCGCTCGAGAATTAATTTGGCGTATGTAGCGAGCCCAATCATACGTTACAGAGAATTATGATATTGAGCACTCAGGCAACATCACCCTGAGTCGCTGCTTCCCTTCCTCCGAAACCTTTGTATCTTCCAAGTTAATCGAGTTAAGGCCACTGTGAATCTTGATAAACCCGATTCCGTCGTCCGAGATTCTGGTCCTATGGAGGCTCAGCTTTCTTAGTCTAGTTAACGGCTGAAGATATCTCAGACCAATGTCACTAATATTCGTGCCCCAAAGATAGAGTTCTTCCAACTGTATAAGCGACTGTAGATGACGAAGGCCTTCATTTGTAATAGCGGTATGCCCTAGGTTCAAATATTTAAGCGTGGTTAGAGACTGGATATGCCTTATCGCTGCATCGGTGACACTGGAATACATAAGCTCAAGAAATATAAGGCTTGATAAGGAATGCAATTGCTTCAGCCCCTCTCCGGTGATCTGCGCAGATCTGAAATTAAGTTTTCTGAGTGACCGCAGACAACTAAAATATTGAAGGTCGTCGTCACAAATTACGGCCCACCTCAGGTCGATCTCATCGAGAATGAAAAAAGGATCGCACTTTGCCAGATATGAGAAGTTTCTTAAGCTCTTATCCACCAAAAGAGATGCTGACCAACCGGCAGGTACATCGATTGTTCCTTGAGCATCATGTTCCTGGTAGTTCTCATATACGTCGGGATTATTGGTTTCGAATAGTGTCAGCTTTCCACAATATATAGACTCTGGAAACTGAAGATGGGCTCCTCGCAGTTTGGAAGGCGGTAATACGCTGGCGCCCGTATGGCAAAAGGCTTCTGAGTCAACAGCGGAAAGTAGTTGAACGAATCTCTCCTCTTGCGCCCTTTTTGCGGCCTTTAGCGCCTTGAAACTACCAGAGTCATATGCGGCGTTCCTTTTGCAGTAGTTTTCGAACTCATCTCGCGACCGACGTACCGCGAGTTTTGCTCGAAGTCCACCGTAATGAGCTATTGCTGATGCCGCAGACGCAGCAGCAATTTTTGCCCCTAACCCCGCGATCTGATGTGTTGTGGCTGCAGCCGTCTTCGCAGGCGCTCCATCGCTTAACTGCAGGTACGGAGCCATTGATGCTTGTGTCCTTTCAAATTCTTCCAGCGTTGCTTCTCCATTAGAAAATCGCTCGGCTAGGGCTACTGCAGAAGGACCGTCTTTATACCCGTACGACCACACTACCTGGCGTGCACACCAAACCGCATATAAACGCCAGTGCTTGTCAAATTCCGGAAACAATTGACAGCACTCTAAAGCAAACTGTAACCCTGCAATTTGTAGCACTTTGATTAAAGAGATTGCTTCATCATCAGGCTGTGTCTTATTCAGTGAAGTAAGTAGATTCTCCCAGACAGTTTTGGGAGGTGAAAGGGAAAGAATTCTATTTAGAGTCGTATATACCATTGGCGTATCCTTCGATGTGGCGCGGGGCTCAAACTTCGTCAGAAAATTGGCGACAGACTACCTTGGCGTGAACAGAGTGGTCTGCGCGTTTAACTGCTTGGTCATCTGAACCCCTTCTTCAAGGTCGCCGACCCGCGAAACGCCCGCTCAAAATCGGGTGTCTCGCAATTTTGTCGGCCGAATACCATATTCGCTGGGGTGCCTATATAGCTTCCGTTCTTGACGTAAGTTACATATATGTCAATCTCCAATCCACTTCCACGCGCCCAATCTGCCGCATGACAAAGTATGGCGCGATAGGCTTGCGACCGAGGCGGAACCAAGGCAGCGGCATCGCGACCGTGATTAACCGCAAGATATCTGTAGTGATACCGCTTATCGATTGCCGGCGATGTTGAGTTGAAGCGCCTGACTTCTGCTGGATACATTTTTGCCTTCCTGTAAATCTGCGAAGACGGAGCCTCTGTGCCAGTCATAGACATCCAGAAGCCGGCTTCATAGTTGCCCCTCGTGTA
>Ga0172373_10005522_pt1 | contig 17295 bp, 13 predicted proteins | sample Lak10m_2_FD_114546 | JGI IMG/M metagenome (GOLD analysis project Ga0172373, IMG submission 114546) | Freshwater microbial communities from Kabuno Bay, South-Kivu, Congo - kab_092012_10m | ecosystem: Environmental > Aquatic > Freshwater > Lake | place: Democratic Republic of the Congo...
ATTTTGAGATAATTTTAACTATTTTTTTTATCCTGAATTGCTTTTAGTACAAGAACCATACCAGCTAATGGTGAAGCAAGCTGTCGAACAAAACCTGTTAATGGTGACTTCACCATATAAACAACCTTAGAAATTAACTCTTCTCTAGAAGGCAATTTAGATAATGCCACAATATCATCACTCGTCACAGGAATTTTATCTAACAACCCTCCTTTAACTTGAAATTGTTCGCAATCAGATTTAAAATCAATAATTGCCTTACTTACTTTGGCAACATCTCCCGAACTTAAAACAACAAATGAAGGTCCTTCAAAAAAAGAGCTAGTAGAAAATAATCCTAATTTTTTAAAAGCCAATTTTGACATTGTATTTTTAATCACAATACCTTTTGCATTTTCTTTTTTCAAAGCTTTTCTAAGAGTTGTTAACTCAGACACTTTTAACCCTATATGATTTGCAAAAAAAACAATTGAAGAAGATTCTAATTGTTTAGAAAAAAATTCTACTTTATTTAATTTTAATTGTGTAATTCTTGGCATATTATTAACTCCATTTTGTCCTAACAGTTTCAACATTAACCCCTGGACTCATAGTTGAACTAACTGAAATGGATTTGAAATAAAGACCTTTGGATTTTGAAGGCTTAATCCTTTGAAACAAATCATAAAAAAGAATAAAATGATCAAGAAGCTGTGATTCTGAAAAAGAATTTTTACCCAGTTGAACATGCATTACTCCAAACTTATCATTTCGATATTCTAACTTACCAGATTTAAAATCACGCACAGAAGTATTAATATCTGAAGTAACTGTACCGGTTTTAGGATTTGGCATCAATCCCTTAGCCCCTAAAATCTTTCCCAATTTACCTAGCTTGGGCATCATATCAGGAGTAGAAATTAATACGTCAAAATTCATCCACCCTTTCTGAATTTTGTCAATTAAGTCATCTCCACCAACTTCATCTGCCCCTGCGTCTTTCGCTTGCATCAATTTTTCACCTTGGGCAACTACAGCAACACGAATTTCTTTACCAAGACCATGAGGCAATTGAACTGTACCCCTTAACTGCTGATCTGCATGCCTAGGATCTATACCAAGAGAAAAATGAGCTTCAAATGTTTCATTAAATTTTGCCGTTGCCATTTTTTTAACCAAGGAAATAGCTTCAGAAGGCGAATAAACCTTATTCAATTCTAATAGCTTAGATTTTTCATTATATTTTTTTGTTCGACTCATTTCTGAACCCTCACACCCATACTTCTAGCACTTCCTTCTATTATTCTTTTTGCACTTTCAACTTCATTAGCATTTAAATCTATCATTTTAATTTGAGCAATTTCTTCAACTTGAACTTGCGTTAAAGTTCCAATAATATTTGTATTTGGCCTTGAAGAACCACTTTCCAAACTTAAAGCTTTCAGAATTAAATTAGTAACCGGTGGAGTTTTAAGTTTTAATTCAAAAGTTTTATCTTGATAAACAGTAATTTCAACAGGAATCACCATACCCACTTTATCTTTCGTCATATCATTATATGACTTACAAAATTCCATAATATTTACTCCATGCTGACCCAAAGCGGGGCCAATTGGAGGAGCTGGAGTAGCCTTTCCTCCTGGAATTTGAAGCTTAATAACTGTTTGAACTTTTTTCTGTTTTTGTTTCGCCATAAAAAATCCTTATTATATTAATTAAAAATTATTGAACCATTTTTTCAACTTGATCAAAATCAAGTTCTACAGGAGTTTCTCTACTAAAAATAGAGATCTTAGCTTTCAATTTTCCCCTTTCAATATTAATTTCAGAAATTGGACCCGAATAACCCCTGAAAGGACCTGAAACTACCTTTACAAAATCACCTATTAAAAAATCAACTTCAATTTTTTTACTCTTATCACCAGATTTTCTCAAAACCCTTAAAATATCATCCTGCGTAACGGGCAATGGTGAAAACTTAGAACCTATAAATTTTGAAACACCAGGTAAACGTCTAATTTGAAAATAAACTTCCTCATCAGGTATCATCTCTATAAAAATATAGCCCGGAAAAATCTTAACTGTTTTTTCCATCCTTTTATTATTTTTGATTTCCACAGTCTCTTCCCTAGGAATTAAAACTTGAAATATTTTATCTGTTAAGTGGCTATCCTGAATAAGAGATTCTATCCTAGCCTGAACTTTCATTTCTTGATTCGAATAACATTGAACAATATACCAATTTCTATCTTCAACTTTCAAAACAGGCTCTCTCTCAACTTCAACAGAAGAACTTGAGGAATCTTGAAAATTTCCAGAAGTTTCTGAATTAACACAATGAGAAATATCTCCTGAAGAAACAAAAACATTATTTTCTTCATTAACAGGATTAATATTTTGATTTTGAAAATTACTTTCGCTTTGATTCATCAATACACCATAGTCATATATAATTTTAAAATATAATCAAATTAAAATTTAACACTTTAAATTAATTTTTTACAAAACAAAAAAATTTTTATAATCAAAAAATCAACAAAAATTACAAAAAAAATAGAAAAGGAAACCAAAATACAAACAATAAAGACAGACCTTACCAAATGAATTTTGGTTGGCCAAGTTATTTCAAAAAATTCTTCTTTAAGCCCTTTTAAAAAAACAAAAAAAGAAGATTTTGATCCTGTTTCCATATTTCTTCCTTTAATTTTTTAAAAAATTTACACCAAAAATTTACACCAAAAACACAAAACTAAGCTAAAAAACTACAATTTAATCTTAATTGATCATTCAAAAAATGTATTTTTTCGATAAAATTAAAGTTACTGGCAGGCCCGACTGGATTTGAACCAGCAACACTCGGTTTTGGAGACCGATGCTCTACCAATTGGAGCTACGGACCTGTAGACCAAAAGCATACTCCAAAAAAAGAGCAGGAGGGAACATTATCATGAAAAAAAATTATGTGTCAATCAAGATTATCAAAAGATGATCGAAAAATATTATTTTAATTTAAAAAAAAACACAAATAATCTATTAGGTTTCTTTCGTTTATATGTTTAAATAAATCAAATAAATGAAAAATCAATCAAAGTATAAAAAAGAAGATAAAACTAGAGAACTATGGGCTGTCATAGCATTATTTGCAGGATTATTTATTGCAATTTGTTTCTACATCCCTAGCAGTACAGGCATGATTGGAAAAATATTAATGAAATTTATGACGTTTATGATAGGAATAGAAGGTTTAAAATTTTTACCTTTACTTCTATTTATTGCAGCTATTTCTTTATTTATCACATCTGTTAATCAAGGGATTATTTTGCAAGCATCGCTATTAGGATTATTTTGTATTTTGCTAACCATTGAATGTGTTCATTTTAACCTGGGAAATACGTTGACACTTCCTTTAAAGCCCTATCATTGCGGATGGATTGGAATTCTCGGTCTTTATACATTACATAAATTAGTAGGCCCAACAGGACTTCTTATTTTTATCATCGTAGGAAGCATTATATTTTTAACGTTAACTTTTGGTTTTTCAATTTCTGAATTTATAAAAAGTATTTTCAATCCTTATTCAAACAATAATCCTCAAAACTTAGAAAATGGTCACCCAGAAAAATCAATCTCATTTATATCGAAAATTAAAAATTGGTTCTTAGAGCCTCATGAAGAAAAATTAGTATTTCCTTTAGACAATACCACTCATGAAGTCGAAGGTTTTTTATCTCAATCTGCACCATTTCAAAGAAAAAAAACATATTCTGAATATCAAAACTTAAATCCAGAATTAGAACTAGAGATGGAACCCATTCAGGTAATAGAGGGTATTGATTCTATACAACCCCCAAAGAATTTAACAACGTTGAGCATTTCAGAAAATAAACACAAAAAAACAATGTTTAAATTACCTCCCCTAAGTCTATTAAAAGAATCAACAAAGAGAAACATTAAAGACTCTTCTAAAGAAAAACAAGAAAAAGCTGCTATTTTAGAAGAAACACTGGCTAGCTTTAACGTAAACGCTACGGTTATACATATCACTCAGGGACCTTCTGTTACAAGATTTGAACTGCAACCAGGAGAAGGTGTAAAGATTAGTAAAATTACAGCTCTTGCAAAAGATATTGCACTTAAGCTTGCTGTACATGATGTAAGAATTGAAGCCCCGATACCTGGAAAAGCATTAGTAGGAATTGAAATGCCAAATCAATTAGTAGACACCATTAGCTTAAAAACATTACTTAATAACCCTACAAGTAAAAATTATCCTTCAAAATTACTTGCAGGAATGGGCTTAACGATTACAGGAGAGCATGTATTAATGGATTTATCTAGGATGCCTCATATTTTAATTGCAGGAGCAACTGGATCAGGAAAAAGCGTTTGTGTGAACACCATTATTTTGTCAATTTTAATGCGCGCAAAACCAGAAGAAGTAAAATTTTTAATGATCGATCCTAAAAAAGTTGAACTTAGTTTTTATCAAGATATTCCCCATTTAGTTGCCCCTGTTGTAACAGACCCCCATAAAGCTGCGGCAACTTTAAAAAGATGGGCTTTATTTGAAATGGAGCAACGTTACGATTTATTTTCAAAATCAGGCGTAAAAGATATTGACGGTTACAATAAATTAGTTGAAAAAGAACATTCTCAGGAAAAACCAATACTTCCTTATATTGTGGTTGTCATCGATGAATTGGCAGACCTTATGATGGTGGCTTCTCAAGAAGTAGAACAAACTATTTGTCGTTTAGCCCAAATGGCCAGAGCCACAGGTATTCACTTGGTTGTTGCAACTCAAAGACCCAGCGTGAACGTTGTAACGGGACTAATTAAAGCGAATATCCCGTCAAGAATTTCCTTTTTTTTACAATCACAAATTGATTCTAGAACTATTTTAGACATGCCAGGAGCAGAAAAGTTATTGGGAAAAGGAGATATGTTATATCTTCCTGTAGGATCTTTTAAACCCAAAAGAGTACAGGGTGTATTTGTTTGCGAAGAAGAAATTAGGCAAGTCGTACAATTTTTAAAACAACAAGGAAGTCCTAATTATATTGAAGAAATTTTAAATGTCGAACCTCTTGAAGTTGCGAATGTTGATTCTACAGAAACAGGACTGGACCCTTTATTTGAAGAAGCAAAAAAATTAGTTATGAATACACAGTATGCATCTACATCTTACCTACAAAGGAAATTAAGGATTGGATATAACAGGGCTGCAAGAATTATGGATGAATTAGAAGAAAATGGCATTATTTCAGAATATGCAGGAGAAAAGAAACCAAGATCAATTGTATAAAATATATATTCATTCTATTTTAGAAAAATCCAGAAATATCATTTTTTAAGTAAAGAAAAAATATAAAATTTTCTATTTTTTAAGAGCAAAATTAAAGTAGAAGTTAGGCATTTTAAATCTTGTAAGTTAAAATTAAAAAAATAGCAATAATCAAAGGAAGGATTAGATTGTATGGCTGGGCATAGCAAGTGGTCGCAGATAAAAAGAAAAAAAGCAAAAACAGACGCACAAAAAGGTAAAGAATTTACAAAACTTGTAAGAGAAATTACAGTTGCAACACGACAAGGCGGGGGCCCAGATCCTCAACTTAATAATAGATTAAGACTTGCTATCCAAAAAGCAAAAATATCAAATATGCCTTCTGAAAATATTAAACGGGCTATTCAAAAGGGCGTCTCTGCCGATGAAGATAGCCATTTCGATGAAGTAATTTTTGAAGCTTACGGACCTTGTGGCGTCGGAATATTAATTTTGTGTTTAACGAATAATAGAAATAGGACTATTCCAAATTTACGTGTTATTTTAAACAAAAATGGTGGAAATATGGCAAATCAAGGCTCTGTATCTTATCAGTTTGATAAAAAAGGATATTTGGTATTTGAACCAGGTGTATCTCTTGAGAGCGTGATTGATGTTGCAGCTGAATGTAAGATAGATGATTTCGAAGAAAAAGAAGATCATTCTATAGAATTAATAATGTCTGTTCCAGAACTTGAAATAACAAAAGAAATCTTTGAAAAAAAAGAATTATTGTTTGCTGATTCAGGCATTTCAATGGTTCCCTCTAATCTTCTAACAGTTACCGAAGAAACATATGAAAAAGTTTTAAATTTAATTGAAAAATTAGAAGAAGATGAAGATGTTCAAGAAGTATATACCAATATGCTTTTAAAAAGTAATTAAGTAAAAAATGTTTAAAAAAAGTTATCGGTTAAGCATATTTTTTTTATTATCATTATTGTTTTTTATATGCGCAAAAGAAATTTCTGCATTAATCCTGATTCCCCCCAGAACATTACCTGTAAATGTAGCTCCAAATGGATCTACAGCTGTTGTCTTAATTATTAATCCAAGTATGCCCTTAAATAGCGATACTACAGAAACAATTTCTAGCATGCAATTATTTAACAATGGCGCAATTAGTTTTGGACCTAATGGCGTAAATAAAATTAGTATTTATAAAGACTTATATGGTGATGGATTAATTGGGAATGAAGACCCGCTATTGGGGTCTACTATATGCAACGTCTATTCTCAGTTTCAAACTGTAACCATGATATCCCCTCCCGTAATTTCTTCAACCAACACAACCCAATTGTTAATTGCCTATACTTTTTCTAATTCTGTTCAATTGAGCGCAACAAGTAATGCAACAATATATAAAATTTCAGTCACAAATGGAAATGCATTAGACTTTTCTGGTTATGATAACAGTAATCAATATATGGATAATCCAAATATTCCTACTAAAAATATCATTAAAATTTCTGGAATTGGACAAAACACAATTACAACAAAAAATCCTTCTTTTGTTTTACCTGGAGAAAAAAATGTACCCATGCTTCACTTTGAAATTCAAACTGCTGAAGAATCAATTGATTCTTTTTCAGATTTATCTTTAATTTTTAAAAATGACGGCAATAACTTTAATACTGGCCAAAATGGGGTAAGTAAAGCAACATTGTATAAAACATCATTTGCCTCGAATGCAATTATCACAAGTACAACATTTAATAGCAACTACTCTACTGTCATTTCAGATATCCCTAATGGGAGCTTTACAAATAGCAATACATTAATCTTCAAGTTTCCACCTTATACAGGAGGATTTTCAGGAATTTCAAATACAGAGAGTACAAAATTTTATTTAACATATGACATCGGATTAAACATCTCAGTCACTGAAAATAATTTTGTACAAGCCAATTTTCTAAATTTAGAAGGAATAGGAAGAGTTTCTAAGTTAAAACTACTGTGGCCATCCGTGAATATGACAACAATCCTTGCACCTCAAGTACCTGTAGGAGGGCTTGCAATTGCTTCACTTGAGAATATTGTTCCTAACAATACATTTGGCTCAGATAATCAGATACCCATGTTAAAAATGAAATTAAGATCAAATTATACGCCTGTTACATTAAATTCTATTGTTATACAAAATACAAAAGCAATTCCGTTTGCAACAACAATAGGTGGAAGTGGAATTAAAAGTATAGAAATTTTTATAGATAGAGATGAAAATGGCGTATTTTCAAAAGAAGATGATGAGCCTGCAATTGCAAATATTAATTTAGGTGAAAAAGTTAATGGAATTGCCGTCAATACACAAAGTATTGCCACATTATTTTTTAATCCATTCAATACTAACCCGGGATTAAAAATCGACACTTACGATTCCAATATGAAATTAAATGAAAAAACGTTATTCGTGATTTACTCTATCGGAAATTTTTCTCCTAGCGGAGCAAATGATATAGAAGCTTCTATAGGAGAATTAAGCGTTAGTTTAAATATTACAAGTGTTCAAAATGGTGGAGAAATTATCGAGCCTAAATTAATTAAATTGAATACATCTCAAATTTTACAACCGACACCTGCAGCAATTTTAACACTCCAACAAACCAACTTATCAATTAAAGATGTAAAATATATTTATCCCAATTTTGCTACAAGAGGCAGTATTAAAGTACCCGCAATATCCCTCCAAATTCTTGCAAATCAACCGATACAAAATACAAGACTAACCTTTTTAAGTAATAATGGTGTTTTTCTTGGAAATAACAATGGAATCTCTAAAATATGGCTATACAAAGACAGTAATAAAAATAATGTATTAGATAGTGCTGATGAATTTAAATCAGCCACCTCTGTATTTACAGATAAAAAAACAGCGCAATTATTAGGGGTTAACTTAGAAACAGAAAATAATTTTTTAGTATTATTTGATATTGGACAAAATGCTTTTATTTCAAATCAATCTATTGGAACACAATTATCTGGGATAAGTGGAACAACAGGTGGCGGTCTACTGACAGGTGGTCAATTGCCTATTCCAAATTCCCCAAAATTTCTGAATGTTATTGATACACCTTTAGGAAAGTCTGTTATTTCTGTTGACTCAGATCCCTCAAATAAAAAAATTGACATCACAAGAAATATTACTATTGAATTAAAAAATAAAACAAATAATCAAATTAATTTATCTGAAGTAAAGCCCATTTTTTATCATAATACAATTTCTGGATCGGATATTTCTTATGAGTTTAGTATTATTTCTTCCAATACATCTTTTACTTTAGAACCTTTTAGTAGTAAACCATTCAGTTTTTCAGTCAAACATACAAACAAAAAATCTTCTGGAAGCGTTATTGTAGACAGCTATGTAAAATTTGAAACATTAGATTCAAATTTTGGAATACAATCTCGATACATAGGAGATTCAAATTGGATAACTGCAACAGAATATCCTTTGTCTTTTTATTTATCTGAAAACCCTTCTTACAGTTGGGAATATCCTGCATATATTAAAAAAATAGAAGTGATTAAAAATGATATTCCCTACCCTTTTTATAATGGAAATGCATTAGATAATTCAGATAGGATAAGGCTCACTTTTGAATCGTTAGGCATTCATATAGATGAGTCAAGTTTAAGTTTAAGCTTAAATGGATCTCCTATGACATTAAGCAAATCGGGTATGCCCTTCACCTATGACTACAATAGGGAGGCAGGAACCATTGATTTCTTAAATTTGGGGAACCAGAATGGAACATTAAAATTAAATATTACAGATATTGCAGGAGTCTCCTTACCAGAAACTAAAATTACTTTTTTAAAATCTGAATATGGACAAATAGACTCTCCATTGTTTTATCCCAATCCCTATATTATGGGAAAAAGCAACTTAAAATTAGGCTTTAATTTAAGTAAAGCGATTAAAATAAAATATTATATTTATAATCAATTAGGGGTACAAGTAAAACAAGGTGAATTAGAAAACCCAAAAGTAGGTTACAACATTATTACATTTTCAGCGTTTGAAGATTTTCTAAATCCAGGAATGTTTATTTGTATTTTAATTGGGGAAGATGGTACACAAAAAATATCAAAAACAACAAAACTAGCGATCTATTAAATGATAAAAAAGCTAATTTATTTATTCATCACATTATTCATCACTTGCCATGCATATATGGGAATATCAAGACCCATTACAAGTCCAGAGCAATATATGGTAGGAGCAAGATCTTCAGCAATAGGAGCTGGAAATCCAGCCATCGCTGGAGATTTAAATACCATGATGATTAACCCGGCCACATTAGGAGACATAGACGCTATCCCTATTTCTTTCACATCACAACATTTAATAGGCAATTTTGATTACTCCGTTGTGAATTTTGCTTTCCCTATGGAATTAAAATTAAAGTTTTTAAAAAAACAGAAAAGGCAACAAAGAATCACGTTGGGAATGTCTTACGGATCTGTTAGCTTAGGAGATATTCCAGAAACAGTCCTTCAAAATGACCTCATTATTAGACAAACAGGCACATATAGCGCTGGATATAATGTAATTAATTTTAGCGCAGGGTCATCATTTTATGATTTATACGGTTTCAATGTTATTTCTGCTGGATCTTCATTAAAAATTTTAAAATACTTCGTAAAAGACAGCAGCAGCAGTACATTTGGTATTAATGGAGGAATTTTAGCAACAAAACATATTGGAAAATTTTTTGTAGAAAGAGTTCATATTGGAACCGCACTTCATAACATTATTGCACCATCATTTACATATGAATCAGGCAATGAAGGCATATTACCTATAAATATATATATGGGATTGAAAGCTGATTTATTTGAAGACAATTTATCTCTATTTATAAATAACGGATCAGATGGTTTATCGGTTGGCTCAGAATTTATACAAAATAACCTAATAATAAGAAACTCTACAAATTTAAAAAAGGTAAATTTAGGACTAGGATTACTTTTTGATCACATTGCAACAGGATTTGGAAACAATAAATACAGCCTAAGATTTGATTATTCATATACACATCAACTGGATACCAATTTAAGCAATCTACCTACACATGCTTTGTCTTTTTCAATTTTAGGCGAAGCAAGACCTAACGCACCTATTATTTTAAATCCAGATCAAGAAAACTCTATTACTCAAGAAAAATTTACTAAATTATCTGGCATAGGACCTAAAAATACAGCTATTCGAATTTACAACAATAATTCTTTAGCCCAAACAACTTTATCTGATAGGTTTGGAAACTGGAAAGTAGAAAGGGTAAAACTAAATGAAGGGAAAAATAATCTGTATGTAAAATCTTTTGGAGTAGATCAAGAAAGTTCTATGCAATCAAACAGCTTAGATATTACATCTGATACGATCCCGCCAACATTGAATATAAAAGTTATGCCTGAAAAATTAGTATTAAAAATATCAATAGAGGCCACCGAAAATATTGATGTATTTGATACTAAAGTGATAAGTATAGTTGATGGTAAAAAAACTGAAAATAAAATTGAATTTACCCCGAATATAATAAGATTTGTGGAAACAGGAAATGAAAGAAAAAAATGGAAAGCTGAAACGCAAATAAACAAATTAAGTTCTTTTGAGTTACCCAATCAAATGATGAAATTAATTGTGAATGCCAAAGATGAGGCAGGTAATAAAGTGACAGTAAAAGAATTTCCATTTTTTGTAGCATTTTCATTTCCTTCAGATAAAACCGTTCATTATAAAGAAAATATTCGATTTATAGGGCAATCATCAGATACTGTATCTGGAATTTTAATTAACGAAAACCCAACCTATATCGATCCTTCTAAACGATTTGCAATTCAAGTACCACTAAAACCTGGAAAAAATTTAATCAAAGTAATAGTAAAAACATTAAATGATCAAGAAATACCCTATAGCTGTCGTATCTTAAGATTAAAATCATATGCAGACCTTACAGATAAAACCAAACATAGAAAAGAAATTGAATTTATGGCAACACTAGGTATTTTAGATGGAGATATGGATGGCAATTTTTACCCAACAAAACCAGTAACCAGACAATATATTGCCAAAGTATTATATCTCATGAGTGGGGAAACAACCCTTCCAAAAGTAACTAATTCCTTATTCACTGATGTACCTAAAAATCATGAGTATGCTCCTTATATCCAAATAGCCGTTAAAAATGGATTAATGTTTGCATTACCAGATGGTAGCTTCAAACCTGATCAATCACTCACTTTATCAGAAGTGATTTTTTTACTTAGCAATGCCGGTTTTATCGATTCTCAAGAAGTAGAGGGTTCCGAAAATAAAACCATCACAAGATCAGAATTAGCAGAATTTTTAGCGTACACCCCTAAATATGAGATCAAAATAGAAAATTTAATTGATTGGAAAAAAGGCTATCAATAATTTATGTTGTTTAACTTTTTTTAAAAAAATTTAGTACTTAAAATTGAGATTTTCAATAAAATGAGATTAAAATAAAAAAGCATACGGCTATAAAAGGCCTAAAAATGTTCAAAAAATCACTCAACCAACAATCATTTATTAAATGAACTATTTTAAAAAAATAAAGGGAGACACATATTAATGATTATATTGCACCATATTTTTTTAAAAAAAATCATAGCCCCCTATAAAAAAATCACTTATAAAAATTTGAGACAATTAAGATGAAATTTAAAAAGAAATCAACTTTATTGTCTTTTAAAAAAAAAGCGGCAATCATCACTTTAAGTATCACTACCCTATTACTAGGAACTTCTTTAAGCCTTTTCTTTATCATAACTCCTATTCAAGAACAATCTATTATGATCACCATAGAAGCGGGATCTAGTGCAAAATCTATCGCACTAAAGCTTGAACAAAAAGGCGTTGTTTATCACCATTTATTATTTTATGGTTATATTTTATTCACTTCGAAAAGTGATATTTTAAAAGCTGGCACTTTTACAATATTACCCAATATGTCCATAGCAAAGATTGCGGAATTACTAACAACGCAAAATAATCAATATTTATCTAAAGTCACTATCCCAGAAGGCTTTAGTTTACAAGAAATGTCTTTTATTTTTTATAAAAATCATATTTTAAGTATTAGGCAATTAAGCCATTATGCAAATCAAGAACCTTCCATTGAATTTAAAAAAAAATTTAAATTTTTAAACAATTTTGGGGAAAAAAGTTTAGAAGGATACCTCTTTCCAGATACTTATTTTTTTTCTCCCCAAACTTCTGTTGAAATCGTTGTAAAAACCATGCTTTCAAGATTCGAAGAAACCATATGGAAAGAATGGCAAAAAAGACCCAAAGATTTTCCTTTATCTTTTCATCAAACCCTCACATTAGCATCAATCATAGAAAAAGAAGCCAGACATAAAGATGAAATGCAAAAAATTTCTGGTGTCTTTTTTAACCGATTAAATCATAAAATACCCTTAGCTTCAGATCCTACAGTGATTTACGCTTTAGGAAAAACCTACAAGCAAAAAGTCTATTATAAAGATTTAAAGATAAATTCACCCTACAATACATATAAATATTTAGGACTTCCCCCAGGACCCATCGCTTCTCCAGGTTTAGCTTCATTTAAAGCAGCTCTGTACCCTGAAGAACATTCTTATTTTTTCTTTTTTGCAAAATCAGATGGATATCACTTTTTTACAAAAACATATAGAGATCATTTAAAATTTCAAAATCAAGACAAATAATGATGCAGCCATTCTGCATAAGAATCACTAGAATGAACCGGAATGATAATTAACTGGGGAACTTTATAAGGATGATCGCATTCAATATAATGCTTTAACGCATCTAATTGCTTTAAATTTGTTTTAAAAATAACCCTATATTCTTGATCTTCTTGTAAAGCATTATTCCAATCATAAAAACTGATAATATTATCAGAAATCTGAGCGCAGGCAGCCAACTTTTCTTTAACAACAAAAGCTGAAACTTTTTTTGCAATGATTAAATTTGGATAAGTGGTAATGACAAGATAAATTAACATGATTTTAAATACAAAATATGTCTAAGATATTGTTTTTACAATAGAATATCAAAAAAATTTAATTAAAATGGAGCATTAAAATAATTTAACTCTTTAAAATGAAGTTAAAACTAACCTTTTAAATTAACACTTGAAATAAAGATTAATTAAGAAATATCAATCATTTGTTTTATTGGTTTAAAATTTAAAAATATTTACTTTAAAATATCACTTTTCTAAATCTTTCAAACCAAGTATATTTAGATTCTTATGAGTAATATTACTGGCCTTTTTTCAAAAAATAGAGAGCGTTGGCATTTAGCAAAAATTGATGATAAATCTGTAAAAAACCTAGCAGATAAATTTAAAATTGAATTTTTATTAGCCAAAATTTTATTAGCCCGACGGATCGGAAATGGTTCGGAACTAGAGATTGAAAAATTTCTGTCACCTCCAGAAAGTTTAATTACAGATTTCAGCGGGATTGTTCCTGAAAACATTTTAGACAAAGCAACATTAAGAATTCAAAAAGCATTACAAGACAAAGAAAAGATTTTGGTAAATGGGGATCCTGACGCAGATGGTATTTCTGGTACAACAATTTTAGTCTCAGGATTACGACATTTGGGCTGTAATGTAGACTATGATTTTCCAATTAGATCTAAAGAAGGCCATGGACTTCAAGTAAGAATTATAGACCAGGCAAAACAAAGTGGAATTAAACTTATCATTACTTCAGATTGTGGAAGTAAAGATATTGAAGCTACAAAATATGCAAATGAATGTGGCATAGATGTTATCATTACAGATCATCATATTTTAGGAAGTAGCCTACCACCGGCTTTAGCCATTATTAATCCTCATTTAGTACAAGAAGCCACCCATTACAAAGCTCTATCGGGAGCAAGCGTTGCTTTTAAGTTTGTTTTGGCCTGTTTTAGTAAAATAAACCAAGAAATACCAGACTTTTTAATGGATTTCATGTTAATTATTGCTTCATTTGGTACCCTCTCTGATCGAATGACCATGTTAGACCCTATGAACAGAATTATTATTAAAAAAGGCATTAGTGCCCTTTTAGGGTCTAAAAGAGAAGGCCTTAAAGCACTAAAGAAAATTTGCATGGATGATCCTAATCGATGTGAAGCTCATGACCTGTCTAGAACCATCATTCCCAGATTAAATGCACCAGGTCGAATTGGAGATAAGTCAGAAGGTATTCCTGATTCTAGTATTGTTGTAGATTTATTATTAATAGGAATTGGACGTAAAAATGCCCAAAAAGCACAGGAAGTTTCTAAGTTATTTTCATCAGCCATTGAGTTAGACCGTTCAAAAAAAAGACAACCTTTAGATCCTTTAGAATTTGAGCTAGATGCTGTTTCAAAAGCATCCAACGTTGACGATGTTAATGAACGAAGAAAATATATCACCAATAAAATTGAAGAAGAAATTGATCGCTTAATTGAAGAGCAGGTAGATATTGAAAAAGACAAAATCATTATTATTCAAGGGACAAATTGGAATTCAGGGGTTATCGGTATAGATACAGATCGATTAAAAGAAAGATTTTTAAGACCTGCGATGATTATTACAAAATATACAGGTAGTGATTACTTAAGGGGGTCTGTTAGAAGTATTCCAAATATCAATATGTATCAGGTATTAGACAAAATCGAAGTTTCATTTAAAGAAAAATATAAAGAACCTCTTTTTTGCACAGAAGTTGTTACACAAGAAGGCAGTCGAATTGTAAGTGCATTTGGAGGTCATGCTCAGGCATGCGGATTCACTGTCAACGAAAAAAATCTTTCTATATTTATTTCAATGTTACGACATGAAATGGAGACAATTGAAGAAAAATCATTTTATTACGCTTATGACATTATCGATAAAGTATCTTTTCAGCATCTTGGCATTAAGCTATTACACCGTTTAAATAAATTAGGACCTTTCGGACAACAATTTGAATACCCTATCTTTTATTTATCAGGATGTAAGCTAACAAAAGGAAGAGCTTTTGGTAATAAATATCAAGAAATGCGAACCCCACATGTAAGATTTAAAGTCATTGAATCTATTAGAAAAAACAAAAATTTTTCCCCCTTAGAATTTGAAGCAATTGGATTCGGTTTATGGGATAAACTTTGTCAATTTAAAGCAAATGAAGATTCAGATACAACTTATGATGTTATTTTCACCTTGGAGCAAAACAAATCAAGACAAAAACAAAAAAAAGCAAAATTAGACATTAGGATGAACGTACTTGATATTAGAAAGTCAGGAAGAAATGTTGATTCTTTTCTAGTTCCTGATATCTCAATATCAGAAGATATTGATTAATTTAAACCCATCTCTTTAATATTTTTTTTCAATATTAATTTTTAATTATTAAAGTCAAATATTTTCTTTTTTAATTAATTTAAACCAAGCTTGTCTTTAAAAAACATGATTGTTAACTTCAAGCCTTCTTCTAAAGAGATGCTGGGCATAAATCCCAATGAAATTGCTCTAGAAATATTAGGTTTTCTTTTCTTAGGATCATCATCAGGTAAAGGATGAAAAGAAATTTGTGACTGAGAAGATGTCATTTCTTGAATTTTTTTAGCAATTTCTAGCATTGTATATTCTTCTGGATTTCCTAAGTTAATTGGCCCCATTTCATTTTTATTCATTATTAAAATTAACCCATTTATTAAATCATCTACAAAACAAAAGCTTCGTGTCTGAGATCCTTGCCCATAAATAGTCAAAGGATTTCCTTTTAAGGCCTGAATTATTAAATTACTCATCACTCTTCCATCATCTAAGGCCATTCCAGGCCCATAAGTATTAAAAATTCGAACTATTCGAATAGAAAGATAATGTTTCCTATAAAAATCCATAGTTAATGTTTCTGCCGCCCTTTTACCTTCATCATAACAAGATCTAGGGCCTACAGGATTAACATAACCAAAATAACTTTCAGATTGAGGATGTTCTTGAGGATCCCCATAGACTTCTGATGTAGATGCCAATAAAAACACAGCCTCTTTTTCTTTTGAAAACTTAAGGACATTTAAAGTACCTAAAACAGCTGTTTGAAGAGTATAAATAGGATTCTTTTGATATTGGATAGGACTAGCAGGACAAGCCAAATGATAAACCTGATCAATTTTTTCATCTAAAAAAATAGGCTGTAAAATATCGTGTTCAATGAACTTAAAGAAAGGAAAATGAAAGCTGCTTCGCAAATTATCTTTAATCCCTGTAAAAAAATTATCTACACCAATCACATGATGACCTTTTTGAAGCAAAATCAAACATAAGCGACTGCCTAGAAAACCCGCAGCACCCGTTACCAATATTGTTGCCATACACCTACTCTTTCTCAAAAATTATGGTTTATTTTTTTAAAAAATAAAAATGAAATACTAGCATAAGAAAAATCCATCCCAAAGAAAAATAACTTTAAGTAGTAAGTTAAAAAAATTAAGGATTAAGAAATTAATGGGTTGTTCTTCTTTGTATCCCTGTTAAAATTTTATTATGGATTTTAATAGGGCTGCTATTTTTGATAAGTTAACAGATACTGAGTTTGATATTGCAATTATTGGTGGCGGAATTAATGGCGCTGGGATTGCAGTAGAACTGTGTTTAAGAGGATTTTCTGTTGCATTGGTTGAACAAAATGACTTTGCCTCAGGAACAAGTAGTGCCTCTTCAAAGTTAGTGCACGGAGGGATTAGATATTTAGAACATGGGCATTTAAAATTGGTTTTCGAAGCATTGAAAGAAAGATATTTATTACTCAAAAATGCACCTCATTTGGTAAAAACAATTCCATTTTTAATTCCAATTTATAAGAATGGGATCCCTTTTTGGAAGTTAAAGATTGGACTTTGGCTATACGATTTTTTATGCTTTTTTAGAAAATTAAAACCCCATCAGATATTATCCGCCAAAGAGGCTTTAAAACTAGAACCTTTATTAAATTCCAATGGTTTAAAAGGCGCA
>Ga0172373_10005524_pt1 | contig 17289 bp, 18 predicted proteins | sample Lak10m_2_FD_114546 | JGI IMG/M metagenome (GOLD analysis project Ga0172373, IMG submission 114546) | Freshwater microbial communities from Kabuno Bay, South-Kivu, Congo - kab_092012_10m | ecosystem: Environmental > Aquatic > Freshwater > Lake | place: Democratic Republic of the Congo...
GGTAGTAGTCCATCATCTGCAGCGCCAGATCCTCGAACAGCGCCTGCATGCTCGCGGCGTAGTGGATGTAGGGGTCGTCGGCGATGTCGCCGTGGCGCATCGGACCCAGCCATTCGATCAGCCGGGGCGAGAAGTAATAGCCCTTGCCGTTTTCCTTGTAGCGCCGGAAGCCGATCACGTTGGCGTAGTCGGTGTTGATGATCAGCTCGCCGTTCTCGAACCTGGCCAGGCGCGAGAAGTCGTACTTCGCGGCGTCCCCGTAGGGCGCCATGCCCATCACCTTGTACTCGCCGTCCAGCATCTCGAAGCCCAGATATTCGGTGATCGCGCCGTAGAGTCCCCCGAGCGAATCCGGGTCGAAGAATTCCTTGATCTTGTGGATCTTGCCGTGCTCGCCGTAACCGAAGAAGGTGGTGGCATATTCGCCCTTGCCGTCGATGCCCATGATCGCGGTTTTCTCGGTGAAGCCGGCACAGTGATAGGCGCTGGAAGCGTGGGTCAGATGGTGCTCGACCGGCACGATCTCGATCTGCTTGAGGTCGAAACCGAGTTGCTGCAGACACCATTCGATGCGTTTCTTGTAGCGGTAATAGCGGCGGTTGCCGGCGAAAATCGCATCCAGCCCGCGGTCAGGCGCATACCAGTAACGCCTGGCGTAATGCCAGCGCGCCTTTTCGAAAATGCTGATCGGCGCAAAGGGAATCGCCACCGCGTCGACATCGGCCGGCTTGATCCCGGCGAATTCCAGGCAGAATTTGGCCGCCTCATACGGCATGCGGTGCTTGGCATGCTTGTCGCGCACGAAGCGCTCCTCTTCCGCAGCCGCCACCAGCTTGCCGTCGATATAAAGCGCAGCGGAGGGGTCATGCGTCAGCGCGCCGGAAAGTCCAAGAATGATCATGTCGTCTCGTAAATATTCATGCAATGCCCGCCGTGCGGAGAATGCCGTCATCCCCGTACACTGTCAGCAAAGCCTCTTTCATCAAAGCGGACATCTCCGCATCGTCCTGCCAGTTTCTCATCCATCGCCGCAGGTCACGTGCGTGCCCACGATGCAGTGCCGACCGGGATTGGCACACATGCATCGCGTCGAGATCGAGCAACTGTGGCCGGGACCTCGCATCGACCAGCACATTGGTCGCCTTCATGTCACCATGCACCAGGTGCTGCCGGTATAACTTCAACAACAACCTGGCGACCGCCTCCGCGGCGCTACGCTTGCTCGACTGGCTCACTGACGCGTCACGAAAAAAATGCTCGGCATCGGGCGAGTCGTCGTAGGCCAGGACAAAGTAAGCCTGCCTGCGCAACGGACCCCAACGCCTTTCCAGCAAAGCCAGCGGCATCGCCGTGGCGATCCCCAGCATACGTAGCCGGTGGGCGTTAGCCCAGGATACGGCTGCCCGGGATGGACGCAGCGCTCGGCCGAGACCATGCCAGAAACCCTTGATATTGTAACGCTTGATGACAACATTCCGGCTGCCGACCGGGCAACGGAAGACGGTGCAGGTATTACCATTTTTCAGCACAACCGCCCCTGGACTTTCCAGCGCATGGTCCGGATCGTTCAGAAGCCTGCGAAAATCGGCATCATCCACTGCACGCCAGACCGCCAGTCGACGCGCTTGCGTCTGGATAACGCGCACGTCGCTGCAATTCCGGAAGACCTTCCGGTCGGCATACTGGCAGGCCACGCGCAGGCGGTGAGATACGACACGCCGCGAAAGTTCGGCCAGATCCAACTGCGCCGCGACGGATCGCATGCCGGAATCCCCGTAGTTGGTCAGATGCTCGGCCAACCAGCGGTCATCCTCCACATCGAATTTGGAAAGCAGCAATGCGAGGTTGTCTACCGCCAGCGCCGGCCTGAGCGGAGCGGGATAACGACGGATACCGTCGCCATCAAGCGAATGGATGCCTTCGGGTGCGTCAAGAAAATTCCTGAGATACATGTCTCGCTGCAGCAATCCTGCCCGGTGCTGCGCGGCCACCGCCCTGACCAGGCGTGATGCAAGGCGAAGTCGGGCGTTGTCGTCACCCTGCAATTCAAGATAACGGGTTTCGGCATCACTCCCCGCCACCGTCTTGTAGACCAGCACCTCCCCCGCCCCTTCCGGCAGCCGCGTCGCCAGCAGCAGCGGGGGGGTGAGCACGCCGGCCTGCAACAGGGCTTGAGACCCCGAGGCGTCGCGGGCGGCATCCCGTTCCGCCTTGGCGCCAGCGAACAACTTGGCATGCACATCGGTATCGAGCCAGCGACCGCGCACGACCAGCCTGCGCCCCGGCACCCGGCGCACCACGCGCTCGCAGTGAAGCTCGCCGCCTGGCAAAGGCACTACGACCTCTCCGGATTGCGTCGACAGCGCCTGATCGAGCGTATCAAGCATAGGTAATAATGCAGTCGCGATGCTGACAGGCACTAGCCGGCATGCGGTAGATCGGGCTTTTCACCAGCAACGGGGGCGCAACTCAGCTTGCGCGCCGGAATATTGACGCGCTTCTTGCGATAACTGATCGAAGAAATACGCCGCCACAGCCACTTGGCATAGGCATTGAGGTGCGTGATGCCAAGGTACTGCCTGAAAAACCAGAGCCGGTCGCTCAGGCTCCAGCAAAGCGAATGATGATTCAGGGTGTACAAGTCCCGAAGTGCGCACAAGGTCTTGAACGGGCGCCAGCGTGACTTCTCCAGATCGATCACGCGGACATCCACCTGCCCGTCAGAACCCGTCCTGGTAAATACATGCTTTGGGAAGAAGCAATTGTGCTGGATACCGCGGGCATGCATGTCACGCAACACCCCGGCAATCGCCAACATGATGGCGCGGCGCTCCGCCCTCGGTGGCGCAGAGTCGCGCAGCCATTGCTGGACCCGATCCTCCATCGAGACGAATCCGCTCAACTCCTCGGTGATCAGGATCGCACGTGCGTCGCCATCCTGTTCGCGTATCGCGAAATAGACCGGCTCCAGGGTCGGAATCCCGCGCCGGCGGTAGTGCAGAATATGCTGGAATTCCCTCAGGAAAGTCGGCGCCCCCTTGATCGGATGGGTCCACAGACGCGCGCGGTGATTTTCCTGCCGCTTCAGGAAAATTGCCTGCCTACCCCCTTCAGGCAACGCTAATTCATAGCGGGAAACGCCGCTCCATCCGCCGCGCCGATGATTCGGCTCCTCAAACCATGCAGCTTCCAGGCGCCACAACGCATCAAAATCCTCAAGCCGGTTGTACGCCAGGATTGGACGCCATTTGTCGCTAACGAAATCTTCCATGCAGGACCCGGGCAACTAACTCTTGATGCGCAGGACATAGGTGCGCCACTTGTCCCAGTATTTGACGAAATCCACATGGCCGACGATTTCCAGACCCGCATCGACAAAGTCGCGCTCGATATCCGCCTGCGCGAACACGAAGCGGTCACGCGGGAAATCCTTGCCGCGACGCAACTCCTTTTCCTTTTCCTTGCGCAGATGCTGGCGCGCACGGTAGTTGCCATCGACCCAAAGGGAAACAAGGATGGTATCGGAACTGATACGCGCGAACTCCTTGAGCATGACGATACGATCTTCGCTCTTCTCGATGTGGTGCATCAGCCGGATGCTGAACACGCACTCGACGAAGTTATCGGGAAGCCCGGTGCTGAATGCAGAGCACTGGAACGCCTGCTTGATACGGGAGGTTACCTTCTTTGGCCGGTTTTCCATGCCGGCATCAATCATCGATTGACTGTTGTCGGCCACGTAGATGATACGATCAGGCTGTTCGGCAAGCATTTCCCAAAAGCGGCCGGTACCGCAGGGCAAGTCAAGCACGCTGCGGGGATTGCCGGCCATCTTGAGCGCCTTGCGCGCCATGCCAACTTCCCGCCAGGTCGACAATCTGCGCCAGAAACCGGTGTTGTGTTTTTCGTAATAGCGCTGCGCATGCTCCCGGTCGTACTTTTCCGAGAACTCGTAATGTGGCTGTTGATTGGTTTGTTCGGACATCGTGTCGCCCAAGTTTGCAAAGCCTGAATGATGCCTCAAAACGCCGGCCAAGTCATGGGCTGAACCGGTGCAACCGGCAGCAGGGCAGTTGCCAGACCCCCGCCAGAAACGCGCGGGAAGCTATAATGTCTTCCTCATGTCCCCCTTGTTCCAAAAAATTGCACGCGGCCTGTTCCGGGCAGTCGGTAAGCAACCCCTTCCTTTGATCCACCTGGAAGGCGTCCTGCTCGGCTGGACGATCTATGGGGTATCCAGCCTGTCCAGACGCACCACCTCCTCATCCAACCTTCTGCGCAAGAATCTGCAGATGAGCGGCATCGCAGGGTCGCCGCGGGAGTACCGCAACCTGCTGTTCCGGAACATCACCGAAACCGGCAAAGCCCTGCTTGAAACGTTTGCGATTTGGGAGCGCGGCGAACAGCGCGCCGTGCGCTGGGTAAAGCACTGCGAAGGCTGGCAGGACGTTGAACGCGCCAAGGCCGAGGGCAAAGGCATCATCTTCCTGACGCCGCACCTCGGTTGCTATGAAATCACCTCGCTTTACTATGCCTCCCACTACCCGATCACCGTCCTGTATCGCCCGCCTCGCAAACGCTGGCTGACCCCGCTGATCGAGGCCGGCCGCAGCCAGGGGCGCGTGAAGTTGGCGCCCACTAACGCCAGGGGGGTGCGTGATCTCCTGCATGCACTCAAACAAGGCGAGGCGATCGGCATCCTGCCGGACCAGATACCAGGCCGCGGAGAAGGCGAATGGGCGCCATTCTTCGGGCGTCCGGCCTATACCATGACGCTGGTCAGCCGCATCGCCGAGAAAACTGGCGCCCCTGTGATCATGGTCTACGGTGAGCGACTGTCCTGGGGGCGCGGATTCAACCTGCATTTCAAGCGGCTGGAAGATGGCAGCGTAGACAGCGTCGCCGGACTCAACCTTGCCGTCGAATCACAGATTCGCGCCTGCCCGGCGCAGTACCAGTGGAATTACCATCGCTACAACATTCGTCGCGGCACGCGCGAACAATTTCCAGGCAACCCCAGCCCAAACGAAGGAACAGCCGAAGATGCAAACGACAGCGCCAGACCAGACTAAGTCCGCTCCCACCCTGTCGGTCGTCGTACCGGTGCGCAACGAGTCGGAAAACATCCGCCCGCTGGTGAATGAAATCCGCACCGCCCTCGACGGCTTGGTCGTATATGAAATCGTCTACGTGGACGACGGCAGCACGGATGACACCCTCGCACAACTAAAGGATGCAAAACAGGCATGCGATCGTTTGCGCGTGGTGCGCCATGCCCGCAGCTGCGGGCAGAGCACCGCCGTCAGAACGGGAGTGAAGGCCGCGCAAGGGGAATGGGTCGCCACGCTGGACGGCGACGGACAGAACGACCCCGCCGACATCCCGAAGCTGCTGGCAGCCGCTCAGGAAGGCGTCGACCTCGTCGGCGGCAATCGTCGCCACGCTCGCCGCGACACCTGGATCAAGCGTATTTCGTCTGTCATCGCAAACGGCGTGCGATCCCGCCTGCTGCAAGACAGCACGCCAGATACCGGATGCGGGCTTAAGCTATTCCGTCGCGACGTCTTCCTGGATTTGCCCTACTTCGACCACATGCACCGCTTCCTGCCAGCACTGATCATCCGTCGTGGCGGCAGCGTGGTGTCCGTGCCGGTCAATCATCGCCCCAGGGAGCGCGGAAAATCCAATTACGGCACGCTGGACCGGCTGATGGTGGGCATCGTCGACCTGTTCGGGGTGATGTGGCTGCAGCGTCGCGCCAAACGCCCCGACGTTTCGGAGGAATAAACATGGACCACGGGCTCGGCTTCTATCTCGGCCACCTGATCGCCAGGTGGCAGGATTACTTCAACGGCATGAACAGCGTTGACGTCATCTGGCTCGCCATCGGGCTGCTGGGACAGACCATGTTCATGATGCGCTTCGTCGTACAGTGGATCCACAGCGAGCGCCATCAGAAAAGCGTGATTCCGGTCAGCTTCTGGTATCTCAGCCTGGTCGGTGGCATCACTGTGCTCGCCTATGGCCTGCACAAGGCGGAACCGGTGATCATCCTTGGGCAGTTGCCCGGAACTTTCGTCTATGCCCGCAACCTGGTGCTGATTTACAGAGAAAAGCGCGACGTCCTGGCCGAGGTTACCGAGGAAGAAGTTCGCGAGCGCTGATCTTCAGCGGACGGCACCTGGGCCGTATTTCCGCTGGAACTTGGCGTATAGCCTGATCGCCCTGGCGGAGACGTCCAGCCAGAAGCGGCGCTCCAGGGAAAGCGCTTCGCGCAACGGACATCCGCGATAGAGACGAATGAACCGCAAACGATCCCGCTCCGAAAGCCCGCAGTCCATCGCGGAGAAATAGAGCGCGGCCATGTCTTTCATGCGTTCCGCGCGCCCGAGATGACGATGCATGCCCATGCGGTGAAGATCCAGAAGATAGAGGTAGACCTCGCCTGCTTCCAGACGCCTGGCATCCAGGCAAAAATGACAGAGGTAAAAGTCACGATGGTTGAGCCCGTTGTCATGCAAGGTACGCGCGATGCGGGCGACCTCCCGGATCAGTCGCCGCTTGGTCGCGAGGTCTGGCGGCCGGGTCGCCCAGTCGCGACAATAGTCTTCGAGAGAGACGATGCCGCCGAGATCCCGCGTAATGACGAACGATTGCCTGGATGCAGGCGAACAGCCGCGATAGCCGAAGGCAATAGCCGGCGTTGTTGCGATCCCTAGCTCGTCCAGCCTGCGAATGGCTTGCCATTCGGTTTCTGCGCCGATGATCGGCATGCGCAAAGCGATCAGATTCTTCAAAATCTCTCGCCAGCCAACCCCGAAATGCTGCTTGATGAAATAGGAACTGCCGTCCAGTTCGACGCGGATCGTCTTGCGTCCGGGCATGTCGCGATGTACTTCGCCCTCCAGCCCCATCACCTGCTCGAACACATCCTCGCCACCGAGCGCAGAGGACAGTTGCGAGGGCATTTCCATCGCTTTGCAACGCCAGATCATGATTCAGTCTGCCTTTGGTTTGCCAGACTCTCCAGGATACGTGCTTCGACATAGCCGTCGTTTTCGGCCATGACCCGGCTGGCATACGCATGCCCGCGGGCACGCCAATCCTGTGCCGCGGGAGACTCAAGCATCCCGAGCAGCGCAGCATCGAACGCGGCCTGGTGAAAAGGTGACATCAATACCATGCCAGCCCCGGCTGCCTGGATATGCGGACTGTAGCCGCAGACATCCGTGGTCAGCACAGGCAGGCCACAGGCCATCGCCTCGAGCAGCACATGCCCAGCCAGCTCGCGGCGGGCCGGGTGCACCAGAAGATCGGCGCCTTGCATCAGTTGCGGGATATCACTGCGCCCGCCCATCACCCGCACCTGCTCTTGCAGACCCAGCGCAGATGCCAGTCTTATAAAAGGCCTGGGATTGTCCTGACCGATCGCCAGCAGACGTACAGAACGCCGCAGGGCTTCAGGCAATGAAGCCAGGCCGGTTATCGCACGATCAAGACCTTTGGTGCGGAATCCGGATCCGATCAGCAACAGGACCCGATCCCCTTCCCCGAACCCGAACTCGTTACGCAGACGGCTGCGCAACTCGGTCCGATCGCCTTGCTGCATGCGCTGCGGAGAGAGGAATGGCGGCAACAGATGAAAACGTGTCGCGGGAGTCTGGTACCAACGCTGGAAGGTAGCCTGCTCGGCTTCCGACAGTAGCAGTATGGCGCACTGCGCCTCTTGCCCGAATACCGCAGATTCGCAACTCGCGAACCAGCGATGTCTGCCTGAAAGACGATGCAGAAATCCGCGACTGCTGGTCGCCTCAGCAAAACACGGATCGGCGGCGAAATAGACGTCCAGTCCGGCCATCCGGTTGAAACCGACGACCAGGTCGTACTGCCCTGCTGGCAGCCTCGCATGCACCCTTTCGATAAAACTGCGATATCGATGATGGTTCATCAACCCACGCCCGCTCACCAGCTGGACAGAGATGCCGGATTGAGGCGAGGGGCCTGCCCAGGCCATGGTGTAGATATCGACCGTATGCCCGAGGTCCACACAGGCTTGAGCGATGCGCATCATGTCGCGCTGGGCGCCGCCATAGGGAAAATACTTGAAGATGATAAAAGCGAATTTCACACAGGAATCGGGAAGCGAGCAAATCCGGATTGTATGCGAAAATGCTGCCCATGCAGCGCTGCCAGCCACGATGATGCTTAATGAGTAGACCGACGACGTGAATGCCACCCACTCTCCGAAAAGCATCCTGCTGATCCGCACCAGCGCCATGGGCGATGTGATCATCGCCACCTCGTTGATTTCCGCGTTGAAAGCGTCATATCCTGAAGCACGCATAGACTGGCTGGTTGATGCCCGCTACCAGGAGCTGCTGCAAGACCACCCTGGGCTGGCCCATGTCATCGCATGGCCACGCGGCCGATGGCAGACCCTGCTGCGTCATGGTCAATACCGGCAATGGGTTCTTGAGATCAAGACATTCCTTGCTGAGCTGCGGCGTCAACCCTATGACTGGGTCATCGACACGCAGGGTTTGCTGAAGAGCGGCCTATGGGCATTTCTGTCGCGGGCGAAATGGCGCATCGGCTACGGCTCGCGCGAAGGAACGCAATATCTGATGCATCGGGTGGTACCCCGCCCCGGTGAACGCGTGCGCCGCGATTGGCCGCGATATTCCATCGGTGACGAGTACCGCCCTTTGCGGCAGGCACTCGGCCTACCGGAGCAGCTTCCGGAACTTCATGTCACGGTGCAGTCCGACCCGAGAAATCACGTCCAAGACCTTATCAAAGCCCGCATCGGGTCCCAACCTTATGTCGCGATATGCCCTTTCACCACCCGTCCGCAGAAGCACTGGCTGAGCGAACGATGGAGCGAACTTGCAGACGCGCTATCGCAGCAATCCGGCATGCCGGTAATTCTGCTGGGCGGCCCGCAGGACCGTGCCGAAGCTGATCGCATCACCGCCCGGGCTTCCGCCATCATCAACCTGTGCGGAGAAACCGGATTGCCTGAAGCGGCCGCCATCCTCCAGAGTGCGAAGCTGGTCATCGGCGTGGATACAGGACTGACCCACCTTGCCGTTGCAACGAAGGCACCGACCCTGGCATTGTTCGGCTCCACTTGTCCTTACCTGGATACCGGCAGCACCAGAGGCAAGGTGCTGTATCAATTTCTTGACTGCTCGCCCTGCGGCCGGCATCCCACCTGCCAGGGGAAGTTCACATGCATGGAACGCCATGGGGTTGCGCAGGTATTGCATGCGTCCGCCGAGTTGCTGGTTGCACCGCCCCCCCCTGTCACGCCCGGCACGTAACGGCACGACATCCCGACCTACACAAGTTCCGGGAAATTTCTTCACGCGCGGACTTGTTTTATTTCCGACCGTCCCCAGATAGCGGGTATCGAACCACACGATCGAGGGAAGTTCATGTCGCAACAAGAGCCAACACCGCCGTCCGCGGACACCGAAAACAATGCCACGCAGCAACCGGGGCACGAGGTCGAGACCATGCCCAGCCTGGAGGAACTGCTGAAGGAAGCCGAGCGCCAGGCCAGGGAGCATTACGACGCCTGGATGTACGCCAAGGCGGAAGCGGAAAACATCCGCCGCCGCGCCCACGAAGATACCGACAAGGCGCGCAAGTTTGCGCTGGAAAAATTCTCCGGCGAACTGCTGGCGGTCAAGGATTCGCTGGAAGCCGCGCTCGGCGTCGAAACCAGCGACATCGCCAGCTACAAGAACGGCGTCGAACTGACGCACAAGCAACTCGCCAGCGTGTTCGAGAAATTCAGCATCGCCGAAGTGCATCCGCTGGGCGAGAAATTCGACCCGCACAAGCACCAGGCCATCAGCATGGTCGAGGCCGAGGCCGAACCCAATACCGTGGTGCAGGTCCTGCAAAAGGGCTACACGCTCCACGAACGCGTCCTGCGCCCGGCGCTGGTGATGGTGGCGAAGCCGAAAAACTAACTTCCTGAACCACTTAGCCCACCGGGATCACAGAGAAAACTCCGTGCACTCGGTGCGCTCCGTGGTGAAAGCTTTTGGTGGGGTTGAAATCGGAATGACCATCCCCATTTAGCGAGCATAGGTTTTGAATTCAAAGATTCATTTTTAAAGGAAAACAGCAATGGGCAAGATTATCGGTATCGACCTCGGCACCACCAACTCCTGTGTCGCCGTCATGGAAAGCGGCAAGCCGCGCGTCATCGAAAACGCGGAAGGCGCCCGCACCACCCCCTCCATCATCGCTTACCAGGATGACGGCGAGATCCTGGCCGGCGCACCGGCCAAGCGTCAGGCGGTCACCAACCCGAAGAACACGCTGTACGCAGTCAAGCGCCTGATCGGCCGCCGTTTTGAGGAAAAGGAAGTGCAGAAGGACATCGACCTGATGCCTTACACCATCAGCAAGGCCGACAACGGCGACGCCTGGGTGGAAGTGCTCGGCAAGAAGATGGCGCCGCCGCAGATTTCCGCCGAAGTGCTGCGCAAGATGAAGAAAACCGCCGAGGATTACCTGGGCGAGGAAGTCACCGAAGCCGTGATCACCGTGCCGGCCTACTTCAACGATTCCCAGCGCCAGGCCACCAAGGACGCCGGCCGCATCGCCGGCCTGGAAGTGAAGCGCATCATCAACGAGCCGACCGCGGCCGCGCTGGCCTTCGGCATGGACAAGCAGGAAGGCGACCGCAAGATCGCGGTGTATGACCTGGGCGGCGGCACCTTCGACATCTCCATCATCGAAATCGCCGAACTCGACGGCGAGCACCAGTTCGAGGTGCTCTCCACCAACGGCGACACCTTCCTCGGCGGCGAAGACTTCGACAATCGCCTGATCGACTTTCTGGCCGACGAATTCAAGAAGGAAAACGGCCTCGACCTGCGCAACGACCTGCTGGCCAAGCAGCGACTGAAGGAAGCCGCGGAAAAGGCCAAGATCGAGCTGTCCTCCAGCCAGCAGACCGAAGTCAACCTGCCGTACATCACGGCCGATGCGACCGGACCGAAGCATTTGGTCGTCAAGATCACCCGCGCCAAGTTCGAGAGCCTGGTGGAAGACCTGATCGAACGCACCATCGCCCCTTGCCGCACCGCGCTGAAGGACGCCGGCGTCAGCATGGCCGACATTTCCGACGTGATCCTGGTCGGCGGCCAGACCCGCATGCCCAAGGTGCAGGAAAAAGTGAAGGAAATCTTCGGCAAGGAACCGCGCAAGGACGTCAATCCTGACGAAGCCGTGGCCGTCGGCGCCTGTATCCAGGGCGGTGTGCTGCAGGGCGAAGTGAAGGACGTGCTGCTGCTGGACGTGACCCCGTTGTCTCTGGGCATCGAAACCCTGGGCGGCGTGATGACCAAGCTGATCCAGAAGAACACCACGATCCCGACCAAGGCCTCGCAAGTGTTCTCCACCGCCGACGACAACCAGAGCGCCGTCACCATCCACGTGCTGCAGGGCGAGCGCGAAATGGCTTCCGGCAACAAGAGCCTGGGCCAGTTCAACCTGACCGACATCCCGCCGGCACCGCGCGGCATGCCGCAAATCGAAGTGACCTTCAACATCGACGCCAACGGCATCCTGCACGTCAGCGCCAAGGACAAGGCCACCGGCAAGGAAAGCAACATCACCATCAAGGCGAGTTCCGGTCTGAGCGAGGAAGAAATCCGCCGCATGGAAGAAGATGCTGCCGCCCACGCCGACGAGGACAAGAAGCTGCGCGAGCTGGTCGACGCCCGCAACGCCGCCGACGGCATGGTGCACAGCGTGCAGAAGTCGCTCAAGGATCACGGCGACAAGCTGGACGCCGGCGAGAAGGAGAAGATCGAAGCCGCGATCAAGGAAGTCGAGGAAGTCATCAAGTCCGACGACAAGGACGCGATCGAAGCCAAGACCAACGCCCTGATGGAAGCCTCGCACAAGCTCGCCGAGAAGATTTACGCCGAGCAGCAGCCGCAGGGCGGCGCCGAAGCCGGCGCGCAGCCGCAGGGCGAGAAGACGGTGGATGCCGAAGTGGTCGATGCCGAATTCGAAGAAGTGAAGAACGAAAAGAAGTAAGACCGATCAACCACGGAGCACACAGAGACCACGGAGCCTTCCGTCATTCTCTGTGTCCTCCGTGTTCTCCGTGGTGAAAGCTTTACATGGCAAAACGTGATTATTACGAAGTCCTCGGCGTCAACCGCGACGCTTCCGATGAGGACATCAAGAAGGCCTACCGCAAGCTGGCCATGAAACACCATCCTGACCGCAATCCGGACAACCCGAAAGCGGAGGAACTGTTCAAGGAAGCCAAGGAAGCCTACGAAATCCTGTCCGACGCCCAGAAGCGCGCGGCCTACGACCAGTACGGTCACGCCGGCGTCGACCCGCAGGCCGGGATGGGCGGCGGCGGCCAGGGCTTCGGCAACTTCGCCGACGCCTTCGGCGACATCTTCGGCGACATCTTCGGCGGCGGTGGACGCCGTTCCAACGTCTACCGCGGCGCGGACCTGCGCTACAACATGGAAATCACGCTGGAGGACGCGGCGCGCGGCACCGAAACCAAGATCCGCATCCCGGTCATGGCCGAGTGCGAGACCTGCCACGGTTCCGGCGCCCGGCCCGGCACGCAGCCGACCACCTGTACCACCTGCGGCGGCCACGGCCAGGTGCGCGTCCAGCAAGGCTTCTTCTCCATCCAGCAGACTTGCCCGAAGTGCCACGGCAGCGGCAAGATGGTCAAGGAACCGTGCCCCACCTGCCACGGTGACGGCCGCGTCAAGCAGCACAAGACCCTGTCGGTGAAAATTCCGGCCGGCGTCGACGAGGGCGATCGCATCCGCCTCTCCGGCGAAGGCGAGGCCGGCGTCAACGGCGGACCGCCCGGCGACCTCTACGTGGTCGTGCACCTGAAGCAGCACGCCATTTTCCAGCGCGACGGCGGCGATCTCCATTGCGAAATGCCGATCAGCTTCACCGTGGCCGCCCTGGGCGGCGAAATCGAAATCCCGACGCTGGACGGCCACGCCAAGATGAAGATTCCGGCGGAAACCCAGACCGGCGCCAAGTTCCGCCTGCGCGGCAAGGGTATCAAGCCGCTGCGCACCAGCGAACACGGCGACCTGATCTGTCACGTCGTGGTGGAAACTCCGGTCAAGCTGACCGAGCGCCAGAAGGAACTGCTGCGCGAACTGGAGGAAATCAATCAGCTCGACGCACAGAAGCACAGCCCGCGCGCCAAGTCGTGGATGGAAAAGGTAAAGGACTTTTTCCAGTAACGGCGCGGTGACACCGGCGCCGCCGGTGGAATACGGCAGAAAATAATCAGGCCCGCAATTGCGGGCCTGATTATTTGGTACGCCTGGTCATCACTCAGCAAAGGCGCTCACTCGTCATCCTTGTCCTTGTCTTTGTCCTTGCCTTTCGCCTTGCCCTTGCCCTTCTTGTCGTCGTCATCGTCACGATGGTCGCCGTAACAGGCGCGGCCGTAGTCGCCGTGCCGGATATGCGCATCGCGCGCCGCCTCGTCGACATAGAGGGTCTTGCCCTTGTGGCAAACCGCGACCTTGTGGTCTTTGGGGTGGGTGGCGCAGCCGGCGACCAGCACCAGCGCCATCATCAAGAGCATAGTTTTCATCGCATGATCTCCTTGTAGAAATAGTCGGTCGCGGAAATGAAACCCGCTCAATAGCCTGCCGTGCCTTTCTGGATGAACTCGATCTTGTAACCGTCCGGGTCCTGCACGAAAGCGATGACGGTGGTGCCGTGCATCATCGGCGCGGCCTCGCGGATGACCTTGCCGCCGGCCTGCTTGACCTGCTCGCAGGCCTGGTAGGCATCGTCGACCTCGATGGCGATATGGCCGAATGCCGTGCCCAGGTCATAACCGGTCGTGCCCCAGTTGTAGGTCAGTTCCAGCACGGTATGGTCACGTTCGCCGCCGTAGCCGACGAAGGCCAGAGTGAACTTGCCGTCCGGATATTCTTCGCGGCGCAGCACCTGCATGCCGAGGACTTGGGTGTAGAACGCCAGGGAGCGGTCGAGATCGCCGACGCGCAACATGGTGTGCAGAATTCGCATGATGGTTTCTCCTGTTTCAAAATGCCTGACGCTATTATCGCCGTAAAATGCCGCCATGGGATTGATCAGACAATGGCAACGAAACCGGCTGCTGCGGCAACGGCCGGTCCGGCATCGCCACTGGCGCGCCGCACTGGCGGAGCTGCCGCTGCTGCAAGGCCTGTCGCCGCAAGAACACGTCAGGCTGCGCCAGCTGGCGGGCCTGCTGCTCGACGAAAAAAGCCTGGAGCCGGTACACGGCCTGCAACTGACGCCCTCCATGCGACTGCTGCTGGCCGCCCAGGCCGTGCTGCCGCTGATGCACCTCGGCATCGCCTGGCTGGACGGCTGGCGCTCCCTGGTGCTCTACCCCGAGGAATTCGTCAGCAGGCAGGAGTGGACCGACGAGGCCGGCCTGGTGCACAGCCGGCGCGAAATCCGCAGCGGCGAAGCCTGGGAGCGCGGACCGCTGGTGCTGTCGTGGGCGGATGTCGCGGCGTCGGGCTGGTGCGACGGCTACAACGCGGTGATCCATGAAATCGCCCACAAGCTGGATGGCGTCAGCGGCCACATCAACGGTTGCCCGGCGCTGCACGACGGCATGCGGGTCAGGGACTGGCGCGCCGCCTTCGAACCCGCTTTCGAGGACCTGTGCCGCCGCGACGAAGCGGGTGAAACGCTGGCGATCGATCCCTACGCGACAGAATCGCCGGCGGAATTTTTTGCCGTGATGAGCGAGCACTTCTTCGAAACGCCGCACCTGCTCCATGCGGAATACCCGGCGGTCTACGACCAGCTCAAGGCGTTCTACCGGCAGGATCCGCGACTGCGGCTGGCGACCTGACTACTTGCCGGTCAGGCGCTGGTATTTTTCCTGCAGTTCCGCCTTGGATTCGGGATAGTCCGGGTTGAGCGGGATACAGTCGATGGGACAGACTTCCTGGCATTGCGGCTTGTCGTAGTGGCCCACGCACTCGGTGCATTTGGCGGGGTCGATGACGTAGATCTCCGGCCCCTGCGAGATGGCGCTGTTCGGGCATTCCGGTTCGCAGACGTCGCAGTTGATACATTCGTCGGTAATCATCAGCGCCATGATGCTCAGCCCCGCTTCACTTTCTCACGCAACCGCGCCTCGACCAGCGGCGAGACGAATTGGGATACGTCGCCGCCCAGGCTGGCGATCTCGCGCACCAGGCTGGCGGAAATGAACATGTACTGCTCCGCCGGGGTGAGAAACAGGGTTTCCACTTCCGGATAGAGCTTGCGGTTCATGCCGGCCAGCTGGAATTCGTATTCGAAATCCGAAACCGCGCGCAAGCCGCGCACCACCGCACCGGCGCCCTGTTCGCGCACGAACTGCATCAGCAGGCCGGAGAATCCGGTCACTTGCACATTCTGGCAATCAGCCAGCACGGTGCGGGCCATGTCGACCCGTTCCTGCAGGTTGAAGCAGGAGCGCTTGGAGGTGTTTTCGGCGACCGCGACGATGACTTCGGGAAACAGTTTCGCGGCACGGCGGACGATGTCCTCGTGGCCGCGCGTGAGGGGATCGAAGGTTCCGGGGTAGACAGCTTTATCGTTCATCGGCGCATTTTAGCAAATGGGCATGCACACTGCCCGCCTTGCTGTGTTTGAGCAGCGTCCAGCCCGCCACTGCCGGCAAAGCGCTTTCCGCCTCGACGTAGAGCCGCCCGTCCGCCGAGAGATGACGGCCGATCTGCGGCAGTATCTTTTCCAGCCAGCCTTGGCCGAACGGCGGATCCAGGAAAATCACATCGAACGGCTGGGCATTGCCGGCAAGAAATTGCATGGCATCCATTCTGACGAGCCGGGCGCGGGCCGCTTGCAGCGAAGCGGCGTTGCTTTCCAGCGCTTTGTAGACCGCGGGGTTCTGCTCGACCAGCGTCGCCGAGGCGGCGCCGCGCGAGAGCGACTCGAAACCCAGCGCGCCGCTACCGGCGAACAGGTCCAAGCAATGCTGCCCGGGCAACTCCTGGCCCAGCCAGTTGAACAGCGTCTGACGCACGCGATCCGGGGTCGGGCGCAACGCCAGCGCGTCGGGAAAGCGCAGCAACCGGCTGCGCCATTCACCGCCGCCGATGCGTACCTTATTTGCCGTCGCCGCCGACAACGACGGTCACCATCTTGTCTGGGTCGATGCGGCGCTTGAACGCGTCGCGAACCTGCCCGACGCTGACCTTGGCGATTTCCTTGTTGAAATCGTCGAGGTAGGTCAGCGGCAATTCATAGAAGCCGATCACCGCGAGGTAATCGAGAATCTTGGCGTTGCTGTCGATGCGCAACGGAAAGCCGCCGATCAGGTTGTCCTTGGCGGCCTTCAGCTCCTTCGCCGTCGGACCCCTGTCGATGAAGTCGCGCAGCGTTTGCCGCACCACCGCAAGCGCCTGGTCGGTCTGCTCGCGCTTGGTCTGCAGGCCGATCTGGAACGGTCCTGCCTCGCGCAGAGGCATGAAATAGCTGAAGACGCTGTAGGCGTAGCCGCGCTTTTCGCGCACCTCCTCGGTGAGGCGCGAAACGAAGCCGCCGCCGCCGAGAATGTAATTGCCGACATACAGCGGGAAATAATCCGGGTCGCCGCGCTTCACGCCGGGATAACCCAGGATGATGTGCGATTGCGCGGCGGGATGCGCGATGCGCTGTTCAACGGCGGTGGCCGGCAGCGGCACGGGCGGGGGCGGTGCGGCGGCGGCGCCGGAAGGCAGCCCGCCGGTGAGCTGTTCCGCGATCTGCTCGGCCTGTGCGCGGCTGATATCGCCGATCAGCGCCACCACGGCGTTGCCGCGCGTGTAGTGGGCGCGGTGAAACGCCAACAGATCGTCACGCGTGATGGCTTCGATGGTTTCCGGTTCCATGCGCTCGTCCAGCGCGTAAGGATGGCTGCCGAACAGCGCCTGGCTGAAGGCTTTTCCGGAAATGCTTTCCGGCCGGGTCTCCGCCTCGCGCAGGCCGGCGATGGTGCGCGCCTTCTCGCGCTGCAACACGGCCTCGGGGAAATCCGGTTGCTGCAGCAGGCTGGCGAACAGGGACAGCGACGCGTTGCGTTCGCGTTCGCTCGACAAGGTGCGCAGCTTGAGGCCGGCGCGGTCGGCGTCGTAATCGCCGCCGAGTTGGGCACCGAGGTCGGCGAAGCGTGACGAAATCTGGTCGTCGCTGAGCCCGTTCGCGCCCAGCGTCAGCAGCGATCGCGTCAGCACGGCGACCCCCGGCTTTTGCGGCACA
>Ga0172373_10005525_pt1 | contig 17287 bp, 6 predicted proteins | sample Lak10m_2_FD_114546 | JGI IMG/M metagenome (GOLD analysis project Ga0172373, IMG submission 114546) | Freshwater microbial communities from Kabuno Bay, South-Kivu, Congo - kab_092012_10m | ecosystem: Environmental > Aquatic > Freshwater > Lake | place: Democratic Republic of the Congo: South-Kivu...
ATGCAAGGGCTGATCGCTAAAGTGCTGGCGCGCGGCGACATCAGCGGGAAAAACGGCGAAAGCGTATTGTTAAGCACTATCCCCGGCAGCGTTATCGAACGCATCCTGTTGGTCGGCCTCGGCGAATATAAGCCGTTAACCGGCAAAGAGTACATTAAAGCGCTGTCGGCCGCAGCCAACAGCCTGAAAAAACCGCAAATAAAATTCGTCATCTGCAGTTTAGCGGACTGTGATGTCAAAGGCTGCGACCGGCAATGGAAATCCCGGCAAATCGTCGAAGTATTCAGCGATGCCGCGTATCAATACACCGTGACGAAATCGGATAAGGAAACCGAAAGCAAATTGGAGAAAATCGGCATTAGCGCCCCGGAAGCCGGGTTGGCGCTGGCCCAAGCGGGCTTGGCGCAAGGCCGGGCGATTGCCGAAGGCGCCAGTTTTACGAAATTGCTCGCCGATTTGCCGGCCAATATCTGTACGCCGTCTTACTTGGCCAGGCAGGCCCTGGAAATGGCTGAAAAATTCGATAAATTATCGGTCAGCATCCTCGAAGAATCCGACATGGAAACGCTGGGCATGGGGGCTTTGCTATCGGTGTCGCGCGGCAGCCGCCAACCCGCCAAATTGATCACGCTGGAGTACCAGGGCGGTGAGAAAAACGCTAAGCCCATCGTGTTGGTCGGCAAGGGCCTGACCTTTGATGCCGGCGGTATTTCATTAAAGCCGGGCCTGGGCATGGATGAAATGAAATATGATATGTGCGGCGGCGCCGCTGTGCTGGGTACCTTGCAGGCCGCCCTACAAATGAATTTGCCGCTGAATATCGTCGGCCTGGTCCCGTCATCGGAAAACCTGCCCGACGGCGACGCCAACAGGCCCGGCGATATACTCACCAGCCTGTCCGGCAAGACTATCGAAGTGCTGAACACCGACGCCGAAGGTCGCTTATTGCTGTGCGATACCTTAACTTATGCCGAGCGCTACAATCCCGATGTCGTCATTGACCTTGCGACCTTGACCGGGGCGTGCCTGGTCGCATTGGGCCGTATCCCGAGCGGCTTGCTGGGCAATGACGATGAGTTGTGCAACGACCTGCTGGCCGCCGGCGAAACCGCCAATGACAGCCTCTGGCGTTTGCCGCTATGGGAAGAATACCAGGAACTGTTGAAATCCAATTTTGCCGATATGGCTAATATCGGCGGCAAAGACGCCGGAACGATAACCGCGGCCTGTTTCCTGTCGCGCTTTGCCGAAAACTTCCGCTGGGCGCACCTGGATATTGCCGGAACCGCATGGCGCACCGGGCAAACCAAAGGCGCAACCGGCCGGCCCGTGCCGCTGTTAAGCCAATACCTGATTAGCCGGGCGGCTGTCCAGGCTTGATTCTTATCATAGGCAACCCACACTAAATACAATACCTGGTGATTAAACAATGGAACGCAGATAACGCTGATGATTATGATTAACACAGGTTTTTATTAACTGATCTGTGGTCATCATATTCATCTACGTTATCTGCGTTCTATTTTTGGCTGCTGAGTAGTTAAGGTTATAGGATGGGGGGTTGATTTTTTGCGAGTTACCTAAAGCATGTCCACAGTTAGTTTTTATGTGATGCCGCCCGCTTCCTCCGCACAGGAACGCTATCTGTTCACCTGCAAATTGATAGAAAAATCCTACCGTAGCGGCTGCTTTTGTTATGTGTTGACTGATTCGCCGGAACAAAGCCGGCTCCTCGATGACCTGCTCTGGACCTTCAGGGCAGGCAGTTTTATTCCGCACCAGTTGTACACAGGCGAGCCGCCCGCCATTGAAAAAATCATTTTAATCGGCTCAATCGTCCCGCCTGACGGCTGGCAGGAAAACGTGATTAACCTGTCCTCGCAATGCCCCCAGAATTTCCGGCAGATCGAACGCATCCTGGAAATACTCGATAACAGTGAAGCCGGCAAAGCCGCCGGCCGGCAACGTTATCGCCAATACCAGCAGGCGGGGCTTGACATGGCTACGCATACTATCCAGCAAATCTAGGCGGGTGGCATCAGCCGCCCCTGGCCTGGCGCCATCTTATACACAAGTGTCTGTGGGACACCTTTGGCCCGTCATTCCGGCAGGGGTGTAAATACTGACTGCGCTATAACCTGGTCGGCCTATACGAGAAAGGTCTATTTTTGGCGAAAATAGCCTACAATTGACGTGACACTTTCCTGATGCGACGATAAACGGTCCGCTTATGACGACAACCTTAAGTATAAGGACGGAGCACAGGCTTTGCCTGCAAGTTATGCGCTGGGCAAGCAAAGCATGTACGCCCTTATTGGTTTTCACGCTGTGCGGCGCGGCATATGCCGACACACATCAAACCGAAAGCAAGCAACGCGAGATCGACAAACTCAACCGCCGTAACCAACAACAGACGGCGGAACTTGCGCAGCAAGCGCTCGAGCAGCGTTGGCTGTGGACCGTACTCGGCGGCAGCGTCATCATGCTGGCCGGCGCCGGCTTTTTCTTGTTGCGCCTTAAGCGCTCGCACGGCAAATTGGCGGCGCTAAACATCGAGATGCAGCATGCCAAAAACAAATTGCAAGCCACGCTGGATGCGATTCCCGACCTGATGTTCGAAGTCGGGCTGGACGGCCGCTATTACGATTGCCATTCGTCGCAGCCCGAGTTGTTGGCCGCGCCGGCAGATCAACTGTTAGGTAGGACCTTGGCGGATGTCATGCCCGCCGGTGCCGTGGAGGTGTGCCTCACGGCATTGCGCGAAGCCCACGAACACGGCATGTCTATGGGCCGGCAACTGTTGTTATCGCTGCCGCACGGCGATTTCTGGTTCGAACTGTCGGTGGCCGGCAAGCCTGCGGTTGCCGGGGAAGAACCCAGGTTCATCGTGGTGTCCCGCAACATCACCGAACGCAAGCAAATGGAAGATGCGTTGTGCATAAGTAGGCAAACTCTGACCGAGGCTCAACGCATCGCTCATATTGGCAGTTGGGAGCTGGATCTGGAGAGGAATGTACTCAGCTGGTCGGATGAAATCTTCCGCATATTCGAGATTGACCAGGAACAGTTCGGCGCTTCCTATCAATCCTTTATTGAAATCATTCATCCCGATGACCGGGAGGATGTCAACCGCGCCTATGTCGACTCGGTGACAAACCGGGAGCCTTACGAAATCGAGCACCGCCTGCTGATGGCGGACGGGCGCATCAAGCATGTCCTCGAGCGTTGTGAAACCGCTTATGCCGACAACGGCAAGCCCCTGCGCTCGTTGGGCACAGTACAGGACATTACCGAACGCAAACACATGGAAATCCAAGCGCTGCAACGGGAACAGGAATTTCGCATCCTGGTCGAAAACTCGCCGGACCTGATCTTCCGCTACGATAAAGACTGCCGCCGTATTTACGCCAACCCGGCTGTAGCGCGTCTGGTCGGCAGGCCGTCTCAGGCCCTGCTGAACGCCACACCGTCTGAAGCCAAAATACTCAGCGACGAGGAAGCGGACAGATTGATACAGGTGATCCGGCAAGTGCTGGCAACGGGCCAGCCGACCGAAAGCGAAGTCGCCTGCATGGGTACTGACGGGCTATTGCATTACTTCCATAACCGCTATGCGCCCGAATTCAACGCGCATGGCGACGTGGTCAGCGTGATTTCCATTGCCCGCGACATGACCGAACGCAAGCAGGCAGCGGATGCGCTGGATGCCCGCGAACGCGAGTTCCGCATTTTGGCGGAAAGCTTGCCTGACAATGTCGTTCGTTATGATCGGGAGGGACGAGTCATTTACGTCAACCCTGTACTCGAAAAATCTTTGGGCGGCATCGCTTCAAAAATGCTGGGTACGACAGTCCGCGAACAGTTTCCTAATGGCGAGTACGACGATTATGCACTGCTTTTGGATACCGTTCTAGCCGACGGCGAGAGCGGCGAAATCGAAAAGATAGTGACGCCTCCGTATAGCGACTTGCATTTGATTTACAGCATCCGCATGGTTGCCGAACGCGATGAGAACGGCGAAGTTATTGGAGCGCTTGTTATCGGGCGCGACATTACAGAGCGTAAACAAGCCGAGCAACTTCTATGGCTGATGGACTTTGCGCTGAACCAGGTCTGCGAAGCGCTATACATCATCAGCCTGCCCGATTTACGCTTCCTGAACGTCAACGCCGAAGCCTGCCGGGCTTTGGGGTACAGCCGCGAAGAACTGCTGGAACTGACAGTTTATGACATAGATCCCGATGCCGCCCCGGAAGAAATGGCGGACCTGCAACGCGAGATAGACGCTAGCGCTCGGGTGGTGTTCGAGCGTCGCCATAAAACCAAGGACGGGCGCATCTTCCCGGTGGAAATCAATGGCAAAGTTTTCGACTACCAAGGCCGACCGACCAGTATCGCGCTGGTGCGCGACATCACCGAACGTAAGCGGGCCGAGGATGAAATCCGCGCGCTGAACGCCAGTCTGGAGTTGCGGGTGCTGAAACGCACCGAAGAACTGCGCCAGCAAACTCATTATCTACGCACTCTAATCGACACACTACCGATGTTGGCTTGGCTCAAAGACAAGGAAAGCCGGTTCCTGGTCGTCAACCAGACCTTGGCGGCTGCCTGTAGCCGTGATGTGGAGGAATTGGTCGGCAAGTCCGACCTGGATTTTTGGCCGCACGAACATGCCGAGGCCTACCGTGCCGACGACTCCGAGGTAATGGCGACCGGTCGGCGTAAGACCGTGGAAGAACCTTTTGTCGATGCGCACGATGGCGTCATCTGGATAGAAACCTTCAAGGCGCCGATTTTGGATGAGGACGGCAGTGTGTTGGGAACGGTAGGCATCGCGCGCGACATCAGCGAGCGTAAAGCGATGGAGGCTGCGCGGGAAGCGGCCTTGGCTGAAGCGGAGCGGTTGGCGCGCTTGCGTAGCGAATTTATGGCGCGGATGAGCCATGAGCTGCGCACGCCGCTGAACGGCATTTTAGGTTATGCCCAGATATTGCTGGGGGAGAAGCGCTTGGACGAACGCGAGAGCATGATGCTGAATGTGATCCGGCAAAGCGGCGAACATTTGCTGAAGTTGATCAACGACATTCTCGATTTTGCCAAAATCGAAGCCGGCAAACAGAAACTGAACCTGGGTGATGTGCCGTTGCCGGCTTTCCTGCGCAATCTTGCCGGCATCGTTAGCGTCAAGGCGGCGCTGAAGCAACTGGTTTTTGTTTGCGACATCGCCACGGATGCGCCGGAGGTGATACGCGCAGATGAAACACGGTTAAGGCAGGTGTTGCTCAACCTGCTTGCCAATGCCGTCAAATATACTGAACGAGGCTGGGTCAGCCTGCGTGTGACGGTACTGGAACCCGGTCGCCTGCGATTTGAAGTACAGGATAGAGGTATCGGCATCGATGCCGGGCAATTGGAAAGCATTTTCCAGCCTTTCGAGCAAACGGCGTTCGGCAGCGGCACCGGATTGGGCTTGTCGATCAGCCGCGACTTGGTCAGGCTGATGGGTAGCGATATCCAGGTCAGCAGTCGTCTCGGCGAAGGCAGCTGCTTCTGGTTCGACCTGGACGTGACGGTAGTGCCCGCTAGCGGCGAAGACAGGGCAGGCGGAGGCATTGAGGCATTGCCTGGAGCCGGGCCAATACCCGGCGAAGCGCTGGTTACACCGCCGTTGGAAGAGATAAATATTTTTTACCGTTTGGCGCAGGAAGGTAGTATGCGCGATATTATTCGCCAATCTGCGCTCCTGGCCGAACTTGACGAACGCTATCGCCCGTTTGCCGAACAATTGCGTATCTTGGCCCAGGGCTACCAATCCAAGGCCATTTTGGAGATGGTGGAACGTTATATCAACAAGAACCCAACACTATGATCATGAACAATGCCGGTCCCGTCATCCCAACTGTCCATACCGTGCTGGTTATCGACGATATTCCCGCCAATTTCGGCGTTGTGGTGGAGCATCTCGAAGCGCACGCTTACCGGGTCGTTATCGCCCAGGATGGTGAAGAAGGTTTCCAGCGCGCCGTTTTTGTCCAGCCCGACCTGATCCTGCTGGATGTCATGTTGCCGGGACAAGACGGCTTTGCTATTTGCCGGCGTTTAAAAGCCGATGCCAGGACTTCAGGCACCCCGGTTATCTTTATGACTGCGCTGTCGGAGGAAAATGACAAACTGGCCGGATTCGATGCCGGCGGCGTCGATTACGTTACCAAACCTTTGTGCATCAGCGAAGTCATTGCCAGGATCGACACCCATATCAAGCTGCATGCCATGCAAAAGCAGTTGCAACTGCAAAACCGGCAGTTGCAGCGGTACCGCCACGAACTGGAACAGCATGTGGCGGAACGCACTGCCGCTCTCGCGGCGGAAATCGTCGAGCGGCAACGCACCGAAATTGCGTTGCAGGAAAGCGAGCGCCAGTATCGCTCGCTGGTGGAAAACACCCCGGATACCATTGCCCGCTATGGCAAAAATTGCCGCCGGGTGTATGCCAATCCCAGAATGATTGATGATCTCGGCGGAGATGTCGCACAAGTGCTGGGGTGCACGCCGTCCGAGTATCCCGGCGGCGAATCGGCGGCTGCCTATGAAGTACGCATCCGGCAGGTGTTTGCCGACGCCCGGCCGACCGATTTCGAATTAACCTGGCAAACGGCCGAAGATCGGCAGGTAGTCAGCTATATCCGCCTGACCCCGGAGTTTGGCGTCGATAACCGCGTCGTCAGCGTATTGGCGGTGGGACGCGACATCAGCGAGATCGATCACTACCGGCGCAGCATCCATCGCCTGGCTTTTTACGATACGCTGACTAACCTGCCAAACCGGGCGCTGCTTGCCGACCGCATGCGCGAGGCTATTGTCGACGCATCCCGGTACGGCTACCGCTTCGCGCTGCTGTTGTTGGATCTCGACCGCTTCAAGGAAATCAACGATACCTTGGGGCACGGCATGGGCGATTTGTTGCTGTACGCGACCGCCGAACGCTTGCAACAGTGCGTGCGCACTGCCGACATGGTTGCCCGCATGGGCGGCGACGAATTTGCGATCCTGCTGCCGCAAGTACATGAAATCGCCGAGCTGTCTGCCGTTGCCGACAAAATTGTCCGGTCCTTCGAGCAACCTTTCCGAGTTTCGGGCCGGGAACTGTTCATTTCCGCCAGCGTCGGCATTGCCAAATATCCCGGCGACAGCGCCGACATCGACGGCTTATTTCGGTATGCCGATTCGGCGATGTACCATGCCAAAAAGCAGGGCCGGAACAATTTCCAATTCTATGCGCGGGAGCTTTCCGCGCGTTCGGGCGAACGCATGGCGCTGGAAGCAGCATTGCGGCATGCCCGCAGCAACGGTGAGCTGGAGTTATATTACCAGCCGCAAGTCGAGTTGCCCGGCGGCAGGATTACCGGCGCCGAGGCGCTGTTGCGCTGGAATCGCCGGGAAGGCGGCAGGGTCACGCCGGATAAATTCATTCCCGTGGCGGAAGAAAGCGGCTTGATCGTCGGCATCGGCGAATGGGTATTGCTGACGGCTTGCCTGGCGGCGGTGCAGTGGAACGCCGCCCGCTCTATGCCGTTCAAAATCGCCGTTAATCTTTCCACCCGCCAGTTCCTGCAGAATGACCTGCTGGCGACGGTGCGGCGCATCCTTCAGGAAACGCAGTGTAAGCCGCAATGGCTGAAGCTCGAAATCACCGAAAGCCTGCTGCTCGATGACAGTGACGTTATTCTCGACATGCTGAACGCTTTCGACGCGATGGGGCTGGAGCTGTCGATTGACGATTTCGGCACCGGCTATTCGGCGTTAAGTTACCTGAACCGTTTCCCGGTCAGCCAGATCAAGATCGACCAATCTTTCGTGCGCGATATTCCCGGCAACCAGGACAAAGCCGAGCTGGTTAAGGCGATGATTTCCATCGCCCAGGCCCTGCGCATGGAATTGATTGCCGAAGGCGTCGAAACCCAGGAACAAGCCGATTACCTTAACCGGCACGGCTGTCTCGCCGCGCAAGGCTATTTGTTTGGAAAACCGATGCCGCATGCCGAGTTTGAAGCCTATTTAGCGGGTAACGGGCAATGATGCCTGTCACTTCCTAACTGCTGGAGTCGTTACCGATGCCTACCCTGTTGATTGTTGATGATACCCCGGCTAATTTGGGTGTGGTCGTGGACAGCCTGGAATATCGCGGCTACCGGGTTGTAGTGGCCCAAGACAGCGAGGAAGCCCTGCAACGCGCTGCTTTCGTCAAACCGGAGCTGATTTTGTTGGATGTGATGATGCCGGGAATGGATGGCTTCGAAGTCTGCCGACGCTTGAAGAATCATGCCGATACTGTCGATATACCGGTGATTTTTATGACGGCATTGACGGATATCGAACATAAAATCACCGGCTTTAAGATGGGTGGCGTCGATTATGTGACCAAGCCGATCCAGATCGATGAGCTGGTGGCGCGGGTTGGCGCCCACCTGAGCCTGACAGCGATGCAGCGGCAACTGCAGGCGCAAAATGAGCAATTGCAGGCCTACCAAGCGGAACTGGAATTGCGGGTCATGCAGCGCACCGCCGAACTCAGGTCCAGCAACCGCCTGCTGCGCAAAAGTGAGCTGGAATTTCGAACATTGGTGGAGCATTCGCCCGATATGATCATGCGTTACGACCGGGACTGCCGCCAGATTTATGTCAATCCGGCTTATCAGCGGGAAATCGGCATGGACGCATTGGCGCAGCCTAACGGTAGCCAGTATCCTGAAAACAGGGATGTGCTGGTCAGTTGCAGTTTTTGGCTTCCGGGTTTCGGCCAACCCGCATTGCGCTCCCTGTGCCGGGGCCCAAACCCTATCCTTGAGCCAGGCTCATGGCCGTGCAACGAGTACCTGGCTTGGCTCAAGGGCGTCATGGCGACCGGTGAGCCGGGGCGCATCCTGCTCGAATGGCACATGCCGGACGGCAACCGGGTCTTTCACGACATGCAGGTGGTGGCGGAATACGATGAGGCCGGGCAGGTCATCGGTGCGCTGGTTATCGGGCACAATATTTCCGAGCTGAAGGCAACCGAGCGACGGCTGGAAGAATCGCGCGCCCAGTTGCATGCACTCACCACCCAACGCGAACAGGCTCGCGAGGAAGAGCGCAAGCGCATCGCCCGTGAAATTCACGATGAGTTGGGGCAATTGCTCAGCATGCTGCGGCTCAATGTCGCTACCCTCGATTTCCGCTTTGGCGGCATTAATCCGGGTTTGCGCGGCGAGGCGCAGAAGATGGTCGCTACCGTGGATAATGCTATCCTGATGACGCAAAGCCTGATTACCCGTCTGCGGCCCGCCGTGATGAACGCCGGCATTGTTTCCGCTTTGGAATGGCTGGTACAGGAATATGCTGAAAGCACCGGCATTGTTTGCAATTTGCATGTGGCGACTGATGATATTTGCCTGGACGACGATAAGGCGATGGCCGTATTCCGTATCGTCCAGGAATCCCTGACGAACGTGTTGCGCCATTCCGGGGCGGATCGCGTCGATATTACATTGCGGCGCGCAGGGGATAGCTGTGAACTGGAAGTGCTGGATAACGGTAGCGGCTTTAATCCCGATATTGTCGACAAGCGTCATTCTTACGGCATCGCCGGCATGAAGGAACGCACCTTGATATTAAAGGGGACGCTGGATATTGTCGCCGCCGAAGCAGGTGGTACCCTATTGAAATTGCGTATACCGGTTGAGGAACAGGATGGGGCGGTGCGCTAAGGATTTGGCAAACAATAGGTTCCCGATGGGCAGGGTGGGCGCCCACCCTTCTGAATTTACCAACAAGTAAGCAAAAGAGATGGAGTAAACAACATGATACGGTTATTGATCGTGGATGATCATGCACTGATGCGCGAGGGCCTGAAGCGGCTTTTTGACGAAGAAGACGACATTATCGTCAGTGCAGAAGCCGAAAGCGGTGAAGAGGCGCTGGCGATCCTGAAAAAAGAGACGGTCGATTTGATTTTGCTCGACGTCGGCATCCCGTACACTGATAGTGCGGAGCTGATAGAGAAAATCCAGGAGCGGCCGAAGAGTCCGCCGATCCTGATGCTGAGCATGCACGACGAGCCGCGGATTATCAAAAGCAAGCTTAAAGCAGGCGCTTCGGGCTATATCACCAAAAACAGTTCGCCCCAGGATTTGCTTGCGGCGATGCGCAAAGTGGCGGCGGGTGGGCGCTTTCTTGCCCCCGATATTGCTGAAAAAATTGCCTTCGAGCTCAGCTCGGTTGCGGAGCAGGTCCCCCATGAGCTATTGTCCGGACGGGAACTGCTTATCTTGCGCATGCTGGCTAAAGGCAAAAAAATCAACGAGATCGCATTGGAACTCGACATCAGCAGCAAGACCGTCAGCACCCACAAAGCGCGCTTGATGCAAAAAATGCATATTGACAGCGATATTAAATTGATGCAATACGCGATCACTTATGGCATGACGCGATAAAAAAACAGCCGTAGCTATTCAGCCGCAGATTGACATAGCCGCCAGACGGGGTTGTTGCCCCATCCGTAGGATTCAATGCTAGCGGCACTCGTAGGATCACTGCCATTAAGTTAAGCCTTTCAGCATGGTCTGCTCGGAGTACAAACCTAGGTTTGTACTCCTGGTTTCCGCTTCTAAAATGACGATTTTGCCTTAACTTAATGGCAGTGAGCTGTAGGGTGCGCACCGCGCACCTGCTTCAAGCTTTCCGGCGTGGATAGGTACGCCTGCATAAAAAAACCGAAAGCTTGACCGCCTAAAGTCTATGCAGTCGAGTGCTGCACCGCGTAACCGCGCTATCGACAACAATAACCCGCGCCGGGAATGTCGGCAAAACACAGTCATCAAGCCGGGAACAAAGCCTCGCCCCCGTCGGCGTTGCCGGTTTGGCCCAATGCATCCAAATTCTAATGCGCCTCGGCTGTAATCTATTCCCTACAAATCCTGTCAGCTCAAAGCATAGGTTGATTCTCTCTGAAATTCAGCGCCCGCCGATTGTGCGCGCCTTCAATATCGCTCAGACTGAGCCGCTTTGCTAATTGAGTAAGGTACTTCAATAAAGCCGGGAAAACTTAGGAACACGCACCTTAGGCAATTTCCGGCGAAGAATATACCCAACTCGCTGGTCTTTTTGTCCATTTCTGCGTTGTAAAAATAGTTACATAGCTCGCTATGCGCCTATTTTTACGCCTCAGCAACCGCTCTGTCCCTAGACCACCCTTGTGGTGGTGTTGCCCTACCTCTGTCCATAGACCACCTGTGTGGTGGCATCCTTGCAGTCGTTGAAAATGAACAAAAATCCTGCGCGATTTGGGTACATTCATTCTTGGAAATCGCCTTAGGCCATGTCTACCTGATTGTTATCGGCGCGAGTTGTTCAAGTTATTTCATGCACATTCCTTAGCGTCTGCAATGTGTTGTAAAGCTAGGAAAAGTACGTCATGTTGGAGGGGGCTGAAAATTACTAAAAAAAACAGGCAGTCGCTCTTGCTTTATCGTCAAGTAAGCCTAAAAGCGATAACAGCGATGAGTGGGAAACGTTTTGATGATGCCCCCGAGCTACGGCGCGTCCCAGGCGGGCAAACACCCTGCGTATATAGCCGGGCAGGATACTGATGATGAAGAGAAGATGCCAATGACCATAGCAACCGTTGACGCAGCCCACAAGCCCACTATTTTGATTGTGGATGACATCCCGAACAATTTAGGCGTGGTGGTGGAAACCCTGGAAAACACTTATCGCCTGGTGGTGGCCCTGGATGGCGATGAAGGTCTGCAACGCGCCGCTTTCATAAAGCCGGATTTGATCCTGTTGGGTGTGATGATACCGGGTATGGACGGCTTTGAAGTCTGCCGTCGCCTGAAGCAGAATCCCGATACGGCCGATATACCGGTGATTTTTCTGACTACATTGACAGGGGCTGAACATAAAGTCACCGGTTTTAAGGCGGGCGGCGTCGATTACCTGACCAAACCCATACAGGTTGACGAAGTCATCGCGCGGATTGGTGCGCATCTGGGCATGAGGCTCATGCGGCGGCAATTGCAAGCCCAAAACCGGCAATTGCAACGGCAGCAGGCGGAGTTGGAGCAACGGGTTGCCGAACTTAACGCCAGCAACCGCTTATTGCGCGAGGAAATCGAGGAGCGCGAACGGGTCCTGGAATTCATCGCCCAGCGTGCTTGGTTGGCGGAGGGCGGGGTATTCCTGACCGAATTGGCGCGCTATTTGGGCCAGTTGCTGTCCGTGGATTATGTGCTGGTCGATAAGTTGGCCGCAGACCCCGGTTACGCCGAAACGGTGGCCCTCTACGCCAGGGGCGAAGTGCTCCCCAACCTGCAATACAGCCTCGAACACACGCCTTGCGAGAACGTTATGGCGGGCGGACTGTGTTGTTACCCTGCGCAGGTACAGCAGCGTTTTCCCAAGGACACCTTGCTTGCGGATATGCAGGTCGAAAGCTATATCGGCCTGCCGCTGTGGGATTCGTTGGGCCGGGTCATCGGCCTGATTGCCGTGATGGACGACAAGCCGATGCTGGATGAGCGCGCCGTCACGTTTCTCCTGCAACGGGTGGCGACCAGCGCTGCTGCGGAACTGGAGCGCCGGCGCTCGGAGCAGCTATTGGAGGAGTCACGGCAGTTCTTGAGCCGAATGATCGAGACCATCCCGGACCCGGTGTTCGTTAAGGATAGGCAGCACCGTTGGGTGTTGCTTAACCCGGCATTTTGTGAATTCATCGGCTATCCACCATCGGACTTGCTGGGCAAGGCCGATAGCGACTTCTTTGCCAGGCATGAAGCCGGGGTGTTCCAGGCTAAGGATGAGGTTGTGTTCACTAGCGGCGAGGAGTGCGTTAACGAGGAAGAATTTACCGGCCGCGACGGTAAAACGCGCACCATCGTCACGAAGAAAAGCCGCTATATCGACGACCTCGGCGATGCCTATTGGGTCGGCATCATTCAGGACATCACCGAGCGCAAGGCGGCTGAGTGGCGCATAAGCCATGTGCTGAGCAGCCTGCCCGGTTTCATTTACAGCTTCCGCATGGCGCCCGATGGGCATTGCAGCTTCCCGTTCGCAAGTCGAGGTATCGAGGACATTTACGGTTTGACGCCCGATGACGTCAAGGACGACATGGCGCCGCTGCATGCGCTGACGCATCCGGACGACGCGCCGCGCGTTATTGCCGCGATTGCCGAATCGGCGCAAATGCTGGCGCCGTTTCGCATCGAGGTAAGGGTGCTGCGTCCGGGCCGACCAGAACTCTGGGTCGAATGTCGTTCGTTGCCGGAGCGAGACAGCGACGGCGGCATTATCTGGCACGGCCTGATGCTCGACATTACCGAGCGCAAGCGCGCCGAGATGGAAAACCGGCGTTTGATTTCGATACTCGAGGAATCGGCGGACTTCATCGGCAGTGCGGACATGCAAGGCAATCTGCTGTATCACAATCCAGCGGCGCGGCACATGGTCGGCTTGCCGGACGATGCCGATATGTCCCGGATGCATGTTGCCGACATGCACCCGGAGTGGGCGGCTAAACAGGTAAGGGAAACGATGCTTCCCGCAGTGCTGGAGCACGGTGTATGGCGCGGCGACAGCTCGCTACGGCATCGCGACGGCCGGGAAATTCCGGTCGCCCAATTGTTGATACTGCACCGGGATGCCGAAGGCCGACCGGAATTTATGTCGACCATCATGCAGGATCTGACCGAGCACAAACGCATCCAAAGCCGGCTGGAGCTGGTCGAACGCGCGATCGACCTGTCGTCCGATACGATACTGCTGATCGACGAACATCTGCGCTTTACCTATGTCAACGAAGCTGCCTGTCGTTCCCTGGGTTACCGCCGGGAAGAACTGCTAGGCATGACGCCTCCAGACATCGATCCCGATGTTACGCATGAGATGGTGCTGGCGATGCTGCAAACGACGTTTAAAAACGGCAGCCTGCCGGTATTCGAGTCGCGTCAGCGCGCACGGGACGGGCGGATATTTCCGGTCGAGATCAGCGCGTCGCTCGTCGAATACGGCGGCGCGCAATTCAGTCTCGCCGTGGTTCGCGACATTACGCAGCGTAAGCAGATGGAAACAACGTTACGTCGACGGGAAGCAGAATTCCGCGCATTGGCGGAAAGCTCTCCCGACCCGATTATCCGGTATGACAGGGATTGTCGTCGCATCTATGTCAACCCGGCTTTTGAACGCTTAAGCGGGAAACCGGCTGCCGAGCTGTTGAATAGCGCACCGTTCGATACCTCGGTGCTGGGCGCGCGCGAAGGGGGGAAACTGCAGCGTGCGATCCGGCAAGTGCTGGAGACCGGCCGGGTTGTCGATAGCGAACTGGAATTCATCATGCCGGATGGGCGTCGCCATTATTTTCATATTCGCAATGCGCCCGAACTGGACACGCAGGGTGATGTGGCGAGCGTGATTTCTATTGCCTATGACATCACTGAACGCAAGGTCGCCGAGGCTTTGCTCTGCCAACGTGAGCGCGAATTCCGCACGCTGGCGGAAGGCTTGCCCGACCCGGTTTGTCGTTATGACGGTAAATTGCGGCGTATTTACGTTAACCCGGCATGGGAGCGTGTGAACCGTATGCCGGCGGCTGAAGTGTTGGGTAAAACCATTGCCGAGGCGAATTCCAAAATATCCGCCGCTATTATGGTGTATCAGGAGCATCTTGAGAGTGTGCTGGCAAGCGGTGAACCTGTCGAATGGGAGATGGTGCTGGACCAGCTCGACCCGGTTCAGTATCACCTGGTTAGTTTTGTGCCGGAGCGGGACGATAACGGCGATATTACCGAAATACTGGCGATCGAGCGCGACATTAGCGCATTACGACGTTCGGAAATGGCGATACGCCGGAGCGAGCGCGAATTGCGGACGCTGGTCGAAAACTTGCCGACGATGGTTGTGCGTTATGATCGTAATTTCCAACGTGTTTACGTTAACCGGGCTTATTCGCTGATCACCGGTCGTAGCGAGTCGGAAATACTCGGCAAATCGGCCGAAGATGCCTGGCGGGCGACCAATATTTCAGCGGAATCCTATATCGCCGTACTGGGCAGCGTGATGCGTAACGGCAGGAAGAGCGAGGTGTCGCTGGAGTGGATTGACGCCAATGCCCGCCTGATCAGCCATGAAATAAAAATAGTGCCTGAATTCGATACGGATGGACAGGTCAGCAGTGTGTTGGCTCTGGGCTTCGATTTAAGCGACCGTCGTCACCGGCAGATTATCGAAGGTGAGCGCCAGCGCGTGTTCGAGAAAATGGCGCATGGCGACAATCTCGATAGTATTCTCGAACAGGTGGGCGTGTATGTCGAAGCATCGAAAATCGGCGGGTCTTGCTGTATTTTGCTGTTGGATGAAGCGGGGAAGCACCTGCAAACGGTGGCGGCGCCTTCGTTTCCCGAGTCGTACCTGGGCAAGCTTAAGCCGTTGTTGCTGAATGACGAAAGCAACCGTTGCTGTGGTTGGGTTGCCTCGGCATTGCGTAGCGAACGGGTCATCCTTGAGGACATCGGCGAACATCCGTGCCGGGTGAATTGCCAGGCGTTTATCCGTGAAATCGGCGCAGTCGCCTGCTGGTCGGAGCCGATTTTTTCGTCATCCGGGCAATTGCTGGGTGTCTTGACGCTTTATATCAGCCAGGGCGGCGCGCCTGACCATGACGATTTGGCGCTATTGATGCAGGCCAGTCATTTAAGTTCGATCGCGATCGAACGCAAACGCATCGAACAGCAAATGTACCGCCAGGCCAGTTATGATGCGTTGACCGGCTTACCTAACCGGCGCTTGTTCAGCGACCGCCTGCGCGAGGAAATCGCCAAAGCCGAACGCGGCGCGTACCGCGTGGCGTTGCTGTTCATCGACCTGGATCGTTTCAAGGAAGTCAACGACTCGTTGGGGCATGAGGCGGGTGACCTGCTTCTCGTCGAAGCGGCGCAGCGCATTCGCGCGCGCGTGCGGGAGTCGGATACCGTGGCGCGCTTGGGCGGCGATGAGTTTATCGTCATTTTGCCTGAAGTGGGCGACATCTTCCCGCAGGACAGGGTGGCCCAGGACCTGGTCGAGGCTATGGAGCGGCCGTTCCGGCTCGGTAAGCACGATGTTTTTGTTTCAGCCAGTATAGGTATCGCCGGCTATCCGCAGGACGCCGGCAACGCCGAAACCTTGAGCGCTTGCGCCGACCAGGCCATGTATGCCGCCAAGGACATGGGCCGTAGCGGCTTCAGCTTCTTTACCCGCAGCATGCAGGAGCAGGCGCAGCAGCGATTGCAAGTGGCCGCCGAGTTGCGTGGCGCACTGGGTAAAGGCCAACTTGAGGTCTATTACCAGCCGATTATCGAGGTCGCCAGCGGGCGGGTGGTCAAGGCCGAAGCGCTGCTGCGATGGCGGCATCCCGAGCTGGGCATGGTGTCGCCGGATAAATTCATCCCGATAGCCGAAGAAACCGGCCTGATCCAGGAGATCGGCGCCTGGGTGTTCGGCGAGGCGGCCGACACCGCCAAGCGGTGGAACGCCTTGTGCAAAAGCGGCGGCATACGGCAAGTTAGCGTCAATATGTCGCCGCGCCAGTTCGTGCGCGGCAACCCGGATACGGTTTGCATCGAATATTTGCAAGCCATCGACTTGAATCCCAAAGCGATGGTGATTGAAATCACCGAAGGCCTGTTGCTGGATGACCAAGCCGAGGTGATGAATAAATTGCGGCGCTTTCACGAGGCAGGCATGCAGCTGGCGCTGGATGATTTCGGCACCGGCTATTCAGCAATGGGTTACCTGAAAAAATTCAATATCGACTATTTGAAAATCGACCGTTCGTTCATTCGCGACATAGAAACCGATCCAGGCGACCGGACGATAACGGAAGCGATCGTCGTGATGGCGCATCGGCTGGGCCTGAAAGTGATCGCTGAAGGCGTGGAAACCGAAGGCCAGCGTGAACTGCTGGCGGCGGTGCGCTGCGAATATGTGCAGGGTTATCTGTATGCCAGGCCGATGCCGCTTGAGGCATTTTTAGATTATGCCGCAGGCAATGCCGTCTCCCCTTCCTAGAGCGCCTTGTCCATCGTTACGTGTAACTATCCAGTAGTTAGAAAAATAGAACGCAGATGACGCTGATGATTATGATTCAATAAGATTTTGGCTCAATATGGGTTTCAGGGACTTTTTGAAAGAAGGGGCGATTTAAGCTCTAAATGCCTTTTCATTGGAGTACAAACCTAGGTTTGTACTCCAGTATCCACAGGTTTATAACCCTAAC